>Ga0070714_100004597_pt1 | contig 10408 bp, 6 predicted proteins | sample LARL83metaG_FD_65450 | JGI IMG/M metagenome (GOLD analysis project Ga0070714, IMG submission 65450) | Corn, switchgrass and miscanthus rhizosphere microbial communities from Kellogg Biological Station, Michigan, USA - LAR L8-3 metaG | ecosystem: Host-associated > Plants > Roots > Rhizosphere ... | reverse complement strand
GCATCGCACCGGTACTGCGCCGAGCCGAAATCGAAATGACGAAGGGCGAGCGGGAAGGCCGGGCGCGAAAACGCACAATCCGGCTAGAACGAGTGGTGCAATCACCGTCCGCACCGTCCGCAAATGTCCAAAATGCCGAATCTGGGCCAATTGCGGACGATTCTGCGGACGATTCCACCATTACCGCGCTTTTCGACAGTCCGCCGGATCGTCCGCAAATTGACGGCGAAAATGCAGAAACGGACGATGCGGACGGTGTGGACGATATGGCGCTGGCTAATTCTGCTTACGCAAAGGGACTTTGAGTGTCATAAAGTGTGGAAAAGGTATTAGGCGAGTAATGAAGAAAGAAAAAACATCATATCAAGTTGGTAAAGGGCTTCGAGTTTTTCGCGCAACTTACAAGGCAAAAGACGGGACGAAAAAAACCGCTGCCGATTGGTACGTTGAATTTCGCGATCATAGGGGCAAGCCGCGGCGCGTGCCCGCATTTCCCGATCGGGGACAGTCCGAAGAGGTGGCGCGAAAGCTGGACAAACTGGTAGCGTGGAAAGCTTCGGGCGAGCAACCGGACATCGCGACGACCCGATGGATCGAACAAATGCCCGACAAGCTGCGCGAGGCGCTGGCGCGCATGGAGATTCTGGACGCGCGGCGCGTTGCTGCCAGCAAGCCATTGTCGGAGCATTTGGACGATTGGAAAACGGCGCTCCTGGCAAAAGGAAACACTTCGCGCCACGCCGATCTTGTCGTATCGCGAGCGCGCAAACTTATCGACGGATGCCGCTTTGGCGCATGGTCGGAAATCTCCGCCAGTGAAATCCAGAATTACATTGCGGGCCTGCGCGAAGATAAATCAAATGGTGACGGCGAGATTAAGCGAGGGATTAGCGCGCAAACCTTCAATTTTTACCTTCAATCAATCAAACAATTCGGCAAGTGGATGGTGCGCGACCGGCGCGCGGTGGAATCGCCGGTGGAACATTTGGATGGATTGAACGTAAAGACGGATCGGCGGCATGATCGGCGGGCGCTGACGATTGACGAGCTTCGCACGTTACTCCATTTCACCGAATCAGGACCGAATCGGGCGGGGATGAGCGGGAAGGATCGCGCGATGCTATTCCGTCTTGCGGTTGAAACGGGATTGCGGGCAGGCGAGTTACGAAGCTTGACGCGGGCTAGTTTCGTTCTGGATGGGAAAGAGCCTAGCGTCACAATTGAAGCGGCTTACGCGAAGAATCGGCGTCAAGATACATTGCCCCTAAAGCCGGAAACCGCGGCTACCTTGAAAGAGTATCTGCGCGGGAAGCTACCCGGCGCACTGGCTTTTAAGGTGCCGAAGCGCCGGGAAGTGGCACGGATGTTTCGGGCCGATCTGGAGGCCGGACGCGCGGGAATTGTGAAGGATTTGAAAACCGCGGACGAGCGCACGGAATTTGAGCAATCAAATTTCCTGCGCTATCGCAATGATGCCGGGCGCGTTGCCGATTTCCATTCCCTTCGGCATACCTTCATTACAAATCTGACTTCTGGCGGAGTGCATCCCAAAACCGCGCAGGCTTTGGCACGGCACAGCACGATTACCCTCACGATGGATCGCTATTCGCACGGATACCGCGGTGATCTGTCGGATGCCCTGGGCGTGCTGCCTGATCTATCCATCGCTGCTAACGCGGCAATGGCCGCGGGTGGAGCTGGCAAAGCCGATCCGCGCTTGGCGTGTTGCTTGGCGCGTTTTGATGGATTAAGCGGTGATAAACGGCAACAGGATGGCATGAACAAGGCCGCTGCCAAAAAGAATAAACCCCTGAAAAATCAGGGGTTTATAAGCGGAGAGGGGGAGATTCGAACTCCCGCTACCCTTGCGGGCAGACCGGTTTTCGAAACCGGCGCATTCAACCACTCTGCCACCTCTCCTAAAGGTGCGGCGGGAATTATAGGGCTCAGCGTCGCTGTGGCAATATCACTTGTTTTGAAGTGTCCGGGTTAAGTCGCGAGCGTTATGGGCCGATGTCGGAGGGGAGGCAATAGCCATGGACGATGCGCAGCAGAATCCCGCTGAGGAAAAACGCGAAGGCGAAGGGGAAAACCGCCGGGAGAGTGTGGTGGATCGCCGGTTAGGCGCGGAGCGCCGAACGACGGCGGTGAGTGAATCTAAGTTTATTGGAACCGATCGGCGGACAGCGCAGGAACGCCGCGCGGATACCGGGCTGGAGCGTCGGCGTGGGCCGGGGCGAAGGCTGAGTGACGATCGACGCAGTGCGGAGGAAGGCGAAATGACAGCAGAGCAATTTGAATTCGTGATGGCGATTGAGACCTACAAAAAAGTAAACAAAAAGATGTATCCCACCTGGACGGAAGTCCTCGAGGTGATGCAGCAGCTCGGTTATCGCAAGGTCGAGCATCGCGATATTCAGCTTGAGAATGTTCCTGAGCCGGAGCTGTTGAAGAAGTCGGCATAAGGATTTATTCACCGCGGAGACGCAGAGGACGCGGAGAAATACAAAGACAAATTGCCACAGATGAGGAAGATGTACACAGATAATTTTTTATTTGTGTGCATCTGCATTTTTATCTGTGGCTAATAACGGACGGGGCAATTGGTCCGAAGGACGATGTATTCGTACCACGGCCGTCTCGGCCGTGTGGGGATGATGGGGAAATCAAAGAGTCTTGCAAATTCCGCGCAACGGTCACGGGCGGGACGCCCGTGGTACGTGGAAGTTTAGTGCCGGGGCGCGAGTTGTGGCTGCATATCTGCGTCTGTCGGATACAATGTTTGGATGCGATTTGCTGCATTGACTAGCGATAAGGAATCGACCGGCGACGCGATCGCCGAGGTGGTCGCGGGCGCGCGGGAATTTTCCAAGCGGATTGATCTCGCGTTCGTGTTCTTCACGCCACAGCATGAGGCGGAGGCGGAATCGATTGTCGAGAAGATCTGGCTGGAACTCGATCCGGAAGTGGTCGTGGGCTGTTGTGCTGAAGGCGTGATCGGTGCGGACCGTGAAATCGAGCGGGCGGCGGGATTGAGTGTGCTCGTGGGCGAGACGCCTGGCGTGCATCTGCATCCGTTTCATATTTCGCGGGAGGAGTGGGCGACGGTGCTGCGCGAGCCGGGGGGATTGAAAGAAAAGCTTGGCGCGGCGGACGAACTTCGCGCGGTGATTGCGATTGGGGATCCGTATTCAACACCGGTAAATCAGTTGCTGGAGGCGATGGATCGGGAATTGCCCGGGGTGCCGCTCGCGGGTGGCATGGCGTCGGCAGCGAATGCGGCGGGGAAGAATCTGCTGGTGCGGAATGACGCGCTGTATGCCGATGGATTGGTCGGTGTGGCGATGAGCGGGAATGTTCGCGCGGAGACGGTGGTCTCGCAAGGTTGTCGGCCGATCGGTCGACCACTCGTGGTCACAGGCGCGAAGGAAAATATTATTCACACGCTCGGCAATCGCCCGGCGATGACGGCGCTGGGCGAGATCGTCAATGAATTATCTGATGAAGATCGACAACTGCTTGAGCGCGGATTGCTGATCGGTCGGGCGATCAGCGAATATCGCGAGAGTTTCGGGCGCGGAGATTTTCTCGTGCGGAATCTGATGGGTGCGGACAAAGAAAGCGGCGCGATCGCGGTGGCGGATCATGTGCGCGTTGGCCAGACGGTGCAATTTCAGGTGCGCGATGCTGCAACCGCGCGGGAGGATTTGCAATTGATGCTTACTGGGCAGAAAGAAACCGCACCAGCGGCCGCGGCGTTGCTTTTCTCGTGTAACGGCCGGGGAAGTCGGCTGTTTGATAAATCCTGTGAGGAGATTTCGCTTGCGAAGCAACTCATGCCGCAGACACCGGTCGCGGGGTTCTTTGCCGCGGGTGAACTCGGTCCGGTTGGCGGGCATAACTTTATTCACGGGCATACGGCTTCGTTTCTCCTGCTGCGTCCGGCCATTGGGTAATTCGCCGTTGTGCGCGAGACGCGCAAACGGTCGGCACGGAGGCCGCCCCTCCAGCCCGGCGAATGGTTGATTGTAAAAGTTGTGGATGTGCGAATAGGATGAGTGAGAGACCTAACCATGCTAAGACTTATTCAACTAACTCATCCGCACGAAGGCCGGCGAATCGCGCTCGTCGAAGAGCCCAAGCTTCATCTGCTGGCGCATTATCGTTCGATCTATCACCTGGCCGAGGAGGCGATCGATTCCAAGCATCACATCGCCGACATGATTCCCAGGCTGCTGTCGCGCGAGCTGCTGGATTACGATGAGATTTACCAAGGCCGTTCCGAATGGAAGATCCTTCCCGCGTTCGATCATCCCGGCGAGGCGGCGCGCTGCTTCGTGACCGGCACAGGATTAACCCACCGCGCTTCGGCCGACCTGCGGCAATCGATGCACAACGTCACCGGCCCGATTTCCGATTCGATGAAAATGTATCAGATCGGCATCGAGGGCGGTCGGCCGGAAGCCGGAACAATCGGCGCCGCGCCAGAATGGTTTTACAAAGGCACGGGCGCGATTTTGCGGGCGCACAATCAGCCGCTCGAAGTGCCCGGTCATGGCGAAGACGGCGGGGAAGAGGCAGAAATCGCGGGGGTTTATCTGATCGGGCCCAATGGCACGCCATATCGCGTCGGCCTCGTTCAAGGCAACGAATTTTCCGATCACGTGCTGGAGGCGCAGAATTATCTCTATCTCGCCTCGTCGAAATTGCGCACGTGCGCGATTGGCCCGGAGCTGATCGTTGATGCGGATTTTTCCGATCTTCACGGAAAGATCGCGGTCGAACGAAATGGCCGGGTGCTTTGGGATGCGCTGCTCTCATCCGGCGAAAAGTGGATGTGCCATAGCCTGGCGAATCTCGAGCATCATCATTTCAAACACAGCATGCACCGCGAAGAAGGCGACGCGCATATTCATTTTCTCGGCGCGGATATGTTCAGCTTCAAAGATAAATTGAGGCTGGAGGAAGGGGATGTGATGACGATCACCTACGAGGGGTTCGGACGACCATTGCGCAATCCGCTGCACATGGAAGAGCGGGCTGCGGAACTGGTGAGCGTCGAGGCGCTGTGAGAGTGAGACCGGGTGGAACGGAACGCTGTCCCGATAATTCGTCATTGGGTGCTTTGATTTACCTGTGGCACGGGCTACCAGCCCGTGAATTTTCAATTCGAATCACGGGCTGGTAGCCCGTGCCACGAGGGTTTTCAAAGTTCTCCATTCGAATTTAAACTCGATTCCTGATTTGGTAATTCGGGTTTTCTCTCGCATCTCCCGGCCATGCCGGCGCTTAGCCTTTCTGGTCGAGGTGTCGCTTTCCTCGCTGCGATCTTCGCAGCCATGGCTGCAACGTCCGCAGCGACGGCTGGAACGTCCGCAACCACGGCTGCAACCTCCGCAGCGACGGCTGCAATGCCCGCAGCCATGGCTGCGACTCCGGCCGATGAGAAGGCAGTCGTTGCCTTTCAATCCGCGACTCTTGCCTTCAACTGGGCGACTCTTGCCTTGAACTGATGAACTCCTGCCATGAACTAGGGAAGTCTTGCCACGAACAACGCAACTCTCGCCTTCGACTAATGAAGGATCGCCTTGAACAGATGAGCTCTTGCGAGGAAGAAGGCAAGTTCTGCCACTTCAATGCGGAGTTGTCCGCCAGAAGTTGTTCCGGCATCTAAAGTGTCGGCCAGACGACGCCTTTGTCTTGTGAAGACGATGAGAATCGGGACAATAATCCTAAACGGGCATGCGATCTCTCAATAACTGTAAACGCGTGAGTCGCCCACGTAGAATTACCGGAACATTGGCGCAAATCTGGGCATCGAAAACGTTTGTGGCGCGGGATCAATTCTATGTGATTCAAAATGGACGCTGCCGAGTATAAACATATCAACTGGTCTCGAGGCCATGGGGAGCAATGCCCACTGAAGAGCCAACCACACCGGTGCGGGAAGGTAAGCAGATCAGTAACCCGTTTTCCACAGGAGGCGGGGGACCCCGGTTTGAAATTCAGGTGCAGTCTGCGTTTGCTACGTTGATGCTCGCGGGTGGTTTCGCTCCCTGCTTGCCGTGCCTTCCTATCAGAAAGATCCGCCTGCAAGGGCGGCAGGCGGGTTACCAAACGGATGATTTTGTGGCCTATGTCGCTGATTCTGTGCAAGGCGACGAGCGCAGATTACTCGCTCAGATCAAGCACGGGATCAGTTTTACCAAGTTCAACACCAAGTTCGGTGAAGTCATTGCGGCCGCGTGGAAAGACTTCAACGATCCTGCGAGTTTCATTCAGAAGAAAGATACATTGGCCGTGATCACCGGGCCGCTCAGTGCGACGGATATTGAAGATACTCGCCGGATCCTTGACTGGGCGCGCTCCTGCGATTCGTCTCACGAGTTCTTTGAGAAGGTGAACACTACGAATTTCAGCAGCGCTGAAAAACGTGAGAAACTCGCCGCCTTCCGCTCCCAAATTAGTGCTGCGGCGGGCAGCGACGTAGCTGATGGCGAGGTATTTGAGTTCCTCCGCCACTTTCACGTCCTTGGGTACGATCTGGACGTTCGGTCTGGTCTCATGCATGCGCTGCTACACGCGATTGTCGGTCGGCATAATCCCGAGAATCCCGCTGCGATCTGGGCGAGAATTTTGGAACACGTGGCTTCATTCAACCAGGACGCCGGCACGCTGACCGTTGATTCCTTCCCCGATGACGTCCGATCAGCATTCGCGCCGCGCCCCGTCGAAGTGATGCCCGCATCTCTCGCATTGGCAATGCCGCCCAAGACAACACCCGACTGGAACGATTCTGAGTTTTCAGCGGCTTTGGCGGTCGCAAACCTGCTCGGTGGGTGGAATGAAGGGTCAGACGCCGACATGGCGATCATCGCCACGTTATCGCCGGAGCAACCCGGCGAGTGGCTGCGGAAGATGAAAGAAGTGCTGCAACGTCCGGAGTCTCCGCTATCTCACGCCAATGGGATTTGGACGGTGAAGCACAGGGCAACTCTGTGGGGCAATTTGGCCCCTCGGATCTTCGGAGATACGTTGCGGCGCTTCGAGAAATGCGCGAAAAAGGTGCTGGTGGAGCGTGATCCGAAATTCGACCTTGAACCCGAGCGGCGATTTGCCGCCCAGATCTATGGCAAGGTGCAAACCCACTTGTGGCCGCTTCGCAAGGGAATTACAGAGACGCTGGCGTTGTTCGGGACGAATGCTGCCATATTGCCAAACTGTGGTCCATCGGGCGGCGAAGCCGCGGCCTTGATTATCGTGCGAGAAATCTTCGAGCAAGCCGATTGGCTTTTGTGGGCGAGTCTCGACCTGTTGCTGCCGACCCTTGCTGAGGCAGCGCCAAACACCTTCCTGGATGCAGTCGAAACGGGCCTGCGACAGCAGCCCTGCCCGTTTGACACGATCTTTGCCCAGGAGAGGCCAGCATTCAGCGGCGGCAATTACATGACGGGCTTGTTATGGGCTCTGGAAACACTGGCATGGGATGACAAGCATCTCGTCCGGGTATCAGTGATTCTGGCGATGTTGGCCGCGCGTGATCCCGGCGGAAATTGGAGTAACCGGCCAGCGAATTCCTTGGCGACAATCTTCTTACCGTGGCTACCCCAAACACGCGCATCGATCGCGAAACGTCGCGTCGCGGTCAAAGCCGTGGTCCGCGAGCGCCGCGAGGTTGGCTGGCGTTTACTCATGGGCCTATTACCGCAGCACCACGGCAACAGCATAAGCATGGGCACGCACAAACCCGGATGGCGCAACAAGCTGGATTCGGACGAAATACCCAGACCAACCAACCAAGATTATTGGGACCAGGTTTCTTGCTATGCGCAAATGACGATCGATGTCGTCCGCTCGGATTCCGACAAACTCAAAGAAGTAATTGATTCGCTCGAATCGCTACCAGAACCGGCGCTCAATGAGGTTCTTGCCTTCACCGCATCCGACGCTGTGATCTCTCTCCCCGACGAGCGCCGATTGCCAATCTGGACCGCGCTGTCATCCTTTGTCAGGAAGCATCGAAAACACGCTGACGCGGAGTGGGCTCTTCCCGCCGAGATTGTCGACAAGATTGACCAAGTTGCGTGCAAACTCGCACCTCAGGATCCGAGGGTAAAGTATCGTTTTCTGTTCGTTACGAACACTTGGGATCTTCACGATGATCACAAGGACTGGCTCAAAAATGAAGAACGATTGACGGCAAGAAGAGCCGACGCGATTCAGGAGGTTTTCTCTATCAGTGGCATCGAAGGCGTTGTGGCCTTTGCGGCCCAAGTTGAGAGCCCGTCACAAGTTGGTTTTGCATTGGGACAGTTGGATTCGGCTAACGTCATGAGCGACATTCTTCCAAAGCTTGTCCTTTCGCCTGAGCCGAAATTCCAGCAATTGGTGCAAGGCTATGTCGGGGCCATGTGGCGGCGCGAACAGTGGAGTTGGTTTGATCGGCTGAACACTGACACATGGTCGACGGATGAGATTGCACAGGTTTTGAGCTATCTGCCATTCGACGCGAGCACATGGGAGCGCGCGGATCAACGGCTCGGCAACAGTGCTGCAAAGGAGTATTGGACTCGTGTACCTGTTCATCCCTATCAACAAGGCGATCCGGCTTATATTGCTGTGGACGCGTTGTTAAAGTTTGGAAGGCCGCGAGCCGCAGTTGCGTGCCTAGCGGCCCGCGTTAACGACAAGCTGCCGCTCGACTCCGATCGAATGCTTACAGCATTGGTGGCGGCGATCAATTCGAAAGAGGCTGCTACTAGCGAATACGCTTACGAATCAGAATTACTTATCAAGGCGCTGCAGGACGATGAGAACGCCGATCGGACAAAACTTATGGGGGTGGAGTGGGCATATTTAGCTCTCTTGGAACGCTCGCACGTCACAAGTGCAAAAACACTTAATGCCGCAATTGCTCAAGACGCGGATATTTTCTGCGAGCTTATCCGAACCATTTTCAGGTCGGATCGCGACGCAGATGGCGAACAGGGGCAAGAGCGAGCGGAAGAGCAGCCCGCATTTGCAATGAATGCATATCGATTGCTAGAGAGTTGGAGCACGGTTCCGGGCACTGACAAATCGGGCAACATCTCTGCCGGGATGCTGACCAGCTGGATTGACAAGGTGAAGGGCTTATTGGAAGCGTCGGGCCACCTTACGGTTGGTCTCCAGAAGGCAGGCGCAGTGTTTATCCACGCCCCCGCAGATCCCGACGGGCTTTTCATGAGCCACGCTGTTGCAGAAGTGCTTAATCGTGAAGGCATGGATGACCTTCGGCGCGGGTACGAGTTGGCTATCTACAACTCCCGCGGCACGCACTGGGTCGACCCAACAGGTGCGCCAGAAAAGGAGCTATCAGCCAACTTCCACCGGCGAGCAGATGCCGTGGAAAACGCCGGTTACCACCGATTGGCCGTTACTCTACGGTCGCTTGCCGACGGGTATATACGGGAGGCAAAGGAAATTGTTGCGAGACATGCGACCGAGAATCGCGAGAGCGAAGGATAGGAATCGGCGGATCATCGCAAACAATAAGGCCATTCGGTTGTAGATATGCGTGACATGAGATTGCACATATTGGTTCTATTGTTTGCGTGCTTCTTCGGGCAAATCTGTCGCGCGGAGGCGATTGATACTTATGCGAATCCGCTGGATGTGATGCTGGCGGATCCGTTTATTTATCACGAGGGGAAAACTTATTATTTGTATGGGACGGCGGCGTGGGAGGGGATTCTCGTCTGGACTAGCGAGGATCTGGTCAACTGGCGGCTGCGGGGGCATGCGTTTCGGCGGAGCGCGGTGAGTTGGGGGCAGCATGATTTCTGGGCGCCGGAGATGTTTGCTTATCGCGGAAAATATTATCTGCATTTCACCGCGAGACATGACGAAGACGGTTCTCGGCGGCTGGTTTTGGCCGAGGGGAATTCGCCACTGGGGCCGTTTCATGAGATCAAAGCTCCATGGCTGGATCCGGGGCGGCGGAATATCGACGGACATGTTTTTCGGGACGAGGATGGGCAGCTTTATCTGTACAGCGTATATCTGGATACGCCGGCGATTCGTCATTTTGAGATTCATGTGACGAAGCTCGACGCGGAATTGAATCCGTCAAAGGAATCGACGATTTGCATTGAGCCTTCGGAACAGTGGGAACATGGGTGGGTGAACGAAGGACCGTTTGTGGTGAAACACAACGGGACGTATTTTCTGACGTATTCAGCCAATGGGTTTTCCGATCCGGATTATTCGGTGGGGATCGCGACAGCGAAGTCACCGATTGGGCCTTGGACGAAAAGGCATGACGGGCCGATCCTGAAGCGGATCGAAGGTGTTTCGGGGCCCGGGCATCATTGTTTTACGGAGTCGCCGGATGGGAAGGAATTGTTGATCGCGTATCACACGCATGAGT
>Ga0070714_100004594_pt1 | contig 10412 bp, 11 predicted proteins | sample LARL83metaG_FD_65450 | JGI IMG/M metagenome (GOLD analysis project Ga0070714, IMG submission 65450) | Corn, switchgrass and miscanthus rhizosphere microbial communities from Kellogg Biological Station, Michigan, USA - LAR L8-3 metaG | ecosystem: Host-associated > Plants > Roots > Rhizosphere ... | reverse complement strand
CACGCAGGTCCACCCGGCCGAGCGGAACATCGCCCGGCTCATCACCCAGAACCTCCACACCGGCGTTGCAGGCCGCGGAAAGGTCTACTGGCTCATAGCTCGGCATGCGTCCGATCGTAGGGAACACGGCCCGGCTGATCCCAGTCGATTTCTGTGTACCGTCCCTCACCAGTCCGGGACCAGCGGAGGTGACTGCCTGGACAGCAAACAGGCACTCCCGGATGCATCAGGGAGTGCCTGTCTGGCTGCGGACGGCGCTGCCGTCGGCCGGCCAGCCACCGGTCAGGCGGACTGGCCCGGGCGGGTGGTGCCGGCCTGCTCCTCCGGGAACCGGTTGGCCCGCCAGAAGGCCTCCCACATCGCGGTCTGCTGGTTGTTGATGCGCTTGAACGCGCGGGCGGCGCGGCGGACTGGGGTCATCGTGATCACCACATTCTGGTTGTGCTCTGGCTTCCTGAGCCATCTGGAGTGGACATCATTGAGACTCGCGCTAAGGCACCTGGCTCCACATGGGATGGATGCCGTATTTTGACGGCCCTTCTCTCCCCGGTAGCGGCTAAGACGTGGCTGAGGCGGCTTAGAGACCACCGGGCAGGGGCGCGGGCAGCGCGCCGCGATCAGCGCCCTGGGCACCGCCGCCGGGAGCTGAGTTGCGTGCTGGGCGGACTGGCCACGTGCGGGTCCTAATAAAGCACTTTGCCAGAATCAAAAAGGCCGGCGCGCCGTTGCGGAACTCATGCACCGATCTCCGGCCATCATCTCGCTATTATTCCTGCATGCGCAGGGGGACGGCGATCTGTTTTTTGCTGAGCACACTTTTGACGATTAGCGCCCAGTCGGCTGCTCTGGCGTCGGCAGCGCCAGCCGGAAATACCAGGGACTTCTGGACAGTCCAGAAGTCGCCGAACCCATCGGGAAACGGCGGATTCAATGGCGTCGACTGCACAGGCGCCAGGGCTTGCGTCGCGGTTGGGTCATATTTCGATAACTTGGCCAAAGCCCAGGTTCCGCTCGCGGCCTCGTGGAACGGCAGGGCCTGGCGGGTACAGCCGACCCCGGCGCCCGAAGCTACTAACGACAGCCACCTCGACGGCGTGTCATGCGTCAGGCACACCTTTTGCAGCGCGGTCGGCACGGACGTGCTCGACTCGGACCGCTGGATCACCCTGGCAGAAGTCTGGCGCGGCCAGCGCTGGGTCATTACGCCAACCCCACCGCTCAAATCTCTCAAGTTCAACTCCTTGCGTGCGGTCTCATGCTCGTCGTCAACCGACTGCATGGCGGCCGGGTCCACGGGTGATCAGGCGCTCATCGAGCACTGGAACGGGGTCAAATGGACGGTACAGCGTGCGCCCAGGCCCGCCGGCTCAAAATTCAGCCTGCTCTACGGCGTCTCGTGCGTCACGCGCAACTGGTGCATGGCCACTGGTTATTACAGGTCGGATTCCGATGGCATACAAGCGTTCAGTGAGGTATGGACGGGCAGACACTGGTCAATCCGGCCGGCCAAGCGGGTCCCCGGCAGCGCCAGCCAGTTCCTCGGGGTTTCCTGTACGTCTCAGTTCAGCTGCACGGCGGCCGGCGTCTACGGGGACCTGGAGTCTCTGAATTACCCGCTGGCGGAACACTGGAACGGGAAAGTCTGGACGACCCAGTCCGTTCCGCATCCGAAAGGACAGCACGACTCCTCGCTGACGGCGGTAGGGTGCAGCACGGCATCTGCATGTACTGCCGCTGGTGAGTACATGACGCAAACAGGGCTGATTTACACCTTCGCCGATGCTTGGAACGGCAGGGCCTGGGCGCTTCAGGCGACCGTGAATCCTTCGACAACCAATAACAACCTCTCCGGGGTAGCCTGCACGTCGGCCACGGCTTGCACGGCCGCCGGCGGGTACGCCGGGCCCGGGTCGGTGGCGCTGAGCCTGATCGAGCGGTACTCCGCCGGCCGATGACAGGACCGCGCCCGTGCGCTGCCCTTCAGCTTCTGGTGCATGATCAGCCGCGGGGCCGGAGGGTTACGGCATCACCGACACAGACCCGGCCGGGGCGATGGATTTCGCACCAGATGCCGAAGGTGATGTCGTTCTTGCCGCGCAGCCGGGCGAGCGCATGCAGTATGCGCGCATCGGTGGCGCCTGATTCGGGGTTTCGCGTGGTGACCACGCAGCGCGGCACGGGGGCAATGACGCGCACGATGACCTCGCCGATGGTCACCTGCTGCCCGCACCAGCCGTGCTCGGCCCACGCGTCAGTGCCGGCGATCGTGATGGTCATGCGGAACCGGCGCGAGTCAGGAACCGTGCCATTGAACTCCGGGGCGAGCGCCTGCAGCGATGCTTCGGACATCAGGGTCACGGGCTGGTCATCGTGGCCGAAGTGCTCCGGCGCCCGTTTGAACAGATGCACGTTCTGGCCGAGGTAGCCAGACAGCGCGGCGCTGAGCGGGCCCGGGATGATCCACCCGGGTATCTCTCGCCCGTCATACATCCGGGTGGTCGCGGGAGCCCCCGGCTCGGGGGTGCCCTGGACGACATCGCCGTCCGGGAAGCCCAGCGTCAGGAGGTTTCGTGCCCGGTCCCAGGCGGGCACGATGTGCACCAGCGCCGGGGTCCGGCCGGTCAGCAAGAGCTCGCCGTCCTCCCCGACGACCAGGAATTCACGATCGCCGGTTACCCCGTGCGGCCCGAGCTGGACCCCGCCGGCGGACTGCATCCGCATGCCCTTGACCGGCGCGATTGCTAGCTGGGACACGGTGACCGGCACTGTCATACCTCCCAACGCCGACGGTAACAGCCGGTCGGGGAGGATTGATCAGGCCGGCCTTCCAGCCGGGGATGGAGGACACCGATGAACAAGTCGCTGCTGGCGGCCCTCAACGATGCTGAGCGGTTACTGGTTGGCCAGACCGAACGGGCTGAGCTGGCCGCGCTGGACGAGGACGCGGCCATCGAGCTCGAAGACCGGATCAGGCGAGCGCGCAACAAGTATGTCGGCCAGTACCGCCGGGCCGCCAGTGCCGCGGTAGGTGAGCACGGCGGGCGGGGCAAGGCACGGCCGGAGAACACCCGGGCGGCCTTGAAGGCCGAAGCGTTCGAAGAGGCCTTGTCGCGGGCGAGCGGCCGGGTCGCTGCCCTGGCCCGGCAGGCCGCGGCGGAACTGCGGGCGGAGCGGATCGCGGCCGCCCAGGCCGCCAGGCAAGGCCAGGCTCCCCGTACGCGGAGATCGGTGCCAGCCGCCGGCCCGGGCGGCCCGGGGGGCACCAGGGCACCCGCCGGTGACCCCACGCTGCGCTCGCCCGCCCTGGCCAAGCGCCGGGCCAGCACCCGCGCTGCCGGTGCCCGCCAGCAGGCTAAGCGGGACAGCCGATGAACGCGAGGCGGGCGGAAATCAGGGCGTAGCGAGAGGGCCGTCCCGTGCTGGGGCTAGTGCCGCATCACGAAACGTTCGCCCTGCCGACTATCTGACGTAGCCGGGCGTCGTCGGCGTGGTCCGGCCCATCAAGCGCGAAGTGCGGCAGCGCTTGGTGGTCAGAGGTGCGGGGAGAATAGGTGGCCCGGCGGCGCGGCCGGGCATGAGGTCGACAGCAGCGGAGCGACCGGCGATCAGTGTGCTGAGCAGGCGTCCCTCAGCGCCGCTTCGCCGCGCTCGACCAGCTTGCGCAGGTCCTGCTCATTCGGCTCGTTGTAGATGATGAAGTCGTCGAAGTGGTGGACGCCCTGCTCGCTGGCGATGGATCGTGCCGCGTCGCGGACCGCGCGCAGTTGGGCGGTGGTCAAGCTCGGGGCCGCCTCGTCCGGTTGGTAGGGGGCACCTATCGGGTAGTCCAGGCCGGGGGTCCGCGTCATCTCCACGTGGCAGCCCAGGACGTGGCTGACGACGTGCGACTCGGTGAACGCGACCATCCGCTCGACGGTGTCGAGGAAAGCCGGGAAGTCGAAGGCGTACAGGCGGCCGGGTAGCACGGTGTCGCCGGCGAAGAGGATCGCGGTCCACGGGTCGTAGACGGTGATCGCGGTCGCGTGGTGGCCCGGGGTGGCCATGACCTCCAGCACCCGGCCGCCGAGGTCGTAAGTCACGTTCCGCGCGGACCCGGGTGCCGCGGCCTCCTGCGCGTCGAAGCCGAAGAATGCCTGGACCGCCTCGAGTTCCTTGCCGACGACGCTCGTGCCGGGGCGGCCCTCGAACTGGGCGTCGCCCGCGACGTGGTCGCCGTGGCTGTGGGTATGCGCGACGACGAGCTCGTAACCGGCGTCGCGCGGGTTGCGCTCGAGCCATTCGCCGATGAGACGGTCCACGGTGGCGCGCAGCGGGAACTGCTCCGGGTCCTCGGTGGCGCCGGTGTCGAGCAGCAGCACCCGCTCGTTGCCGAACAGCAGGAAGACGAAGGGCGCCTCGTAGCTGACGGTCTTGCTCTGCCGCAGCACGACGGTGTGCTCGTCGTAGTGATGGACCTGGACCAGGGGCTCGGCCGCGGCGCCGCTCCCCGGCTCGACGCCGTGGTTCCAGGCGATGTCGAGGCGGCCGGCGACGGGCGCCCGGCTCGTGAAGTCGATCTCGGCCTGCGTGCTCATGTCAGTGCTCTCCCCTGTCCGTTCCCGGAATCGACGCCGTCGGCGTCAGTGCCATGAATACCCTGATGTGCTCGCGGGCCCGGCCCGGTGCGGCCGCCGCGTCCGCCTTCGCGAGGTAGGGCTCGAGTACCTCCCGCAGCTTCTGTTTGAGTTCCTCCGCCTCCTGCGGAGTCACGGCCGCGATCGCCGCGAGGATCATCTCCGCCCCCGGTTCCCGTCCGTCCCTGCGCCGGTCCACGCGCTCGAGGATCGCCCGGGTCTCGCGTTCGACGACCAGCCGCTCGAGCCGGTGCCGGACGAGGCCCGCGGCCTGCGGTCCGCCGGATTCCACCCGGGTCTCCATCCGGGATTCGGCCACGCGCCACCGGCGCTCGCGCCGGTCCCCGCCGTCCGCCGCCGCTTCCTCCACATAGCCGTACTTCGCCAACTGGCGCAGGTGGAAGGAGCAGTTGGCCTGCGGGACGCCGAGCGCCCGGCCGCACTCGGCGGCCGTGGCCGACCCGTGGGCGGTGAGCAGTTCCATCAGGTCCAGGCGCAGCGGGTGAGTCAGCGCTCGGATCGCCTGGAGGTCGGTGCTCTGCATAAGCCAAAGACTACTTTGACATCTCGGAGATGTCAAAGTAGTCTTTGGGATCGCCGGATCGAGAGCGTCGTGCACGCCGGAAGCGGCCCTCCGCCGCCCGGCCGTCGCGGGTTCGACCGTCGCGGGCATCGTCCCGGCTCGAGCCATGCCCGCAGCACGGCTCCGCCCAGCCCTGCGCCCCGGCGCCGGTTCAGCAGCACGGATACCGGTATACGCGCCCAGCGGCTGCACCGACTCGCCGAGCTCGCCTCCCCTTAGACGTGTGATCTTCGACCGCAGGTCGGGGCACTTTCAGCGTGGGAGGGCTCGCGATCAGCGGGTCGGAGCATGGGCGAGGGCGAACAACGTCGAGATCGCCTATACCCCGACCAACAGCTCCTGGCTAAACCGCATAGAAGCCCAGTTCACCGCCCTGCGCTACTTCGCCCTCGACGGCACCGACCACCGCACCCACCAGGAGCAAGGCAGCATGATCCGCCGCTACATCGCTTGGAGGAACCGGAACGCCGAGAACCGCGAACTCCGCCGCATCATTACCGGGTGAACATAGCCTGACACGGCACTAGCCGAGGGTCAGGGCGAGGGCGTGCAGGGCCAGGCCCACGCCTGCGCCAACCACAGTGCCGTTGATGCGGATGTACTGCAGATCGTGCCCTAGGAGCAGTTCCAGCTGGTTTGATGTCTGCGCCGCGTCCCACCGCTGGATGGTGCCGGTGACCAGGCCAGCGAGTTCGTCGTGGAACTGATCGGCAAGTGCCCTGGCTCCCGAATCGACGACCCGCAGCAGGCTCTCCTGGAGGCGGCGGTCCGATCCGAGGCGCCGCCCGGCTGCCGTGAGCGCATCGGCCAGCCCGCGGCGCAGCTCAGACTGCGGGTCGGCGGCCTGGATCCGCAGTGCGTCCTTGGCGTGGCTCCACAGCGATGAGGACCAGTCCCGCAGTTCCGCGCTGTTCAGGATGTCGCGCTTGAGGCGCTCCCCGCGCTCGCGCAGCTCGGGTGATGTCTCGAGGCGGTCAGGGAGGCTGGCGATCCATTCGTTGAACTGACGCCGGGCCTCGTCGTCCGGATCGACGGCCATGGCCGCCAGCCGCTGACGCAGGCGGGTGTACAGGCGGTCGAACACCCGCCGGTAAACCGTGTCCGGCACCCAGCGCGGTGCCTCGGCCTCGAACAGGTCACGAAAGTCCGCGTAATGATCGGCGAGATAGCGATCGGCGCCGGACACGATCGCGGTAAACAGCCCGGCGTGGTGGTCTCCCGCGATGATGACCCGCAAGGCCCGCCCGGCCAGCGGCGCCACCTCGATGGACTCTATCGCCCGGGTCAGTTCGGCGGTGAGGACCCGCTGGGCATCCTCGTCCCGGAGAGCGTCGGCCAGCGTGACCACCAGATTCGCGGCGTGACCAGCGAAACCGGCCGCGTTGGCGTCGTCGGCCAGCCAGGCCGCCAGGCGGGGGACGAGCCGGGCGGAGCGCAGCCGCTCGGCCAGAACGTCGGCGTTGAGGAAGTTCTCCTGCACGAACTGACCGAGCGTGGCGGCGAACTGGTCCTTGCGCTCGACGATCAGCGCGGTGTGCGGTATCGGGAGGCCCAGCGGCCGGCGGAACAGCGCCGTCACCGCGAACCAGTCCGCGACACCTCCGACCATCGCCGCCTCGGCGCCGGCCTGCACGTAGCCAAGCAACGTCCCGTGGGCGCCCGCCACCGTCACGGCCACGAACACCACCGTCACGCCGGCCAGCAGGGCGGTAGCCCGCCGGCGGGCCGCGGCCAGGCGGCGGGCCCGCAAGGCCGCTGACTCGCGCCCAACCGCGGACACGGGCGAATCGGGCATCGCGACGGCAGGTTCCACCTGGCCGACGCTACCGGTAGCCCGGTAACCGGGCCGACGAGACCGCGTCGGGTGGCCACCGGGCCGGCCCTACCTGCCACGGATGCAGCAGGCGAGGGGACGCGATGCCGGCCGCAGGTGCAGCCGGCCGTGGCCGCGAGGCTGACGACGCGGCCCGCGCGGATCAGCAGGATGGGCCTCATGTCCCCGATCAAGCACTCCACCGCACCGGAACCGCTGCCGCTGCTCTTCCTGATCGCCGACACCGGCGGCGGGCACCGGAGCGCAGCCCGCGCGGTGAGCCAGGCCCTGAACCGGATGTACCCCGGCCGGTTCGCGCCGGTGCTGTGCGACCCGCTGGGCGGCCCCGGCTCGGCACCGCTGCTGCGCTGGGTCACCGGCCTGTACGGCCCGGTGATCCGGCTCGCACCGTGGCTGTGGGGCGCCGCTTATCACGCGACCAACTCGCGACCGGCCATGGCCCTGCTGCGGCGGACGCTGCTGGCGCTGGCCGACCGCCCGGCGGTCGACGCGGCCCGGGTGCACGCCCCGGCGGCGATCGTGTCGTTCCACCCGCTTACCGGCCTGGCCGCGGCCGCCGCCCGGGACCGGGGCGCACCCGGCGCACCCGCGGTGACCGTCGTCACCGACCTGGCCCAGGCTCATGTGGCCTGGCGGCACGCCGACGTGGATCTGGTCATCCCACCTCATGCTCCTGGCCCGCCCCGCCGGGCCGCCGCCGCGCTGCCGGTGACCCGCGAGTTCTGGGGCGGCCCGCTGCGGCCCGGCGAGCGCGCGGTCCTGCGCCGGTCGCTCGGCCTGAGCGAGGACGAGTTCCTGGTTCTGCTGGCCGGCGGGGGCGAGGGTAGCGGCGGCATCGCCCGGCGGGCCGCCGCTATCCTCCGCTGGTTCGCCGACGTCGACGTGGTCGCGGTCTGCGGGCGGAACACGCGGCTGAAGCGCAGGCTGGACCGGATGGCGGCCAGGTCGGGCGGGCGGCTCACCGTGACCGGATTCACCCACAGCGTGGCTGACCTGCTGCGCTGCTGCGACCTGGTGGTGACCAAGGCGGGGCCGGGCACGATCGCGGAGGCCGCCTGCTGCGGCGCGCCGATGCTGCTCACCTCGCACCTGCCCGGGCAGGAGACGGGCAACGCCGACCTGGTGACCGCCGCGGGCGCCGGACAGCACCTGCCGCGGGTGCGGCAGCTCGTCACCGAGATCGGCCGGCTCCGCGAGGACCGCGCCGCGGTCGGCGCGATGGCCTCGGCCTCCGCCCGGATGGGCCAGCCCGGCGCGGCCGCCGACATCGCCCGCCGTATCGCCGGCCTGACCCTGGGCGGCCCCGAGGCCGGAACTACCGAGGCGGGCGAGACCGCTGCGGCGGCCGGGGCCCGCGAGCCGGTGTCCCTGGCCCGGCTAATGGTGTGGTGGGCACCTTGACGGGGCTAGAGCAACAGCAAGGTGCCCACGACCCTGTTCGCGGCGCGAGGCACGCGGGTACGGGGAGGCGGCCGTGACCGGGCTGCGGCTCCGGCGGGCCGCGCAGCCGCTGACCGGGCGCTGGCAGGAGATGCCGGTGCAGCCCCGCGCGGCGACCAAGCTAGGGATCAGCTTCCGGCCGCTGCAGGCCGCCGACCTCGGGCTCGACCCGGATGACGCGCTGAGCGCGCTGCTGGAGTACCCGTTCCAGGTGATCCGGCTGGCCGCCTACTGGAACCGGCTGGAGCCAGGCCCCGGCCGGTTCGAGCCCGGCGAGCTCGACCGGATGCTGGACGCCGCCGAGCAGGCCGGCAAGCAGGTCATCGTGTGCGTGGGCCCGGTGAAGGCGTTCGGTTACCCGGAGTTCTTCGTGCCGCCGCACCATCTCGACCGCCCGCTGCGCGAAGGCGCGCTGGTCACGCCCGAGGGGAACCGGCGGCTGCTGGAGGCCGGGACAGCGTTCGTCACCCGCGTCATAGAGCGATACCGCGACTGTAACGCGATAATCGCCTGGCAGGTCGAGCACGAAGCCACCGACCCGCTCGGGGTCGAGCACTCCTGGCGCCTGTCCGAGGCCTTCGTGCGCGCCGAGGTCGATGCCGTGCGCGCCGCCGACCCGGCCCGCCCGGTGCTGATGAACGGCTTCCTGCCCACGTCGGTCCCGGTGGCGCTGCAGCAGCGGTGGCGCACCCGCGACCAGGGCGACTCGCTCGCGGTGGCGCAGCGGCTGGCCGACATCGTCGGGATCGACTTCTACCCCCGGCACGCAGTGGCCAGCGCCGGGCCGCTGACCCTGTACCTGGACGGCAGCCGGGCCCGGCGGCAGCGGCGCCGCCGCGAACGGCTGCTCGACGGGGCCGCGGCGGCCGGGCGGCGCCTGATGATCGCCGAAGGGCAGGCGGAGCCGTGGGAGGCGGTCACGACCCCGCCGAGCCCCGCGGGCCTGGCCATGTACAGCTGCCGCCCGGAGGATCTGATCGAGACATACAGCCGGTGCCTGCGATGGACCGGCCAGCGGCCTTTCGTTCTGGATAGTTATCTCTTCTGGGGTGCGGAGTACTGGCTGCTGCGCGAGCGTCAGGGCGATCCCTCGTATCTGCGCGCGTTCGCGCGCGTGCTGGCGGAGGCCTGATCAGCGGGTGCGCTCCCGGTACCCGAACACGGCCGCCCCGGTGACCATGAAGACGACGAACGCCGTCGCGGTCACCGCCGCGTCCACCGCCGGGCGGCCGGACACTACCTCGCGGTAGCCGGGTGTGCCGGCGTAGAACGCGGCGCGGGTCAGCTCGACCACGTAGCGCATCGGCATCAGGTGGGCCGCGACGTCCAGGTAGAACGCGGTCCCGCGCAGCGGCACCAGCACCCCGCCGAGCACGTACTGCGGGATGATCAGGAACTGGAAGATCTGCATGGCCGAGCGCTGGTTGGGCAGCGCCGCGACCGTGGCCAGCCCGAACGCGCCGCCGAGGAGGCAGCAGGCCAGGCACGGGCCGGCCAGCAGGGCCAGCTGGGCCGGTGACATCCGGACGCCGAACGCCACCGCGAACCCGACGATGCAGGCCCCCTGGGCGAGGGCGACCAGGGTCTCCCCGGCCACCTTCCCGGCCACCAGGGTCAGCCGGGACACCGGGGTCACGAACAGCTCGCGGGAGAAGTCGTTTTCCCGGTCCTCGACGATCGAGATCATGCCCGCGGCCGCGGACTGGAACAGGCTGGCCGCGAGCACCCCGGTGAACGCGAGCGTGACCGCGTTCAGGCCGGTGACGGTGCCGACCGTGGGCTGCAGCACCGCGCCCAGGCCGCCGATGAGCAGCACCGGGAAGGCCAGGTTGACGGCCAGCCGGGGCCGGTCGCGCAGCAGCTTGATCACGTCGCGCTGGGCGATGGCGAGCAGCGCGGACAGCTCACGCGCCGGGCTCGGGGCCAGGACGCTCATGTCTAG
>Ga0070714_100004593_pt1 | contig 10413 bp, 6 predicted proteins | sample LARL83metaG_FD_65450 | JGI IMG/M metagenome (GOLD analysis project Ga0070714, IMG submission 65450) | Corn, switchgrass and miscanthus rhizosphere microbial communities from Kellogg Biological Station, Michigan, USA - LAR L8-3 metaG | ecosystem: Host-associated > Plants > Roots > Rhizosphere ... | reverse complement strand
GACGTCGCATTGATCCGCTGATGCGTCAGCACGCGGTGCAGCGCGTCGACGTTGGAAATCGGAATGTCATCAAGAAACAGCATCACATCGCCCTCCTTTACACCCGCGCGACCCGCGGGGCTGGCGGGTTCAACATGTACGACGAGAACGGCCGATTCCACCGACAGTTCCAGCGCCCGTACGATTCGCCGATGCAGCGGAATACTCTGTCCGGCCACGCCAATGTAGGCGCGGCGGATGCGCCCATCGCGAATCAGTGTGGCCGCGACCCAGCGGGCCGTCGATGCTGGCACCGCAAAGCAAAGTCCCTGCGCCGGCAGAATGACGGCCGTATTCACACCGATCACGCGGCCTCTGGAATCGACCAAAGGGCCGCCGGAATTTCCGGGATTCAGTGCCGCATCTGTCTGAATGACATCGTCGATCATGCGCCCCGTGGGCGAGCGGAAGGTCCGGCCCAGCGCACTGACCACACCGGCAGTCACGCTGGCCTGGAAACCGTAGGGATTGCCGATCGCAATCGCGAGCTGGCCAACTCGCACATCCGAAGCATCCGCAAAATCAACTGACGCCAGGTCCGGCCCGTCGATGCGAATCACCGCCAAGTCGGTATCCGGATCGTCCCCCACAAGCCGCGCCGCCAGCTCGCGCCCATCCGCGAGCGTCGCGCGCAATTCTTCCCCGTCCTGCACAACATGCGAATTCGTCAGGACGAAACCATCCGGCGTAAAGATGAACCCCGACCCCGAGCCCGCTCCACCGTTGTGAATATTCACCACCGCCGGTCCCACGCGTCCGACCGCGGCGACCACAGCCTGTGAATACGCATCGAGAAGAACGCCATCGTGGATGTGGACTTCGTGCCCGGCCGACCCTGGCTGTTCAACCTGATGCAAAGAACTCGCGCTTGTCAGTAATCGATTCATTGAAGCTCCCCGATAAACCACACAACTATAGGCACTGACGTCAAGTTGCCCGCGATGGCTTTGGCATCTAACTCTGGTCCGGGTCATCGCTTCATGACGTTTTCCACTTCAGGGTCGCGGATGTAACTCTCTACCCAGGAGCATACACCCACCGTCTCCCATCGGATGTCCGCCAGCGGAGCCCCTTGGACAGGTCGCAAATCGCATAATCTCATCCGGCCAGTTTTCCACCATCGACACCCCGCGGGGCGACGACGTTCAGAGACAACGAGATGTGCGCCCTCTTGCGCAAAGGCCATCCAAGCCTGGCCCAAGTTACCAGCTGCCATCCGCGCCGGTATCTTGGAGATGGTGAAGATGGCAAGCCAGGAATCGTCACGTTGAAATATGTTCCCGACAGATCCGAAGATCCACTCATCGCCGCCCGCTTGTTCGAAGAAACCGGCTACGAAGCGCACGACTGGACGAAGGTCGCCGAAGGCCCCTCCTCCGCCGGATTAACCGATGAGATGATCACGATGTACTTCGCCACAGGCGCTCACAAGGTCGCCGAACCAACCGGCGATGGCGATGAACAAATCGCATTACACACAGTTCTACTGAGCGAAGTCTCCACCTGGCTCGCCTCCGCCGCGGCCGCCGGAAAACTTCTCGATCTGAAAATCTTTGCCGCATTGCACTTCGCACGCGACAGAACTTCCGAATAAATGCACGGGCGGACGGCCAGATAAACTCAATCGGCCAAGCGCTTTTCCTGATACCCTTTTGCCACTTTCTCGGCGATCAACCCCCGCGATAGGTTGCGAGCCGCAGCATCGTCGACAAACACCTTCTTCTGCACTTGGCCCTTCGTTCCAATCCGGCCAAATCGGATCGTGATGATCTTTCCTGCCACTTCGAGTTCCCAGAACTTCCGACTGCCGCTGCCGATGAATTCGAAGTATCGCTTGGAATCGGCATTATGCGCGGGGTTCAATTCGGGCGAGATTGCATCTTCAGCCGCTGCCGGAGATGCGTCGTCCGTTCCCGTCGCCGGCACATCATCCGGCGAACAGTCCCGCCCGTCTTCAGGTGAATTATCCTGCTCTGGCCCATCTGACGCTGTCCACACATCTTCATCAGCCTCACCATCGGCATCATCATCAGCAGAGCCAACTTCCTCGCCGCCTTCAATTAGATTCACCAGCCGATCAATCACGCAGGCGCGATCCAGATACCAATCCCGGGCCAGAACGTGAGCGATCCTCCACCCGAAAATCTGCAGCAGCGCTGGCCGCAGCAGTTCGCGCTCAAGTAAATCGTCCTGCTGATAATGTGCGTCGGTATCGATCAAAATACCCAAGCTATAAACATGCTCGCCATGGTGGCGTGCCGCAATATCGCATCGAAAATGGGACATGCCCACGCCGGTATCGATTGCGTACCCGCGCTCGGCCAGTGCCGCTGCGAGTTGGCGGGCCACTACTCCACTATCCGACTGCTCCTGACCATCCAGATCCTTCCACACCGCCAGCTCCCGCAGCACGCGCTGCGATGAACCACTATCTCCCGACGAGCAGGCGGCGGCGTATTTCAGGTAATTCTTAAGGCAATTAGCCCCTTCATTGTATTCGTTTGTGATCTGCGTGTGCTGAATCGAACTGACGACCATCATGTGGTGCTTGGCGCGCGAGAACGCGACGTTCAGGCGCTTTTCGCCGCCGCTTTGATTGATCGGACCGAAATTCATCCTCATCTTTCCATCCGGCCCATTCGCATAGCAGATGCTGATGATCACGATGTCTCGCTCGTCGCCTTGAATGTTCTCAAGATTTTTGATCAACAGCCCGACGAATTGGCCATCAACCTCCCGCTCCAATTCGGCCTCAATCCGATCTCGGAAGGCCTTGTCCTGCTCCCCAAGTCGTGTCAGTGCGCTTTCGATCTCCGACTGCTGGGCTTCTGAAAATGCCACAATACCGATGCTCGGACAATTTTCTTGAGATAGCATCCCACGAACAAGCTGTGCGATGTAGTCGGCCTCGCCACGATTGCGCCGATTATCGTAAATCCCATTCGTCACGAAGTGAAAGCTCACAGGTCGCGTCAATGCTTTAGCGACATTCGCCGAGCCATCTTCCGCTGCCTGAACCACAATCTCATCCTGCGCGGCCGTCGCAAGCCGCTGTTCCGGCACCGTGAGCAGTTTGCCTTGATAAAAAGCCCAATTAGAAAAGCTGATCAGAGATTCTGAACGACTGCGGTAATGCCATCCCAACATCCGCGACGGCAGATTCTTCGCTGCGTGGTTCAAAAAGCTGTTGCTGGAAAGATCATATTCAAAGGTCTCGCCGTCTTCGCTGATGAGCAATCCTTCCTCATCAGCACCATCCGATTTAGCGGAGAAGAAGTCGGTTGGCGGAAGCTGCATTTCGTCGCCCACAACGATCGCCTGTGTCGCCCGAAATATCGCGGGCACCGCTTCTTCCAGCGTGACCTGGCTCGCCTCAGATCGCGAAAAACGATTTCAATCTCAACATCCCTCGCTACATCGATTCACAGGAAACCGAGGATCTTCAGGATATCGAAGGCCATCTGCGCGGTGGCATTCCAATCGGCGACATCGACGCGCTCCAGCAATACTGTACTGTCTGTCCGCAGCTTCGTAAGTCGCTATTCAAGCCGAATCGTGCGGGGTATGTCGATCTCGCCATCGCCAAAGACGCGATCAAATCCACCATCTACGAGCATCCGCAATTCGCTACGTTCATCAAGCAGATGAACGAGCATTTCTCCGCCTGGCGAACCGGCGCGGTGTCGCGGCTCAAGGCGCTCAAGGCGGGCTGTCATCCCCGCGCCATCATCAAAGAACTGTCGGAAGATCTTCTGGCGCATTATCTCAGTCAGCCGCTGATCAATCCGTACGATGTCTATCAGCATCTGATGGATTACTGGGCCCAGACGATGCAGGACGACTGCTACATGATCTCCGATGATGGCTGGAAGCCGCGCCTCAGCAGCAAACGAGGTAATGCGATGCTCGTGGCATCGAGCATTTATGAAGCCGCGAAGTATTTCGAACTTTTCGAGAAGACGATTTTCAAAGGCAAATGCGCGGTGGTCACTTCCTACAACCCGCAGGCGCAGGATGTGACGCTGGAGGAGACCGGCGCGAATAATGAGACGGAAAAACAGTTTCTGTACAACACCTACATGGCACTGCTGAAGGATGTTGCCCCGAAACCTAATAAGAACAAGACGGAGAGCTACGAGGACGACGTGAAGGAGTTGTTCACGAAACAGCCGGCGAATATGCGATTGCTGGTTGTGGTAGACAAGTTGCTTACCGGCTTTGACGCACCGCATTGCACCTATCTCTACATCGACAAGTCGATGCAGGATCACGGCTTGTTCCAGGCGATCTGCCGCACCAACCGCCTCGACGGGGAGGACAAAACCTTCGGCTATATCGTGGATTACAAGGATCTGTTCAAGAAACTGGTGAACGAAAGAGGCATTGGAGCGCTGCAGGTTTATTCTTCGGAACTGGATCACAGTGCTGGCGGAGCGTCACCGGAAGTGCTGATGCAGGATCGCTTGAAAAAAGGCCGGGAACGGCTGGGCAATGCGATGGAAGCCGTCGCATACCTTTGCGAACCGGTGGACTCGCCCAGAGGGGACCTTGAACATATTCATTATTTCTGCGGGAACACGGAGATCCCGGAAGATCTTAAAGCGCACGAAACTCAGCGCATTGCGCTTTATAAAGCGGCGGCAACGCTGATGCGGGCGTATGCGAATATCGCAGATGATCTACCGAATGCGGGTTACTCAGATACTGAAATCGCGAATATCAAGAAGGACCTCAACAGCACGCTGAAGCTGCGGGAGATTATTCGTAAGGCCAGCGAGGAGACGATTGATCTAAAAGCATTTGAAGCCGACATGCGACACCTGATCGACACCTACATTGAAGCGGATGAGCCGCGGACGATTTCAGATTTCGGTGAAATTGGATTGCTCGACCTGATCGTGAAAAGCGGTATGGATACGGCTGTCACCAGTCTGCCCAGCGGAATCAACAGCAACAAGGATGCGGTGGCGGAGACCATTGCCAACAGCGTCCGCAGCAAGATCATCAAGGAGCATCTGAATGATCCGGTTTTCTACGATAGGATGTCGGCGCTACTGAACGAAATCATTGCTGACCTGCGAGCGAAGCGGATTGCGTATGCGGAGTTTTTGAGGCGAATGGCGAACGTCGTCAAACAGGTGCAGGCAGGGAAGACGGACAGTACGCCCTAGGAACTCAACACGCCTGGGAAACGGGCCCTGTTCAATAATCTGAGCCAAAATCAGGAGCTTGCGCTGAGAATTGATGACGTCGTTAAGGAAGTGCGGCCGGCGGATTGGCGCGGTACCAAGACCCGCGAGAACATCATTAAGTCGGCGATGTTAGGGCTGCTCGGAAATGACGAAGCAGAGGTAGAGCGGATTTTTCTTATCATTAGCGCCCAGAGGGAATACTGATGCCAACGCAGATTAAGCTGGGCGACATCACCTTGGATGTGGTGCTGAAGGACATCAAGAACGTCCATTTAAGTGTGCATCCCCCGTCCGGAAAGGTTACGATTTCCGCGCCCTCACGCATGAGCCTCGATACGATTCGTGTTTTTGCCATCGCCAAGTTGCCATGGATCAAGCATCAGCAGAAGAAGATTCGATTCCAGGAACGGGAGACTCCTCGCGAGTATATCGATCGCGAGAGTCACTACCTCTGGGGGAAGCGTTATCTCCTGAAAATCATTGAGGCCGATTCAAAGGCGGGTGTAGATCTCGGACATCGGACGATGACGCTCCGTCCGGGAAGGCGCTGATGACGATGCGAAACGTGCAATTCACGACGAATGGTATCGCGGGCAGGTCAAGCTGGCTGCGCCCGCTTTAATTGCCAAGTGGGAACCCGTGCTGGGCGTGAAGGTATCGCGTTTCTTCGTGCAGCGGATGAAAACCAAATGGGGTAGTTACAACCCCGCGTCCAATAAGCTCCCCAAAGTCATCGTTGATGCGGTGAAGAAGAATATGCCCGGCGCTCGCATCACCAAGGCGGCCAAGCTCGAAGATGGCAACTTCTACCTCGATGAGGTGAAAGTCGGTAAGAAGCTCTGGGACGTCACCATCAGCCCCAAGGGCGAAATCATCATGAAAGTTGAAATGAAAGATTAATGGCGATCAACTGGCGAACTCCCGCTAGCCGTACCGCGGAAGTGCGTGCTTGGGCCAGTTTCATCTTGCGGGCGTGCGTTCTGGTTCAGCGAGCAGGTCATCCAAATCCAATTGACGCGTATACATTGCGAGGCTCCCGTCCGAATTACGCGGCCACTTTTCTTCGGGGCGGTCCCAATAAAGTTCTACGCCATTGCCATCCGGATCATGCAGATAGAGCGCTTCGCTGACGCCATGATCGGATGCGCCAGTCAATGGTATATGGGCCCTGATCAGGCGGCGCAGCGCATCGGCAAGAGCCGCCCGAGTTGGGTAAAGGATTGCCAAGTGGTATAGCCCGGTAGTTCCAGGGGCTGGGGGCAAACCGCCCTTACTTTCCCAGGTATTAAGTCCGATGTGGTGGTGATATCCGCCGGCAGAAATGAATGCAGCATCCTCACCACGACCCTGCGTCACCTCGAAGCCGAGTACGTCCCGGTAAAACCGTAGCGATCGCTCCAGGTCTGCGACCTTGAGATGCACATGCCCAATACGAACATTTGGATGGATGGAATGGTCTGCCATAATTACCGCGGTGTTTGCGCGCTCCCATTACGAATAGGAGTTCACGACCTTACCGCCAAAGATAATCGGCGAAGCCGTATATATTTCGTCAATCTCGGAGCCCCGGTTGACGCATCGTGCCGGCTACGTCGTTGAACGTGACGAAAACTATTTTCGTCGCCTGCGCCGGGCAAACGGGGGAGCCGCAGCGAGAGCCACAAGACCCAGACTTGCCGGTTCCGGTACGCTCGCCAGCATCGCGTTCTTCTGGGTTATCGTCAGGTCCATCGAATTGATGATCGCGTCCAACTGCGCCAGCTGCGCGGGATTCTGGGTGTACGCCGCATACGAATCGACGAAGATCGCGAAGTCGTTATCCAGATCGATCGTACCGTCGTAGTTGTAGTCGCCATTGACCCAGAGGTTGCCGGGGTTCAGTGCACCGGGATTCGCGATCTGTTTGCTGTAGCCCTCCACGAACAGTGAGAAGTCATTATCGAGATCGACGATGCCATCGAGGTTGCTGTCGCCGGGGTAGGTGTACTTGACGACGATCGCGGTGCCGGTGATCGTCTGTCTGCCGAAGTTTGTGATTCCGAGCGCGGAAGCATCGCCGTAGCCGAGCGTGTGATGAAAACTCGGATCGGCATGAGCGATCGCGGAGGTCACGCCGGTTGTTCCCGACCAGTTACCCGGCCCGTAACCGCTGATGAGCATCTGGCGAATGCTGGCCGCGGGTGTTGGGCCGGCGTAGTTGACGACGAGGGAGTTGTCGGAGAGATCGAGATCGGCGGCGTTGGTGATGGAGAGGCTTGTGAGAACCAGCGTCTTGTTATGGCCTGCGGACATAAGAAGCTGCCCGGTGCCGGTGAGGGATAGATTGCCGAGGGAGGCGTTGCCTCCGTTGAAGAGGAAGCTGCCGTTTGAATTGATGGTGGTGCTGGCGACGGTGATGCTGCCGCTCTGGAGAGTGTACGTTCCACTGGCACCTGCGCCGGACGCAAGAGTGAGTGTCCCGCTGACGGTATGAGTGCCGCCGACCTGCATGAACGTTGCCGACGCCGCATTCCCGCTAAAGCCGACGCTCTCATTACCATTGACGGTCAGCGCTCCGCCAGTGAGCGTGGCCGTTGTGCTCTTCAAGTTTCCGTTCAACGTGAAACTGGTGTTGGTGATGTTCATCGCGCCGAAGCTGTTGATGTCGCCGCGATAGGTGACGCCGAAGCCGCCGGAATTGGTGACGTTGATCGTACCGTTGTTGGTCAGCGGCGCCGGGGCGATCGAATTAGCGATCAGCGTCTGCACATCGGCGATGAATGTCGTCCAGGGGAAATACTGCCCTGGATCGTAGCGATCCCACGGCTGCACCTGGCCGTGCGCCACGATGCCGGGTTCATTGAACGTCGGATCGACGGCAAAGGTCGGGTTCGGACCGACGTTGTACTGGGCGTTGTCGGTCGGGCGGAGCACCGGAATCTTGTAGGTGTACGCGAGATACGCGACCAGATTCTCCAGCGCCGGGACGTTCTGAGAATTCCAGGTGCTGGCCTGGTCGGAGAAGCCGACGTTCTCGATGCCGATCGAGCGGTCGTTGTAATAAGTCGCATGGTAGGCGGAGTAGCCTTTGGCCGGATCGACCATCTCGGTGATCGTGCCATCGGAGTTGTTGACGTAATTCGCGCTCGCCTGGGACGAGACAGTTTGAAATTCAGAGATGGTGGCGGCGTAGCTTTCCTCGGTCGTGTGGATGACGATTGCATCAATCGCGGCGCCGCTGCGATCGCTGTTGAAGTTCGGGCTGGGAATATTCAACACCGCAGGCTTGGCTGGGCCGGCGGTTCCCAGTGACTGCCCGGTCACAATCACGTTCGACGCCGTCGGATTCAGTGAAAGCGTCGCCCCTGCAGGAACGGTTGTGGCCGGAACTGAACCGGTCCCCGTGAGCTGCAAGGTTCCGCCGGTCCAGTTCAAAGCGGAAGAATTAGCGCCATTCTGAAACGACGGCGTTATGAGCGTCCCGCCATGGAGATTGAGCGATGCCGGCGCCGCACCAGCGACCGTGTTGGTCATCACGCCGTTGCTGACGGTGACGGTGCCGCCGTTGATGTTGAGGTTGCCGGATGAAACGATGATGGTCGCCACTGATTGATTCAAACCGCCGGTGTCCAGTGTTCCCCCCATGGTCTGAATCGTGCCGCCGGAGGGAAATGTGTTGGCAGCGCCGGCGATCAGTGTGCCGCTGTTGGCGACCGTCGCACGGGTGTAGGTGTTCGCGCCGGTGAGCGTGAGCATTCCCAAGCCAGATTTTTGCAAACCAAACGTACTGTTGATCTGTGACGCAATCGTCACGCTCTTGCCCGCGGCTACATTCACGTAGGCGTTGTTCAGCAAGACGCTCCCGCCGGTGAGCGCGTAGTTGTCGTCGAATTTCAGGCCGTTGGTCGTTTCGCCGCTCGTCAGCGTGATCGTCGAGTTACCCGCCGGGACCGGCGAGGGAAATGTCGCACATTGGGCTGTGCTGGGCGCGGTGCCACCGCCCCAATTGCCGTCATTCCAGTTCGCATCGGCCGATCCGGTCCACGCGTTCTGCGTCGACGGGATGATTTCCATGTCGATATTGCCGTTGGCCGTGTCGTTGACGAAGCTATAGGTATACCCCGACTGACCCGAAGAAACAGAGAGATTGCTCACCGATCCGCTCAGCGCCCCGGTGTAGTGAAATAGGATGTATGTGCCAGCGGTATATCCACTGGGGCTCACATCGCGGGCTTTGGTCAAACTCACGCTCACCGCTCCCGCAAAAGTCAATCCGCCACTATTGGTGGCGATCAGCGTGCTGCTCTGCCCCGCCGGGCCGATGCTCGGGAAAAACTGCGAGTTGGCTTCCATCTTGATCGCGTTGGCAATCAACGGTGTGCCGTCGCCGGTCGCGTTGCTGAAGGGAACGTTGGCGAAGAAAGAGATCGCGCCAAAGTTGTCCAGCGTCCCATTGATCACCCGCGAGCCGCCGACGCCGCCAAGAACGCGAATGGCGTCGCCGGAGTTGTTGGTCAGATTGCCGGCGAACGTCGTGTTGAACGCGCCGCCGGGGCTGTCCAGAATCACCGTCCCCGAATTCGTCAGACCCGCCGCCGCGCCGGTAACCGTCGTATTCCCGGTCGTTGCGCCCAGAAACAGCGTGCCCCCCGAAGGCACCGTCGTCGGCACGTAGAACCCACTGCCGGTGAGATCAAGCGTGCCTGCGGTGGTCCAGTGGAGCAATGCCGAGGTGCTACCGATGTCCAACGAACTCGCCGTCAGCGTGCCACCGCTCAGGTTGATAATACTGCTCGCATTCCAAACCTTGACGGTGCCGGCGACGTTCATGCTACCGCCACTGATGGTCAGGGTGCCCGTGCCGCCGCTGGAGACAGCGCCCCCGCCGATGTACGCATTGCCCGCCGTCATTGTTCCGCCGCTGAGCGTATAACGTCCGCTGGAGCCGGCATTCAAACCGATATCCAGAGTGCCCGCATTATTCGTCCCGCCACTTTGCAATAGCGACCCGCGCCCATTGAGCCCGGCGACCTCCGCGCCGCCGACGCTTAAGGTATTGGCGGCCATCGTCAGTGAATCGAAAGTCGTTCCCGCCCCGGTTAAATCGAGTGTTAATGAGGCCAAAGAGACGGCCGCACCCGTGTAGTTGTATGTGATCGTGCGCGCCGTTCCATCGCTGTTGATGATGTTGACGGTGTCGCCC
>Ga0070714_100004589_pt1 | contig 10417 bp, 7 predicted proteins | sample LARL83metaG_FD_65450 | JGI IMG/M metagenome (GOLD analysis project Ga0070714, IMG submission 65450) | Corn, switchgrass and miscanthus rhizosphere microbial communities from Kellogg Biological Station, Michigan, USA - LAR L8-3 metaG | ecosystem: Host-associated > Plants > Roots > Rhizosphere ... | reverse complement strand
CACAGTTGGGCGAGAACCGTCCGCAGCCCTCGAGTCAGCTCATCGACTCAATCACAAGGGACGTACAGGGCGCTCGCCAAGGTCGGCCCGCGTCCCGGTTCCGCATCGGTCTCGCCGCCGCGGCGTCGGTGGCGACGCTGGCGGTCTTCGCCTCGCTGGGCGGCGTCAGCCTCGCGGCCGACGGCGTGCAGAGCGCGTTCTCTGTGGCGACCGGCGGAAGGCAGGTCCAGCCCAACACACAGGCCGGCGCCAATGGATCGCAGTGCAGTGTCGATGTTCCCTGTGGGTTCAAGGTGAACCCGACTGCGACCACGAACCACATGGACTCGACGCAGACGGTTGCCGACGCGAATGACAAGGTGCACATCATTCCCGGCTCGTTCAAGAGCGCCGTGCACCTCTCCTACTCTGTCTCCAACGACTGTGGTGGCCCGACCTCGGGGATCAGCCTGGGCTTCGCCGACAATCCTATCCCCGCCGGGCAGAACTTCACCCAGTTCACGATCACGACCAACAACGCTGCCGACGGCGTCTACACGATCACCGTCAGCGGCACGGCTGGCGCCGATACCGAGAGCGGAACGTTCACGCTCGTGGTCGGTAAGAAGAACAAGTGTTAGCGCAGTCTGGCGGCCGGCCGGCGACCTAGCCCCGACCGCGTTACCCGGCGTCGTCCCGGTCGAACGCGCAACCGCTTGATGGAGCGGCCGATACGGGGCGGGCGTTGGAGCCTCCGCCCGCCCCGGTCGGTCGATTTCAGGTCGAGAACGAGAAGTGGTAGTTGTCCCCGACGTTCGTGCCGGTCACCGTGAGGGTGCCGCGCGCGTTCGTGTAGATCCCCGTACCGTTGCTGATCGGCACCGGGAACGTCCTGCTGTTGCCGACCCAGCCGTTGGCGAAGATCGAGCCCTTCGGCAGGTTGAAGACCGCCCGGCAGTACTCGGCGTTCCGCTTCGGGAAGAACCGGCAGGCGATCGAGTCATTGCCGACCTTCTTGTGATTCTGGAACAGGTTCTCGGTGGCCGAGAACGACCGCCCCTGTTGCCACTGCGCCGTGCCGACCGCATGCACGAAGAACTGATAGTGGTGGCTGCTCGCGAACGCTCCCGCCGGAACCGCGAGCCCGATCGCGGCCACCAACACCGCGATCAGCGCCTTCCAACGTCCCAACACGTCCCCCCTTTGGTTGGAGCCTTGGACGCCGACGATAGAACTGCCACAAGTCCCTGTCAACCGATGCCCAGATGGGCGACGAAACGACGATAATTCCCCTGCAATTAGGGAGGTTCCTGGTTCACTGCCGATTGCCCGCGTTTTCGCCCAGCGCCCGGTCTGCTCGCGGCGCCGGGGCACCGCGGCAGCGCCACTCCCGCGCTATCGTTTCGGCATGAGCTCCTTGGGGGAGGAACGGCTCGTGGTGGGGCGGACCCGCGTGTTCGACGCCATCCGGGAGCGGTTCTTGCTCATCGTGGTCGTTGTCCTTGCCGGGATTGCGGGCGCGGCACTGTATCTGGCGACGACGCCGAAGACCTACCAGGCCACCGCCGACATCCTGGTGACTCCCGATTCGGACACCGACACGGTGCTGGACGGATTCCCGATCCTCCGCGATTCGGCGGGCCCCGGGAGCAGCGTCTTGACCGCTGCCCGGCTGGCGACCGCGCCGGACATCGCCACTGCGGCGAGCCGCCGGCTGGGATTCCGCGAGACCCCGGACGCACTTCTGCAAAACGTCACCGCAGAACCGGTCGGGCAGGCAAACATCCTCTCGATCGTCGCCCAGGCATCGTCGGCCGATCGCGCCGCGGCGATCGCGAACGCCTTCGCAGCGGCCTTCGTCCACCAGCGCACGCAGATGTTCCAGCACGAGCTGGGCCAGCGGCTGACCAGGCTGCGCCAGAGCGCGCAGCGGCTCAGCCAGCAGCCGGGCCACGCCGCCGAGGTCGCCGCAATCCAGGGCGAGATCGCCGCGCTCGGACCGTACACCGGAGAGCCGGATCCGACGGTCGAGGTGGCGCGCGTCGCAACGCCGCCGCGTGCCGCATCCTCGCCTCGCCCAGCGCTCAGCGTGGTCATCGCATTTCTGGCTGCGCTGTTGATCGGCACCGCCGCTGCCGTGTGGCTCGATGCGCGGGAGGGGCTGATCCGAACCGAGGCAGACCTGGAGCGCCTGTCCTGGCTGCCGGTCCTGGCCCGCTTTCCCCGGTCGCGACGACTCGGTTCGCGCCCGGTTGTCTCTGCAAGCGGTGACATGCCTCCAGAGTTCCGTGCCGCCTGTCGCGTGCTGGCCGCCAACCTGACCGGCTCGGGAGCAGATGGCGCCTTCCCGAGGTCGATCCTGATCTCCTCCCCCAGCGAGTGCGAGGAACAGGCGCTGATCAGTGCCAGCATCTCCGCCGACCTGGCCGGCACCGGAGCGACGGTGGTGGCGATCGACGGGCACTCCGGTCCTGCGAGTCTGGAGCACATCCTGGCGGACGCCGGCCCGGCGGTACCGGTCGATCTCTTCGACGACGCCGACCGAGATCCGCGGGCGGCTGCGCTGCGGGCCGCCGAGCGGCCGGTCGGTGTTCGGCTTCTGCGGGCGGTTTCCCCGACCGGCCGTGGGCTTTTGCGCCCACTCGAGGTGCTCAGTGTCGAGAGCGTACTCGGCCGCATGGAGCGTGCTGCCGACGTCGTAATCGTGGACGGGCGTCCACTCTTCGACGGACCGGATGTGGTCGCGATCGCCGATGCCGTCGAATCGACGCTGCTCGTGATCGACCTCGGCCGGATTCGCGGCCGCGATCTGCTGGCGTTTCGGGACATGCTCAGCCGCCTACACATCGAGCCCACCGGATTCGTCGTGCTGCCGCGGGCCCGGAAGCACTCGGGCGGGTCGCTGCGCTCCGGCCTGAGCCTTCGCCGGGTCACCGACCCTCGGCTCAAACACCGCCTCCCGTCCGGCCCCGAGCATGATTCCGCGTGAGCGTCCGCATGCCGCGATAGCCGCAGCCCCTGCCCCGGATCGCGTTCCGGCGGCGGCCATGGCGTTGGTGGTAGCGGCGGCAGGCCTCGTCGGTGTCGTCTCCGCCGCGTCGCCGAAGGCGGTGATCGCCCTCGTCCTCGGCCTGGCCTTCGTCTACACCGCCTGGCGGAGCCTGGCAGCCGGCGTGGCAGCGTTCGCGCTGGTGATCTTCCTGGAGCAGGTGCCGGCGGTCGGCACGCCCGGCCTCACCTTCAGCAAGCTGGGCGGCGCTGTCCTTGCGGCCGTCTGGCTGCTGAACCAGCTCGACCGGTCGGACGACGTCCCGCAGCTCTGGCGTGAGCGTCCGACGCTGGCCTTCGCGGCGCTGGCGCTTCTGGTCTGGTCGCTTGCCTCGAGCCTGTGGGCGGCGAGTTCCGCGACCGCCTTCTCGAACACGTTCAGGCTTGCTCAGGGTGTCCTGCTCGTCTTCATCGTATTCAGCGCTATCCGAGAGCCGCGTCATCTCCGCTGGGTGGCGTACGCGTTCATCGCCGGCGCCGTCATCAGCGCCGCCGTCGGGCTTTCGGGGGTGACCCAATCCGACCGGACGGATATCGAGGCGAGTGGCAGGCTGACCGGCGGAATCGGCGACCCCAACCAGCTCGCGGCCGCGCTCCTTCCCGCCCTTGGGATGGTGCTCTTTCTGCTCGCCCTTCGGCATCGGCGCCGCATCCAGCTGGCGCTCCTGGGGAGCGGCGCCATCTGCGCGATCGCCATCTTTGCGACGGAGTCGCGAGGTGGGCTGGTCGGGCTCGCCGTGATGCTGGCCGGAGCGATGGTGTTCGCCGGCCGGGCGCGAGCGTATGTGGTCGTCGTCTCGCTGGCGCTGTCGGGATTGGCGGCGCTCTATTTCGCGCTTGTGGCCGCGCCGACGGCACTGCAGCGGATCACCAGCTTCAGCGCCGGCGGTGGATCGGGTCGGACCGATCTCTGGTCGGTTGCGATCAGGATGGCCGAGAATCACCCGCTTGTCGGCGTCGGGGTGGGGAACTTCACCCTGGTCGAGAACCGGTACGCGTTCGGCACGTTCGACCTGCCCCGGTTCGACCTGATCTCGAACACGCCCACCGTGGCCCACAACATGTACCTGCACGTGCTCGCCGAGCTGGGCGTCATCGGACTGGGGCTGCTGGTGGCCATGATCGTTGCCGCGTTCGCGGCGGCGATTACCGGTGTCCACGAGTTCGAGCGCGCCGACGAGGTGGAGGTCGAGATGCTCGGGCGGGGACTCGTCATCGGCGTCGTCGGCCTGCTGGCCGCCGACACGTTCCTGTCCGCCCAGTACGACAAGCCGCTGCCGTTCCTGCTGGGCACGATCGCTGCCCTGCCGACCGTTGCGGCGGCCCATATCCGGCGATGAGCCGCCCGCTCGTCCTCTGTTACCACGGGGTCTCCGACCACTGGCAGGATCCGCTCGGAATGCCCCCGCATTCCCTCGAGGCACAGGTGCGGTGGATCCTCCGCCGCCGCTACCGACCGGCTACCGCGGAGGAGGTCGCGCTCGGCCGCGGCCGGACCATGCACGTGACCTTCGACGACGCCTTCCGTAACGTGCTCGGAGCGGTGCCGATGCTGCGCCGGATGGGCGTACCGATGACGGTCTTCGCGTGCACCGCCTACGCCGTCGACGGTCGGCCGCTGGATGTCCCTGAACTGCGTTTGGCGGTGGCGTCGGAGCCCCAGGAGATGCGCACGCTGACCTTCCCGGAGCTTGCCGAGCTCCAGGCCCAGGGAGTCGAGGTGGGCTCTCACAGCTGCACACATCCACATCTCACCCAGCTCACGGACCGGGAGCTTCGCCGCGAGGTCTGGGAGTCACGGGAGTGCGTTCGCGACCACCTGGGCGCCCACTGCCGCTTCTTCGCATACCCCTATGGCGAGCACGACGAGCGCGTGCGGGCCGCAGTGGCGGCCGCAGGCTACGCGGCGGCGTTCGCGCTTCCCGGCGATCCCCGGAGTGGCGATCGCTTCCAGATTCCACGGGTGGGGCTGTGGCGCAAGGATGGCCTGCTCGCCGCCACCCTGAAGACGACCGCGCTCGGGAAGCGCCTCAGCGTCAGCCGACGCTGGCGTCGGCGTTCGAGGCTGCCGCGGCCGGCTCCGCCGGCGACTTCTCGATCGGGAGATGAGAGCAGGCGCCTGAGGCCATGAACCGTGCCGTGGCCGCGGCGATCACGATATCCATCCACAGGCTGCGGTGGCGGAGGTAATACAGGTCGTAGGAGAGCTTCTCGGCGGCGCCTCCAGCGTCGGACGTATAGCCGATGTTGAGCTGCGCCCAGCCGGTGATGCCCGGCTTCACCAGCAGGCGCGTCGTCCAGAACGGCACCTCCTGCTGGAGCTCGTCCAGGAACTCGGGGCGCTCGGGCCGGGGGCCGACGAGGCTCATCTCGCCCCTGACGACGTTCCAGAACTGGGGAAGCTCGTCGAGCCGGCTGTCACGCAGGAAGCCGCCCAGTCGGGTCACCCGGGGGTCGTCATCACTCGCCCAGGCCGCGCCGGTGTCATCCTCGGCGCCGTCGACCATCGTACGCAGCTTCAGGACCTGATAGGTGGCGCCTCCTTCCCCGAGCCGTGTCTGCCGGTAGAGGATCGGTCCCGGGCCTGACCGCCGGACAAGGAGCGCCAGCACCGCGATGATCGGGATCGAGAGGATCAGCGCCAACCCGCCGACGAACAGGTCGAACGCCCGCTTGGTCACACGGGAGTAGGCGCGGCGGTAGACGTGGATCACGCTCATGAACCAGATCGGGCTCAGGTTCTCGACCGGCACGCGCCCGAAGGCATATTCGTAGAACTGGTGGAGGCTGATGATGCGGAGGTTCCGAGGGCCGCGATCGAGCAGCTGGTGGACGATGCCGGCGCGGTCGGCGTCGTCCCCGACGACGAGCAGCTCCGGCCGGAGGACGTCGACGGCCCCGATCACACCCATGGCGTCGTCACCTTCATCAGCGGTGAAGAACCGCGCTGAGGCAAACGGGTTCGCCGGAACGAGCGCCAGGTCGCGTTTGAGGTCGGTCGTCTCCCGCTCGGATGCCGCGATCACGACTGGCCCGTGATGCTCCACTCGCTGGGCGGCCCGCTCGAGCACCACGCCCGTGGCGATCAGAAGACACCAGGCGATGATGTTCCGCTGGTCGACCTCGATCGGCGGGATCAGCTCAACGGCGCCGATCATCGCCACGACCACACTGATGCAGACGATGATCCCCGCCCATTGGCGAACGACCTCCGAGACCCGGCGTCCCCAGTAGCCGCCCTGCGGGGAGTCGCAGAGCGTAAGCGCCACGAACGCCAGCAGAACCGAGGCAACTCCCCGCCGCCCGAGCGCCATCGAGGCCACGCCGGCGATCGGGATCAGGACCGCCAGCCGATGGAGGCCCCACGCCCACACCTTGGCGGGAGGCCCTCGCCGCGGCCCGGTGCGGTGACCTGGCTCGGCTGGGTGCGGATTCGACCGCGCGTACGCGCGCCGCCTGCCCACATCGGACGTCTGCATCCTTCCCCCCCTCGGATCGATCCATCGTAGATCCGAGGAGTGAGGCGGACAATGGGCCATCCGGCCCAGAAGTCGTGCTGATCTGGTGAGTTCCGCACGCGAGGCGGGCACCGACTTGCCGTGGTCTCCTGTCGCATGCGAACCTGCGGGACGTGCGATCGGCCTCGGCTCCGCTCACCGTCGTCCCCCATCTGCCGGCTGCCCCCTGGAATCGGCCGCCGCCGCTGGATCGGCTTCCCTTTCCCCTCGACCGGGACGAGGTGACGATCGTGCCGAGGATCGCCGTCGCCTTCTGGCGCGGCATCCGCGCCACCGGCCTGGCGCCGGGCGATGAGGTTCTCACCCCGGCCTACCACGAGGGCAGCGAGATCGAGGCGCTCGTGCGGGCGGGGCTCGTCTGCAACTTCTATGAGATCGACGAGCAGTTGGCGCCGGATCCGGAGGCGCTTTCCCGGCGGATCGGCCCGGCCACCCGGGCCCTCATGCTGACGCATCTTCTGGGCCTGCCCCAGGACAGCCGGCAGTGGCGCCAATGGTGTGACGCCCACGGCCTGCTGCTGATCGAGAACTGCGTCTGGGCGTGGCTGGCCACAACGGCGACCGACCCGGTCGGCAGGTTGGCGGACATGGCGGTCTTCGGGCCGTCCGAGGCACTCGGCGGCGGTCTCGGAAGCGTCCTCTCGACGCCGCTGGCGGCGGCTCGCTCGGGCATCGCCCCGGACCGCCTGCGTCGTGTTGCCGACCCAGCGGCGGCAGCCCGCCGCCGCGCTAACTACGCGGAGCTGGTGGAGCGCATCGGAGATCCCGTCCCACCCGGATTGCGTGTCCTCCCCGAGGGCGCGTCGCCCCACGTCGTCCCCGTGCTCACCGAGCGCAAGCCCAGGCTTCTGGGCGATCTGTGGGAGCGGCAGATCAGTGCGATGGACGGATGGCAGATCCCGCATCCGTCGTTCGCCGGCGACGGCACCGGAACATCGGCTGACCTGCGCAGGCGTCTCGTGGGGCTGCCGGTGCATCAGGAGCTCGGGCCGAAGGACGTCGACCGGATTGCCGCCGCGTTTTCGCACCGTCGATCAGAGGGCTTGCGCAGCGAGGTCTGGGACACGTTTGCGCCCGTCCAGGAGTCCTGGCCGCGTCTCGCCCAGCGGGCCGGCAACGTCTTTGCGACATTCGACTGGGCCGACGTCTGGTGGAACCACCACGGCGGCGGACGGCGCCGGGTCGTCGTTGCGTTTCGTGACCGGACAGACGAGCTCGTAGCGATCTGCCCGATGCACGTCGCGACGGGGCCTCCGCTTCGGCTCATGCGGTTCGTCGGCTACGGCCCCGCCGACCAGCTGGGACCGGTGTGCGCCCCGCGCGACCGTGGGAAGGTGGCGCGGGCGCTGGGGAGGACTGTCCGGGAGATCGGGGGCTGGGACCTGTTGCTCGCCGAGCAGCTCGCAGCGGACGAGGGGTGGAGCACCCTCAGCGGCGGAAGGGTGATTCAGCGGGCCGAGAGCCCGGTCATCCGCTTCGACGGCTCGTGGGACGAATTCCTGGCTTCGCGGAGCTCGCACATGCGGAAGTTCCTGCGCTGGCAGGAGCGAAAGCTCGGGCGCGAGCATGCGCTGGGATACCGCATGGTCGCAGCCGCCGACCCGATTGGCCCGGCGCTGGACGAGCTCCTGCGTTTGCATCGGCTGCGCTGGCCGTCCGGGTCGCGCTTCGCGTCCGAGTTCTCGTTCCATCGCGAGTTCGCCGAACGCGCCCACGCCAGGGGCTGGCTTCGGCTGTGGTTTCTCGAGTTGCACGGCGAGCCGGTCGCGGCCTGGTACTGCCTCCAGTTCGCCCACGCGCAGACCTACTACCAGTCTGGGCGAGATCCGCGCTGGGACAAATCCTCGGTCGGGCTGCTGCTGCTGTGCCATGCGATCAGGGAGGCGTTCGGCGAAGGCATCATCGACCACCGGTTCGGGCGTGGCGCGGAGGGATACAAGTACCGGCTGGCCCGCGACGATGCCGGCCTCGAGACGATCGGGTTCGCCGCCTCAGCGCGTGGGCGGGCGGCCCTCGCGGCGGCGCCCACGTTTCGCCGCCACCGGCCGACGCAGCTCGTCAACTGGTTCCATGGAACATCCGGAGCCGACTGACGCCCGCCTTCGCGGCCGGGCGACCGTATCGAAACGCCGACCACTCGGCGAACCCCTGCGGTGACGGCGGGAATGCTTGAAACAGGTGCAGGTCGCGTGAGCTGTTCGCCCACCGCCGCTTGTAGTCCTCAACCGGCCCCATCTCGAACCGCCGCACACCCTCGCCGATCGCGTACTTGATCGTGTCCCGGAGGAGGAGTTTCCCCGGACCGCACGGGTTGAACGTGGGGTCGTGGCCGCCCTTCAGCGCCCAGTAAACACCGCCCTCCTCGATCGCGAACTCGAAGGCGACGGCGCGGCCGGCGCAGTGAAGGAACGCCAGCCGCAGGATCCCCCGGCCGGCCGCCCAGCCGGCCACCTCGCGGTAAAACCGCTCCGTCGCTGGACTCGACTGGATCGCGGTGCCGCGTTGCGCTTTCCAGGCCAGCCCTTCAATGCGGAATCCCTCCTCGAGAAGCTCTGGCAGCAGCTCCCCAGGGTTCTGGTACATGAAGAACGAGACGCTGCCGGACTCGGCGAGCCTGCGCGAGCAGCGGCGCAGGTCGCTGCGCAGATTGCGCGACCGGGACGCGGCGTACCCTTCCCAGTCGGCGGCATCGTGGAGGTCGATCGCCGCGGGTTGGGCGATCACCCGGGTCAAGACCCGCCAGCCCTTGCCCTCGGCGAGCTCACGCCAGGCCGCCAGGCGATCCTCAGCCTCTCCGAGAAACGCCAGCGACACCCGGCGACCACGGTGCCCCGCGTCAAGCACGCGCTCGACCAACTCTGAATCCGCGCCGTCTGCCGTGACCGGGCCGAACTCGGGCGAGTGCCAGTTGGTCGGGGAGGAGTAGACCCCCCGCTGTATCTGCAGCGGCACGATACCGACCAGCTGGTTGTCGCGATGCTGGACGACCGGCTCCAGGCGCCCGCGCCCGAAGGCCTGCGACCAGGCACGGATCCAACCCGGCCGCAGGAATGGCACGGCGCCCACCGTGTCCGCCAGCCGATCCCACTCCGGCTCGATGGTCGTGGGGGCCCTCTGCCGAGGCAGCGTGTCGACGGCGGCTATCCCTTGTGCGACGGCCGGGTCGCCTTCACCCGGCGCTGAACGAGAAAGATCCGCTCCTTCGCGCGGTCGACCCACTCGACCTCGCCGGGTGGTCGCGGCGACAGATGCATGCGGCGAAGCTTGGAATTGACGATGTGCACGCGCTCGCTGCGTTCGCTCTGGGCGGTGCGGAACGTGATCGACAGGGAGATCGAAACCGCCCCGGAGTTCTGCACCCAGTGTGGACGCCACGGCGGGACGTACACGCCACCACCGGGGATAAGTCGATACGGCGTGCACTTCTTCGGCATCGATGCCAGGTTTCGGTGACCGCCGTCGTGGTAGCGGTTGAACTCTCGTAGCTCGCTTGCCCGAGAGTCCCAGTCGCAGATGTTCATGTCCTTCGATCCCCTGATCTGGAGCAGGAAGTTGTGCTCGGGGTCGAAATGGACGGGGGTGACGGCGTTCGGGGCGGAGAGGAAGAGGAACGACTCCCGCCGTTGCATTCCCCCCTGCCGCTTGCCCACATAGCTCTCGGCGTCGTCGAGCACCTCGTTCAGCAGGTCGCGGTAGGCCGGGACCTGCTCGAGATACCACATCACCATCCAACAGCCGTTGGTCTCGATCGTACGAACCGTCTCCGACGGGGGGCCCTCGATGTCCGGCGCACCTCCGGGCATGAGCGTTGGAAGATCGGCACGGTGCCGCTCCACCGACTCCAGCGGCAGCGTGTCGGCGAGCTGGGCCAG
>Ga0070714_100004588_pt1 | contig 10420 bp, 8 predicted proteins | sample LARL83metaG_FD_65450 | JGI IMG/M metagenome (GOLD analysis project Ga0070714, IMG submission 65450) | Corn, switchgrass and miscanthus rhizosphere microbial communities from Kellogg Biological Station, Michigan, USA - LAR L8-3 metaG | ecosystem: Host-associated > Plants > Roots > Rhizosphere ... | reverse complement strand
AACTCCCACTCCACGACGTCGACGACGCGTAGGGCTTTGTCCGGCGGTAGCAGCGAATAGGGGAGGTTCACGGCGAAGATTTGGTTGGGGCGGATGGAGCTGTCTGGGCCGGCATCGCTGACAACATCATTGAGGCAGCCGGTGGTCTCGTTCCAAAACACCTGTGCGAAGCGTTCGCGGGTTCGCTCCGCCAAAGTGATGTAGTGGGCGGCTCGATCGCGATCACCGAATCCGGTTGCCAGGTGTTCCATCAGCCGCAGCGCGTTATACCAGAGCGCCTGGATCTCCACCGGCTTGCCGATGCGGGGCGTTACCACCCAGTCGCCAACTTTGGCGTCCATCCAGGTGAGCTGCACGCCGGGCTCGCCGGCCTGGAGCAATCCGTCGGAGGCGAGCTTGATTCCATGGCGTGTTCCGCGTTCATGCCAGATTAGAACGTCCACCAGCGGCTGGTAGAGTTCAGTTCGGACGAAATCGTAGTCACGCGTGTAGCGGAGAAATTCGTGAATGGCGTGGAACATCCACAGCGTGGCGTCGACGGTATTGTATTCCGGCGGTTCACCGGCGTCGGGAAAACGGTTGGGGAGCATGCCCTGATCGATACTACGCGCGAAGGCGCGCAGCATATCGCGTGCGTCGTCGTAGCGGCCGGGCACCAGCGTGAGGCCGGGGAGCGAGATCATCACGTCGCGCCCCCAATCGGCGAACCAGGGGTAGCCGGCAATGACCGACTTATGATCGCCCCGCGCGACGATGAACTGGTCGGCTGCCGCGGTGAGGGTTTCGACGAAGGGGTCATGAACTGGCGCAGCGGCGACGATTTGTTCGCGCCGCGCTTTTTCTCGCTGCTCTAGCTCGCCGGCTTCGTTCGCTTGGTGCGGGCCGGTGGAGGCGATGATGACCGCCGATGCGTCTTGTCGAAGGTCGAAGCGGAGCAGGAATGGGCTATAGAGATCTTCGAGCGAATCGAGGCCGCGTTCGCGCTCACGTTCATATTCGAATTTGTAGAACCAGAAGCCGGTTGAATCGATGGACTGCGCGTTGTAGGCGAATGTCAGGCTCGGTAGGTCGGGATAAGGAGTGACGGTCGCCCGACCGGGAGCGGCATCGACATTTCGATTGATGGATTCGTTGGCGTGCGTGGTGCTGTGGAAATCACGGAAGGCGATCAGGGGTCGAACCTCGAGCGTACAAGACCGGCTGCCGGGATCGCCGAACAGAGAATACTGAACGACTACGGTGTTTTCGCCGTGGACCAGAAAGACCGACTTTTCGATTTCAATGCCTTGGAGGCGGTAGCGGAAGAAGGGGAACGGATCGAGGCGAAAGGAGTGGAGATAAAGATGTCCCCGGGGATGGATCGCGCCTTGATACTGATTGGTGCTCAGCTCGAAGCGCGCTGAGTCGATGACTAGCGTCTCTTCCAGTTTGGAGAGAAGAACTACGCGGCCGACTGGAGGCTTGGTCGCGGCGGTCAGCAGGCCATGGTAGCGGCGTGTGTCGAGGCCGACGATGGTAGAGGAAGCGAAACCACCGAGCCCGTTGGTTTCGAGCCACTCGCGGGAGCATGCTTCGGTTAGATCGGTGCAGATGAGACTGTCGAATTCGATCCGGGTATTGGGGTGGCTCATCAGGGGCCGCAGTTTCGATGATAGTCATAACCGTGGGGTTTGCGTCGCGTGTCAGAATAGGTAAATCAGATGAACACAAGAATGATCGTCTTAGCGGTAATCGCGGCGGCTGGCGGTTTGATGACGCAATGGGCCGCGGAACCGGGAGCGTCGAACACGCCAGAGTATACGAAAGACAATCAGTTGGTCTTTCCGTCCAACTATCGCGAGTGGATTTTCTTGAGCTCCGGGCTAGGGATGATTTACGGCCCCGTGGCGGAGGCCAATCGCGACCGGCCACCCGCGTTCGATAACGTTTTCGTTACGCCCGCTGCTTATAAGTCGTTCGTCGAGACCGGCAAATGGCCCGAGAAGACCATGTTCGTTCTGGAGGTGCGGTCGGGCGTGAGCAAGGGGTCGATCAACAACGGGGGGCATTATCAAGGCGAGAAGCTCGCAGCGGAAGCGGAAGTGAAGGACATCTCGCGATTTCCGGGCAATGGATGGGCGTTTTTCGGATTCGGAGAGTCGAAGACGCCGGGTAAAATGTTTCCTACGAGCGCGACCTGCTACACCTGCCATCCGACCAAGGGCGCGGTGGACAACACGTTCGTGCAGTTTTATCCGACGCTGCTTCCAATTGCGAAGCAGCAGGGCACGTTGAATCCAGCTTACGTGGCTGCTGCCGCGGCCGAAAAGCGCTAACGTTAGCTATCCCTGTTAATCTGGACGTAGACGCGCACCGAGCGTCTCGGCCAGGCTCGCCTCGTGATCGCAAGTAACCAGGTTATTCCGAGAAAATCCTGGCGGAGTCGTCTGCAAAGTTGGGCGGATTCCGAAAAACTTCATCAGCACGAAGACAAAGTTCTGCTGGTACTGACGTTGATCATTGGAGCCGTGGTGGGCCTGGTCATCGCGGGCTTCATCTATCTCACCGAAACGCTCGGATCGCGCATGTATCCGGCGGGAGGCGCGGCTTGGCGGCGTCTGGTAATTCCGACTGCCGGGTCGCTGATTACTGGTTACCTGCTATCGCGATATTTTCCGAACGCCCGAGGCAGCGGAATCCCGCAAACCAAAGCGGCGCTCTTTTTGCGCGACGGCTTCATAAGCTTTCGCACGGTAGTGGGGAAATTCTTTCTCTCGTCGACTTCATTAGCGAGCGGAATCGCGCTGGGTCGAGAAGGTCCATCGGTGCAGATCGGCGCGGGGCTGGCCTCGGTGCTGGGCCGGCGGCTCGGGCTGGGTCCGGCGAATATTCGTCAACTAGTACCGATCGGGGCGGCGGCGGCACTGGCGGCCGCCTTCAATACGCCGGTCGCTGCGGTCCTGTTCACGCTTGAAGAGGTGATGGGCGATCTGCACGCGCCGGTTCTAGGATCGATCGTACTCAGCTCCGCGACATCCTGGATTGTTCTGCACCTGCTGCTGGGCGATGAGCCGCTGTTTCACGTTCCGGCCTACCAACTGGTCAGCCCGGTGGAGTTCATCAGCTATGCTGTGCTCGGGATCGTCGGCGGCATCGTTTCCGTCTGTTTCGTGAAGCTGCTGCTGTTAATTAGGAAGACTTTCAAAGCGCTTCCCAAATGGAGTGATTGGCTGCAGCCCGCCGCCGGTGGACTGCTTGTCGGCGTGATGGGTTGGTTCGTGCCGGAAGTGCTGGGCGTCGGTTACGGGCACGTCAGCGAGGCGCTGAACGGCCAGATGGCGCTGGAGCTGATGGCACTGCTGGTGGTCCTGAAGCTGGTTGCGACAGCGGCCTGCTATGGCACGGGAAACGCCGGCGGAATCTTCGGACCGAGTCTGTTCATCGGCGCCATGCTGGGCGGAGCGGTGGGCAGCGCGGCTCATCAGCTTTTTCCGGATTATACGGGCAGCGTCGGCGCTTACGCGCTGGTCGGGATGGGCGCGGCATTTGCGGGCATCGTACGCGTGCCGCTGGCCTCAGTGATCATGATCTTCGAAATGACGCGCGATTATTCGATCATCGTGCCGCTGATGATCTCTAACCTGATGAGCTTTTACATTTCCTACCGGCTGCAGAAAGAGCCGATTTACGAGGCGCTTGCTCACCAGGATGGTCTTCATCTGCCGTCCAGTCTGAAGTACCGGCAGGGAATGCTCACGGTCCGGCACGCCATGACGGCGGTGACGCAGCGGCTTTCGAAGTTCGATCGGTTGCGCGACGCTTTGGCGTTTTTCAGCGAGGATCGCAATGCCTGTCCGGTGCTCGATGGCTCCCAGCTGCTGGGGATGATTACGCGGGCGGAGATCGAAGCCGCAACTGATCTGGGAGGCGGAGACCGGACGCTGGCGGAACTGTTCCCCGCTCATCAAACGCGCGAATCGTTGCAAGCCGAGAACTTTCCGCACGTGCACGTGGATCATCCGCTGGACGTAGCGCTACGCCGCATGGCCCAGAGTAAACTGAACGTCCTACCGGTGGTGAGCCGTTCGAATGTGCGCGAGTTGACCGGCTTGGTTTCGCTGAAGGACGTCCTGCGCGCCTACGGTCTGGCGGGGGAGCCCACCGTGGAAGAGAAGCCCGTCCGCACAGACGTCCCGGCGTCGTCGAAGTTCGTGCCTGGGATGATCGCTGCACTCCTGGTGCTGGTGTTCCTGATTGGGTTTGTGCATTATTCCTATCGTTCCGGCCGAGTGGAACGCGCCGAACAATATTTCAAGACCGGCAGTGCGCTGCTGCTGCAGGGGCGCGACCAGGAGGCGGTGGAACAATTTCGGAATGCCGTCTCGATCGCACCGGACAACCAACAGTACCGGCTGTCTCTGGGTTTGACGCTGATCAAAACGGAGCATCCGGATGAGGGTGCAGTTTATCTGAATGAGGTACTGAAGCGGGATCCGAACAATGGCGTCGCGAATCTCGGTCTGGCCAGGATCGCGGCCGCGCGCGGAAAGACGTCGGACGCGATTACTTATTACCATCGCGCCATTTACGGCACGTGGCCGGCGGGTGAAGAAAAGAATCGGATGGAAGCTCGGTTCGAGCTAGCTGACTATCTCAGGAAGGCTGGCTTGCAGAAAGAAGCCATCGCGGAACTGCTGGCGGCGCTGGAGCAGGCCCGGGGCGATGAAGCTGCGAAGATGCGTATTGGCCGCCTGCTGCTCGAGCACGGATCGCCACGCCAGGCGGCCGACGTTTTTCGCGACGTACTGCGCACCAATAACCGCGACGCGCGAGCCTGGGCGGGTTTAGGAGTGGCGGAACTGGTGTTAGAAGATTACCGGGCGGCGCGGAACGCATTCCGGAATGCTCTGCGATTGGACCCGTCCGATCAGCCGAGCCAGCGGCAGCTTGAGCTGGTGGAGCAAGTTATGGCGCTTGATCCGAACGCTGGGGGATTGCGGGCTTCCGAGCGATATCAGAGGAGCGTGGAGATTCTGATGGGCGTGCTACAGGCGGAACAACAATGTCCGGCCGTGAGCGATCCTGCGGTCGAGGCCGCGAGGAAAGCGCTGGCTCATCGGCCGGGGCGTGGAGAGATTGATGATGCGATAGAGACGAACCTCGATCTGGCGGGGAGGCTTTGGAGGGAGGTCAAGAATCTTTGTCCGGCGCAAGGACAAAAAAGCGAGGCGCTCGATCGGGTGCTGGCGCGCTTGTCGCGTCAGTGAACCGGGCGCCTCGATGGCCCTAGTGTACGCGGGAAAGCTCGAATCGAAATCTACTGGGCCTGGGTCAGATGGGCGCGGCGATTCTTTTGCCAGCAATCCTCATCGTGATCGTTGCAAACCGGGTGCTCCTTGCCGTAGCTGATGGTGCGCAGCTGGTCTCCGGGAAGTCCCATGGATGACAAGTACTCTTGAGTCTGCTTCGCGCGCGCATCGCCCAGCGCTATGTTGTACTCCTCTGAACCGCGCTCATCACAGTGCCCCTCGACGGTCAACTTAAAGTCGGGATACTGGCGAACGATTTCAGACAAAGTTTGCGCATCCGACCGTAGAGCGGTCTCGGCGTCCGGGCGCAGAGTGTGCTTGTTGTAGTCGAAATAGGCGTCCTGGATGCGATTGAGCAGATCCTGGATGCGAGCCCGGGTGGCGGCGTCAGGCATGCGGGACTGGGTGCTCGCGGCCCTCTCGACAGGTTGCCGTGATGCGGACTGTTGCGGCGTAGATCGCGCCGGAGTAGAAGCCGCAGGGGTGGAAATCGGGGTCGGCGCGGGCGGCGTCTTGGACGCCACCTTCTTTGCGCAACCGGTCCAAAATACGGACAATGCTGTAATGGCCAAGCAGGCCATGTATCGCGTTTTCATCAAATAGCCTCCACGAGGGACGTCGGAAATAACAGAATACAAAAGTCTCATCGGCAGAAGAATCCCGTAGGTACTGTATTTCGGGGAGAGGCAATCACCTTATACAGGATTAACGTGATTCCTGCGAATGATGAGTAGTTCTATCTTAGAGAGACGTGGCGGCGCCGGCTAAAGACGACCCGGCTCCGATAAGATGAGGGAGGAATGCGGCAGCGGCCCTGGCTGGTGCTGGTGGGCGGATTCGGCGGCCTGCTGCTTTTGATGGCAGCGGCTGAGACTGGGGCATTGCTGTTTCTAAACAGCTGGCGTCACAACGGCACCGAACTTCAGGGGCATTTTCTGGCGCGCAACCGCACGCTGGAGAAGATCCGCGCCAATATCTATCTTTCGGGTACCTTTGCACGCGATTCCCTGTTGGCGCCTGAGGTATCGGGGGCTAAGGCGCAAATCGCGACGCTGGCGAATCTCCGGCACGATACGGACGTCTTGTTGGATAGCTACGCGCAGTCGCTGGAGCCTGAGGAAACCGCTCCGTTTCGGACGTTGCGCAGCGAGATCGACGCTTACTGGAAGGTGCTGGACAAGACTTTTGCCTGGAGTGCGGAAGAGCGGAACAAATACCGCTTTGCGTTTTTCTATGAGGAGATGGTCCCGCGCCGGACCTCCATGCTGCAGATCGCAGATCGGATCGCCACGCTGAACGAAGAAGCGCTCAAGCGCGGGGATACGCAGCTGGGCGCTCTGTTTGGCAGGCTACAGTTCGGTCTGGTGGCCATGATCGTGGTCACGCTGCTGGGCGGGGCGACCCTCGCGGGACTCACCATCTTCCACATCCTGCGGCTGGAGGGGCAGGTGCAGGAGCGGCTCAAGGAGAGTGTGCAGGCGAGGGCCGGTCTACAGGAGCTTTCGGCCAAGCTGGTGCGCGCTCAGGAGGACGAGCGGCGGGCGCTTTCGCGCGAGTTACATGACGAAGTCGGTCAATCCTTCTCGGCAGTGCTGATGGAGGCCGAGAATCTGCTCGATATGGAGCCGGTGGCCGAGGTGCGGCCCCACCTGGAAGCGCTGCGTAGCCTGGCGGAGAAGGGCATGAACGAGATCCGCAATATGGCTCTTCTGCTGCGCCCGTCCATGCTGGACGACTTCGGTCTGGTGCCCGCGCTGAATTGGCAGGCTCGTGACACGGCCAAGCGCACCGGCATGCGCGTACAGATCGAGAGTGAAGTGGAGGACGAACTTCCGGACGAGCACAAGACCACCATTTATCGAATCGTGCAAGAGGCGCTCAATAACTGCGCTCGCCACGCCCAGGCAACCACTGTGCAGGTATCCGTGCGCGGGGAAAACGGCCAGATCCTGCTGAATGTTCAGGACGATGGTAGCGGTTTCGATCCGCAGCGCGTGCGCGGACTGGGTCTGCTGGGGATGGAAGAGCGAGTCCGGCACCTGGGCGGGGAGTTCGAGATCGATTCACGGCCCGGGCGAGGTACCCTGCTGCGCATCGCGTTGCCGCTGGCCAGCTTGAACGGGGAAGGACGGAATGGAAAGCACTCAAATTCGCATTCTGCTGGCTGACGACCACAATATTCTTCGCGACGGCATGCGGCTGCTGCTGGAACGGCAGGCGGGATTCACAGTGGTGGGCGAGGCGGCGGACGGGCGAGAGGTGGTGCAACTGGCGCAGGAACAGTCGCCCGACGTGGTTGTGATGGACATCGCCATGCCCAACATGAACGGGATCGAGGCGACGCGGCGCATCGTCGAGCGCAATCCGGAAATCGGTGTGGTGATTCTCAGCATGCACTACGACGAGAGCTACGTGATCCGGTCATTGAAGGCCGGTGCTCGCGCCTATTTGCTGAAGGACGCGGTGAAAACGGAGCTGATTGCCGCGATTCAGGCCGTGGTGCAGGGGCGATCGTATTTCAGTCCCAAGATCAGCCGGATTTTGCAAGAGGACTTCGTGCAGTTGCTGGGCCGCCGGGATGCGGAAGACAGCTACGACTTGTTGACGGAGCGGGAGCGCGAGGTACTGCAGTTTGTGGCCGAGGGAAAGACCAACAAGGAAATCGCTAACCATCTTAATCTCAGCTTGTACACGGTGGATACGCATCGCACGCACATTCTGCAGAAGCTGAATTTGCATAGCGTGCCGGAGCTGATTCTGTACGCTGTGCGGAAGGGAATTATTTCCTAGCGAGATGACCCCTACGGCTGCACACTGAAATAGTGTACACTAGTTACGTGAAGAATATAACTCTTAGCGCTGAAGAGGAATTAATTGAACGCGCCAGGCTGCGCGCTGCTCAGGAGAAAACAACGCTTAACGCCGCCTTTAGGGACTGGCTCCAGCGCTATGCCGGTGTGGAGACGGGGCGCGAGGAGTACGCGCAACTCATGAAGCGCCTCGGTCATGTTCGGAGCGGCCGGAGCTTTTCGCGTGATGAAATGAACGAGCGATGAGTGCTGTTCAGAAGAAGTTTTTCCTGGACACGAACATTCTTGTCTATACATTTGATCGTCCTACAAGCTCGAAGAGCAAGAAGGCCAGTGGTCTTGTCGCCGAGGCGCTAGAGACACATCGCGGCATCATCAGTTATCAAGTGGTTCAAGAGTTCCTGAATGTAGCCACCCGCAAATTCTCGGACCCGATGACCGTACCCGAAGCCCAGCACTACCTGGCTCGTATTCTTATGCCGCTGTGCGAAGTCTTCCCCGACTCGGGGCTCTATTCGCAAGCGGTTTCGATTGCGGGTGACGCTGGAATATCGTTCTATGATGCTCTGATCGTCAGTTCAGCCATCACGGCAGGTTGTCAGACTCTCTGGACCGAGGACTTGCAAGATGGCCGCCGGATCCGCTCAGTAGATATTCGCAATCCCTTTGCGGCGTAACTCTGCGACCGCTCTACTCGTACCGCAGGGCCTCGGTCGGATTCAGTTGCGACGCACGGCTGGCGGGTAGCATTCCGAAAATCACGCCTACGGCCACAGAAACGCAAAAGGCCACCACCACCGACATGGGCGAGATGGGAACGCGGATGTCATCGGTCAGAAACCGCACGCCTAGTGGGATGGAGAGGCCAAGCACGATGCCGATCAAGCCGCCGGCCAGGCTGATCACCACGGACTCGGTGAGGAACTGCTCCAGCACCGCGTGACGTGAGGCTCCCACCGCCATGCGAAGCCCGATTTCGCGCGTGCGTTCGCTCACCGTCACCAGCATGATGTTCATGATTCCGATGCCGGAGATGATCAGCGCGATGGCCGAGACCATGATGAGCACCAGCGTCAGCACCAGCGCGATCTTGCGCGCCGCTTCCAAAATCCCCGACAGATTCTCGACATCGTACCGCGCGCCGATGCGATGACGGCTCTCCAATAGTTGCTTGATGGCGGCGGTCAGGGGCTGAACGTCGGACGCCAGCCGCGCCTGAACGTACATCGGATCGATGCGCTCGACGGGGGTGAAATACTTGATCACCGTGATGGGCATCAGAACAGTTTCATTGGTGATCTCCGAAAGCCCGAAGGTCCCGGTTTTTTCCTTGAACGTTCCGATTACAGTGAACTGCAGCCCGTATAGTTTAATCACCTGACCGACTGCCGCGGAGGTGCTGCCATACAGCTTCTGGGCCAGCTTTTCGGTCAGCATTACCACTTTCTGGCGTGTCTGGACGTCGGACTCGTCCATGAAATGCCCCGAGAGCAGCACCATGTTGCGTACCTCGGGATAATGCTGATCGGAGCCGATCACCGACACATCCTGCTCTTTTCCGTTGATCAACAGGCGTCCGTAGTTGGTCATGACGCCTGTGGCCGCGATGAGCCGGGAGCCCAACTGCTGCCGCACTGCCTCGACATCGTTCAGCTTGATGAAGTCGGCATCCACCTTCGTTGCCGTGTTAGTTCCGGCCGAATACTGCGCGTAAATGAGATTGGAGCCGATGCCGCGGATCTGATCGAGAATGTAATCGCGGCTGGTGATGGAGATGGTGACGACCAGGATCACGGACGCGTTGCCGATCACCAGGCCCAACGCTGTGAGAAACGTTCGAAACTTGTTCGCGCTCATGGCCTGCAGGCTGAAGCGGAACGATTCGCCGAAGTACATGATTAGGTACTGGAGACTTGCTTGAGCAGCTTCTCGGCCTGCTCGCGGGGCGGATCATCCGGCGTCAGATCGCTGCGCAGATACTTGATCAGCAGATCCTTGGCCTTATCCAGGTTGCGTTTTTCTTCGATGTAGACTCGCGCGCGCGTGAAGTAAATTTTCGGGCTCTTGGGATCGAGCTGCACGGCCTTATCAAAGGCCGCTTCACTCTCCTGGACCCGGCCGCGCTTGGCCAGGTACTTCGCCAGATCGAGAACCCGGCCGACCTGGTGGGGAGCCAGCTCCATGGCCCGCCGCAATTGTTCTTCGGCTGTGTCGTACTGCCGGCGTTTATCCGCTAATTGCGCTTGCGCGAAGTGACCCTCGGCCTCATTTCGGGCCGCGATTCGCTTGGCAACCTGCTCGGCCTTGTCGTAGCCTCCGCCC
>Ga0070714_100004587_pt1 | contig 10420 bp, 11 predicted proteins | sample LARL83metaG_FD_65450 | JGI IMG/M metagenome (GOLD analysis project Ga0070714, IMG submission 65450) | Corn, switchgrass and miscanthus rhizosphere microbial communities from Kellogg Biological Station, Michigan, USA - LAR L8-3 metaG | ecosystem: Host-associated > Plants > Roots > Rhizosphere ... | reverse complement strand
CCGGCGCCGCGTGACGACGACCGCGGCCCAGGCCAGCGCCGCGGCGACCAGCAGGCCGACGGCGAGCAGGGCCGGGTGACCGAATGTCATGCGCGCCTGCGCCCGGTGCTCGCGACGACCGAGATGAGCGCGGTGGCCAGGTCCGCGTCCGTGCCGATCCGGTGCACGGGCACCCCGGCCCTGCGCATCCCGGCGGCGAGCCTCGCTTCCCGGTCCGCGACGGCGGCGCGGAGCCTGGTGCGCAGCCGCGGATCGCCGGTGTCGACGAACAGCTGCTCGCCGGTCTCGGCGTCCTCGACGACGACGAGGCCGGCCTCCGGGAGTTCGCCGTCGGCCGCGTCGACGACGCGGAGCGCGACGACCTCGTGGCGCGGCCCGAGCCGGAGCAGCGAGCGCTCCCAGTCGCCGTCGCCGATGAAGTCGGAGATGACGATGATCAGCGCCCGCCGCCTGGCCAGCCTGGCCACCGCGTCGAGCATCGCCGCGAGGTCGGTCGTGCCCCGGCGGCGGGTTGTGCCCCGGTTGCGGCCGGCGGTGTTCCGGTGGTGGCCGTTGACCCGGGGACCGCCGCGCCGCGGGCGGTCGCCCGTCGCCGTGACGGTGCCCTCGCCGTCGGTCCTCGACAGCAGCACGGCGAGGTGCAGCACGTGACGGCGCCCGCTGCCCGGTGGCAACGTGCGTACCGCGCCGTTGTCGTACAGCACCGCGCCCACCTGGTTCCCGCTCCTGGCGAACAGCCGGGCGAGCACCACGGCGAGCTCCGCGGCCACCTCGTCCTTGCCGCGTCCGGGTGGCCCCACTCTCATGGAGGCCGACCGGTCGAGGACCAGCCACACCGTCAGCTCACGGTCTTCGGTGAAGACGCGCAGCTGCGGCTCGTTCAGCCGGGCGGTTACATTCCAGTCGATGTGCCGCGCGTCGTCGCCCTCCAGGTAGTCGCGCAGGCCGGCCAGGTCTGTTCCGGGTCCGCGGTGCGCGGTCCGGTAACCGCCGGCCAGGCGGCCTTCAAGGCGGCGCAGCACCCGCCATTCGAGGCGGAGCAGCAGCCGCTCCGGGGCGGCGCGCCCGGGAGGGGACGGTGACGGTGACGCGGGCACTGGCTCAGCGGCCGCTCAGGACGACCTCGGGCGCGGGCACCGCGTCGAGCACCCGCTCGATGATCGTGTCGGCGGTGACGTCGTCGGCGAGTGCCTCGTACGACAGCACGATCCGGTGCCGCAGCACGTCGAGGGCGAGCTCGCTCACGTCGTCCGGCAGCGCGTACTCCCTTCCGCGGGTGAACGCGAGCGCCCGCGCGCCGGTAACGAGCGCGATCGAGGCCCGCGGGCTCGCACCGTAGCTGACGTACCGCTTAAGGTCGCTGAGCCCGGCCGCGAAGGTCCGCCTGGTCGCGGTCACCAGCTGGACGGCGTAGTCGACGACGGCGGGATCGACGTAGATCTCGCGCACGCGTTCCTGCATGGCGATCAGGTCGGACGGCGTGAGCATCTCGCGAAGCGGCTCGGCGGGACGCAGCGACCGCTCGACGATCGCGTGCTCTTGCGTCGCGGTCGGGTAGCCGATGACGACCTTCATCATGAACCGGTCGACCTGGGCCTCAGGCAGCGGATAGGTGCCCTCGGACTCAATCGGGTTCTGCGTGGCCATGACGAGGAACGGCTCGGGCACCTGGTGGGTCTCACGGCCGATGGTGACCTGGTGCTCTTGCATCACCTCAAGCAGGGCGCTCTGCACCTTGGCGGGCGCGCGGTTGATCTCGTCCGCGAGCAGCAGGTTCGTGAAGACCGGGCCGAGCTGAGTCTGGAACTCGCCGGAGTGCTGGTGGTAGACCCGCGTCCCGGTAAGGTCGGCGGGCACCAGGTCGGGCGTGAACTGGATGCGCTGGAACCGCCCGCCGATCGCCGCCGCGAGCGACTTGACGGAGAGCGTCTTGGCCAGGCCGGGAACGCCTTCCACGAGCAGGTGGCCGCCGCAGAGCAGGGCGATCGCCATCCGCTCGAGCAGCAGGTCCTGGCCGACGATGGTGCGCTTCACCTCGAACAGCACCGGCTGGAGCGGATTGGCGTGGTGATCGGTTGATGAGTCGTGGCCGTCGGCCGGTACCGAGGTCATCGGGCTCCTTCGTCTGGTAGTGAAGCCTTCGCAGCCGGGTGTCGCTGGCTCACCAGGTCCACCGGGCCCAGTTGGCCCGGTGCCCCGGTCGTCATGGTCAAGGGAGTCATATCTGCGGCCCCGTCCCGGTCGAGCTGCCCGTGGTGCCGCCGAGGGCTGTGCCGATGGGCACCGCGAATCCGATGCCGGCGAACGCGTCCCGGCCGTCAGGAGCGGCCAGCGCCACCACGATGCCGACGACCATGCCGCGGCCGTCAAGCAGCGGACCGCCGGAGCTGCCGGGGTTGACGGCCGCGTCGAACTGGATCAGCCCGCTGCGCTTGCCCGTGTCGGTTTCTGCGGTGCGGTCAAGCCCGGAGACGACGCCGGAGGACACGCTGTCCGTCAGGCCGAGCGGGTCACCGATCGCGACGACCGGCGCCCCGATGCCGACGGTTCCGCCCAGGGTCGCGGGAACGACGATCTGCGGCAGCCTGGCCGGGGTGAGCAGGGCGATGTCCACCTGCTTGTTGGCCGACAAGACCGTGGCCCGCGTCAGCGTGCCGTCGGCGTAGGTGACCACGACGGCCGACGCGTCCGTGATGACGTGGGCCGCGGTGACGATCGTGCCGTCATCGGCCACGATGACGCCGGTGCCGAAGCCGCGGCCGGCCTGGATGGAGACCACGGAGGGCGCGACCCGCTGGTAGATGGCAGGCACGGTCAGGCTCGCGGTAGCCGACGGGCTCGGCGAGGGCGCTGGCGGCCCGCTCGGGCTGGCCGCGGGCGGGACGCTGAGGAGCCGGGTCGCGAGCACCGCGACCGTCACGAGCAGGACGACGATGACCGCAAGGCCCGCGGCGGCCACGCGTCGCCCGGGGCGGGCTCCGGACGCGCCCGACCCGGCGTCGTTGTCACGGGCAGGCTCGCGATTCATGGCCTCACGCTAAAACCGGCAGTTAAGCACAGGATAAGTGCATTCCCGTTATCTTGCCTTTAACCCGGCATCCAGACTTCTAAGCGCACGTAGCTGCCCGGTAAATACGATCCCATGATAAGTCATCTTACAAAATTCATCAGTAGTGAAAATATTCACTCACAAAACCACAATTTCAATCATTCTCTTGGCCTGGCTGACGCCACTTGATCGGGTGGGCAGGCCTGCCCGCGCGGAGGTGGCCAGGCCCGCCCAGGTCTCCGGGAGGGCGAGGCCCGCCCGGGGCGGCGGCTGGACGGCCTTCTGGCGGCGGCTGGACCGAGCGGGTGAAGCGGGCGCCCCAGTCCGCGATCCGCTCCGCCAGTTCTGGCGGGGACAGCACCTGGAAGTCCGCGCCCGTCCCGCCGAGCGCGATGACCGCCCAGTCGAGGTTGTCCGCTTGCGTGATCGTGACCAGGCAGCGGGCCGGGCCGGACTCCGTGACCGTAGCCCAGCGGCCGAAACGCTCCCTGACGGCCGCGGCCGGCGCCTCCACGACGGCCTCGACCTGCCATGCGCCCGGAGCGGCGCTGGCGTTCCTGCGAACGAACTCGGCGGCGTCCGCGGCGGGCAGCTCCCGTGGCCGGAACCTGGCGCCGGTCTGCTGCGGCACCCCGAGCACCCGGTCGAGCCGGAAGCTGCGCCAGTCATTCCTGGCCAGGTCGTAGGCGACCAGGTACCAGCGGCGGTCGAGCGCGACCAGCCGGTGCGGCTCGACATGCCGTTCCGTACGTTCGCCGCTGGCCGCGCCGTAGCCGAAACGGATGCGCTCGGAGTCACGGCAGGCGAGCGCCGCGGTCGCGAGGACGTCCGGGTTGATCGCCGCCGCCTGGCCCGCCCGCGCGGTATTCCAGCTGGCGGACTCGGTCATGGCGGCGACCGCCCCGGCCCGGCGGCGCAGCCGGGCAGGCATGACCTGGGTGACCTTCGCCAGCGCGCGGGCCGCTGCCTCCGCGATGGTGCCGGACAGGTCGTCGCCGGCGGCGTGGTCACCGGACGCGTCGTCTCTGGCCGCGCCCGCGACCGGGTTCTGGGTCGCGCCCTGGGTCGCGAGCCGCAGCCCGACCGCCAGGGCGACGGCCTCCTCGTCGTCCAGCACGAGCGGCGGGAGGGCCGCGCCGGGGGCCAGTTGGTACCCGCCGTCGACGCCCGGGTGCGCCGTGACCGGGTAGCCGAGCTCACGCAGCCGGTCCACGTCCCTGCGCAGCGTGCGGGGTGAGACGCCGAGCCGCTCGGCGAGCTCCGCGCCCGGCCAGAAGCGGTGGTTCTGCAGCAGGGAGAGCAAGCGGAGGGCCCGGGAGCTGGTGTTCGCCATGTTTCCATGGTGCGCGCCATTGCGGACAGAAACTGACCGCAATGGATCGTAGCCTGGATCTTGTCAGGCAGTTCTCACCGAATGGAGAAAGGCGGAAGGTCATGACCTCCGGTACTTCTGGCGACACCGCGACCCTCACCGGCGAGCGGGCAGACCTGCTGGCGACGCTGGCGCACGCCAGGCACTTCCTGCGCTTCACCGCCCGCGACCTCACCGACGAGCAGGCGCGGCAGCGCACGACCGCGAGCGAGCTGACGATCGGTGGCCTGATCAAGCACGTCGCGGCGGTGGAGAGGAACTGGGCGCGCTTCATCGTGCACGGTCCCGCGGAGTCGCAGGACTACTCGGCCATGACCGAGGCCGACTTCGCGGCCTGGGCCGACGGCTTCCGGCTGCTTCCCGGGGAGACGCTCGCGGGCGTGCTCGACGATTACGCCGAGGCGGCCAGTCAGACCGACGAGCTCCTCGCGACGGTGGACCTCGACACCGGCCACCCGCTGCCGCCCGCCCCGTGGAACCCGCCGAACGCGCGCTGGTCCGCGCGGCGCACGCTGCTGCACATCGCCGCGGAGACCGCGCAGCACGCCGGGCACGCCGACATCATCCGCGAGGCCCTGGACGGCGCCAAGTCGATGGGCTGAGTGCCGTGGGGCGCTGCCTGCCGCGAGCTTGTGGCCCGCGGCAGGCAGCGGTGGAAAGTGCTAACTCTCCGCCGTTAAGCCCACGGGGAGGCGACGGCGAAGCTGGTGTCCTCGTTCCACAGGCTGGACGCGTCCCAGGCGTGGGACCCGCCGTCGCTGGCGGCGTACGCGAGGAAGTTGAAGTGCCTGATGTACTTGTAGCTGAAGTTGTACGACATGAACGAGTAGTTCGAGCCGCTGTTACCCGCTCTCGGGCAGAACGTGGCGTCAAGCGCGAACTGGCCGGTGCCGTCGTTCGGTTCCAGGAAGAGCTGGAAGTTGAAGTGCCGGATGAAATCACCGGACCCGTTGTCCGTCTTGAACGACACGCAGTTGCTGTTGGCCAGGCCTGGCTCGACGATCCAGGTCGCGTTGGCCTTGAGGGTCGACGAGCTGCTCGAGGTCACCGCCGCGATCCCCACGTCGTTGCCGCTGGTGTCGCCGGTGATGTAGTCACCCGTGCAGCACGGCGTGGTGGCCTGCAGCGAGATCAGCTTCCCGCTGGTGAACGGGTTGCTCGGCAGGGTGAAGTTGGCGTAGCCGACCGACACGATGTTGGCCTGCACGCTCGCCTCGGTCGAGGCCGACGGCTCGCCGGACGTCATCACGCCCTCGTAGAAGGTGCCGGCGGAACTGTCGCTGTTGTCGCCGCCGATGCCGAGGATGATCGCGCCCTGCTTCTTCATCGGGTTGTAACCCGAGGGCCGCACCCCGTTGAAGTCGGTCGACAGCGTGCCTGAGTCGGCGTTGCCGCCGAGGATCTCCCACTGGTTCGCGCCGCCCTCGACCATCGCGGTGGTGAACCGGAAGTTAGTGGTCGGGTCGGCGGAGTTAAGGCCGGTGCTCGACCCGGAGAACAGGCCGTTCTCCAGGTCGGCCATGATCCACGGGCCGCTGCCCGCGCCGCGGCCCCAGGCGGTCTCCGTGCCGAAGTAGATGGCTTCCATGGTGCCGGCGCCGTCGTCGTGGTTGTTGGTCTCGGCGTTGCCGTAGTCGAAGCAGCAGCCGTTGTTCGTGTGCGAGCCGTCAAAGATGGCGTACTCGCCCTCCGACGCGTTGCCGGTCGCGATGCCCGAGGTGCTGTCGTCGCGGTAGCCCATGCCGGGAGAGATGAAGACCCCGTACACCTTGTGGCCGCCGGCCACGGCCGGCGCTCCGTTCGCGTTCGCGAGGATGTCCGGCCCGCCCGCCGCGCCGCCCGCGGGCGCGTCGGTGAGGTTGTTGCCGTGCCCCGACTGGTCGAAGATCTCGGTGATCGTGCAGTAGGTGTTCACGCAGAACGAGTCCTGCGTCGCCGCGTTCGCGTAACCGCCCGCGCTCAGCGGGGAGACGTTCGTGGTGGCGCCGTCGGACGCGCGCTTGACCTGGTACAGCGGCCCGTTGTAGGCGGCGAACAGCGCCCGGGTGGTGCTGTGCGCGGCCACGCAGGGCGTGTTGGCCGTGGCGTAGATGTCACAGGGCTCTTGTGTCGCTGCCCTGGACGGCGTCGAGGCGCCGCTGGCAAGCAACCCGCCGACGGCCAGCGTCAGCGTGGCGGCGAGGGCGAGCAGCCCCCTTCTTGCGTTTCTGAGTCGTGGTCTGCGAGTCATCGTTGAACCTGACCTTTCCTTCTGAAACTCGTGGTCGTCCCGAGGCGGCCGCTTGTCGCCCGGCTGGCCGGTCGCTGACCCGAGATCCGCTGGCACGGCGGGACCTACGTGTCGCGGTCCCGCCCGACGGCCCCCTGAGGAGGGTTAAGGCCGTGCACAGGCAAGGCAAGATCACGGCGCAGGCATGCGACAGCATGGCGCCCGCTCTGTTGTTAGCGATCACATCCTTTCGCTTTCGTGCCGGAAAGCCCAAGCATTGCCGGTCATCTGAGATTGTGAACGCTAACAAGTTGACTGTCAACGAAAAGTTTCAGGCATCTCGTCGGTCCTGGTCGGGCGCCCCGGAAGCCTCGCCCGGGGCCGCCCCTGAGGCCGCGGGCGCCGGGGAGTCCCGCGCCCGCGGTCGCGCCTCGGGCGAGGCCAGCGCCGAGGCGAAGATCGCCATGTGCGGATTGGCCGGCGATAGCCGGCCTTAGGGCCCATGACGATCTTGCAGTGCCCGCGCGGCCAGCGACTCAAGACCATTTTGGTTGAGGTGATCCAGCTAAGTTCCTTCCCTTTTGCCGGATTTGAGACGGTGGTCATCGCGCGGCGGGCGTGCGAGGCTGGTCTTTACATCGGAACCCCAGCGCCGAGGGAGGCGGTTATGGAAGCGACGATCGGGGACAAGATCTGCATTCACGGAGGCACCGTCGGCCATCCGGACAAGCACGGCGAAATCATCGAGGTGCACGGAAACGCTGGCGAGCCGCCGTACCTGGTCCGGTTCCCTGACGGCCATACCCGGCTGCTGTTCCCCGGCCCGGACGCGGTCATACTCCCGCGGCAGCGGCCAAGCTCCGACGGCTGACGACCACGGGCAATTCCGGAGCTGGCAACCGCGGCACCCGGCGGCTGACGGGCACGAGCAAGTGATCCGGAGCTGACGAACACGGGCAAAGCGGTCCCCAGGCTGACGGGCGCGGGCCAGCGGCCCGCCACCGCCGGGCGGTTACCTGACCGCGGCGTAGCAGGCGGTGACCTCCGCGGCGACGGCCAGCAGGTCGTCGCGGACCTCGGGCGGAGACGTCACCACCACGTCACCGCCGAAACTGAGCAGGACGCGGGCGGCCGGCACGGCGGCGAACTGCAGGGTCACGTCAGCCCACTCGCTGTCGCCCGCGCCGGACTGCCCCGCGCGGGCGCGATGAGCCGGGGCGTCGCCTGCCGTGACCTCCGCGAGGTGCGCCGCGAACATGCGGGCGAACATGTCCAGCCGCGTCCGCCGGACCCGGGCAAGGACCCGCACGGGCGCCGGCCGCTCGTCGACTCGGCGCCGCAGTTCCTCCCACCGGTCGGCGAGGCTGACGCCGTCCCGTCGGATCACCGGCTCGTCCGCGACAAGCACCGCCTCCACCCGCGACACCCGGAACAGCCGCGGCTCCCCGGCGACGTCGGCCACCAGGTACCAGACGCCGGACTTGCACACGAGACCGTACGGGTCCACCACCATCTCCGCGGCCCGGTGCTGACCGCTTGACCGGTAGCGCAGCCGGACCCGCCGGTCGGCGAACACCGCCGCTTGGAGGGCGCCGAGCTCGCCGGCGGCGTCCGCTGACCGCAGCCAGCCAACCGGGTCGACAAGGACCCGCTCGCTCGCCGCCGCGGCCGCGGGCTGAAATGGGGCAGGCACCGCCCGCATCACCTTCGCGATGGCCGAGCGCAGCGGCGCGGCCAGCCCGAGATCGGCGTGCGCCCCGCCCGTGGAGAGAACGAACAGGGCCCGCGCCTCGTCGCGGGTAAGGCCGGTTACGTCGGTACGGTAGCCGGGCAGCAGCCGGATCCCGCCGCCCCGGCCCCGTTCGGCGTAGACGGGGACCCCGGCCGCGCCGAGTGCCTCCGCGTCCCGGTAGACCGTGCGCGGTGAGACCTCGAGCCTGTCCGCGAGCTCGGCGGCCGTGACGGAGCCGCGGGTCTGCAACAAGAGCAGCATCTCAAGAAGGCGGCTTGACCTCATGCCTCATCTCCACCGGGCGGCTTGCGTCACGCGCCGCTAAGCCTCCACCGCGCGGCCTGCGCCACATCTCATTTTAAATATGACGCAACCTGTCAAGTTTGGCCAGTTAACTGGGCCACATGAACGATCCTCGCGCCATCTTCCAGCGGGCCGTAGCCCAGACAGAATCCATCATCGCCGCGACGCGGCCAGACCAGGCCGGCCTGCCGACGCCGTGCGCTGACTGGGACGTGCGGACCCTCGTGAGCCACATGGCCGGCGGCGTCATCCGCATCGCGCTCATCGGAGAGGGCGCGGACGCGCTCAGCATCCCGCCATTCGCCGACCCCGGCGACCAGCAGGCCGGCGAGTGGGCGGCCACCTACCGGGCCGCCGGGGCGCGGGCCGCCGCCGCCTGGGCCGACGACGCCAAGCTCGACGCGCTCTTCGCCGTGCCGTGGGGCAAGGTCCCCGGCCGGGTCGCGGTCGCCGGCTACGTCCGGGAAGTGCTCGCGCACGGCTGGGACCTAGCGGTCGCCACCGGCCAGGAGACCGAGCTCGACCCGAAACTAGGCGCGTACGGGCTGGAGATATCTCACCGGTCCCTGCCGGCTGACGGCCGGGAAGGCATCCCGTTCGGAGCCGTGATGCCCGCGCCCGCCGGGGCCGGAGCCTACGCCCAGATGGCCGCGTGGCTCGGCCGCGCACTCTGAAGCGTGCACCCTCGGGGAACTTCTACCGCGATTGGGGCAAAATCCGCTTCGTTATCGACCGTTTTGTCCACGCAAACGCAGTAGAAGTTGGTCCGGGGCCCGGGGAGGAGCCCAGGGACGGGTCGGCTGAGGGGTAGTGGAACTCCCGTCTCAAGAGCCGCGACCTCCCGGGTCCCGGGGCTGGCGCAGCGCGGCCGACCTGGCGGCGCAGAGCACCACCGCGGCGAGCGGGAGCATGACCACCACCGGTACCAGGGCCGGGGACGCGGCGTCGCCGGCCACGCCCAGCGCGGCCCCGGCGATGAAGGCGATGATGACGCCGGTGCTGCGGTGCCAGTCCTGCGGCACGCGGCGAACCGCGAGTGACTGGAAGATGCCGATCAGCGTGCTGGTGAGGTAGGTCGTGGACATCTGGCCGAGCAGGCGCACCGCGGCGCTCTGCATGCCCATCGCGGCCGCGGTCAGCGCGAGCAGCGTCATGCGGGCGCCGCCAGACGGATGGCCGCCGGCGGCGAGCCAGCCGGCGCTGAACCCGGCGAGCACGAGGAGTTCCGCCGCCATGGTGATGGTGGTCCGCCGGGGCCACACCGGCTGCCCGCCTTCGGTCTGCCCCGCCAGGGCGCCGCCGGCCAGCACGCCGGCCGCGTAGGCCGCGAGCGCGAGGCCGCTGTTCACCGCGAGCGCGCCGTGGCGCTCGCCGACGGCCAGCCCGAGCAGGGCCAGGTTTCCGGTGATGACGCTGCTGAACACGTTGCCGAGCCGGATGAACGTCACGGCGTCGATCGCACCAGAGGTGACCGCGAGCACGACGACCAGGCCGTCCCTGATCAGGACCGCCGTTCCGGGTGACCCGCCTGGCCGCTGGCCGCCGGCCGCTGCTTGTTCCAGCTTGCTCTCCTCGGGTGCCTCGCCGCTGGCGCGTGACGACGGGCCAGGCTCGTTGCCGGATACCCGGGCAAGCGCCAGCAAAACCCTGAACGTGCCCGGGGGGTCTCACGCATGCTTTCGCGACCGTGGGTAGCTGTATCACGTGCGTGGGAAAGCGCTAACGACATGAACCCGGTCGAGCGGGTGATCAGGA
>Ga0070714_100004586_pt1 | contig 10421 bp, 9 predicted proteins | sample LARL83metaG_FD_65450 | JGI IMG/M metagenome (GOLD analysis project Ga0070714, IMG submission 65450) | Corn, switchgrass and miscanthus rhizosphere microbial communities from Kellogg Biological Station, Michigan, USA - LAR L8-3 metaG | ecosystem: Host-associated > Plants > Roots > Rhizosphere ... | reverse complement strand
GCGCGCACCTCGACGACGCCGGTCGTGACCAGACCATAGACGACGCGCGCGATATCGAATTCCGCCCTGCCTAACGTCGCGGCGATGGCCCGCACGTCGCGCGTTCCATCGATCATCGACAGCACTTCCCACTCGGGCGGAAGCAGATCGAGCTGTGAGGCCTGCCCATCATCGCGCACTGGCGCGAGGACGGGAACCGCGCCGAGGCTGGGCACCTTGTCGGCGATGCGCGACCATTCGTCGATGCGGCGCGCGCCTTCCATCAGCAGCGACTCGGTGGACACCCGAATGCGAGCTTCACGAGAGTGTGACAGCTCGTTCGCCGCCCGCTCCTCGAAGGAGAAGAAGCCCTCGCGCCACGACATGAGCTCGAAGACGACGCTCTCGATCTGCATGCGGAGTTGCCGCTCGATCTCCTTCGGCGTCACCGCGCCGTTCTCGACGAGCAGGTCGACGAGGTCGGCCTCGGCGCGGCCGTTGGTGCGCCTCGCACGGGCGCTTTCCAGGTCGTCCTTCGTGATCTTTCCAGACTGCAGCAGCGTCATCTCCAGGGGCACGGACTTGGAGCGAACGTGCGCGTGAACGACCCGTCCGGAGTCGAAATGCACGACGCCTTCGTCGTCGCGGAGCTCCGAGGCGACGCGCAGCACACCCGTTTTCCGGCTGAGGTCGAGCAGCTGGAAGACATCGTGGATACCGAGCTCGCGAAGCGGGCCTTCGATCGCCATGGCTCAGCTCCGCGTCGGTGCGGGGGTGACGCCGCTCGCGCGGCGTGGCTTGCTCTCCGGCGACGTTCGGTCACCGAAGATGCGCGCAAGGTCGGCGGCCGTGCGCATCTCGCGCTTGGCACGCTTCGCATACTCGCTGGTCGGCGCATGCGCGATGACCCGCTCCCAGCGCGCGATCGCCTCTCGGTAGCGCTTCTGCTCGACGAGGAGCGCTCCCTCGTGATACAGCGCGCCGGCGTGCGACGGATCGAAGCGGAGGACACGAGAGAAGGCGGTGACCGCGTCACGCGTGCGGCCGATCGACAGCAGCGTCTCGCCTAACGCGATGAGGGCGTCGAAATGGTAGGGATCGCGCTGGAGCAGGTCGATCAACAGCGGCAACGCATCGCCCGCCCGGCCGATCTGGCGACGGAGCGCCGCCAGCTGGAGCGTTGCGTCGGCGTAGGTGGGCACCGCGTCGAGCGCGGCGACCAGTTCCTGCTCGGCCTCCTTCATCGCGCCTTTGGCGGCGAGCAGTTTCGCAAGCTGATAGCGCACGACCGCGAAGTCCGTGTCCAGGCTGAGCGCATGCCGGTACGCGGCGATCGCGCCCTCGTAATCGCCGAGTGCGCGCGCGATATCGCCGATCTTCTGCTGAACGTCGGCGCGCATCGGCGCCACGCGACGCGCCGTCTCGAGCGCCGCGAGCGCCGCTGCCGGATCTCCCGCCTCGCTGCGCGTCGTCGACGCGAGCATGAGGATCTCGATGTCCTCGGGCTCGCGCGCGAGCACCTCCTCCGCCAGCGGGCGGGCCTCCGCGGCGCGGCCGAGCCTAACGAGTGACCAAGCCTCGCCGATCAGAGCCAGCCGCGGTGACGCACCATTGCTCGACCCCCGGCGCGCCTCGCGATATCGCTCCAGCGCTTCGCCGTGTAAACCCTGCTTCGCGAAGATGCTTCCGAGCAGCGCCTGCCCCTCGGCGCGGTCGGCCCCACGCGCCATGGCCCGGCGAATCTCGGCGGCGGCGCGGTCGTGCATCCCCTTGGTGAGATAGTCCGCCGCCATTTTATATGGAGCCGGCTCACTGCCGTTCGCCGGCACCACCCCGAGGGACGGAGTGGCGGCAGGTGGAGGCGCAAGCTCGGTGAACAGCGTGTCGAGCAACTTCGAATCGAAGCTGAATTCTTCGATTGGCTCGTCGGCGCGCTTTTCCGAGCCCAGCTCGGGCTGAATCGAGAGATCGGGGTCCTCGTGCTGGAGGTCGATCGCCAGCTCGAACTTCTGCGCGACGTAGTAAGGGTCGATCTCGAGCGCGAGCTTCGTCTCGCGCAACGCACCCTCGAAGTCGCCCAGGCTCGAGAGCGTGAAGCTCAGATTGTAGTGGGCTTCGGCGTAGGTCGGCCGCGCCTGGATAGCGCGCGCGAACGCATTTTTCGCGTCGTCGTGCTTCTTGAGATCGGCCAGAACGAGCCCGATGCCGTTCCACGCCACCGGGTGCTCCGGCTGCGTACTCAGCGCCTGACGAAACGCCTCGAGCGCCTTCTGCAGACGCTTTCCCTTGTACAACAGGAGCGCGAGATTGAGACGCGCCTTGACAAAGGCCGGCTGCGCCTCGAGCGCGGCACCCAACGCGACGAGCGCGTTCTCGACCTCGCCGCGATGATAGAGGGCAATCCCGAGGTTGTTCTGGGCGAGCGCGTACTGTGCGTCCGCGGCGACCGCCCTTCGGTAGCTCGCCTCCGCGTCTGAAAAACGTCCGTCCTGATGGAGCGCCACGCCGCGCTCATTCCACAGCTTGGGGCTGTTTGGCTGCGTCTTGAGCAATTGCTCATAGAGCTCGATCGCCGCCTTGGGATCTTTACGGAGAAGGTGCACCTCCGCCATGGCCTGGAGCACGAGGTCCCGGTCCTCGCCCTGATCCAAGGCCATGCGGTACTCGCGCAACGCCTCGACGAAGTACCCCTTCTGGCGGAAGGCGAGGCCGAGATTGTAGCGCGCGAGGCGCCCCTCGCCCGCCACCTGCATCTCACGCCCGCGGCGCTCTTCGCGCGCGGCGACCGCGTCCTCGTACCGCTGCGGCTTCCCCTGCTCGAGCGACAGATTGGCCTGCGCGCGGGAGAGCGTCGGATTGAGCTTGATCGCGCGCTTCGTCACGTCGCGCGCCTCTTCGTGCCGGCCCATGTCGCCGAGCACGAATCCCATGAGGTACAGCGCGTCGTGATTCTCCGGATTCAGCTCCATCGCGCGCTTCAGCGCGCTCAGGGCCTCGTCGTTGAGACCTCGATTGTACAGCACCTCGCCGAGATAGAAGTGCAGTATCGAGCTGTCCTGGTCGAGCGCGAGTGCCCGTTGCAGCCATTCCTGCGCGCGGCCGATGTCGCCTGCCTTCTTCTCGATCAAACCGAGCTGCAGCAGCGCGCCGACGTCGTTCGGGTGATACTGGAGCAGCGCGGTGAACTCCTCGATTGCCTGCGGCTGCTCTCCGACGAGCGCGTACGTCCGCCCGAGCTCCCACCGCGCCTCACGATCCTCCGGGTGCTGGCGAAGCCGCTCGCGGAGCTCCGGAATGCGCTTGTCGTAGTACCCGGTGTTGAAGTACGCGATCTCGAGGTTGCGCTGCGCGACCTGCATCTTCTGGTCGAGCTCGAGCGCGCGCATGAACGCGGCGACCGCCTCCTCGTGGAGGCCCTTGTTGTAATACAGGACCCCGAGGTTGTTGTGCGCCCCCGCATCCGTGGGATCGATGCGCTGCGCGAACGACCGCAGGACGTCCCGATCACGCTGGGACGTGAGCGGAGCGGGTCGCGTCGGCGCCGTGGCGGTCATCGTCCCGGCGATTCGTTAGGCGACACGAACCGCGCGCAGGAGCGCCTGGAGCGATGCCGGGTCGGGCAACAACAGGAAGAAGCCACGCAGCCTCTCCGACATGTTGACCATCATGAACTCGCTCTCGACACAGAACACGTAGTCCTTCTGCGAGCTGAATTGCAGGTACGCCGTGGTGAGCACTGCCGTGGACATGTCCACCGCCAGGCTCGGCGGCGAGGGGATCAGCATCAGGTGCATGAACTCACTCAACGCGTTCATGTACGCCGAGCTGAGAATGTTGCCCGCCTCCTTGAGCGCGGATTGCTCCATCTCCCCGAGCTCATCCGACGTTCCTGCCTCGCGATGGAGCATCAGCTCCGCCAATCGCAGCGCCGAGGCGCGCGGGAAAACGAGCATCGTCCGGCCGGTGAGATCGCCGAGCATGTGCATGAGCACCGCGGCGACCGGCTCGTCCGGCTCCGCGACCTGCGGAGGGATCTCCTCGAGGCGCGAGATGTTGATCGTCGGAACGCTGATCATGATCGTGCCGCCGATCATCTGAGACAGCGCGGTCGCGGCGTGGCCGGCCCCGATGTTCGCCACCTCTTTCAGCGCATCGAGCTGGATCGCCTTGAGCGAACGGATATCGTCTATGGGTGTGGTCATGGAAAGCTGCTGACGTCGACGATGAGTGCCGGCGAGCCGTTCCCGAGGATCGTCGCGCCGCCGAAGAATGAGAGTCCGTCTTTCACGCCGTCGAATTGCTTGACGACGATCTCCTGCTGCCCCGCCAGCTGGTCCACCACCAGCGCGACCCGCCGATCCGGCAGGTCGATGATGATCACCTGCTCGTTATGCTGCCCCGCCACGGTCTCGCGCCGGTCGAGGCCGACGAGCGTCCGTAGCCGCAGCACCGGTAGCACGTCGGAGCGGAGTACCAGCACCTCGCGCCCCTGCAGCGTCCGGAGCGCCGCCGGATGCAGCTCGACCGTCTCCGAAACGTGCGTCAGCGGAATGGCGTACACCTCCTCGCCCGCGCGGGCGAGGAGCGCGCGCACGATGGCGAGCGTCAACGGCAACCGCAGTGTCGCTGTCGTGCCCTGCCCCTGCACCGAGCGGATGTCGACGGCACCGCCTAACGCGCGCACGCGTGTATACACAGCGTCGATCCCGACGCCGCGTCCGGAGAGATCGCTCACCTTGTCGGCGGTCGAGAATCCCGGGCGCCCGATGATCCGCAAGAGCTCATCGTCGGACAGCGACAGCTTGGACGGATCGATGAGTCCCATCGCCTTCGCCTTGGTGAGGACGCGGTCGCGATCGATGCCCCGGCCATCGTCGCTGACGCGGATGACGACCGCGGATCGGTCACGCGCCGCGCTCAGCTTGAGCTTCCCGGCCGCGGGCTTCCCGGCGGCGACGCGGTCCTCCGGCGCCTCGACGCCGTGGTCGATGGCGTTGCGCAGGAGGTGCACGATAGGATCGCCGATCTCGTCGAGCATCGACCGATCGAGCTCGATGTCCTTGCCCTCGATCGTGAACTCGATGCGCTTGCCTAACGAACGAGATGCGTCGCGGACCAGCCGCGGAAAACGGTCGAACACCTGCCACACCGGCACCATCCGGCTCGTCATGATCTCGTCGCGCAGATCGCCGATGAGCCGCGACGCCTGCGTCACGCTATCGGCAAGCGCGGGATCCTCGAGGCCGGTCGCGATCTGCACCAGGCGTCCACGGGTGATCACGAGCTCGCCGATGAGGTTCATCAGCGAGTCGAGACGTCGAAGGTCGATCCTCACATGCCGCGACTGGCGCACGCCGGCGGAGTCGCCGCCCGGATCGGCGCTTCCTGTGGGTGTGGCCGGGGCGGATCGGGACGGCGGCGCCCCCACGGACTCGACCTCCGGAGCGCCCGCGGGCGCCTCGGCTCGCGAAATCCTTCCGTCGACGACGACCGCCTTCGGCGACGCGGCGATATCCTCGCCCACGCGCACGGCAGCGACGTCACCCGCACCCTGCGCTACCCGTTCGATCTCCGCATCGGTTGTCGCGGTCACGAGACGAAGCGCCAGGTCCAGGCCGAATTGCTCCGCCTGCAGCGCGCTCAGTGGCGGATTGACCACTACCACGTCCCCGAGGCGCCGCAGCGCCTGCACGACGAGGAACGCCCGCACTCCCTTGAGCGGCGTCTCCGGCAGGAGCCGAATGCGCACGAGCGTACCCGATCCCGTAGGCGCGGGGACGGTCCATTCGTTAGGCGCATCGGTCTCGGTCAGGGCGGCAATCGCCACGCTCTTCCGCGGCTCGGCAAACGCCCGGAGACGTCGCAGGATCTCTTCCGTCGACACGACGCGGGCCGTTACCGACCCCTCGATGGCCGCCTCCAGCACGTCCGCCGCGCGGAACAGCAGATCCATCAGCTCCGCATTGACCGGCAATTCGCCGCGGCGCACTCGATCGAGCAGTGTCTCCAGCTCGTGCGAGAGCTCCGCGACGGCGCTGTAGCCCATCGTCGCGCTCATTCCCTTGATCGTGTGCACACCTCGGAAAATCGCGCTCACCGGCTCGGCGCTTCCCGCGGCTCCGTCGCGCTCGAGCTGGAGGAGCCACTGGTTGATCGCCGAGAGGTGCTCGCGACTCTCCGTCAGGAAGAGGTCGGCGTACTGAGAGGGATCCATGGCGTCGTGCGTGTTGCGTGGCGCGTTCTGCGTTGAGCGACCTCGCCGCTCCACGCTTCACGCTCCACACTCCGCGCTATCCAAGCACCCGTTGAACGGCTTCGAGCACTCTCGATGGCTGGAACGGCTTGACCACGAAGTCCTTCGCGCCCGCCTGAATGGCCTCCACGACCAGCGCTTGCTGGCCCATCGCCGAGCACATGAGGATCTTCGCCATCGGGTCGAGCTTGCAGATCTCACGTACGGCATCGATCCCGCCCATGTCGGGCATCACGATGTCCATCGTGACGAGATCCGGCTTCAGCTGCTTGTATTTCTCGACCGCCTGCACGCCCGTCTCGGCTTCGCCGACAACTTCGAAGCCAGCCTGGCTGAGGATGTCGCCGACCATCGTTCGCATGAAGATCGCGTCGTCACAGATCAATACCGTATGACTCAAGGAGCCTCCTAGGAGAGCAGGACCTGCCTGACGAGTGAATGGATGTCGAGGAGGATGACCGTCCCGCCGTCCACGTAAGCCAGCCCGCGCACGGCGTCGTTTCCAGCGCTTCCGGCAATGACGTCGTCGCGCGAGGCGCCAACGACCCGAACGTCCATGACTTCCTGCACGGCGACGCCGACGAGGCGGGAGTTGCCCGAGAGGGCGACGAGCATGATCGACCCGTCCGTGAGCCGCTCGCGCGAGGGCTCGAGTCGCGTGCCGAGATCGACGACCGTGACGATCGTGCCGCGGAGATTGATCAGCCCCAGTACGTAGTCTGGCGCCCCAGGCAGGCGAGTCGCCTGCCGGAAGGGAACAATCTCGCGGATGTCGTCGATGTCGCACCCGTACACCGTGCTGCCCACGCGAAAGAGCAGCGTCCGACGCGCGCCGGTTGACGGTGCGCGTCGGGCATTCGGCTCAGAGGTGGAGACGGTAGAAGCCAAAGTACTCCAGCGGATCGAGGTCGCCAGCAAATGCGTCGTCGGGAAGACTTCCCTCTGCAATGGCGGCCAGCGCTCGGCGGAGATCCTCCGGCAGCGGTGAGCGAATGTCGATTTCCTTTCCAGTTGCTGGATGGCGAAACTGCAGCCACGCAGCATGGAGGAAGTGTCGACGCGGGGGTAACTGCATGAGCCGGCGCCCTCCGCCTCCGCCGTACGTATCGTCTCCAACGACCGGGTGACCGATCGATGCGAGATGGACACGAATCTGATGCGTGCGCCCGGTGTATAGGTGCGCCCGCATTAGGTCAGCAGAGTCGAAGCGCGCCAGCCGGGTGAAGTCCGTCCGCGCCGGCCGTCCACTACTGACGATCGCCATGCGCTTTCGGTCTCGGGGGTCGCGCGCGATCGGCTTCTCTACCGTGAGCCGTTCGTCGCTCAGATGTCCCCAGGCAAGTGCCGCGTAGCGGCGGACGATGCGGCGCGCCTGCAGCTCGGCGCCAAGGACGCGGTGTGCGCGGTCCGTCTTCGCGACCAGTAGAAGACCGGAGGTATCCTTATCGAGCCGGTGGACGATGCCTTCCCGCCCCTCCTCGCTGCCCTCGGACAGCTCCGAGCCGCGGCCTTTGAGCGCATTCACGAGGGTGCCCGACCAATTGCCCGGGGCCGGGTGCACGACCATCCCCGCGGGCTTGTCCACGACGAGGACATCGTCGTCTTCATAGACGACCGCGATCGGAATTCGTTCCGCCAGCACGGCGCGAGACGGAGGCGGGGGCACGGTCACGGTGATGCGCTCCCCCATACGAGCCCGATAGCTGGCCCGCTCGCGTCTTCCCTCCACGGAGACGCGCCCATTCGCGATCAGCGTCGCGGCCTGGTTGCGCGACAGATCGAGGTGACCGGCGACGAGCACGTCGAGACGCGGTGCGTCGTTAGGCGCTGTGAGCTCGTGCGTCGTCGGCTCGCCGGCGCCGCCGGGCCGCGCCGTCACGTCCCCGTACGCTCCTCGCTTCGCTCGGAGCGAGTCGATTTGGTGTCGCTCGCGCCGGGCGCTCGCTCCCGTTCCCCGTCGCCGGAGCGAATCGTCGTGGAGCTGCTCGCGCTGTTCGCTCGCTGTGGCGTCCGGTCCTCCTGCCACAGTACCCACGCCAGCAGGATCGCGCCAACCGTCACCGCGGAATCGGCGACGTTGAAGGTCCAAAAGCGCACGCTGCCGACACCGACGTCGATAAAATCGACGACGCCGCGCGGCTCACGTATCCGGTCGATGAGATTGCCCGCCGCGCCACCCCACGCCAGGCCTAACGCGAGCGATCGTGCCCATTCACCGGGCGCACCCTGTTTGTACAGCCGCCACAGGATGAAGAGGGCGAGCGCCGCGAACGTGCCGAAGATCCAACGCGACTGCGCGCCAAGCGACATGCTGAACGCAGCGCCTCTGTTGTACACGAGCGTGAAACGCACGTACTCGCCGAAGATCTCCTTCGGCTCGAGCACCGGTAGCGTGTTCTGCACGATCATCTTCGTCATGACGTCGAGCGCGACGACAATGAGCGCCGCTGACCAGAAGATTCGTGCGTTCGAAGATTTAGATGTCATCCTGAGGAACGGGAGCGCGCGCGAATGGCGCGCGCGACTTCACATGAACAGGATCCGGCGCGCGCGAAGCGCGCCGGACGCTTACGCTTCTCCCGACTCTTGCGCAACCGGAACCGGTGAGACGTCCGTCGCGAGATCGCGATCCTCCTCCCACAGCACCCACGCGAGCAGGAACGCGCCAAAACTTACCGCCATGTCGGCAACGTTGAACGTCGGCCAGCGCGTGATCTCACTGATGCCAACGTCGATGAAGTCGATCACGCCATCCACGGACGTCACGCGATCGATGAGATTGCCGAGCGCGCCGCCACACACGAGCGCGAGCGCGATCACGCGCGACGCGTCGCCGGCCCGGGTGCTTCGATACAGCCGCGCCAGGATCACGAGCGCGACGATCGTGAGTCCCATGAAGATGTAGCGCGAATAGATCCCGACATTCAGGCCGAACGCGGCGCCGGGATTCCTAACGAGCGCGAGCCGGAACCACTCGCCAAACACATTGTGCGGCGTCGCGCGCGGAACGAGCGATTCGAGGGCGAGCTTCTTCGTGATGAAGTCGCTCGCCGTCACCAGCAGCATCACCGGCCAGAACAGCGCCGCATTACTACTTCTTCGCATCTTCCTCGCGCTGCTTACAATCGATGCAATATCGCGCATGCGGGAGCGCGTCGAGTCGCTCGAACGCAATCTCCTGGCCGCAGTTGTGACACTTACCAAAGGAATCTGGATTGCGATAGAGTCGCCGCAGCGCCTCATCGATGTGCCACAGGAAGCGGCCCTCCTGACTCGCGAAAAGAAACGCCTTCTCGCGCTCCATCGCATCGGTACCTTGGTCCGCCATGTGGAAGGAGTAGCTGCTCAGATCGCCGTCCGCGGACTGGGGTGTGTTGCCGAAGGCTTCGTCGGCCCGGCCAAGCTCCTTCAGGACCCGACGTCGCTCCTCCAGCAGTCGCTTCTCGAAGTGCTGGAGGTTCTTCTTGGTCATCGGCTTGGGCTTCGTAGCCTTGTTCGTTGTGGGCATTGCTACTGTATCCTGGTGAAGGCCACGCGAGCTACGGCCCCATCGAGGTCGAGCTCCTGCATGGCGTCATACCGACCCGTGAGCTCACCATCGGTGACGAGCTCGGTTGCCAGCACCTCCGATGCGATCCACTCTCCGCGTGCCTCGAGAACGGCGCGGACTTCATCGGTCCCGACGACGGTCAAAACGATACGATCGCTGACCGCTAATCCCGCCTCCTTTCGCATACGTTGTACCCGGCTAACCAGCTCGCGTGCGAGGCCTTCGCGCTTCAACTCCAGAGTAATCGTGGGGTCAATCGCGGCGAAGAATCCGCCGTCTTCCTCTACGACCAAAGCACCCGACGCGCGTCGGATGATCGTAACGTCTTCCTGATCCAATGCATGGGAATCGCCATCGACGGTCACGACGAGCGGCTCTCCCCGAAGGAACAAACGCAGCTGGTCGCTCGAGAAGGCTTTGATGGCCTCCGCCGCCAACGGCGTCTTTTTTCCAAACTTCTTACCCAGAGAACGGAAGTTGGGTTTCGCTTCCAACGTCACGAGTGCGTCCGCGGATGTCGCGAACTCCACCTCCTTGATGTTGAGCTCCGCCTTGATCAGCCCCATGAGGGACTCCAACTCCGATTCGGCGACGCTCGGCGCCACACAGACGAGCCGAGTCAATGGCTGCCGCACTTTG
>Ga0070714_100004585_pt1 | contig 10422 bp, 10 predicted proteins | sample LARL83metaG_FD_65450 | JGI IMG/M metagenome (GOLD analysis project Ga0070714, IMG submission 65450) | Corn, switchgrass and miscanthus rhizosphere microbial communities from Kellogg Biological Station, Michigan, USA - LAR L8-3 metaG | ecosystem: Host-associated > Plants > Roots > Rhizosphere ... | reverse complement strand
GCGCGGGCCGGCTGGGATTTGGGCTCAGGTTGGTTCGGTTGGCTTGTCTGGTGCGTGGTCGTTCCGCCAGTTGCGGGCAAGCTGCTGGAGCCTCGCGGCCGTTTCCGCCATTGGTGCCCCGCGGCCGACCGCGATGCCCAGGAAAAAGGCGGTCAGCGGTGCGGCGGGCCGGTCCACCGTATGGGCCGCAACCCTGGCCAGGTCGAGCACCGTCTTCTGCGTTCCCTCCGCGGCGTCAAGGCCCAACTCGGTACACAGGGCTTCGGTCCATTCGTCCAGCGTGCTCATTGTTCTCCGTTCTGCCTTGGTGAGGGCGGTGGCTCACGCACGAGCCTGCGATCGTCGGGCAGCCGCCTGGTGACACCCGCCCGGTCCAGCCACTCCAGCAGCGGGATCGCCACCCGCCGTGAGGTGCCGAGCGCCTGTCGCGCGTCGGATGTGGTGAACGGCTGCGGCAGGCCGGCCAGGATCCGCGCCGCCCGCTCCGGGGCGCCGGGTGCCAGCAATATGTTGCCAGGCAGGCGGCATAGCAGGCCAGCACGCTCCGCCGCCGCGGCCGCCCGCGGGTCGATCCCCAGTTCCAGCAGCCGCTCGGCGTTGGGGGCTTGGAACGGCGCGTCCGCCAGGTCGGCGAGCACCGCCTGGACCGCGCTGGCCACCGGAGGCGGAAGGCGCGGGCCCGCAGCCTGTGCGGCGGTACCGCCAGCCGGGCGCCGTCCGGGCACCGGGGCATCGGCGGCCTCGTTCGGGCGGCGCTCGGGCCGCACGGGATCGGCGGCAGCCTCCCGCCGCCGGATCCCGGCACCGTCGGCGCTGCGCAGATATCCACCATGCGTCTCGATCGGCGCTTCGGTGCCGCCGGCCGCGGGCCGGGCTGCCAGGGCCTCGACCAGATCACGGTCGGGCAGGCGCAGTTCGGCCCGGGCCGCGTCGATCGCGAGGCCGGGCGCCAGCGGGTCACGGGCCTGGTGCGCGGCAACCGCGGCGGCCAGCGACTGCCGTAGCTGTGCCCAGTGCCCCGGGTCGGCCAGCCAGTCTCCGGCGACCGGCGGCGGCAGGTCATTCAGGCCCATGGCCACCGCCGTGCTGGCCCGCAGCAGCCGGTGCCGGCGCAGCAGGTCCGGCACGGCCGGTATCGCCGGCCAGGATGCCAGCTCCCTGGCCGCGGCCGCGGCGGCGCCGTTGCCACGCAGCCGCGGCGGCGCGACGTCGAGCACGGTCGCGCCGAACACCGGCCGCCCGCCGGCGCGGTCGGGGGCCGCACCGGGATCGCGGAGCAGCACCCGGTCCCCGATGTGCAACGGCAGCGGATGGTCCAGGGTCAGCCGGGCGTACCGGCTGTCCAGCATCCGGGCCTGGGCCACGGCACGCGCCGCACCGATATGCAGGGTGAGCCGCGACGGCAACGGGACGGGAGCGGGCGGCTGCCCCTGCCCACCGGAGGCCGGCGCCAGGCGGACGTCGATCACGCTGGTCACGGTCCAGCGGCTGGGCTGGATGAGCGCCATGCCGCGGCCCAGTTCCCTGGTGCTGACGCCGCGCAGGTTCAGCGCCACCCGGGCGACGCCGCCGACCTGGGCGGCCGGCGCGCCGAGCGACTGCACGGCCCGGATCCGCACGGTGCGCATGGCCGGGGCCACCGTCAGCTCGTCTCCCGGCTGCACGGTGCCTGCCTGCAGGGTCCCGGTGACCACGGTCCCGCTGCCCTTGATGGCGAACACCCGGTCCAGCCACAGCCGGATGGCGCCGCGCGGGTCCGGCCGGGGCAGGCGCGCGGTGAGCCTGCCGAGCGCGTCCCTCAGCTCGGGCAGGCCCTGGCCGGTGCGGGCGCTGACCGCCACGGCTTCCACCTCGCCAAGACTGGTGCCCGCGATCTGGCGGGCGGCCTGCCGCAGCGCCGGTCCCGGGTCGGCCAGGTCGGCCCGCGTGACCACCAGCACCCCGTGCCGGACACCAAGGGCGTCGATCGCCCCCAGGTGCTCGGCCGACTGGGGCATCCACCCCTCGTCCGCGGCCACCACGAACATCACCGCGGCCACCGGGCCCAGACCGGCCAGCATGTTCGTTATGAATCGTTCGTGCCCTGGCACGTCGACAAACGCGAGCTCATCGCCGGACGGAAGCGCCGTCCACGCGTAGCCCAGGTCGATCGTCATACCGCGGCGCCGCTCCGCCTCCCAGCGGTCCGGCTCCATCCCGGTGAGCGCGCGCACCAGCATCGACTTCCCGTGGTCCACGTGGCCGGCGGTGGCGACGACGTACACGGCTATTCCCGGTGCGCGGCGCCGCGGGGAGCCACCGCCGCGAGCACCGCCCCGGCAAGCCGCTCGTCGTCGGCGGGCGCGACGGCGCGCAGGTCGAGCAGGAGCCGGCCACCCTCGATCCTGCCGACGACCGCGGGCACGTCGCCGCGCCGCACCGCCGCGCCCGACCGCAGGCCAGCCGCCAGCGACTCGGGCAGGGACAGCGCGGCGCTGGGCAGCCGCACGCCGGGGCCGCCACCGCCGCCGACGGTGGCGGCCGCCGCCACCGCGCGGCAGTCGGCCCCCGCGCCGGCCAGCCGCTCCGCCAGGACCCCGGCCCGCACCCTGATCGACTCCGCGGTGGCCGCCAGGGCCTGGGTGACCGGCGGTGCCGGGCCGGTGAGAGTTGCCTCAAGGGCGGCAAGGGTCAGCTTGTCCACCCGCAGCGCGCGGGCCAGCGGATGCCGGGCCAGGCGGGTGACCGTGTCCGCCTCGCCGAGCAGCAGGCCCGCCTGCGGGCCGCCGAGCAGCTTGTCGCCGCTGGCCGTGACCAGCCCGGCGCCCGCGCGCAGCCAGGAGTCGGCGTCGGGTTCATCGGGAAGCAGCGGACTGCGGCGCAGCAGGCCAGAGCCGATGTCACCGACGACAAGCACCCCGAGGCCAGCCAGCTCGCTGACGCTGACCGACGCCGTGAATCCCTCGATCACGTAGTTGGACGGGTGCACCTTCAGGATGAAGGCCGTGTCGGCACCGATCGCCCGCTGGTAGTCGGCGAGCGCGGTCCGGTTGGTGGTGCCCACCTCGCGGATCCGGGTGCCGGTGGACTGCAGCAGGTCAGGCAGCCGGAAACCGTCGCCTATCTCGATCAGCTCGCCACGGCTGACGATGATCTCCCGCCCGGCGGCCAGCGCCGTGGCCGCCAGCACCAGCGCGGCGGCGTTGTTGTTGACCACGTGGACCGCCCCGGCCGCCGGGACCGCCCGTGCGAGAGCGTCGAGCGCGCCGCCGCCACGCCGGCCGCGCTTCCCCGAGGCCAGATCGAACTCCACGTCCGTGCAGCCCGCCGCGGCCCGTACCGCGTCGCGCGCGGCGGCCGACAGCGGCGCCCGGCCGAGGTTGGTGTGCACGATCACGCCCGTCGCGTTGATCACCGGGGTGAGCGAGGCGGCGGTCGGCGGCAGCGCGGCCACCGCGGCGTCGGCGACGCTCCCGGGGCTGATGGCACCGGCCCTGGCCAGCTCCTGTGCCTGCGAAACCGCCGCCTTGACCAGCGTCCCGCCCAGCTGCTCGCGCGCCGCGGCCAGCCGGGGGTCGGCCAGCACGACGTCGGTTCTTGGCACGTGACGGCGCGGGTCCACAACCGCGACCTTAACCGGCACCGCCCCCCCTCAGCCATTCGCGGTGCCGCCGGGACTCCTCCGGGCCTGGGACTAGATTTGACCGCATGACCGGTCTGGATGGTTTCCGGCTCACGCAATATGCGCGGGGCGGCGGCTGCGCGTGCAAGATCCCGCCGGGCGAACTGGAGGAGACGGTAGCCGCCCTGGTGCCCGACAGCCAGGGAGCGGACCTGATGGTGGGTGTGGAGAACGGCGACGATGGCGCCGTGGTGCGGGTCAGCCCGGGCCTGGCCATGGTGGTGACCGCGGACTTCTTCACCCCCGTCGTGGACGACGCCTACACCTTCGGGCGGATCGCCGCCACCAACGCCCTGTCCGACGTCTACGCCATGGGCGGCCGGCCGCTGGTCGCCCTGAACCTGCTCGGCTGGCCGCGGGACAAACTCCCCACGGAGCTTGCCGGAGAGGTGCTGCGCGGCGGGCTGGCCGCGGGGCACGCGGCGGGCTGCCATGTGGCCGGCGGGCACAGCATCGACGACCCCGAGCCGAAGTACGGCATGGCCGTGACCGGAGCCGCCGACCCCGCTCGGCTGCTGCGCATCGACGCCGGGCGGCCTGGCCTGCCGCTGAGTTTGACCAAGCCGCTCGGCACCGGCGTGCTCAACGCCTGGCACAAAGCCACCGGGCAGGTCAGCGACGCGGCGGTCGAGGTGATGACCACACTGAACGACCACGCCAGCGCCCAGGCGCTGGCCGCCGGGATCACCTGCGCCACCGACGTCACCGGCTTCGGCCTGCTCGGCCATTTGTACAAGCTCGCCCGGGCCAGCGGGGTCACCGCGGTGGTCGACCACGCCGCAGTACCGCTCATCGAGGGCACGCGCGCGGCGGCGGCGGCCGGGCACATGCCAGGCGGCAGCCGGCGCAACCTCGAATGGGTGCTGCCACATACCGACACCGGCGGCGTGAGCGAGGACGACGTGCTCCTGCTGGCGGACGCGCAGACCTCCGGCGGGCTGCTCGTGGCCGGGGAACTGCCCGGAGCACCAGTGATCGGGGAACTGATCCCACGCGGCGACAGCGTGCTCGTGATCCGGTAGGACCCACGGCCCCGACGGCGCGCGAACCGCGTGGGCGGAGTTACGGCTTGACGGCGACGCCGCAGTACACGGCCGCCTCGGATGGCTCGATGCCGGCCTGCGGGTCCGGGGACCATCGAGAGCCGGCCTGCGGGTCCGGGCGCCACCGAGAACAGGGGACCACGCCCGGCTCCACGAGGCGGAGGCCGTCGAAGAAGGCAGTTAGCTGCGCCGGGCTCCGCAGATAGTAGGGCTCCGGGCTCTGCTGGTTGTACCGGTCCTGTGCCTCGTTACCGGCCGGGTCGGTGTTGACGCCGTCGGCGAGCACCAGGTAGCTGCCCGGCGCCAGACCACCCAGCAGCGCCTTGGCGACCGATGCGGCCTCCTCGTCGCTGCCGATGTGCCCCAGGATCCCGAGCAGCATCAGGGCTGCCGGCTGGGTGAAGCGGAGGGTCCGCGCGGCGGCGGTGAGGATCCGCGCGGGGTCGCGCACATCGGCCTCCACGTAAGCGGTGGCGCCCGGTGGGTCGCTGGTCAGCAAGGCGCGGGCGTGCACCAGCACAACAGGGTCGTTGTCCACGTAGACGACCCGGCACATGGGCGCGGTCCGCTGCGCTACCTGATGGGTGTTGTCCGCCGACGGCAGCCCGGTGCCGATGTCCAGGAACTGGCGGATGCCCGCCGGGCCTGCCAGGTAACTGACGGCCCGGACCAGGAACTCCCGCTGCACCCGGGCGACCAGCGCGATTCCCGGGAACACCTGCCTGACCTGCTCGCCCACGGCGCGGTCAACCGCGAAGTTGTCCTTGCCACCGAGCCAGTAGTTCCAGACGCGGGCCGAGTGCGGCACGCTCACGTCGATGCCCGCGGGGGCCGGTGGCTCCTGGCCCTTGAGCGACATCCAACCGGCGGTCACCACAGCCTCCTCGCCGGACGTCATGAGTGCACAGCCCCGCCCTGGCCCGGCTGAGTCCATTGTTCGGCCGGCCACGGCCGGGCCGCCGCGCTCTATACGGACAATTTGCTCAAAATTCAGCATCATTGCCGAAAAGGGCTGGTTTGCTCACCGCCCCGGTACCCCACTGGGCAACCGATCCGGCGGTGGTGCGTACTAGTAAACGTGGACCATGTACCGTCCGGTGCCCTGAGCGCGCCGACGCAGACCGGCCGCCAGGCCAGCACCGCTGAGCCCGGCCGGGAGGCGGTGCCCCAGGCCTGTTGGCCCGACCTCGCGGTGCTGTACCGGCAGCATCACGCGGACCTGGTCCGGCTGGCACTGCTGCTGGTCGGTGACCGTGGCAGTGCCGAGGACGTGGTGCAGGACGTGTTCACCCGCCTCTGTGCCGGCGGCCGGGTTCTGCACCAGGACAGCACCCTGGCCTATGTCCGCACCGCGGTCGTGAACGGCTGCCGCAGCGTGCTGCGGCGGCGCGCGCTCGCGCGCCGGGTCGCGATCAGCCGCGCCGTGCCGGTGCGCGACACACAGGACTCCGCCGAGCAAACCGCCCTCCTCGCCGAGGACCGGCGGCAGGTGCTGGCGGCACTGGCCGCACTGCCGGGCCGCCGGCGCGAGGTGCTGGTGCTGCGGTTCTACCTGAACCTGCCGGTCGCCGAGGTGGCGGCCATGCTCGGCATCAGCCAGGGGTCGGTGAAGTCCGCCACCGCGCGCGGGCTTGACGCGCTGGCCCGCAGGCTCGGGGAGGAGCGATGAACACGGCCCTGGACCGGCTGACCGACGCGATGGGCGCCGCGGCGGCCACCGTCCGCGAGGAGGAACTGCGCCCGCTCACCATGCCGGAGCGCCGTCGGCGCCTGTCGCCGTGGGCCGCACCCGTTGCCGCGGCCGCGGCCGTGGTGCTCGTGATCGGACTGGCGGTGTCGGTGTCGAACGGGCTGTTCGGGGTGCGCCGGTCCGGCGGCGGGGCGCACCTCCCAGCAGTCCCGCACCGGTACTACCTCGCGACGGACCTGGGCACCTGGAAGACCGCGGTCCGGTCGACGGCCACCGGCAAGGTCGTCGCGGTCGTTCCGGTGCCGTCGCTTTCCGTCGCGGGGACCGTTTCGCCCGCGCTGGCCTCGGCCGGGAACGGCACCTTCTACCTTGCCGCGTTCGAGCACCACGTGCGCGGCGAGCAGATCTACCGGTTCCGGGTCACCACGGCCGGGCACGTCATGGGGTTCACCCGGGTACCCGGCGGAGCCCTGCGCCCCGGATGGGTCGCCGACGCGCTGGCGGCGTCGCCCGACGGCTCGCAAGTCGCTGTCGGGGCCTACTACTACCCCGATCACGGGCGCTACGGGCCACAGCGGTCCGACGAGCTCGTTGTGATCAACACGGCCACCGGGGCGCAGCGCACCTGGCGGGGCGGGTCGCCCGCGGGCGGGTACAAATTCTTCCGCGTCGCCAGCCTGTCCTGGACCGGCGAGGTCCGCGGACTTGCCGTGCTCGGGGAGTGGTGCAAGGCCGCCTCGGACCCCGGCGGCGAGGGCTGCCCACGCCGGGAGCGCCTGGCGCAACTGCGGGCCATCAACCCGGCCAGCCGCGGCGGCAGCGTGCTGGCCGGCCAGCTGCTGCTGCGGCAGGCGCCGCGAACCTATCTCGCCCAGGCGCTGGTCAGCCCGGACGGCTCGGTGATCACGGCCATGGTGCTGCGCGGCAAGATCGTCGGGAACCCGGACATCAGCGGGATATACCCGCGGTACATGTCCGTGGAGCGGATCGCCGCGGCGACCGGGCACCTGCTCGGCGTGATCTACCGGCGTGACCTGGGTGACACCAGTTCGGTGAGCGGCCCCATGTCCGACCCGCTGACGCTCATCGCAGATGCCGCCGGGCGCGGCCTGATCCTCGACGGCGGCATCTGCAACCGGCACTGCACCAACGAGTTCAACGGCTGGCTGCGCGGCGGAACCCTGGTGCCGCTGCGGCCAGCGGGGTTCGCCCACCGCGAGGCGGCCGAGGCCTGGTAACGCGCCTACAGGCGGGACCGGTAGAGGTCGCGGAGCGCTACTGCCCGGCCGGGGCGGATGGAGGAGTCCAGATGGGGTCGGCGGCGCCTTCGGCGAGGCTCTCTTCGTAGATCTTGACCTTGAACGTGATCAGCTCAAGGCACGCGTTAAGCGCGGCCAGCTGGGCGGTGACCTGCTGTTGGTGCTGGCGCAGGATGGCCAGCCTGTCGGTCTCGTTGCCCGGGCCCTGCCTGACCAACTCGGCGTAACGGCGGATCGCGGCCAGCGGCATGCCCGAGGAGCGCAGCTTGATACACAGGTCAAGCCACTCCAGATCGTCCTCGTGGTAGGTGCGGCGGCCGTCGGGGGTACGCTGCACCGCGCCGGCGAGCAGGCCCTCGCGCTCGTAGAAGCGCAGCGCGTACACGCTGAGCCCGGTCCGTTCGGCCACCTGCCCGATGGTCAGGCCCTGTGCTGGCTCGGTCACGGCGCCCAGAATAGGTGAATGGCGGATAGGCGGTAATGCGCATGGATTCTGTGTCTGGCCCGCAGCGGCAACCGCGGCGGGCAGCCCCGTGACGGGATGGCCTGCCGATCCCGTCGTATACGAGGTCAACACGGCGGTCTGGCTGACCTCGCTGTCCCAGGCAGCGGGGCGGCGGCTGACGCTGGCCGAGGTGGCGGCGTCCGACTGGGAAGCGGTCACCCCTGCTGGCGTCGACGCAGTCTGGCTGATGGGCGTGTGGGAGCGCAGCCCGGCAGGGCTGGCGGTGACCAGAGCGGACGCCAAGATGATGGCATCGTTCGGTGACGTGCTGCCGGACCTGCAACCCGGCGACATCGCCGGATCGCCCTATTGCGTGCGCCGCTATGTAGCCGACCCGATGTTCGGCGGCCCCGATGGCCTGGCCGCGGCGCGCGCCGCCCTGGCCGCCCGCGGCGCGCGGCTGCTGCTTGACTACGTGCCCAACCACGTCGCGATGGACCATCCCTGGGTGACGAGCGCACCCGGGGTGTTCGTGCACGGCGATGAGCATGACATCGGCACCGGCCCGGCGGCGTGGGTCGCGGTCGGCGGGCAGGTGCTGGCCCACGGCCGCGATCCGTATTTCCCGCCATGGACCGATGTCGTCCAGCTCAACGCATTCGCGCCGGCCCTGCGGACCGCGGCGGCGCAAACCCTTGCGGACATAGCGGGCCAGTGCGACGGAGTCCGCTGCGACATGGCGATGCTGATGATCAACCGGATCTTCCGGCAAACCTGGGGCGACAGGGCCGGGCCCGAGCCGGCCGAGGAGTTCTGGCCGAGCCTGATCGGGGAGGTGCGCAGCAGGCACCCGGGTACCTTGTTCGTTGCGGAGGCCTACTGGGATCTGGAGTGGGAGCTTCAGCGGCAGGGCTTCGACTTCTGCTACGACAAGCGCCTCTACGACCGGATCGCCGCCCAGGACGCCTCCGGGGTCCGGGGGCACCTGGGCGCGGACCTGAGCTACCAGTCCCGGCTCATCCGTTTCCTGGAGAACCACGACGAGCCGCGCATCGCCGCCAGCATTCCGGCGGACGCGGAACGGGCCGCTGCCGTGGCTATCGCCACCCTGCCCGGCGCAACGCTGTGGCACGAAGGACAGTTCGAGGGCAGGCGCGTGCGGCCGCCGGTCTTCTTGTCCCGCCGCCCGGACGAACCGCCCGACCGTGAGCTCGCCGACTGGTACCGGTGGCTGCTGGCCATCATCGGCGGCGGCGTGCGCCGCGGCACCTGGCGACCGCTCGACGCCACCGGGTGGCCCGACAACCAGTCCTGCCGCAGCCTGCTCGCCTGGTCGTGGGACGGTGACGGCAGCGGCCACCGGCACGTGGTGGTGATCAACTTCTCCGGCCAGCCAGCGCAGGGGCGAGTCCCGCTGCCGTGGGCGGACCTGCCCGGGCAGAACTGGCACCTCACCGACCTGTTCGCCGGAGAGGTATTCGAGCGGGACGGCGGTGAACTGGCCGGCCCCGGGCTCTTCGTTGCCCTGGGGCCGTGGCAGTTCCACCTGCTCGCCCTGCCCTGACCTGAGTCGCGAACGGCCAGCGTCAGCCGGTCAGCGCGGCCCCAGCCTGGTCTGGCCGTCGAGAAGCTCCCTGGCGATGTCCAGGTGACCGGCATGCCGCGCGGTCTCCTCGATCATGTGCAGCACGACCCAGCGCACATCCGGCGGCTCGTCCTGGCCGGGGACGCCGTGCCTGCCGCGCGGCGGCGCCGACAGCGGTGTCACCGCCAGCACCGCATCCGAGCTCGCGCACTGGTCACGGTAGAAACCGATGATCTCCGCAGCGGGCTCGTCACAGACGAATGCTGCCGTCGGGTCATAGGCGGGCAGGTCCTCATCCCCCGGCGCCGGCTCGGGGTGTTTGCCGGCCACGACCCCCTGGAACCAGTGCCACTCCGCGCCGCCCAGGTGTTCGACCAGCCCGGCCGGCGTCCAGCCCGACGGCACGACCGACCGGTGCCACGCCTCCTCGTCCAGCCCTGCCACGATGGCGAGCACCGCGTCACGCTGGGCGGTGAGGAAGGCCAGCAGAGCCTGGTCCTCGGCGCCCTGATTCCCGTTGCTGGTCATGGCCATCCTCCGGGTATGTGTCGTGGTGGAGCAACTCAAGAACCTACGCCCGCGAAGCTCCGCGGCGCTGACAAGGGTCGGGTCACTTCCAGGCGGCGCCGCGCCAGCGAAGGATGATCGTTTTGCCGTTGACATAGTTCTGCCCGACCGCCCAGGCGTCGCGGGCGGAGGTCGCGGCCACGCCGAAAAGCTGCCCGTTAGGCACGGGCAC
>Ga0070714_100004583_pt1 | contig 10423 bp, 9 predicted proteins | sample LARL83metaG_FD_65450 | JGI IMG/M metagenome (GOLD analysis project Ga0070714, IMG submission 65450) | Corn, switchgrass and miscanthus rhizosphere microbial communities from Kellogg Biological Station, Michigan, USA - LAR L8-3 metaG | ecosystem: Host-associated > Plants > Roots > Rhizosphere ... | reverse complement strand
CCGAGCCCAGCCAGGGGGCCGGACCTCCGCGCGAACGCAGGAACCAGGCGAGCCAGCCGAGGAACACCAAGAAGCTGAGCATGCCGGTGAACTCCAGCCCGAAGCCGATGCCTTGAGCCAGGCTCGGGTGCCCGCCGAAGCCCGCGAGGTCGGCTGCGCCGGACGGGTGGGAGTCGGTGCTGCCGCCGGTCTGGAGTGTGTTGCCGACGTTGATCATCACGATGTACGCGGCTCCGGACAGGGCTCCCGCCCTGTCCCAGCCGGACCAACTGCTCTTGGTGTGTGTCATGGGTGCACCTCCGCACGTCGTACGCCGGTCCGGTGACCGGCCGCTCCAGCGTCGGTGCTTGCGTGTCCCGGTGTCCCGGGAGCGGTGTCCCGACCTGTCCCGGCTGTCGGTGCGACAGGGCGGGACGTGACAGGCTTTGGGTGTGCCCGAGCTCAACGTGATTGGTGAACCCCTGGAACCGTGCGGCACCGACCCGGTGACCGGCTTCTACCGGGACGGGTCGTGCACCAGCGAGCCGGAGGACGTGGGCGTGCACGCGGTGTGCGCGGTGGTCACCGCGGACTTCCTGGAGTTCCAGCGCACGGTCGGCAACGACCTCTCCACGCCCCGGCCGGAGTGGGGCTTCCCGGGACTGCAGCCGGGTGACCGGTGGTGCGTGGTGGCGGCCCGGTGGGGGCAGGCCTACGAAGCCGGGGTCGCCGCGCCCGTCGTACTCGCGTCCACGAACCAAAGGGCGCTCGAGGTGCTGCCGCTGGAGTGGCTGCGCGACCACGCGGTCGACGTGCCCGCCGACCCGGGCGCCTTGGACGACTGATCGGGGGAACGCGCCGCGGCGGTCGTTGACTTCCGGGGCCGACGCTGCTGACCTTGCAGGTCGGTGTAGCCCCCAACCGACGAGGAGAGGCGTGTCGACACGAGGTGCCGCAGCGGCAGCTGCCTCGCTGCTGCTGCTCGCCACCGGCTGCACCGGGTCCTCGCGGCCGCCCGCCGCGGCCACCGCCGGAGCGTTCGCGGCGGCGCTGACCCACGACCACCTCTCCGGGGTGCGGTTCGCCGGGCACACCGGTCCGCAGGAGCAGCAGTGGTGGGACCACGTCCGGGAGGGCATGGGCACGAACCCGCAGGTCGACGCCACCCAGGTTCGCGAGCACGGCGACCAGGCCACCGCGACCCTTCGGGTCCGCTGGCCGCTCGCCCGCCAGGGGCCGACGTGGAGCTACCGCACGTCGCTGCACCTGCGGTTCCGGAACGACCACTGGGTCGTCGACCTGACCCCGGCCACCGTGGTCCCCGGAATGCGCCCGGATGAGCACCTCGTGCTCAGCCGGGAGCCCGCCCGGCGCGCCGACATCCTCGGCGCCGGAGGGGTGCACCTGGTCACCGAGCGGCCGGTGCTGCGCTTCGGCATCGACAAGACGCGGGTACGACGGACGCAGCAGGCGGCGTCCGCGCGAGCCCTCGCCGGGCTGCTCGGCATCGACGCGGACGGCTTCGTGCAGCGGGTGGAGGCAGCCGGCGACCAGGCGTTCGTGGAGGCGATCGTGCTCCGTCGGCAGGACGTGACGGCAGCCGTGCGGTCCGGCTACCGGCAGATCCCCGGGGCGCGCGCCCTGCCGGACACGATCCCGCTGGCTCCCACGCACGACTTCGCGCGCGGCCTCCTCGGCACGGTCGGCCCGGTGACCGCGGAGATGATCCGGAAGCGCCCCGACAGCTACCAGCCCGGCGAGGTCGTCGGGCTCAGCGGCCTGGAGCAGCGCTACGACGACCAGCTGCGCGGCACCGCGGGCCTCACCGTCGAGGCGGTCACCGACGGCACGGCCGCGCACCGGACGCTGCACCAGGTGGCGCCGCGGCCGGGCCCGCCGCTGAGGATCACCCTCGACGAGCACCTGCAGTCGCTGGCCGAACGCGCGCTGGCCGCCGTCGGCCCGGCCAGCGCCCTGGTGGCGATCCAGCCCTCCACCGGCGACATCCTGGCCGCGGCCAGCGGCCCGGGCTCGCAGGGCTACCCCACCGCCACCGTCGGCCGCTACGCACCGGGCTCGACCTTCAAAGTGGTCTCCAGCCTGGCTCTGCTGCGCAGCGGCCTGACCCCGCAGACCGTCGTGGACTGCCCGGCCACCGTGGTGGTCAACGGCAAAAGGTTCAAGAACTACTCCGACTTCCCGTCGAGCGCCGTCGGGCGGATCACCCTGCAGCGGGCGTTCGCGGACTCCTGCAACACCGCGTTCATCGGCCAGCACGACAAGGTCACCCCGACCGCGCTCACCCAGGCGGCCGCCGCACTCGGGATCGGCGTCGACCACGACCTCGGCTTCCCCGCCTACTTCGGGTCGGTGCCCGCCGACTCCGACCCCACCACGCACGCCGCGGACCTGATCGGCCAGGGCCACGTGCTCGCCTCACCGCTGGCGATGGCGACCGTCGCCGCCTCGGTGCGCTCCGGGAGGACCGTGGTGCCCCGGCTGCTCCAGGACAGCCAACCGACCAGCCACCCTGCCGTGCCGCTGACCGGGCACGAGGCGCACCTGCTGCAGCAGATGATGGCCGCGGTGGTCTCCTCGGGCACCGGAACGGCGCTCGCCGGTCTGCCGGGCGGCCCGGTGCTGGCGAAGACCGGCACGGCGGAGTTCGGCACCACGCCCCCGCTGGCCACGCACGCCTGGATGATCGCCAGCCAGGGCGACCTCGCGGTGGCGGCGTTCGTGGACGTCGGCGAGTCCGGGTCCGGCACCGCCGGCCCGATCATCGAGCAGTTCCTGCGCGGTGCCCGCTGACCCCGCCCGTGGCGGGTGCCGGGAAGTTCTGCCAATCTGGGTCCACCCCGCTCGTCGTACGCAACGACGGCGCTCGGTGACGAAGGTGAGGAGAGGCCCGACGTGGTGACCGGGCTGCGGCGCATGGCCAGACCACTGGCCGTCGCCGTGCTGCTCGCGCTGGCCGCGTTGGGCGGCGGTGCACTGGCCACCGTGATGCCGCTGAGGGCCGGTCCGGCGGGCGACGGCACCGGAGTGACCCCGGTCGGCTTCCGCGTCACGCCGGCCGGCCGGCAGACCCGGCTGGGCAACCTGCCGCTGGCCAGCGCGGTCTCCCCGGACGGCAGCACGATGCTGGTCGTCGACGCGGGGCTGGGCGCCCAGTCGGTCAAGGTGGTCGACACGGCCACCTCTCGCGTCGTGCAGACGCTGGCCTACCCGCGGCCCGCGTCGGTGTTCGCCGGCGTCGCGTTCGGGCCGGACGGACGACGCGCGTACGTGTCCGGCGGCGGCAACGACGTGATCCGGGTCTACGCCGTGGCCGGGCAGCAGCTGACCGAGCTGCGGCCGATCCTGCTGCCGGTCACGGGTGCCGACGGCGCACCGCTCAACCCGTTCCCGGCACGCCTGGCGGTGACTCCGGACGGGCATCGGCTGGTGGTCGCCGACCAGCTCGCGGACGCCGCCAGCGTGGTCGACCTCGAGGACGGCGCGGTGCGGACCGTGCCGGTCGGGCACCGGCCGTACGGCGTGGCGATCACCCCAGACGGCACGGCGGCCTATGTCAGCAACCAGGGCGGCCGGACGGTGTCCGTGCTGGACCTGACCGGCCCCGCCCCGCGGGTGCGGGCCACCATCATCGTCGGCACCCATCCCAACGCGGTCCTCCTGGACCGCTCCGGGGCGCGGCTGTTCGTCGCGGACGCGGACAGTGACCAGGTCAGCGTCGTGGACACCGCGTCCTACCACGTGTCGCGGACCATCTCTGTCGCGCCGTACCCGCACGCCCCGGTCGGCGCCAACCCGGACGGCCTGGCCCTCTCCCCCGACGGCCGACACCTGTTCGTCGTCAACTCCGGCGACAACGACGTGGCCGTGGTGGACGTGCCAACCGGGGCCGTGCGGGGGCTGGTCCCGACCGCGTGGTACCCGACCGGCGTGCAGCAGGTGGGGCGGCGGCTGTTCGTGCTCAACGCCAAGGGACTGGGGATGGGCCCCGACCCGGCCGGCCCCAACCCGGTGCTGGCGGCGCTGCCGCACCCGCGCCGCGGAAGGCACCAGTACATCGGCGCGATGTTCAGCGGCACGCTGTCCACGCTGGCCGTCCCCGACGCCGCGACCCTGAGCCGGTACACCGCCCAGGTGGACCGCAACGACGGCCTGGTGGACGGGGCAAGGGTGCGCGCCGACGACGCCGCCGCGGTGATCCCGCGACACCCGGGCGACCCGTCTCCGATCAAGCACGTCATCTACGTGGTCAAGGAGAACCGCACCTACGACCAGGAGCTCGGCTCCCTCGGCTCCGGCAACGGCGACCCGGCGCTGAACCTGTTCGACGACAGGTCGGCGCCCAACACCCGGACGCTGGCCCGCCGTTTCGTCGACCTGGACAACTTCTACGCCAACGCCGAGGTGTCCGCGCAGGGCTGGAACTGGGACGTGGCCGCGAACTCCAACCCGTTCACCGAGCAGAGCTGGCCGGCGAGCTACTCCTACCGCAACCACCACGTGTCCGACGAGAACGACGACCCGGCCTCCGCGCCGAACCGGCGGCCCGCCGACGCCTACATCTGGGACCGGCTCGCCGACCGACACATCTCCTTCCGCAACTACGGGTTCTACGTCCACCTGGACGGACGGCGCGAGGTGGCGGCCGACCCGCGGCTGCAGGCGCACACCGACCACCGCTACCTCGGCTTCGACCTCGGCTGCCCGGACTCCCCCGGCAGCTTCCGACCCCAAGGGCCGGAGTGCCACGGGGCCCGGTTCACCGAGTGGAAGCGCGAGTTCCACCAGTACGTGCGCACCGGCACCCTGCCCACCGTGGAGCTCGTCCGGCTGCCCAACGACCACACCGCGGCCACCTTCCCGGGCCTGCCGACGCCCACGGCGTACGTCGCCGACAACGACTGGGCGCTCGGCCGGCTGGTCGCGGCGGTGTCCCACTCGCCGTACTGGCCGAGCACCGCGATCTTCGTCACCGAGGACGACGCCCAGGACGGGCCGGACCACGTCGACGCGCACCGGACGGTGTCCCAGGTGATCAGCCCGTACTCCCAAACCGGCACGGTGGACTCCACCTTCTACAGCACCGCCTCCGTGCTGCGCACCATCGAGCTGATCGTGGGCATCAGGCCGCTGACCCAGTTCGACGCGTACGCCACCCCGATGGTCAACGCGTTCACCGACAACCCCGACCTCACGCCGTACGACGCGATCCGGCCGACCACCGACATGCGCGCGCGCAACAGCACCTCCTCGCCGCTGGCCGCCGCCTCGTCGCGGCAGAACCTGGGTGAGGCCGACCGCATCGACATGAGGGAGTTCAACGAGGCGACCTGGCAGAGCGTGAAGGGCAGCCCGATGCCGTCGCCGCTCGGTCGCTAGCGTGGCCACCCCCGCCTTCCTTGGGGTGGACCTGGCCTGGGGGACGCGGGGCCGCACCGGCCTGGCCGCGGTCCACGGCGCCGGGGTGTTGTGCTCCGCGACCGCCGCCCGCACCGACGCGGAGATCCTCGGCTGGCTCGAGCCGCGGGTCGCCGGAGCCTGCCTGGTGGCGTTCGACGCCCCGCTGATCGTGACCAACCCCAGCGGCCAGCGCCGCTGCGAGGCGGAGCTGACCGCCGACTTCCGGAGGTACGACGCGGGCACGCACCCCTCGAACACCAGCAGGCCCGAGCTCGCGCACGGCGGCCGGGCCCTGCACCTGTCGCAGCGGCTGGAGCTGGACACCGATCCACGCTCCCCCACGACCGCCGGGCCATCGAGGTCTACCCGCACCCGGCCTCGGTGATGCTCTTCGGCCTGGACCGCACCCTCAAGTACAAGCACAAACCCGGTCGAACGCACGAGATGCTGCGCGCGGAGCTGCTCCGGTTGATGGACCACATCGAGGCGCTGCAGGCCGCCGACCCGCCGCTGCAGGTCCGCGCGGCCCCGGAGTGGCGCGCCATCCGAGCGACCGTCGAGACCGCGACCCGCAAGAGCGCGCTGAAGCAGGTCGAGGACGTGGTCGATGCGGTGCTCTGCGCCTACATCTCGCTGTATGCCACCCGCAGGCCGGGCGACACCACCGTGTACGGCGACGCGGCGACCGGCTACATCGTCACCCCGTCGCTCCCGGGCCGCCGCCCACCGTGGTGAGCGGTGTCAGTCGATGCGCGCGATCGGCGTGCCCTGCCGCACCGCCTCCTCCTCCTTGACCAGCAGGTGCACCACTCCGCCGACCGGCGCAGGCACCTCTGCGGAGACCTTGTCGACCTGCACCTCGGCGAGCAGCTGGTCGGCGGTGATCCTCGCGCCGTCAGCGACGAACCAGGTGGCCAGCACGCCCTCCGCCTCTGGGCTGTCCTTCGACAGCGGCGGGAACAGCACCTCGGTCACAGCGCCGCCCGGATCGTCTTCTCGATGCGGTCCTGCCGGGGCAGCACGGCGTACTCCAGGTCATGGGCGTACGGGATCGGCACATCCGGCACGGCCACCCGGCGGGCGGGGACCCGCAGCATTCCGGGGTCCACCTCCGCCACCGACGCCACGATCTCGCCGGAGACGCCGTAGGACAGGTAGTCCTCGTCGACGACCACGAGCCGTCCGGTCTTGGCCACCGACTCCAGCACCGTCTCCCGGTCCAGCGGCACCAGGCTGCGCAGGTCGACCACCTCCACGTCGACCCCCTCCCCGGCCAGCTTGTCGGCCACGTCCAGGGCGTGGTGCACCGACAACGACAGCGTCACCACGGTGACGTCGCTGCCCGGTCGGGCGATCCGCGCCTTGCCGAGCGGCACCAGGTGCTCGCCCTCCGGCACCTCGTCCAGGGTGCGCGGGTTCTTCGCCATCCACGGCAGACCCATCACGCCCTTGTGGAAGATGTAGACCACCGGGTTGTCGTCGCGGATCGCCGAGGTCATCAGGCCCTTGGCGTCGGCGGGGCTGCTCGGCACCACGACCTTCATGCCCGGCAGGTGCGCGAACGTGCCCCACAGGCACTGCGAGTGCTGCGCGGCGTCGGAGTAGCCGCCGCCCGCGGCCATGGTCAGCACCATGGGCACCGTGACGTTGCCGCCGGACTCGAAGTGGATCTTGGCCATGTGGTTGTAGATCTGGTCCAGGCACACGCCCATGAAGTCGCAGAACATCAGCTCCACGATGGGACGCATCCCCTCGACCGCCGCGCCGATGCCCAGGCCGATGAACGCGGTCTCGGAGATGGGCGTGTCGATGATCCGCTCGGGACCGTACTTGTCGAGCAGGCCGGTGGTGGAGCTGAAGATGCCGCCGTACTGGCCGACGTCCTCGCCCAGGTAGAACACCGACGGGTCACCGGCCATCTCCTGGTCGATCGCCTCGACCATCGCCTTCGACGTGGTGAGCCGGTGGGTGCCCTGCGGCGCTTCGGTGACGGTCATCGCTGGCTCCTCTCAGTCGAACACGTAGTCGGTGGCGGTGGACGGGTCCGGAGTGGCGCTGGCCTTGGCGTAGCCGATCGCGTCCCCGACGCGGGCACTCGCCTCCTCCTTGATCTGCGCGACCGTGGCGTCGTCGAGCAGCCCCGCCTCCCGCAGCTGCCGCTCGTAGCGCGGGATGGGGTCGCGCTCGGACACCTCCGCGAGCTCGGGACGGTAGCCCTGCGCGTCGCCCTCGAAGTGCCCCCACATCCGCAGCGTGTGCACCTCCAGCAGGGAAGGACCCTCGCCGGCCCGGGCACGCGCGACCATCCGCCGGGCCACGTCGTACACCGCCTCGACGTCGTTGTCCTCGACGCGTTCGCCCGGGATGCCGTACGCCGCGGCGCGGGCCGCGTTGGAGGAGACCGCCGTGGAGGCCTGGCGTGGCACCGAGATGCCCCAGTCGTTGTCCTCGACGACGAACACGACGGGCAGCGTCCATCGCGCGGCCAGGTTCAGCGACTCGTGGAAGGCGCCCTGGTTGGCCGCCCCCTCCCCGGTGACGGCAACCGCGATCTGGTCGGTGCCCCGTCGCCTGAACGCGAACGCCTGGCCCAGCGCGGGCGGGTAGCCCTCCGCGATGATCCCGGAACAGGAGAAGTGTGTCCTGGGATCGAACAGGTGCATGTGGCCGCCGCGGCCGTGCCCCAGACCGCCCTCTCGGCCGAAGATCTCAGCGGTCATGGCCCGGAGGTCGACGCCGTGCGCGATGGCCAGGTGGTGCGGGCGGTGGGTGGCGGTGACCGCGTCGTCGGTGGTCAGGTGCGCGCAGATGCCGGCCGCCACCGGCTCCTGACCGGCGGAGAGGTGCATCTCACCGGGGACCAGCCCCTTGCCGATGTCGAACCCCGGTCCCTTGTCGGCGTGGTACTCGCGCAGGATCGCTTCCTCGTAGGTCCGGCTCAGCACCATGGTGCGGTACAGGTCGAGCCGGATCTGCGGGTCGAGGGTCGGCCGCGCCGCACCTGCCTGGGCCGGGACCGTCGGGCTCGTGGTGGATGGGGACGCCTGTGTCGTCATTCCGGCCTCCAGGGAGTTTTGAACCCTTCGGACGCTAGGACCGGTTGCGCACGCCTGCCAGGGGCCAAAGTCCCTCCGCGGGCCAGGGTGAATGGCTTGGCGAGCCGGCGGGTACGAGCAGGGGCCAACCGCGAAGGAGGCCACCGCGATGAGCGAGAGCAGCAACCAGCCGTACGGCGGACGCAACGCGCGACCCGATGACGACACCCTTCCCGGCGAACGCCCGGTCGGCGACGAGGAGCGGCACGTCGGGTCCCCGGACAAGCGGGACGACGAGACCGCGTCCCGGGCCGCGGAGCAGGGTGAGATGGCGTCGCGGGGCGGGTCGGTGGACCCGGACCCCGGGATCCCGCAGCGGGTGGAGCCGCCCAGCCCGGCGGACGCCACCGAGGGTGACCCGCCGGGTGGCAGCGCGGCGAACCAGACGGGACGGACCGCGGACCGGTCCCCCTCCGAGCCGTCCGAGCACGGAAAACGCCGCTCCTGACCCGGCGGAGGCTGCCCCGGGGCAGGCCCGGGACGACTAGGCCGGGCCGACGTGCGTGGGGCGGCCCCATGGTTCTGGACGGACCGGAGCCGCGGGCTACGGCGCGCTGGTGGCCGACGGGCTCGCGGTGGCGGTCCGCGTGGTCGTCCCGGTCGGCGTGGTGGTGGCGCCGGCGGTCGGCGTCGGGCTGGGGCTCACCGTCGGAGACGTCGAGGGCGTTGGCGCCGGGCTGGTGGGCGTCGCGGCCAGCGGGCCCTCCGTCGTACCCGCCGAGGGTGAGGATGACGGTGAGGCGGACGGGGACGCGGTGGTGGTCGGGGACGCGGTGGTGGTCGGCTGCGTGGACGGCATCGCGTCCGGCTCGTCGGTTTTGATGATCGCCGCGATCTGCCGCTGGTAGGTCTGCAGCCGCGCGTCGATCCGGTCCAGCGGCACCTTGCCCGCCTCGATGCGCTTGCCGAACTGGGTGATCTGGCTCCACAGCTTCTTCAGCCGGGCGTTGGCGTCCGGGCTCAACGGCCGCGGCAGGGTGACGAACAGCTGTTTGGCCAACGCGTAGGTCAGACAGTTCACACACTGGTAGTTCAGCGACCCGGAGATGTTCTGCGGCGCCGAGGCGTGGTTGTCCCCGACCACCAGGACCACCTGGAAGCCCACCGAGACGGCCGCGCAGTGGGTGCAGCTCGCGAACGCGTAGGCCTCGTTGCGGTTCAGCGCCGGCTGGTCGCCGTCGACCCACACGAGGGCGAACGCGGTGTCGTAGACGACGGTGCCGTCCTGCGTGTTCACCGCAAGCGCCTGGTTGTCCCCCGGGCCGGGCGCGAGCGGCTTGTCGACGGGGAACACCCAGGTCGGGGCGTTCTTGGCAGCGGCCTGCGCCGCGGCGGAGTCGTCGGCCGGCCGCGGCACCATGATCAGGGCCAGCTGCGGGTGGGCCTTGGTGGGCCGCGGCTGGCCCGCGCCCCACAGCGCGTGGGCCGTGCCCCGTTGCCCGTCACGCAGCATCGGCGCCGGCGCCGCCACCGGCCGCGCCAGTCCCACCGCATCGAGGATGGTGCCGCGCTCGGTCGGCTGGATGGGCCGGTAGCGGTGCCCGTGCGGCCACCAGGCCCACGCGACCCCGGCCACCAGCAGAGCGGCGACGGCGCCGGCGAGAGCCCGACGGCCGGGCCGGCCGCGCGTGCGCCGGAGCACCGACGTGACGATCTTCCGCAGCAGCCGCACCAGGACGTACCCGCTCCCGACGATGGGCAACGCGATCGCCGCCATCGCGATCACCCCGGCCGCCACGCGGACCGCGTCCCCCTGCGCCCAGGCCTGGGCCAGGTAGTGGTGGTACTCCCCGAACTTCGCCCAGGCCGTGCCGAGCACCCGCGGCGCGGCCAGCACCATCATGGTCAGGCTGAACAGCAGCATCGGCACCACGGCGAGCACCCACAGCGTGACCACCGCACGCGCCCACCGCTTGAGCACCTTGGTCTCC
>Ga0070714_100004581_pt1 | contig 10426 bp, 8 predicted proteins | sample LARL83metaG_FD_65450 | JGI IMG/M metagenome (GOLD analysis project Ga0070714, IMG submission 65450) | Corn, switchgrass and miscanthus rhizosphere microbial communities from Kellogg Biological Station, Michigan, USA - LAR L8-3 metaG | ecosystem: Host-associated > Plants > Roots > Rhizosphere ... | reverse complement strand
TGATCGATCCCGACAACCTGCTGGTCCTGGCCGGCCACCTGCAGGCCGGCGTGTTCGAGCTGCCCTTCGGCGAGGGTGAGCGGCTGGGCCAGGCGCGGGTCGAAGCGCTCCTCGACGTCCTTCGCGAGGACGGCTCGATCACCAACTCGCAGGGCCGCTACTTCTGGAGCCGCGAGGCGTTCCCCGCCGAGGCGATCTCCCTGCGGCGGCTGGCCGCCGACAACGTCGTCATCGTCGACGCCCAGCGGCCGCGCCCCGAGGTGATTGGCGAAATGGACCAGTTCTCCGCGCCGGTCTTCCTCCATGAGGAGGCGATCTACCTCCACGAGGGCGCGCAGTACCACGTCGACAGGCTCGACTGGGAAGAGAAGAAGGCGTACGTGCGGCCGGTCGAGGTCGACTACTACACCGACGCGCTGCTCGGCGTGAACGTCACCGTCCTGGACACCTTCGAGGCAGCGGATGACGCGCCTCTGACGCGCGCGCACGGCGAGGTGAAGCTCACCGCGCTGGCCACGATGTTCAAGAAGATCCGCTTCCACACGCACGAGAACATCGGCTCGGGCCCGATCCACCTTCCCGAGCAGACGCTGCACACGACGGCTTACTGGACCACCGTCTCGCCCGCGCTGGCCGCGGTGCTCGGCAAGGACCGGCTCGAGTCGGCGCTCCGCGGGCTCGCGCATGGGCTTCGGCACGTTGCCAGCCTGCGGCTGATGTGCGACCCGCGCGACCTCGGCTCGCTCGCCGAGGTGCGTTCCACGGCGACCCAGAGGCCGACCGTGACCGTTTACGAGCTCTACCCGGGCGGCGTCGGCTGCTCCCCGCGCCTTTTCGACCTGCACGAGCGGCTGCTCGAGGAGACGCTCGAGCTGATCACCGCCTGCCCCTGCACCACCGGCTGCCCGTCCTGCACCGGACCGCTCCCCGCCACCGCCGAGGACCCGAAAGACGCATGCATCCAGCTACTGACTCTCGCGATCGCGCAGCAACCATCGCAGCCCTCCGCGAACGCCTTGCCAGCCTAAAGAGCGGCCGGGCCGAGGGAGAGAGGAGGCAGGAGGAGTCCTCCTGGGCGAGCGGAGGCGGAGGTGACTCTCCCCCGCTTGGCGGGGGAGTCCCCGCGCGAAGCGCCGCGGAGGGGGCCACTGCCCGCGCGGTGCCGCACGGCTTCGAGCCCATCGAGACGCCGTCAGGCACCGCCTGGCGCCGATTCGAGATCCAGGATGCGGGTCGCCTGCCGCAGGGCGACCGCAGCGGCTTCTGCTACCTGGACACCGAGACGACCGGCCTGGCGGGCGGCACCGGCACGCTCGTCTTCTGCGCGACGGTGGCGCGCGCCGGCCCGGCCGGACTCGAGGTGGCGCAGCTCTTCCTCCAGGAGCCGGGTCTCGAGCTTCCGTTCCTGGAAGCGCTGGGCGCGGAGCTGGCGGCGGGCCGCGGGCTTGGCACCTACAACGGCGCCAGCTTCGACCTGCCGATCCTGCGCACGCGCTGGGCGCTCTCGCGCCTCCCGGGCGAGCTGCCGGAGCCGGTCCACACCGACCTGCTGCACCTGGTGCGCGGCCTCTTCGGCGCCCGCCTGCCCAGCCGCACACTGCGGGAGGTCGAGTGCCGGCTGCTCGGCTTCGAACGCGAGGGAGACCTGCCGGGCGCGCTGGCGCCGGAAGCCTACTTCGGCTACCTGCGGCGCGGGTTCAGCCCACTGCTCGAACCCGCGCTGGCGCACAACCGCCAGGACGCCGTCAGCCTCTACTACCTCCACCAGCGGCTGCTCGACAGGCTGGAGCAGAGGGAGACCGGGCTCGATGGCGACGAGCTTTACGAGCTCGGTCGCGTGCTCACGCGGCGCGGCCGCAGGGCGGACGGCTGGCGGGCGCTGCGCCGCTCGGCAGCGCTCGCGGACGGCGCCGGCTCGGCTGCCGCCGCGGTACTGATCGCTCGGCGCCTGGTCCGCCGGCGCCAGGCCGCGGCGGCGGAGAGCCTGCTGGCGGCGATGCAGCGCGACCTGACCGACCAGCTGCTGGCGGTGACCCGGGCTCGAGTGCTCGAGTGGCGTCTGAAGGATCCGCACACCGCGTTGAAGGTCGTGGAGGAAGCCCTGAGCCACGCCGCCGGGCCCTGGACAGGTGACCTCGAACGGCGGCGGCGGCGGCTGGCGGCCAAGGCCGCCCGCCGAGCTCGGTCAGATACGCGGCGCGGGCGTGATGACGGTGTCGGTGTGGAGCAGCCCGCGCTTCGGGGCGAGCTCCTCGAGCTGCGCCAGGAGCTTCTCGTCGAACCCGTTGGCCTCGTCTCGGATGCGCTGGACCGCCTGCCGCGGCGAAAGCGCGGAGCCGTCGCGCTCGCCTGAGACGAACTCGTCATAGCGATCGGCGAGCGCCACCACGCGGGCGGCGAAGGGCCACTCGCCATCGCTCGGAAGGAGCGCGCCTGGATCGCGATCACCGAACGCCGCGATGGCCTCGATTACCGGCGCAGTGAACTTGTGACGCAGCAGCTCGCGGGGATCGCCCAGCCTGCCCTGCTGCGTCAACTCGTGGAGCAGCGCCACGAGGCGCACCGCGTCCAGGTCATCCCCGGAGTGGCCTTGTTGGGCGGCTATCGAGAGGGCCGCGGCGGCGACGCGGCTGGAGTGCCGGCTTCCCTGGTGGTGCAGCCAGTCGAGGGTGCGCGCCGAGGCGAGGGCCACCAGCGGGCCCACCTCGGTCAGCGCACCGACCATCGCGCCCGGGTTGGCCTGGAAGACCGATACCAGCTGCGAGCTGGTCGCACTGCGGTCGCGGCCCTCGCGCTTAGCCAGGTAGAGCGCCTGGTCGGCGCCCATGACCAGCTCGTCCACGCCGGTGGCGTCCTCCGGGCAGGAGGCGACCCCGATGCTGAGGCTGACGACCCGATCCGGCCCGGCCGGGATCTGCGCCGCGCGCACCCCGTCAAGCAGCCGCGCGGCCAGCTCCGAGGCTTCCCGGGTGCCTGCCTCGAGGACGATCACCGCCAGCTCGTCACCGCCGTACCGCGCGGCGACGTCGTGCGCTCGAATCGTCCTCTTGACGACGTCGGCGACGCTCTCGAGCACGTGGTCGCCGTGCTGGTGCCCGAGCGTGTCGTTCACCTGCTTGAAGTGGTCGACGTCGATGAGCAGCAGCGCGTAGGGGCGGCCGCGGCGGGTGAAGACGCCGTGCTCGGCCTGCAGCCGGCGGCGCAGCTCACGCGTGTTGAAGAGGCCGGTGAGACCGTCGGTCACAGCTTCCTTCGCCCGCTGCTGGTAGGCGAGCGCGTTGCCCAGCGTCACCGTCGCGCTGGCGGCCAGAGCGGCGACGCGGAAGTACTTCTCGCGCGTCAGGATCCCGGGGTCCGCCGCCAGCAGCAGGGCCGCCGTCCCGCCCACGGGCAGGGTCAGCGAGCCTCCCTCCGGTGACAGTTGGGCCTCCCCGGCCAGCGCGGTGGTGACCTCAGCTTGGTACGTGTTGAGAAGGTCGTCGCCCTCCCCACCGATCGTGAGCAGCGTCATCGGCCCTTGTGGCCCGCGGCTCACCAGTGCTGCCTTGGTGGCACCGGTGAGAGCGATCGCCTGGTCCAGGATGACGCGCAGTACGGTGTCCGTCTCCAGGCTCGATGCCAGGGAAACGCTCATACGGTGCAGAGCCTCGGCCTCGGCCGCACGCGCGATGGCGAGCCGTCGCTCTCGGTCGAGCTCCTGCACGACGAGGCCGGAGATCACCGCCACCACGAGGAACAGGAAGACCTTGCCGACAGTCTCGAGCGGCAGGTAGATGTCGAACGGGTGCCGGAACGACGGCGCGACACCGCCGGTGACCAGGAACATCACGCAGATCGACACCGAGGCCGCGACACCGGCGATCATCCCGAAGCGGACTGCGCTGGCGATGATCGCGATGAAGAAGGCCAGGAAGAACGGGCTGGCGAAGCCGTCGGTGACATAGATCAGCGCGACGCTGAAGAGCAGGTCCGCGCTGAGCGTCATCAACCCGAAGCGGCGCCCGGGCCGCAGGCCGCGGAACAGGATGATGGTGACGGCGAGGTTGAGGACGGCCCAGAGCCCGATCAGGGTGTTGACGAACACCCGCTGGCCGGGGACGCCGACGGCGCCCAGGTTGGCGAGCAGGAGCAGGACCGAGAGGAAGACCCAGCGGAAGAGCTCGGCTACCCGCTCCCCGATCGCGTAGCGCTCCGCGGCGAAGTAGTCGTCCATCGCGCGCGTGGTCGCCTGGAGAGGGCTTGGCTCCGGCGGCAAAACGTCTGCCAAGTTCGGCCGCAAAGGTAGCAGTCGCAAAGGTCTTTGTGCGTGGGCAGGCGGACGCACGGGTGCCGGAAGGTCCATCGACTCTCGATGCCTCTAACGTCAGGCACGCGAAAACGTGCGCACATGCGATCATCCAGCGGGCACTGGCGTTCGCAAGAGCGCCTGCCGGGCGCCGTTACCTCTGCCGGGACCTCCTGTTCCACATTCCCCTATGCAAACGATCAGTCCAACTCTCAAGCCGTCGATTCCGGCCCCGACAGAGCGCACATGGACCGCGGCTGCGCGTGGCCGCCGCTCCAAGGCGCCGGGAATCACGCTCGCGATCGCCACGAGCGGCCTGAGCTTCGGCTCGGCGCTCACGGCGGCCTTGATCCTCGGTTCCGGCCCGCAGCCGATATCGAGGCTGCACCCGGTGCACCAGGCCGCGCCTGCCGCACTTCGCATCGTCTATCCGGTCGTCGCTTCGGGCGGCTCGTGAGTGGATCCCGCCACAGTCGCCTGGGTGGTCGGCCGGACAGCGGGCGTGGGGGCCTTGACGGCGCTCTGCCTGACGGCGTTGACCGGCGCCGCGATGCGGCTGTCGACCAGCGACTCCGCAGTTCCGCCGTCGAGCTTTCGCCTGGCCCACGAAATCAGCACCTTCAGCTGGGGCCCACTGGCGGTCATCCACGTGGCGGCGCTGGTCGTGGACCCGGTCGCGCACCTGCGCCTGGTGGACGGCCTCGTTCCCTTCGCGAGCTCGTATGGCGGGTGGCCGCTGGCCCTCGGCGTGCTGAGCCTGGACGCGATGGTCCTGTCGGTCGCGGCGGCGCTCTGGCACCGGCGGCTGACGCCCCGAATGCGCCAGGTTCTGCACCGGCTCGCCTACCCGGCGGTCGGCCTCGCCTGGGCGCACTCGATCTGGTCGGGCTCGGACATGATGAGAGCGCCCCTGGCGCTGTCGATGACGGCGCTGATGGCCACGGTTGCGGCCGTCGCCGCATACCGGCTGCTCGCGCCACGGGTGGCGGTCGGGTGAGCACCGGCTTCGCACGCTTCCGCGGCCGGCGCGGTCAGGTCTCTCAAGGCCTCGTGGAGTTCGCCTTCGTGGCGCCGGTCCTGCTCTACCTGATCTTCGGCACGATCGATCTCGGCCGGCTGTTCTACACGTATGCGGCCCTGGCAGCCGCCACCCGGCAGGGCGCTCGCATCCTGACGCTCGACAGCCAGGACCAGACCGACTGCGCCGCTCTCGCGACGATGGAGAAGGCCGGCAAGGCGTTCCCGCTCCTTCCAGACCCCGCCTCGACGCAGTCGGGCGAGTCAGGCCACCAGAACCCCGACCAGGACCCGACGGCCTCCACATCTCCACCCCTTGGCACCGCGTACATGTACATCTACCCGGCCGCCGCCACCGCGGACCCCCCTGACGATCCGGCCAACTGCAGCTCGCAGGTGATCGTGCGGCCTCACGGTTCCACCGTGTGGGTCCAGGCTGAGTACAACTTCAACCCGATCACACCCGGGATCTCGAGGCTGATTCCCAGCGGAATCGTGATCAGGCTCGTCGCCGTGGACACCGTCGAATGAACCGCCGGCAAGCTCAGTCCGGGCAGGCCATGGTCCTGATAGCCGCCCTGATGTCGGTGATGATCATGATCTCCGCCCTGGTCCTCGACATCAGCCACGACTACACCACCCAGCGGGATGTCCAGACCGCGGCCGACATGGCCGCGCTCTCGGCCGGCTACGCGCTGCAGCAGTCGCATGCTCTGAACCTGCCGCCGGCGGTCGACAGCCTGCCCATCAAGGTGGCCCACGACTTCGTGGCCCAAAACGGGTTCTCGACCGTCTATTCGACCAGCTCACCTCAGTGTCAGAACCACACGTCGACATCCTTCCTGGCCACCTTCACCGACGTCGGAGCATGCAACGCGGCGAGCGGCTATCACACCAAGGTGACCATCCAAGCGCCGGCGGTCTCGATCAGCGGTTTCCCCGACCCGCCGGCCCAATGCGGCGACACGTCCACTCAGTACGAGTGCCTGCAGGTCATGGTGGATGTGGTCATGCCGCACTATTTCGCCGGCTACTTCGGAATCGGGAGTGCGCATGCGACGGCCGTCTCGACCGTGTTCGCGCAGCCGACGACGTCAACGCTTTCAGTCGACCTGCCGCAGCTCTACGCCCTCTATCTGTATCAGCCCCAGAACGGCTGCGAGACTCAGTGCTACGACCAGTCCAAGGTCGCGCATCGCAACTATCTAAGCTGCAAGACGGCGGTTGACGCGGCCAACGACTGTCCGACGTTCTGGGCGCGGCAGAGCACCGCGCCCTACATCATCGGAGCCGACGGCGCCGCCTATGTCGTGCCGGGTGACTACCCCGTTCTGCAGTCGGCGGGCGACATGGTTGCGCAGGATCAAACAACCTTCTGCGACCCCTACAACTCCGCCACCTGTACCAAGAACACGGTGGTGGGAGCGAACGGCTTCGCCATCAACTCTGGCAACACCTACTGCACCGCCATCCAGGGCTCTCACACGAACACTTGCCAGACCGGGGCCTACGGAGGCGCGATCAACAAGATCTGGGCGAACCAGACGACCTTCAACTCACAGACCTGGTGTCCCACCAACCCCACGGACGGCACCTGTGGTGAGGACCTGACGGGCCTGCCAAGCTGCGGCGCTCTGATCCTGAACGGGAACACCGTCGCCAACAGCTTCTCCACCGCCACTCTGGCCGGCCACACGACGCCCGTGACCCCGGCCGCCGCCTGCAGTCCTCCGGCCAGCAGCGGCTACACCATCGAGCCGGGGATCTACAGCTACATCGTCATCAACCACGGGACCTATGAGTTCGCCCCCGGGATCTACGACATCACCGACGAGGCGCCCGTGAACACCCTCACCGGGGCCGGCTACCTCGCCAACGGCGTGGATCACAGCAAGGAGACCGCGGCCGACTTCGACCTCTGCAACCAGGGCGGCCTGCAGCCGAACTCGTGCAGCGGCGGTGCCACCGGGCCGGTCGTCTCGGCGGGCGTCTGGATCGGGCACGGCGGCGGGGGCTTCGGCGCCTTCTACGCCGGCACGACCGGGTCCTGCACGGGCGGCGCCGGTTCAACCGACTCCGGTGGTGGCGACGCGACGGTGGTGAGCGGGACCGGGGTCACGTTCCGGCTGGAGAACAGCGCGGCCGGGTTCGTGAGCACCGACGAGACGATCACGAATCTGAGCTCACCCGGTCTCGGCGCCAAGAAGAACGTCGACTACCTGCCGCTCCTGTTCGACGAGGAGGGCAACGACTTCATCCACCTCGGCGGTTCGTCGCACAACCCGAACGTGAGCGGCTTCTCCGGGATCGTGTACCAGGTCAACGGGGACGGCGACAACTACGCCGGAGGGGGCGTGGAGATCGATCCTGGGATGGGCGGCACCACTCACTCAGCTCTGACCGGGAACGTCCTCGCCAGGACCTTCACAACCTTCGGCCACTCCGGCACGGCGATCAACTTCGCCACCGGCTTCGGCGCCGGCTCGCCGTCGATATCCACCAGCGGCAACGCGGAGCCCTCCGTGATCACCTCCACCGCGTACGGCCAGGTGACACCGGGGAACCCCAGCAGCAACCTGTATTTCCAGCTGAACTACAGCGACGAATGGGCGCTGGACGCGTACGACGTCTACATCAGCGTCAACAATGGAACCCCCGTCTTCTTCTCCCAGGGGGTCTGGAACGTGTCGCCCGTGACGAACCCGCCGCCGAACCCGAACGGCTCGGGCCCGAGCGACACGACAAGTCCGACCAACCAGACGCAGCGGCCCGACGGCACCTCCGGCGGCGCCCCCTCGGGCTACACCCAGGCGCTCGACCCGATCTCGGGGACCTACACGGACTACACGTACGCGATCCCGAGCAGTGGCGGCTCGAGTATCGAGGTCTACGGCGACTGGACCTGGGGGCATGAGAGCAACATCACCGGCGCCACCTCGGGCACCAACAACGCGGTGGTCAAGTACATCTTCCCGCCGCCCTCCGGCAGCGCGATCAGCATCACCGTCTTCCTGACCGACGGCGACCACTGCGGTGACTACGCGAAGAGCACCTACAGCTTCGCCAACCTGGGCGCCGGAACCACCGCCGGCAGCGTGACCCTGGTCCAGTGATGCGCTCGAACCGGCGCGGCCAGTCTGTGATCGAGTTCGCGCTCTCGCTGCCCGTCCTGATCCTGCTGATGTTCGGCATCGTGGACCTGGCGCGCGCCTTCTACCTGGACATCCAGATGGCCGGCGCAGCTCGTGCAGGCGCCCGCTACGCCATCCAATCCGATGTGACCGACATCGGCAGCAACGTCCGCAACGAGCCGGCCAACGCCATCCCCAACGACACGAGCACGTGGGGCAACGCCGGGCCCGCGGGCACCTACGACAAATGCACGACGAGCGGGCAACCCTGCGGCGATCCCGGCGGCTGTGTCTTGAGCGACGGCAACTGGACGGCTTCCCAGCTGGGCTGTTTCGCCATCCGGAAGTGCACCTTGAACGCGAGCTCGGGCGACAGCGGGAGCTGCGGCACGTTTGGAGCCTGGGGAACGCGACCGGGTGACGGGAAAGCGCCGCTCGGCGCTCGGGGCCTGGAGGTGATCGTCGTGTATCGATTCTCGCCCGAATCGACAACCATCCGAAAGTTCGTCGGCGGGCCGCAGCTGGCTTTGATCCAGACTGCCTACGTGCACGTGGATTACACGGTCTCCGCGTCCGGGTGACGCCTCAGCCCTGAGCCCCGACCAGAGCGCGCCCGAGTACGGGGTCGCGGATCTGACGGCATTCGGCTCAGGCGTGCGGGTGCTCACCGCCGAGACCGGCGGCATCGAGCCGGCGCTTGCCGCCGTCAAAGGCGTGCTGCAGGCGGTGGACGATGCCTGCAGCCGGTTCCGCGCCGACTCCGAGCTGTCGCTGATCAATTCGTCTGGGGGGCAAGTCAAGCGCATCAGCCCGCTGCTGGTGGAAGCGCTCGCGGCGGCGATCTGGGCGGCACAGCAAACCGACGGCGCGGTGGATCCCACCCTGGGCGCAGCACTACGGCAGGCCGGCTACGACCGCGACTTCGCCGAGCTGGGCCAGGCCGAGGGACCGCCACCGGGACAGCCGCGGGCGGCGCCCGGCTGGCGGCTCGTCGAGCTGGACGTCGAGCGATCGGAAGTTCGCGTCGCCGCCGGGGTGGAACTCGACCTGGGTGCCACCGCCAAGGCGCTCGCGGCAGACCGCGCCGCGGCCTCGGCCAACGCTGCCGCCGGGTGTGGAGTCCTGGTCAGCCTCGGGGGCGACATCGCCGTCGCCGGTCCGGCACCGGATGGCGGCTGGCCGGTGCTGGTCACCGACGACCACTCAGCGCCGCTTGACGGGCCTGGGCAGACCATCCATCTGGCCGGTGGAGGGCTGGCCACCTCCAGCACGACTGTCCGGCGCTGGCGTCGCGGCGGGGTGCAGCTTCACCACATCCTCGATCCGAGGACCGGCGCCCCCGCCAACTCCTGCTGGCGCACCGCCAGTGTCGCGGCCGGCACCTGTCTGGCGGCAAACACCTTCGCCACCGCGGCAATCGTCTGGTCGGAAGCGGCGCCCGCGCACCTGGCCAGGACGGGTGTCGCAGCCCGGCTGACGCGGCTCGACGGCACCACGGTGAAGCTCGGCGGGTGGCCCGAGGCCGGCGAACGTCGGGTGACGCAGCCTTAGACTGGCACTCCGCATGAGGGTGTTGGTGACCGGTGGCGCGGGGTTCATCGGCTCTCACACCGTGGATGCTCTCGTGGCGCGGGGCGACGACGTGACCGCCCTCGACGACCTCTCCAGCGGCACTGAGCGAAACCTCAATCCCGGGGCCCGATTCGAGCGCCTGGACGTGCGCGACGAGGCTACTTCTGAGCTCATCCGCAGCACCCGGCCCGAGGCGATCGTCCACTTGGCCGCGCAGGTGAGCGTCAGCCGGTCGGTGCGCGAGCCGATCTTCGACGCCGACGTGAACGTGCTGGGCTCTCTGAACGTGCTCGCGGCCGCGGCCGATGTGGGCGCGCGGGTGGTCTTCGCCTCAACCGGCGGCGCGCTCTACGGAGATACCGAGCAGATTCCCACCCCGGAGGACCATCCCACCTGGCCGGTCTCCCCTTACGGCATCTCC
>Ga0070714_100004579_pt1 | contig 10427 bp, 6 predicted proteins | sample LARL83metaG_FD_65450 | JGI IMG/M metagenome (GOLD analysis project Ga0070714, IMG submission 65450) | Corn, switchgrass and miscanthus rhizosphere microbial communities from Kellogg Biological Station, Michigan, USA - LAR L8-3 metaG | ecosystem: Host-associated > Plants > Roots > Rhizosphere ... | reverse complement strand
GCGCTGGTCGCGAAGGTCCTCAAGGATCACTCCGGCTGCGATTACCTGATCAACAACGCCGGCCGGTCGATTCGCCGCGGCGTGCTCAACTCGCTCGACCGCTTCCACGACTTCGAGCGCACGATGCAGCTCAACTACTTCGGGGCGTTGCGCCTGATCATGGGCTTCCTCCCCGGGATGGTCGCGAGCAGGCGCGGACACATCATCAATATCTCGTCGATCGGCGTGCTGTCCAACGCGCCGCGGTTCTCCGCGTACGTCGCGTCGAAGTCCGCGCTCGACTCGTTCGCCGCGTGCGCCGCGTCGGAATTCATCGACAAGGGCGTCGACTTCACGACGATCAACATGCCGCTGGTGCGCACGCCGATGATCGCGCCGACCAAGATGTACGAAAACGTGCCCACACTCTCGCCGGAGCAGGCTGCCGACCTGGTCGTCGAGGCTATCGTCTACAAGCCGGTGCGCATCGCCACCCGGCTGGGCATTTTCGGCGCGGTTTCGCACGCGGTCGCGCCCAAGCTCACGCAGATACTGCTCAACAGCGCATTCAACATGTTCCCGGACTCCGCGGCCGCAGCGGGCAAGAAGGAAGGCGAGACGCAGCTGTCGCCCGAGCAGATGGCGTTCGCGCAACTGACGCAGGGGATTCACTGGTAGATTCCCGGAAGAGTTAGAGCTCGCGCTCGATCGTCGTGCTATTGGCTCGTCGGAGAGGCCCCTGGGGCGTTGCGGGTGTTGTTCGATTATTCCTATCGGCCAAAATCGGACGAACATCGTTACGCAATCCGAATTCCGTAGCCAGCTGAAACAACCCGGTCGCTGCGGCGCTGTCTGATGACCAGATCGCCGCTGCCTTTGCCGGTCGCGCGTACAAGCAACAACACGAACTTGCCTCGCCCAAGCGACAAAGGAAGGTGTGTGACTGTGCCCGGTCTTGCGATTTCCACAAAAGGAAAGCCGCCTTCGTTCATTGCCTTCTGAAACCTGTTGCCGTGCATCCTGCGATCCACCGAAGTCCTGCTCGACGGGTTTCCAAAGCTCGCCTCGACAGTCCCCGCCTTCGGATCCGAACGGGCAGCCGCGATCCACTGCCGCATGGCGGAGGCATCGGCGATGTGCAGGCACAGAGTGGCGCCTCCTTCGATGCCGGTTGCGTCAACGATCAGACCGTCGATCCCGGGACCGTGGCGGGTTCCTGCAACTACACCGACCCATCGCCTTTCCATGTCTCCGGAATCTACTATGTGAATGTTGCGCTGCGCGATGTTGTTGTCGCCCTGAACAGGCACAGCGCCGCCGGCGATCGGCGGTGGTCCATCGTGCGGGGATGCTTCCACGAGCAGGCATGGATGCCACGCCACGGTAGCGCCGTTGTAGACAAACGTCTCCGGCGGGATTAGCGCCTGATCCCAGACGAACTTCACGGTTTGATCCGCTCCGGGACCCAGGGAGTCGATCCGCGCCTCGCCGATCAGGTACGTCCCTGCCACAAGCGGGGTCGCCGGTGGCATGCCGAGGATGAGCCCGCTGTCGTCCCCGGGTTCGAAGTCCTGCGGATACGCGAACTCGAGCCCGGGCCAATGCGCGATCATCGCGCGGATGTAGGTCACCGTGGCCGGCGCCGTACCGCGATTGCGTACGCGACAGAAAACGGCGTTGTCCTGGCCACGCTGCGGGTTTTGATGCGGCGGAGGATCGGTCCAGGTCAACGCCGGAATGGGACTTCCGCTATCGCGCCGCACCCAGATGTCGGGGCTTTCCCACCATGCCCCCGTCGAGGGAACGGCGCCGCTGTCGGCCAGGTTGTCGCGAACGTAGATGTCGGCGGCTTCGCGCTGGACGTTCAAGCAAAGCGCGATCGCGGCGTCGACGTCCACCCTTCCGGCGCCATACCAGCGGCTAAAATCGATGTTGCCGTCGCCATCGAGATCCTTCCACACGCCGACTGCATCGACTTGCGTGGCGTCGATGCGTGCGCAGCTTTCGCGCAGGATATCGCGCACCTGTACCCAGTTGAGGTCCGGCCGTGCGGACAGCATCAACGCGACGGCCCCGGCCACAACCGGGGCGGCGTGGCTGGTGCCGCCGAAGTCGAACGAATAGTCGTTGCATGGCGCAGCAATCGTGCAACCGTTTACCGCCCCGGTGCCCACGGGTACCGCGGCCAGTATGGGGTCGATCGGCACGTTGGCAGGGCTCCAGGTCGTGTTGGCCGGCGCGACGAAATCCGGCTTGCGTAGCTGGACCGCGCCGAAGGGGCTGTACAGCGCCCGCGTATCGACGGCCGCGGCGAGACCCAAGGTATTGCCCGCGGGATCCGGGAACCCGGAGGCAGGAACCGGGTTGGTTGGATTCGCGCTTATGCTCGCGCCGACGGCAATGGTCTTCTCATACGAAGCCCACGCGCGATAGCGCGGCAGTGTAGGGTCGGTGAACGGCACGTAGCCGCTGTTCCCGATCGAGAAGCAGAGGACGCAACCCTTGCCCGCGCGCCCATAGCACGTCAGAAAGTCGAAGCAATCGCGCAAGACGTTGGACAAAGCCACGGGTGCGGTGGGACCCCACGAGCTCGAGATCACGTCGGCGCCATGCGCCGGCGCGGCAGTCGGGAAGCCGGGTACGGTCGACCCGTTGAGAAATCCGGCCACCCACAGGTACACGTCGGCCATGTGGAGCGCGTCGATCGCCGGCAGGATGTACGCGCCGATCAAATGACAATTGGGCGCGACACCAGGCAAGCCACGGCCGTCATCGAACGCCGCGGCGGCCGAGCCCGCGCACTTCGTACCGTGGCTTCCCCCGAGCCCCGGTACTGTTTGCGCGACGATGGGCACGGTCGCGAAGTTAGTCGTCGAGATGAGCTTGGAGGTACCGTCGGTAAGGTTCGCCAAGAGCTCGGGATGATCGGGCGTCACGCCCTCGTCGTCGACAATCGCGACAGTGATGGCGGGGGATCCGCCTCTCAAGTCGGCGGTGACGTTGCCGAGACGACCCCACGCGTCGTCGACGTTGATGAGCTGCAGATAGGGTACCTGTGCCCACAGTGGATCGTTGGGCACGTAAGCATCCGATTCGGTGGCGAACAGTAGATTGGGCTCGACATACGCGATGCGATCGCTGCCCGCCAGCACATCGGCGACTCTCAAAATGTCGTAGGTCAGCCCGGCCGTCAGCGTCGCGAGGACGGCGTTGCCGGCATGCCGAATCTCGCGCACGACCTGCAGGCCGACCTCTGCACAGGCGCGATCGCGTTCGGCGGGTCCGACGCCGGCGCGGAAAGCGACGATCAGCTCTCTGGTCAGTCCGAGCGTCGGACGCTGCGCGTGCTCGATAGGAAGCGCGACATCGACCAGCAGGTGCGATGCTTTCAGCTTTTGTACGACCTGCTCAAGCTCGTCACTCGGTCCAGCAATCCGGGAAAAAATATGGTCGGAAGCGCGGGCCTGCCGCGAAAGGAGCGACCGAGACCTGATGCGTGGCAAGCGAGTCGCCGCGGCGAAGGCCTCGCTTGCCCCCTTCCCCCTGATGCGAAGCACGAATGCGTCCTTCGATGGAGCGAACGCAAACCGGCTGTCGCCGTAGGTATAAGCGAGCTGTCCCGGCCCGCGCAAGCCGACGACGAGCTGCGTGACAGCCTGCCGCAGGACGATCGAATGCTTTTCGCTTTCCAGTCCATGGGCCTCGGCGAGAATCGTTACGCGATCGCCGTGACCGGCCGTAGCGCTCCAACGATCGCCTTCGCGCTGGACTTCCACCGCACGTCCACCGGGCGCTTCGATGCGGACCCTGGCCCCACCCACCTCATGGAAGTCGGCGTCGACGATCGACGCTAATATCGTAGCCACGCCGTCAGCGGCTATATCTTCTTGTTTGCCTTTCCGGCGAACAGATCCAGTATCGGGTCCGCCGCGCGCTGGGTCGCTATGTGATTCGCGAGGAGGCTCGCACGGTAGTAGCGGTGCATGCGGAGAGTGCAGCAACAGTCGATGAAGGCAACAAGCCGGGAGAAGTTCTTGTAGAGCTCCGATTTCTTTTGCTTGGCCAGCGCATCCTTGAACTTGTCGACCGCCTTGACCGACGAGTACGCCCAGTATGTCCGATGCGGATTACCCTGAGGCAGCTGGGCAAAGGTGCCCCCGTAGCTCGCGCCAATGTCGAGATCCTGCACATCGGCGGCAAGCGTCGGTTCGGTTTTCAGCAGAAACCCATGGAACGCATCGAAGTCGCCAAGACAGATGTCGTATTCCCACACGATGACGACGGCATCGCCGATACCCGTTGTCGGCGGCGGCGACGGCAGGCCATAGTCGGAACGCAACTCCCCGAGCAGCAGATCTACCTTCGGCTGTTCGTGCGTGGCCCCGTTCTTGACAAGGCGCTTGATCCGATTCAAATCCGAGCTCCGGTTCATTTTTTCATCTCCGTTCTTGGGGTACCGCGTTGAACTAGCGGCTTGCCGCACCGCTCGACAATTTCCTTGCGCTCGAGATCTTCGAGGATGCCGCGCACCTCGGCGCGTACGGCAGCATCGGGCCGCTCCAGATCGAGCGTATCGGCGTAGCTTCTTTCGACGGCGCGGCCGCTCCTGCCGTCGCACAACTCGAGCACGAGCCATGCCGTCGGATTCAGCGTGAACAGTCGAGGCTTGGCTGGAGTGAAGACCAGGCAAAATCCCATTTCGGGCACCGGTCGTACCTTCAGCGCCGACGTTTTCCTATAAAAGCCGCTCGGGGAGTACACGCAAGTCGACTCCATGGTTCATTGTCTGACAGAACGGGTCCGGCGCATCCCACCTTCCGTGAAAAGCGTAAGCCGCTGATCGACAACCGCCATTCGTACCGCTTCGCGCATGACAGCCGTTGCACGAATTTTCGACCACGCCGGTTCTAAGCGACTTGTACAGAGGATCGCGATGCCAGGTTTCCAGGAAAGGCGTCGAACGAATGTTGCCGAAGTTCACGTACTCGCGCAGGTACATGCATCCAATTGAATCGCCGAATGGGTTGACCGCCGCCGCCTGCCAGCAGCAGTTGCGGTCCTTCGGATGCCACGACTGCATGATCTCAATCCCTTCCGGAACATCAAGATCCGACAGCGCCGTACTTTGCTCCTCGAGCGAAAGCGCCAGCTCCGTCCAGCGCTTTTTCGCGCGCCCCAGCGGGTAGAGGCGCAGGATGGCAACGCGAAGCGCGCCGAGCCGCTTGGCCAGCTCGAGATAAGCTTGCAACTCGGCGACGTTGCGGCGATTGAGAATGATGGCAACGTCCGTCTCGATGCCGGCGCGCCGAAAGTGCCCCACGGCCTCGCACGATCGTCCAAAGCTTCCTGCCACGCCGCTCAGGCCATCATGCGTCGTCGCGGTCGCGCCCATGATGTCGACGAAGACGCGTCCGACGCCGAAGTCGGCCCACGATCGCGCCAGCGTCTTCGTAGTCAACGTGCCATGGGTGCGCACGACAGTCATCAATTTGCGCGAGCAGTATTCCAGTATCTGGTTGAAATCGGGTCGACACTGCGGCTCTCCGCCTTCGATGTACAACTGGATGAAATCATGAGCGACAAGGTAGTCGATAAAAGAAAGCACCTCGGCGGTTGTCAGCTCCCGGGACGATGGCGTGGGCGAACAATCCCCATAGCAGTGCGCGCACTCTAGGTTGCAGGTATTGGTGATCGAAAGGGTGATCTTGGGCGGCGTTTCTAGGAAGGGCTGCATCTTGGCGAATCCCTCGGACCGACCTCGTCCTGAATGTCTGCCACTGCGATCGCGCATCCGCAAGTTCGGCTTAGGAACATACTGAATGCGCTCGCTTTTACTATACCCCCAAATATTGTTAGAGTGAATCCATGTTTCCCGACCCGGGAGCGTCTCCGATGGAAAGCGGATGACATCGGATAGTCGCGATTCGCCAGACCCAACCCTGCACGAACACGCCGTATATTGCAGGGGTTGCCTTGCGGACAACGCTCCGGGCGCGAGATTCTGCAGCCATTGCGGCGAGATGCTCATCACCCAGTGTCCCGCATGCGGCAGTGAAAACGACGTCGACGCCGCGACTTGCGTTCGCTGCTCGACCACGTTGCCGGCGCGCGCGGTTACCAAGGACGCGGAAACCGCAGAGCCTGCCGGAGCCCGCCCTTCACTGGACAACGGCGAAAGCGATCAGCTTGAACGCCGTCCTCTGACGATCATGTTCTGCGATCTGGTCGGATCGACGCAGATGTCCGGGCGCCTCGATCCCGAGGAATACAGCGAGGTGCTTATAGCGTATCGAGAGATGTGTTTTAGCATCGTTCGTCGCTTCGGCGGCTTCGTCGCGCGCTACGTGGGCGACAGCGTTCTCGTTTACTTCGGCTATCCTCAGGCACGCGATGATGACTGCGCAGGCGCTGTCTACGCTGCACTTAACATCAGCAGCGAGATGCGATCCTTGTCGATTCAGTTGGCGCATCATCTGGAAGAACCATTGCTCACCCACATCGGCATCCATACCGGAGAAGTGATCGCGGGGGAACTGGGTCAGGGCGAGTCGCGCGAGCGGGCTGCCGTCATCGGTGTAACACCCAACATCGCAGCCCGACTGGAAGCGGTGGCGGGTCCCGGAGAAATCGTCATCAGCGACGCCATTTATCGGCAAGTACAGGGCTTGTTCGAATGCGTCGATCTGGGGCTGCTGGACCTTAAAGGCGTTGCCAGTCCAATGCATGCCTTTCGCGTCGTTTCCGAAAGGAGCGCCCTCCCGAATTTCGAACTATTCGATATTCGCCACGCGATGCCGGCATTTGGGCGCGACGAGGAGCTGGGCATGCTTCTCAAGCAATGGGAACGCGCGAAAGAAGGATTTGGCCAGGTAGGCTTGATCAGCGGCGAAGCCGGGATTGGCAAGACGCGATTGCTTCAGGAATTTGCCGCCAAAGTAGGTGGGGAACCGTGCGCGCTCCTCACCTGCCAGTGCTCGCCCTTTTTTTCCAACAGTGCGTTCTTTCCGCTGCTTGATCTCTTGCGCAGGGAGATGAAGTTGAACCATGAGTTGTCCGCGGCCGACATCGCGGCTCGACTCGAATCTGAATTCGATTCAGGATCGTTGCCGCAGCGCGAGGCGATGCCGGTAATTGCTTCGATGCTTTCCAACTCGCTACCACGACTGCAGGAGGCCAAGGATACTCCGCAGAATCAGCGCGAGCGCATCGTCGAGTGGCTCATGCTCTGGATCATGGGGCGATCCAAACAACATCCGTTGATCATGATGGTCGAGGATCTGCATTGGGCGGACGCGTCGACCATTGAATTCCTCACTTTGCTGTTTGATCAATTCAGCTCAGCAAGAGCATTCATGCTGCTGACCTTCCGGTCGGAGTTCCGACCGCCGTGGCCGATACGCTCCCATGTCAATCACTTCACGCTGACGCGGCTGTCGACGCAGCACGTGCGATCGATCGTCACCGGACTGACCAAAGGCGACGATCTGCCGGCTCCGCTCTTCGAACAAGTCGTCGCCAAAACGGATGGCGTACCGTTGTTCGTCGAAGAGCTGACCAAGATGGTGATCGAATTTCGCAATCTCCAGCCACGGCTCCCGGGCTCCGCCGTGCCGGAATCGATTCCGTCGATCGATGTGCCCGCGACCCTGCATGGGTCGCTGGTCGCCCGGCTTGACCGAATTCCGGCGGCGAAGGGAATCGCCCAGCTTGCGGCGGTGATCGGCCGCGAAATCTCCTACAAGCTAATACTCGCCGTGTCCGGGCTCGAAGAGTCTTCACTGCGCCAGAAGCTTGCGTTGCTGGTCGACGCGGAGCTGCTGTTCCAGCGAGGTATCCCACCGAGCGCCATCTACACCTTCAAGCACTCGTTGATTCTCGACGCCGCGTACCAATCGCTGCTCAAAACCAAGCGCGCGCAGTTGCACGGTCGAACCGCAGCGGCTTTGCTGGAGCAGTTGCCGGCCGTCGCCGAAAGTCACCCGGAGCTCGTTGCTCATCATCTGTCTGAAGCTGGATCATACGAGCAAGCAGTCAGCTATTGGCTAGCGGCGGGCAAGCGTGCACTAGAAGCGTCAGCTAACGTGGAGGCTGCCGCGCACTTGCAGCGCGGTTTGCGCGAGCTTGCCATGCTCCCCGGGGGAGCAAGCCGCGATGGCCGCGAAGTCGCTCTTCAGATTGCCCTGGGTACGGCGCTGACCGCAACGCAAGGATACGGAGCGACCGTGGTCGAACGCACCTACGCGCGCGCCCTCGCTCTGTGCAAGAACCTCGGCGACTCCGAGCAATTGTTTACCGCGTTAACGGGGCTGCACACTTTTTACCAGGTTCGCGGCCCCCTGAAGATCGCGCGGGACATCGCCGGGCAGTTGGTTGAGCTCGCCCAAACGAGCGGAGACGATCAGCTTCGCGCGCAGGCACATCGGCGACTCGGGTGGACCCTGTATTGCCTGGGTGAGGCGCGCAGCGGCAAAGTTCATCTCGACAAAGTGCTCGCCTTGTATGCACCCGAACAGTCGCACTCACACGCCATTCTCTATGGCGCGCATCCGTGGGTCGTGGGCTTTGTGAATTCGGCATGGCTCGAGTGGACGGTGGGTGCACCCGAGACCGGGCTCGAACGCAGCCGAATGGCGCTGTCACTTGCGCGGGAACTGGGTCGGCCGTTGCTGCTGGCGTATGCGCTATGCATGTCGGCGGCGATGCATCAGTGTCGCGGGGAGCCGGAAAAGACACTGGAACTGGCTAATGAAGCGGTGGCACTTGCGATCGACAAGAGTATGCCGTACTGGATTGCCTGGGGCACTACGCTGGAAGGCTGGGCCATGGCAGAGCTCGGTCGGGGAGACGAGGGAACGCAGCGATTGAGAGAAGGGCTGGAAGCATATCGACAAACCGGGGCAGAGCTTTTTCGACCCTATTCACTTGCGCTGCTCGCTGACGCGTGCCGCAAGACGGGGCGGCATGACGAGGCGCTCAAATACCTCAGCGAGGCGCTGGAAAGTACCCATCGACAGGACGCGCACTTCTACACGGCGGAGATCTACCGACTTCGCGGTGAAGTCTTGTCACTGGACGGGAAGGATGATCCGGGTGCGGAGGCGGCGTACGTTGAAAGCATGCGCGTTGCGGAAAATCAAGGGGCCCTTTCATTCGAGATCAGTGCGGCGCTGGGTCTTGCGGCGCTATTGATCAAACAGGGTCGCGCAACCGAAATCGGGACCACGCTGGCCCGCACAGTCGCCAAATTTGCGGCATCGGCGGATAGCGCGCATTTGCAAAAGGCTCGCGCACTGCTGGCAGGAACGTCGTGACGCCCGGATAACTTGTCGGTGCCTCCCGTGTGCCGGCCTACGCAGCCGGGCGCGTGGCGCTGGCGACGACAACCGCTTCGCCGCCCTCGGGCCCGCTCGCGATCGCATCGGCGACGAGCTCCATCACGTCGCGATGGTTCAGCAAGGCATTGTGGCCGATCCCCGCCAACGCAATGTTCCGCGCGCAGGCGAGCTCGGCGCTCGCCTGCGGCGCCACCATGCTGTCGTGACGCGACCAGATCGAAGTTATCGGCACCGGCGGCGGCGCGCTTTCATCATGATTGATGTCGGCAAGCCACCGGCTGGCCGGGCGCATCTGCGCAAAGCACCGGCCGGCGAACGTCCGGGCGAGCATGCTGCCGTGGTGCGGCGTACCGATCGTGATCAGCTGCTCGATGCGCGCCGCGCCGAAACGGCGAAGGTACGCGCGGGCGACCAGGCCGCCCATGCTGTGCGCGACCAGAGCGACGCGCTCGGCGCCGGTGGCAGCGCGGATCGCCTCGATCCGGGCAGCGAGCTGGCCTGCGAAATGCTCGATGCCGGCAAGCGGCGGGCCGTAGTTGATCGTGTACACCGGTCCCAAGCCGCGTCGCGAGAGCTTGCGCCGCAAGGCGAACCAGACGCCATCGTTGACTCCGACGCCGTGCACCAGCAACAACGGCCGTCGCCCGGGAGCCGCGACCGGATCGACGATCAGCAAGCGATGCGCGACCAGCAGCGGCCACGACAGCGCAACCGCACCGACTTCCCCCAGGAACAGCCGTGCGCACGCGGCCGGGCCGAGGCGAAACTCGGGCGGCCGCGGCGTGCGCCAGATCCAGCTCAGCGTGAACCAGAGAGACACCAGCAAGAGGACCGGCAGCAGATACGCCAGCGGCGCGCCGGCGACGAACCACCAAGCCGGGGCGCCCTGCGCGATAAGATGCGCTGCCCATGAGGCGTAGCCGGAGGCGCCGGCCACAAGCAGCAGCAAAAGGGCGATCGCCGTCATCGCATCCGATGATACCGGACGAGCGCGAAGGACTTCGGTTGCCGGAAGCGGGAGGGCCTACGCCGATTCGGTACGCCAGGCCTTCAGTGCCGGCCCGACATCGGCGAGGTCGCCGATCAGGCGGACGCCGGGAAGCGACTTCCGCA
>Ga0070714_100004578_pt1 | contig 10428 bp, 5 predicted proteins | sample LARL83metaG_FD_65450 | JGI IMG/M metagenome (GOLD analysis project Ga0070714, IMG submission 65450) | Corn, switchgrass and miscanthus rhizosphere microbial communities from Kellogg Biological Station, Michigan, USA - LAR L8-3 metaG | ecosystem: Host-associated > Plants > Roots > Rhizosphere ... | reverse complement strand
CAAAGTCCTGCTGTTCCTCCGCCTTGACTATTCCTTCGCCGACTCGGGAATGCAGGCTGCCCGCAATCGACTTGATGGGCGCGAGTGAGTTATTCAGCTCGTGTCCTAACACGCGAATCAAGCGCTGCCATGCGCGCCGTTCCTCTTCCCGCAAAGCTCGACTTACATCGGAAAGCACGACAAGTGTATGCGGGACTCCCTGCTGGCGAAACGAGCTGCGGCGAACAAACCACCGCGCATTCGTGCCGAGATTCAATTCCAGCAACGATTCGTTCTCGCACGAGAGACAAGTTCCCAATCCAAGTTCGAGACCAGTTTTACCGAGTACCTTTCCAGCGCGAGCATTAACCAGCTTCTCTCCGGCTGAATTTACGAGTCGGAGCCTGTCCTGAGGATCAAAAGCAAAAATCGGAATGTCCACTTCTTCCACTACGCGCTGCAACAACGCAGTTGCTTCAATTACGCCGGTGCGATGTTTGGCCAGCAGGTCCGCAAGCGCATTCACTTCAAGCGAAAGCTCGCCCAAAGCATCATTGGGAACAGCCATGCGCGCGCGGAAGGAATAGTCTTCATCGCGTAAGGCGCCCACCACGTTGGCAAGCGTCTGCAACGGTCGGATGATGTGGTCGTGCAGAGCGACTCCAATCAGCAGGCATGCCATCAACTCAGCGCCGAAAAGGATCAGCTTCGATTGCAAGGACCAGGGTTGAAGCCAAATCAGGATGCCACTAACCAGAATTGGAGCGGCGACAAGCAGGATCGAGAATCGCGCCACCCGCCGTTCGAACGGAGCTCGTGGTTTTCGCTTCTTTCGGGCTGTCGCAGTGATCACGCGTGGGCTAGAGCCCATACTTTTCCATCCGCCGATACAGAGCGCCGCGACTCAGGCCCAGGGCTTCTGCCGCCTGGCTGACGTTCCCCTGAAAGCGTTGCAGCGCCTTGCGGATCAGGATACTTTCAACCGCCTCCAGACTCAATTCTTCCAAGTTCTGTGCCTGGCCGCGTTGCGCCGCCAGGCCCAGATCTGCCGTCTGAATCTGCTCCGTACGGCACATCAGGACTGCGCGTTCCATGGTGTGCTCAAGTTCGCGGACGTTGCCGGGCCAGGCGTATTGCAGTAATGATTGCATGGCTAACGGATCAATGCCGCGCACCTCGCGACGATAGCGCGAAGCGTATTGTGAGAGAAAATGCGAAACCAGCGCCGGAATGTCTTCTCTTCGATCGTGCAAAGCTGGAAGATGGATTTCGACAGTGTTAAGACGAAATAGAAGGTCTTCGCGGAACCCGCCCGCCTCGCAGGCAGCTTTCAGGTCGGAGTTGGTCGCAGAGATCATGCGCACATCGACCTTCTTGTTGCGTGAGGATCCCACGCGTTCCATTTCTCCGGACTCGATCACGCGAAGCAGCTTTGCCTGCTGGCGGATGGGGACATTGCCGATTTCGTCGAGAAAAAGGGTCCCGCCGTCCGCCAGTTCGAATCGCCCGATGCGATCGGTACGAGCGTCCGTGAAAGCCCCCTTCACATGGCCGAACAGCTCGCTTTCAAATACGCCTTCAGCCAGGCCGCCGGTGTTCACGGTGATGAGGGGCTTGTGTTTGCGAAGAGAAAGCGCGTGGATGGTCCGCGCAACAACTTCCTTTCCAGTGCCATGCTCGCCCGTGATGAGCACATTGGCATCCGAGGGTGCGACGCGAGTGATTGACTCCAGCACTCCCGCCATTGCTGGAGCGGTCGCAATAAATTCCGGTAAGCCTTGCGCATGGAGCAACCGGTTCTCCGCAGCAAGGCGCTCCGCTTGCTGCAAAGCACGACGTAGCTCGACTTGCGTGCGAAGGATCGAAAGCAGGCGTTCATTTTCCCAGGGCTTCTGAATGAAGTCGCGAGCCCCACGCCGCATGGCTTCAACCGCCAGTTCGATGTTGCCCCAAGCAGTCATCACGATCACGGGCAATGTGCTGTCCTGGGCAACGATTTCTGAAAGCAGGTCGAGACCTTCTCGTCCAGAGGTGGTGTCGCGAGTGTAATTAAGGTCGATCAGGACTGCGTCGTATTGCTCGGTCAATAAAGCATCGCGAGCAAGATCAGGCGAGCGGACGGCATCCACTCTGTACCCTTGCGGTTTCAGCAGCAACTCAATTGCCTCGAGAATATGTTGCTGATCATCCGCCGCAAGGATTCGCGGCGGCGCCCCAGCTTTCGAGAACGGGCTGCGGATCGTAGCTTCGTGCGGCTTGGCCGAGGTGGGCATATGCGATTCGAAATCAGCGCACCCGCTCAGGGATGCGCAGCGCTGACATCACCGTTCAGCGCGTCTTGAACTTGGATTCCATTATGTTCCAAAGTTGCGCCGGTCGCACGGTCGATCTCGACTCTTGCTTTCTCGTAAATGGTCATCGCGGTGACCAGGTCAAGTTCGGCGAGGGCGAGGTCGCGCTGGGCCGTCATGGTTTGATAAGTCGACCCGGAGCCCAGCGTTTGTTCCTTCTGCGTAATCTCGAAAGTGCGTTGTGCCAGGTCACGCGCTTTGCGTGCCGCTTCTACCCGGGCAGCGGTCTGCTCGAGGGCATATTCCGCGTTGCGGACTTCTATGCGAATCTGCTTGCGCAACTCCTCGCGCCGAAGCTCAGCTTGCCGATATTCAAGTTCCGAACGGTACTGGTCCGCCTTCGCCACACGATTGCGAATTGGAATATTCAGATTGAAGCCGACGTAGTAATCGGGAGCTGTGTTGTTGAAGGCATTTTGCAGCGCTCCAGAGAAATCTGTCGGCACATTGGACGAGTTGGGAACACCGGGGACGTTGTAGTCGGGGTTTAGCGGACCGCCAAGCCCAGAACCGCCGTAAAAAGCCACCAGGGACAGTGAAGGCAGGAGCGCATTACGTGCTGCCTTACGGCTGATCTGACGGTTCACAAGATCAACATCCGACTCGGTAAGTTCAGGGCGACTATGGAGGGCCTGCTGAATCAGTGCCTCCACGGTTTCATTCAGGGGCGTGATTCGTTCCGACTGCAAGGTGTCGGTCGGAACTACGTTGACCGACTCCAGCACGGGATCGTCCAAGCTCTTGGTAAGGGCATTCTTCATCAGGAGCTCTTGAAGCTGAAGGCTGGTTCGCGCCACCGTCAGGTCCTGATCTCGCTTCGAGACCTCGGCCTCAGCTTTCATGACGTCCATCGCCGGAACGCTCTCCAGCTGAAGTTGTTTCTTGGCGTTCTCGAAAGATTGCTGAGCAAAGGCGCGCGACTGCTCATTTACTTGCGATTGCTGGTACGCGCTTACCAAATCCCAATAGATATTCTTAATCTGCGTAACCGTAGCGGTGACTTGGTCCTTGAACGCGACGTCGGAGATCTTCTTGTTGTTCTTGGCGATGTGCAAGTACCGAAGATTTGGACCAAAGCCAAAACCGGAAAGTAGTTGCTGCTCAAACGAGAACCGATACATTGCGCCCATGGCCGGCGATAAATTGAAGAAAGGACTATTGGTGGTCTGGCGGTTATTGTTGAACACGAACGAAACGTTCGATCCGGTGGCGAAAGCCTGCGTAAAGCCAAAGTTCGCTTGCCCCGTGTTCAACTTCAGCAGCGGCACGCCATAGATGCGTTGATTCGCCAGTTGGGTCGTTTGATGCTCCGCTCCAACGGTCCCAAAGATTGCGGGATCGTATGACTGGACAGCCGAGCCGACTCCCAAGGTAGACTGCACGATCCCAGAGGCTCCCGCTCCCGCGCCGCCGGCGCCCGCCGTTGTCCCTCCCGCGCCCGCGCCGGGAGCTCCGGTGCCAAACCCGCCTACTCCTCCACCGGGAGTGCCCTGAACTACGCCGGCGTTCACGCCTCGGAAGACGCCTCCGGCCTTGGTCCGCAAAATGTCCATATCCGCGATCGGCAGGTTGTATCGAGCAATCGCAATATCGAGGTTGTTTTGCAGCGCCAGGCGAATGGCATCGTTCAATGAAAGGTAGAGCTTGCCATCCCGAATCAGTCGATTCAGGTCGGGAGAGTTCGTGAGTTGTGGCTCAGGAGTGGTGCTCGGAGAGTAGGCGCTGAGAGGATTACGCGATCTCGGCGTTTTGAAGATCGCAGAATAATTAGGCTGGGAAGGAGCGTTTACCGCTTCAGCATCGGTTGCCGGCGGCGGCGTGCTCGCACTGCTCTGTTGCGCAAGAGCCGCCGAACACATCATCAGCACAGGAACAATCCACCCGCACACTCGAAACAATCCCCTTCGCGAACGGGTACTCATTGCTTCACCGCCTCATAGGGCTGAAGCTCGGGGTTCGACGTATCACTCACAACCCAACCGTCGCGCACTTGAATCGTCCGCGACCCATACGCCGCATTGGTCTCGGAATGGGTGACCTGAACAATCGTCGTCCCCTGCTGATTGAGTTCGCGGAAGAGTTCCATAATTTCCTTTGCTTGGGAGGAGTGCAGATTTCCGGTCGGCTCGTCGGCCAACAAGAGCGCGGGCTTGTGGATCACGGCCCGTGCGACGCCCACAAGCTGCTGCTGTCCTCCAGAAAGCTGGCTGGGAAACAGATCTTTTTTCGCAACGATCTGAAAGCGGTCGAGCGTGTCGGCTACCATGCTTTGCCGCTGCTTGTGAGGGATGTCTTTGTACGAGAGCGGAAGATCGATGTTCTCGCGCACCGTGAGATCGTCGAGCAGGTGATAACTCTGAAACACCATGCCGACATTCTTCTTGGCCAGATCGGCGCGCTCTTTGCGCTTCATCTTGTGGACGGCCTGCTCGCGAAACCAGTACTCGCCGTCCCAGGCGTCGTCCAGCAGCGCCAGGACATTTAATAAAGACGACTTGCCCGCCCCCGACGGGCCCATGATGGTGATGAACTCGCCTTGCTGAATGTCGAGATTCACGCGCCGGAGCACAAAGAACTGCCCGGCAGGACTTTTGTAACTGCGTTCCAGATTCTTGAGTTGAATCATGTGTCTCCCTTAATAGCTATTCCTCTCGCAATGTCTGCGCCGGATCGATGCGGGCGATCCGCAGAGTTGGCAGGCTGCTCGCGATCAGCGTGACCGACGCCAGCACTGCAACGACAGAAACCATGGTGGCTACGTCGTACACTGCAACGCCGTACAGCACGCTTCGCATTACGCGCAACACCCCGACGCAGAGCCCAAACCCGACCACAAGTCCGACTGCCGCGGCGCGTGCTCCGGGTACACCAATGTGGACCATGGCGTCCCGAATCGTCGAACCGAGAGCCATGCGGATTCCGACTTCTTTTGTTTTTTGAGCAACGATGTTGGTCACGAGACCAAAGATCCCGATCGCGCTGAGCAACAGAGCCAGTCCGGCCATGGTGGCCAGCAGTGCGACTTCCACCCGCTGCGTCGCCAGAGTTTTCGCCAAGAGATCACTCATGCGATAGAAGCCCGAGAAGGGCAAGTCGGGGTCAGCGGTGGCCAGGGCTCGCTGCATCTGCGCCGTGAGGCCTTCTACTCGACCAGAAGTGCGCACAATCCAACTCGGCTGAAACCACATGTGTGCGAGTGAAAGCATGCGGCCGCCCATTTGAGCCGCAGGGACGTACATCATCTGCTCATCACTCAGGGGCGCCGTCGCATCGATGCCGGGCGCCATCGCCACATCGGCGACGACACCCACAATCAAATCACCTTTACCCAGGTGGAGGCCGACAGGATTTTCAGTACCGAAGAATTTTCGGGCGAAGGTCTGGTTGATAATCACGACCTGCTGGCTGTCTGGACCATCCGCATCGGTAAAAGCCCGTCCCGAGAGCAGCGGAATCTGCAACGCGGAGAAGTATCCCGGCGTGACGTACGTCATACCCGTGACCACTTTTTGGCCGGCATTCTTGCCCTCGCTGAGGAGTAGACCGCCGTTATTTAGAGCGCGCTCATAAGGTAGGCTGAGCCCTACGGCAGCCTGCTGCACGCCCGGAATCCGCGCCATGGCAGCAGTGCTTTCATCGAGCAGTTTTCGAAATGCTGCCGCATCGTGGTAGCGCACATTGTCGAGCGAGGCACGGGCGGTCATCACACCGTTGGCATTGAATCCCGGCGGCAATGTTTCGAGGTGGATGAGTGTGCGAATCAACAAACCAGAAGCCGCCAGCAAAACAACGGTGAGCGCGACTTCGCCCGCAATCAGCAACTGGCGGAATCGCACCGGGCTGGCATGACTCGCGGTCCGCTGTGAGATGGCTCCGCGGAGATCAAAACGATGGGTTGCCGACGCTGGCAACATACCAAACAGCACACTCGTCAGCAGCGATGAGGCGACTGCGAATCCCAGCACGCGAACGTCGAGAGGCACATCCGCTACGGGCAGGAAGTGTTCCGGCAGGAGATGCAACAGACCTCGTAGCGCAACGTAGCCGACACAAACCCCAGTCGCTCCGCCGAGCAACGCCAGCACGAGCGTCTCACCCCAAAACTGTTTTTGAATTTGCCAGCGCGAGGCGCCGAGTGCGAGTCTGGTGGCGATTTCCGAGGTGCGACGGAGCATGCGGGCCAGCATCAGCCCGGCAAGATTCGCGCATGCGATGAACAGAATGAAGCCTGCCGCAAACATCAGGGCCAGAGCCTGGGGACGCAGCACCGCGCTTTGTCCTGCTTGCAGAGGAACTGAATAGTAGCTGACCTTCGCGCCGGGATTGTCGTACAACTCATAGCGATCCTTGCGAGCCAGCCAGGCGCGGTTGATTTGAGCATCGGCTTCCTGCCAGCTAGCGCCGTCGCGCAGGCGCGTGATGCAGTCGAAATTCGTTCCTGCGCCTTCGCCTTCATGACTGGCGTGAATCGCGGTGTAAACATCCGCGTTCAGTGGAGTGGTGGCGCCATCAGGGAGAACTCCGACGACCGTGTATGGCTCGCCCTTTAATCGGATGGCCCGGCCGACGATCTGTGAATTCGAGCCAAAAACATTGCGCCACAGGTTGTAACTCAGCACCGCGACTTTCGGCCCGTTTGGGACATCTTCTGCTTCCGCGAAATTCCGGCCAATGATCGGATGAATGGTCAGAACGTCGAGGTAGTGAGCTGAAATTCGCGCAGCCTGAATGTATTCGACATGCGAATTCGCTTCGAGATTGACTCCCGCAGGCCTGATGCCGGACACAGCGGACATCAAGGCGGGCACATCGTCACGCAAGAGTTCCCATTGCTCGCCGCTAATATGGTGACGTTCGTCAGTGGTGCTCGCACCCCTGATCTGCGTGAAAATCGTGCCGATCCGTTCAGGATGCGAATAGGGCAGGCTTCGCAACATGAGCGCATTCACGATGGAAAAGATCGCGGTGTTTGCGCCAATGGCGAGTGCAAGCGTGATGATCACGGTGGCTGTAAAGCCAGGGTTGCTTCTCAACTGCCGGACCGCATAGCGAAGATTTTGTGCAAGCTGTCTCATAATTGTTTCTCACTCATATCTCAGCGCCACCATGGGATCCACCTTGGCCGCGCGGTGGGCGGGGATGTAAGACGCGATCAGAGAGATCACAAGGAGTAGCCCGGCAGCATCTGCGAACAGTGAAGGACTGGTGGCGCTGACACCATAAAGCAGGGACTTCATTGTTCGAGACACCATCAGTGCGATGACCGTGCCACTGCAGATTCCAATGGTCGCCAACTGTGCCCCACGCGCAACTACCATGGTCATCACCGTCGCCTTCGGCGCTCCCAACGCCATGCGCACACCTATCTCCTGAGTACGTTGCGCAATAACATGAGAGAGGAGACTGTAGAAACCGATCGCAGACAGCATCAGAGTAAGACCTGCTGTGAGGCCCATGAGCTCTGCGCGGAATCGTGGATACGCGAGAAACTCGGAATAGCGCTCATGCATAGTCTTTACGTCATAGATCGCAACGTTCTCATCCAGCGCTGAAATTTCGCGGTGCAACAACGGACCAAAGGTAAGCGGATTCCCATCGACTTTGACCAGCAATCCCATAGACCGGTCGGAAGTCTGGTCGACTGGGAGATACACCAAAGCAGGTTCGACGTAGTCCATCTCGTGATAAACGCTCGCACGTTTTTCACTGCCGACCACGCCCACGATCGTGAGCCATGGCCCTTTGTCGCTCGCCTTACCTAGCTTGATTTGCTGGCCTAGAGGGTTTCCTTTTGTGATGTATGCGCGTATGAATTCCTCATTCACAATAGCGACGGGTTCGGATGCGGATCGATCTTGGGTATCAAAGTTCCGGCCACGCAGCAAAGGCATGCTTAGAACACGGAAATAATCGCTGCTAACGTCGACTCTGTTGATTGCTTCCAAATTCTCGATAGGAGGTTGGCCTTTGATGGCCAACTCGCCGGAGAGACCGCCATCGTATGGGCCGAGACTCGAAGAGACGGCTGCCCCATTGATGCCAGGTAAAGCGGCGACGCGGGCCAGAAGCTTGGTGTAGAAAGCTGCCGGTTCAGGCGGCTGTCTATAAGAACCAGCCGGCAGCGACAGTTGTGCGGTGAGCACTTGCCTTGCTTCTAGTCCGAGAGGCACCGAAGTCAGTTTCGCTATGCTCTCGATCATCAATCCGGCGACAGCAAGCACCACCATCGAGAGGGCCGCTTGGCAGGCAACAAATGCATGGGTAGTGCGCTGCGCTGCTGGGACGCGGCCACCAGAGCGCTTCAGGATCTCGTTCGGGTCGAGGCGCAGGACACGAAATGCTGGTACACATCCGCACAGCAGACCCGTAGCCGCTGCGACGATCGCACAAAACGCGATCACGTCAAAATTCAAGCTGGCATGCGCGCCGGGAGGCAATTCAACTGGATTTGCAGAGTTGAAATAGCCGAGTGCCAGCGCTGCAATCAAAACTCCCAGCACGGTGCCAGCAGTCGATATCAGGAGACTCTGAGTAAGTAGATATCGGACCAGTGTTAGCTTGCTGGCTCCGAGAGCGCTCCGCAGCGCCAATTCCCGTTGCCGGTGGTCACATCGAACCTGCAGGAGATTCGCAACATTTAGGCAAGCGATCAGCAGGAGAAGTGCAATCGCTCCGCAGAGGGTGAAGACTGATATCTTAAGATTTCGGCCGGCTAGCCACGTGAACTCTTCGCGCAAACCGTGAATGATCGGGGTTGTCTGCGCTACCCAGCTTCCAGATGGCGCGCTCTGGATCACACGTTGATGCACCGCAACCAACTCTTGCTCGGCAGAGGCAATGGCTACACCCGGGCGCAATCGGCCAAAGATTCCTACAACCGAATCGAATGGTTCCTTGACATATGTGCTGTCCGGAGTGATTAGTGTCCAAAGCGAGGTTTGCCTGGGGTAAAACTCGAACCCTCGGGGCATGACTCCCACTACGGCGCAGGATTGGCCGTTCAGAGCAAGAGTGCTGCCGACAACATCTCTAGGAGAACCCAGCTCAGTTTGCCAGAATGAGTGCGACAGAACGACAGTACATCCGTGCAGCAGATCTTGGGATCCGAATGTGCGCCCAAACTCGGCAGGGATTCCCATCAGGGAAAAGAATTCATCGGTTGCTGGAATCGCGAGAACCTCATGGGCTGAGCCATGCCATGACAGGGTTTCGCCAGGGCGGGCCCACGTCAGTGCCGCCAACTTTTCAAAGCTGCGACTGTGTGCCTTGAATTCCTCAAAATCGCGATAGGGAGCGAATATTTTCGATCCGGGCTGTCGAATTTCGGAATTCCAGACGGCGACTAGGCGCGAGGGGTCCTGATAAGGCAAGGGCCTGAGCAGCACCGCGTCAAAGATGCTAAATACCGCGACACTCGCCCCGATCCCGAGCGCTAATGTGATTAGCGCCGTCGCGGTAAAACCAGGACTTTTGCGGAGCTGCCGCGCCCCGTCACGAACATGTTGAAGTAATCCAGTCATACTCTGCTTTGGGCCTTGAAACTATAAGTAGTTCTCATGCGCTCCCTCACTCGTACCTCAGCGCCACCATGGGGTCGACCTTGGCCGCGCGGCGGGCGGGGATGTAGCAGGCCAGCAGCGCGACAATAGAAACCAACGTTGCGACTTCCAAGTACAAAGCGGGATCGCTGGCGCTGATCCCGATCAACATATGCCTCGTCAGCCGGGTAAGGCCCCAGGCGGCGAGCAGGCCAATTCCTATACCTATGCAGGCGATTCTCATGCCTTGGCCAATGATTAGGCGCAGTATCTGTTTCTGATCCGCACCGAGCGCTACGCGCACGCCAATCTCCTGCGTGCGCTGTGTCGTGGCGTACGACACCATGCCATACACCCCAATTACCGCCAGAAGGAGACCCAGAATTCCCATGAATGCCGCAATCGACGCACCCAGACGGAACATAAAGAATCCGGTGGCGCCGCCGAGCGATTCGTTCATGGTTCGGATGTCCACGATGGTGATTGCGGGATCGAGCGCGCGAGTTTGCTGCTGTATCTGGCTCGAGAGTGCTTCGGGCTTGCCCAAAGAACGAATCTGC
>Ga0070714_100004577_pt1 | contig 10430 bp, 7 predicted proteins | sample LARL83metaG_FD_65450 | JGI IMG/M metagenome (GOLD analysis project Ga0070714, IMG submission 65450) | Corn, switchgrass and miscanthus rhizosphere microbial communities from Kellogg Biological Station, Michigan, USA - LAR L8-3 metaG | ecosystem: Host-associated > Plants > Roots > Rhizosphere ... | reverse complement strand
TCACATCAGGTTCAGGAACAGGCGGGCGACCTGGTCGGCGACGGACAGGCCGAGGAAGCTCAACAATGGGACGGCGACGATCCAGACCTGCCACCGCCCCCACCGGGTGCGTGCCCACGTGATCAGCCCGGCGGCCAGGAACAACCCCTGACCCCACAGCACCAGTGGCAGCCACGCCGCCGAGTCGCCGGCGAGCGGCTGCTCGGCGGGAGCCAGGTTGGCCGCCGTCAGCACCATCGGCGGCGCTGGCTGCGCCGGTGAGACTAGGTCGGCGTCGACGTGCAGTACACCGGAGGGCAGGAACGAGAACCCGTCCGCGGTGACGAGGATCAACCGGCCGTGGCCGGCCGTGACCGGCGGCGGTTCCCGGTCGTTGGCGCGCCGCAGGTCGCGCACGCGGTAGCGGGCGGTGCCCTGGCCGGTGGTCGTGGTGAACTCGTCGCCGGGGCTCAGTTCGCCGATCCGGCCGAACGGCCCGCCGTACGCGGCAGCCCGGCCCATGATCTCGGAGATCCCTACCTGGCCCGGATACTGCGTGTCCCGCAGGTGCCCGGGGCCGCTCTCCAGGACGTCGCTCGTCGTGCCCTCGAAGACCACGGCGTGCAGGCCGATCTCCGGGATGTCGATCACGGCCATGGCGCTGCCGGGCGCCAGCAGTGTCCTGTTCGTCGTGTCGTTCGGGTCCAACGGCCCGGTCGGTGCGAGCGCCTTCGCCAGGTCGACCCGGAAGTCGGCGTACGCGATGCTCTGCGCCCGGTCGTAGTGCAGGCTCGAGATCAGTCCGATGTAGAGGGTGAAGCCGAGCAGCGACGCGGACATGATGATCAGCGTCGTCGAGAGCACCCGCCGGATCGGGAATCCGGTGCGCGCCGGGCCATGTGGCTCCGGCTCCGGTTGCGGCTCCGCCACTTCCACGGGCGGCATCGGCTCCGTCGTCTCCACGACACTCATCGGGCCCTCCTTCGCCTCTTGCTCGCCATGGCGAACAGCGTGCCGGCGCCGAGCAGCGCCAGGCCGGCCAGCACCGGCCACAGCACGTCGGCACCGGTGAACACGAGACCGCCCGGCCCGGAGCCGGTGGACGTGCCACCCGCACTGCCGGCCGCGGTGGTCGTCGGCGGCGGGGTCGACGACGGAACGGTGACGATGATCGTCTCGACGCCGCCGCTGCCGTCGCCGCTGCCACCAGTGGCGGCGGCTCTGTCGCCGCCGGCGATGAAGAACACCGCCAACAGCAACGGAACGGCCACGGCCAGGACGACGACGGCGACACGACGGGCGATCGGCATACCGCTACTCCTCATTCCGGATCGGACTGGTCGGTGGACTCCCGGCCGCCTACACCGGACAACTTCTCGTTGTCCTCGGCGGCCTCACGCCGGCCGCGCTCGACGGCGGCGGCCAGTTCGGCGGCCCGGCCGCGGCGGCGCCAGAGCAGGTAGCGCCAGATCCCCAAACCGAGCGCCACCAACACGATCAGCAACACGAGCTGGGACCATGGCGCGGCCCACAGGCCGACCGAGTACGACGCGGTCGGCATGCTGCCGGCCGACTGCGCACCGGGCACCGTGGTCGGCGTGACGGTGATGTGCACGTCCATCGGGCCGGTCGGGAAGATGCCGGTCACGTGCGCCGTGACACGCACCGAACCGCCGGGCAGCACCTGCTGTAGGGCGGTCGGGGTCGCCGACCCGAACGTGATGCCGAACAGGCCGGTCACCGCGACGCGCTGATTCGCGCCCAGCCGCACGTTGCCGGTGTTGTGCACGGTGTAGGCAACGGTGGCGTCGCCGCCGGCGAACGGGTTCGGGCTGCCGTGATATCCGCTGGCCGACACCGACTCGATCGTGAAGCCGGGGTGCAGCGGGCCGGCCACCCGCAGGTACATCGCGACGCCGACCCGGTCGTCCCGGGTCACCTTGCCGCCCTGGGTGGCTTCGGTGACCGACGCGACGACACCGCCGACGTGGTCACCGGGGGTCGCGTTGTCCGGCACGGTCAGGGTGATCGGCTCGTTCAACCGCGTGTGCGGCGCGACCGTGACGACGTTGCGCTCCACCGAGATCCAGCCGCCGATGTCGGTGGACTGGGCCGCGGCCGGTTTCAGGCCGATCGTGCCGGACGTCGTCGTCACGCCGTCGACGCCGTACACGTGGAACGTCACCGGCTGCGTGCTGTAGTTGGTGATGCCGATGTAGTCGTGCACCACATTGTTCGGCTTGACATCGCTGTAGCTGTAGTGGGTCCGTCCGTCCGGACCGGCCGATGTGGACGGTGCGACCGCCCAGGTGATGTTCGGCCCGGCGGGAGCGCCCGCCGCCGACGCGGGGGTGGCTGCGATGCCGAGCACGCCGGCCGCGACGCCGGCGACGATGCCGATGGCCGCGATGCGGCGCGGGAGCCGGATGGTCGTCATGTGGCGCACCTTCTTCATGTGACGGCTGTGGACACGGCGATGCCGGCGGCACGTGCGTGCCGCCGGCAAAGCCTTGATCTCCTTGCTGTACAACAAACTCGTGTTGATCAGTTGCTGACCAGCGTCAGGGTGAGTGTCGCCGCGTAGCTGCCAGCCGGGGTGGTGAACGGGATCTGCAGGTCCAGGCCGGCACCGAGCACCGTCGTGCCCGCACCCTTGCCGGCACCGGCCGAAGCCAGGACGGCCGGGGTCTTCAGGCCCGGGGCACCGGCGGCGACAGCCGCACCGGCCGTGACGTCGGCGGCCGCGTCCTGCGTGGCGACGCTCGGGCTCCAGCCCAGGTCGTTGCCGCTGAAGGAGTTGGCGCCACTGACGAAGTCACCGACGGAACCGCTGCTGCTCCAGCCCGGGTGGGTGGGCAGCCGGCTGTCGCTGACCGTGACCGGGGACAGCGTGCCGGTCGAGTCGAGGACCGTGCCGTTGTTGGTCGGCGTGGACATCGACACCGGGGTGTTGCTGACGGTCAGCGCCAGGGTGCCGCTGGAGTTCGCGGACACGTTGACGTTGATCGTCTCGGTGTTGCCACCGCCGCCGGAACCGTTGGTGATGGTGACCGCGACGGCCGTCGACGTCGACCCCGCGAACGCGGCCGAGTTGGTCGGCTCGAAGGTGGCGGTGATCGAGTCCGTGCCCACCGGCAGGGAGTTCGTCACCATCGTCGCGGTGCCGGTGGCGACCGCGACCTTGCCCAGCGACGTGCTGCCGTTGAAGAACTCCACCTGGCCCGCGGCGTCGTTGCCGGCGGTGTCCGCGGCGGCCACAGTGGCCGTCAGGGTCACGTTGGCACCGGCGGCCGCCGTCGTCGGGTTCGCACCCAGCGTCGTCGTGGTACTGACCGTGGTGGCGGGCGGCGTGTTACTGGTGCTGTAGGTGGTGCCGTCGGCCGAGAAGGTCAGGAACTCCGACTGCTCGGGGTCCTGGTTGAGGTTCGCGTCCTGGCACTCGACCACGAACTCGAACGTCTGGCCGTTCGCGGCCGCACCGCCCAGCAGCGCCGACTTGATCGTGCTCATCGCGGCCTGGAGCGTTCCGCTGAACGGCGCCGTGACGGTGGTGATGGTGCCCGACGCCGCCTTGAGCCCGTTGGCAGTGTTGACTTCCAGCTTCGCCGAGCTGTTGAACGCGCTGGCACACGCGGTGTCCGTTGCCCAGGTGGGGCTGGAGGCAACCGGGCCGGTGGTCGGGTTGAAGGACAGGTGACCCGGGTCCTTGCCGACCGCGGCTTGCGCCGTCGCCGGCACGAGCAGCGCCGCTACCACCGAGGTGGCGACGAGGCCCAGCAGCACCCCCGTCCGCTTGAGTCTCGGTCTGGTGACGTTCATGGCTGGTCAGCCTCACCTTTTCTGGTTATGGGCCGGCGGCCCGATTTTTCTTCCGTTCCCCGACAGCGGTGGGCCGGTGCCCGCCCCGCACGCGCGTGGGCAGGCACCGGCGCGATGTGGGCGCGACTAGGAGTCAGACCGGGTTCGTCGTCGGGTCGAAGGCCCGCAGGTCACTCGTGGTGGCGCCGCAGGTGTGGCCCAGCGGCGAGTTGTCCAGGGTCGCGAAGCCGAAGCTGATGATCGTCAACTCGTCGGAGCAGAGCTGCGAACCGGCACCGGCGAGCAGGGCGGCCAGCTTCGGGTCGAAGCCGGGGCTCGGGTTCGTCGGCGTACCGGTGTTCACGATTCGCGTGCGCTGCACGACGGTGTAGACCTCACGGGTGATCGGGTAGGCCGTGTTGAGCGAGCCGCCGACGATCGGCGCGACCGCCGTGCCGCCGGTGGCCGCCGCGGTGAGGCTGTGCAGGACCGCGTTGTGCCGGCGGTCGTTGTTGCCGTTGGACTGCGAGATCCACTGCGCGATGGAGAACGGGCCGAGGGCGTCCGCGTCCTGCGCGAACACGGTGCCGTCGTGCTCCTCGACCGGGACGGCCGGGCTGGTGCCGACGATCGTGTCGTGCACGCAGGAGGGCAGCGTGGTGTTGTTGAAGCCGAGCGTGCTGGCCCAGAAGTTACGGGTGCCGGAGCCGGCCTGCGGCACGTACAGGTGGATCTGTTGGTCGCCCGCTGCCGCCGGGATGTTCGGGTCGTAGGTGACGCCGCCCTCGGTGACCGCGGTGCAGTCGCGGTACAGGTGGATCAGGTCACCCGGGGTGGTCAGGGTGCCGAGCGTGAACTTGTCGGCCTGCGTGATCGCGGTGGCGACGGCCGGGTTGCCGCCGGTGACGGCGGTCGCGGGGCCGGTCGCGGTCGCGAGGGCGTCCAACGCGAACGGCACGTACTGCAGGGCGCCCGTGGGGGACGCGTTCGCGCCGGGGCCGCTGGAGGAACGCGAGAAGTCGACGCAGCCGGGCGAGGGCGGGGCGGCCAGCTGCGCCGCGGTGGTGCTCGGGTTGATCGACTTGCGCAGCGCGGCGAGGCCTTCGCCCGAGCCGTTGGGCCGGGTCATGCTGCAGCCGGGCCGCGGGGTGATGATCTCGTGCGCGACGCCGGAGACCGGGTTGACCGCGTTCCACGAGCCGATCTGGCCGGGGAACTCGTCGAGCGCGAACTGGTTCATGACGTCCTGGATGGTGTCCGACCCCACCGTGACGTACGTGGTGCTCGGGTCCGCGGACGCGGGCGTGGCAACGACCACGGCGGCGGCGGCGAGGCCGGCGACCGCGACGGCCACAACGGGAACACGCAGCACCCGCACGCTGATGTTTCGGAGTGATCTCATCTGGTGTCCTTCTCCAGATCAGGAGTGGTTGGCCCCGCCCAGCGCCCTGAGCGAGTCAAGGACATCGTTGCCCGTCGAACCACACACCCACCACACTCCAGCGATGTCAGGGCGCGGTATTCGAATGCACGCCAACATTAAGGAGAAATGACAACTTCGTGCGCCTGGTAAATCTGCCGTGACGACGGCACCGAATGTTGCAATCCGGTAACGTCCACTGCGGACAGTAGCGTTATCGGCGCAGTTTCGCGAACAACCTGCCGATCCTGTTGTTCGGCCGCAACAGGCCGCCGCCGACCAGGCCGACCGCACCGGCGATCAGCACCACCAGCAGTATCCAGCGCAGTGCGCCCGGTGACACCCCGGGGGTATACCGAGCGGCGAGTACCGGCTTTCCCGGCACCGGTTTTCCGGCCGCCGCCGTGGACGGGCCGGGCGTTCCGGACGCACTCGGCGTCGCGCCCCCGCCCGACGACGTGCCGCCGTTGCCGGCCGATGAATTCCCGGTGTCGCCGGTGGATCCGTTGCCGGACACGGACGACGTGTCACCGGCCGACGACGTGTCGGAACCGGGGTTGGTGTTTCCGGGCGGCACCGGGTTGGCGTCCGCGTGCAGCGTCGTGAGCGCCGCCTTGGCCTGTGTCACCAGGCCGTCGGGCAACGTCAGGTAGCCGTCGGGCAACTGTCCGGGTGCGACACCGGACTGCTGTCCGGGACCGATCGCGTACGCGATCAGCGCGGCGTCCTGGTTCAGCGCGGTCGGGTCCTGGTTGGCCCGAACTGCGGCGTAGGTGATGTCCACCAACGGGTAACCGCCGGCGCCCGGGTTCGCCGGGTCCACGTGCAACAGTCCGGCCGAGTCCGGTTGCGCCTTCGACACGGCCGTCGTGATCGACGCGCTGTTCGGGCCGACGCAGCTCGAACCGGACGAGTCGCACAGCTGCGCCGGCACCAGACCGAACGCGGCCAGGTTCGCCGAGTCCGTGATCGTCCACATGAACGTGGTGCGCGGACCCTCCAACGTGCCGCTGCTCCACCAGCCGCTCGTACCGTCCGGCGCGAGCGCGGCCGGATCCCAGCTCGGGCCGAGCGGATCGTTGGCCGCGCGTACCTTCCCGGCGGCCTCCTCCAGGCTGTTCACGTACGGCAGCAACTGGATGGAGCACCGGCCGGGATCACGCTCGCCGATCACACCGGTGTTGAAACACGTCGGATCGGCGCGGGGATACGAGTCGATCGGCGCGTCGCCCAGACTCAGCGCCTTGTAGTTCGGGTTGACCACCATGCCGTTCTCGTCGGGCTGGCCGCCCAGCCAGTTCCGAGCCGCCGGGTCGGACAGGATCCACTGCCACACCTGCTGGTTGACGCCGGAGTGGTCCTCGGTCAGCAACGGTGCCAACGACGTGGCCGCGCCGCCGTCCTGCACGTTCGGGTTGAGCCGCTGGAACTCCGGGTCGTTGGCCAGTGTCAGCGGGTTCTTGCTCGCCCATGAGGGCCCCGGATCGTTGGCCGGGGCGAAGAAGTCGGGCAGGTCCAGCCGATAGGACTGGGTGAGCACCTTGGCGATCAGGCGTGGGTCCAGCTTGATCGGTGTCGCGTCGAATCCGTTGGTACTGGGCAGGTTGATGTTGAAGGCGAAAGTGATCGCCGACGTCGCCACGGGTGCGTACACCACTGGTGGACCGGTACCGGTGGGTGTGCCGCCGAACCGGGTCGCCTCGCTGCCGATCGGGATCGTGGTGAACGCCATGCCGGCGCTCGCGCCGCTCGTGTCGGACAACTGCGTGGTGCTGGTGGCTTCCGGCACCTGCTCGTAACCGTAGAGCGACGTGCAGTTCGAATTGGCGTTGAGCGCGCTCTGCCACGAGAACACGGCGTGCGAGATGAGGCCGGTACCGAGGGTTTGCAGTTCCTTGGCCGAACCGATGGGACAGTTCTGCGCGATCGGCGCGAAACCGAGATGAATCTGGATGCGTTGGTCCCACATCGACTTGCCCAACGGCGATCCGTTCGGATTGCCGACCAGCGCGGAAATGCCGTGGATCTGGAATCCGTTGGGGTCGAACTGGCCGCGCGGCACGATCACCAGCCAGCAGTCGCGCGGCTGGCCGTTGGCCTCGATCTGGCCGCACTGCAATCCGGGCGCCTGCGGCGCGGTGAGTACCTGGAAGAAGTCCTCGCCGGTGCCGTCGCCGCCGCTGATGGCCGACTGGACCTCGTTCGAGTCGAACTGGTCGAACTGGCTGGACAGCCCGCTCTGGTAGAGCGGACTGTCGGTGCCGGCCGGGACGAACGGGATGCTGTACGTGTTCGGGTCGTGCTCGGCCGGGTCGACGTGCGTCGATCCGAACGGTTCCTGGAAGTCACAGCCGTCCGCGGCGCTGGACCCGTCCTCGGCGCCGACCGGCGGAGCGGTCGTGCTCGGCTGCGCACCTGCCTTGCAGATCGCGCCCTCCCGACTGCCCGCCGACGCGTTCGCCAGGCCGGACGGCAACAGGTTGGCCGGCGTGCCGAACTCGCAGCCCTCCGGGTCCGGCCCGCTGGACGAGTCGCCGTAGCACTGCATGATCTGGAGGAACCCGCCGTTGGTGCCGGCGTTGAACAACCCGCTCCATGTGATGTCGAGGGCCTCGTGCACCAGGTCCTCGGTCTGGCTGACGGTGACCTTGAGGTTCTGGAAGTCCGGGTACAGGAACTTCAGCGGACTGTTCGGATCGCGCAGCTTGACGACGGTGTGGTTGTCCGTGCCGACCAGGCCGTCCTTCCACGCCACCGTGACCGCGGAGTCGGTCGAGCCGGCACCGGTGATCGGGTCGGTCGCCGCGTGCGCCACGGTGAGCGGCCCGAACGTGGTCAGCACCAAGGCGATCGATGCGCCGAGCACGCCGAACAGCCGTTTGCGGCTCACTGTGTCGCCGCCCGCCGGTCGCGCCGCCGCGCCAGCACCTGTGAGATCAACGGTGGTGCCAGGCCGATGCCGAGCAGCAGCACGGCCGCCAGCACCATCAGCGTGATCTGGAGCCCGTTGCTCAGCGTCGCCGCGGTCGACACCGGGATCGCCAGCGCGCTGTTCGCGTTGGCCCCGGTCAGCCCGCCACCGGCCGTCGTGCAGGAGTTGGTGTCCGGGTCGCACACGACCGCCTGTCCGTTCGCGTCGGCCGTGCCCGTCGCCGACGCACCACCCGCGGCTCCGGCCCCGCCCGCGCCGTTCGTTCCCGCGCCACCGGCCCCGGCCGTTCCGTTGCCGCCGGCGCCGGTACCGCTCGTGCCCGGCTTGCCGGGGGTGCTCTGGTTGGCCGAGCCGCCCGTGCCGGTGGTGCACTGCGTCGTCCCGATGTGGTCGCACGACTGTGGCTGCGGGTCGTTCTTGGCCAGCGTGTTGGTGCCGTCGGTGGAGAACGTGGGGTTGTTGCAGGACTGGATGTTCAGCGTGCCCAGGCCCGCGCCGGGGATCTTCTTCAACTGGTCGAAACCGGCCTGCACGAGGTTGATCGGCAGCGCGGAGTAGCCCAGCGCGTCGACCCCGGACTGCCCCTGGCACAGCAGGTACTGGCCGAACGCGGCGAGCGAGAAGCCCTTCTTCGTGTCCACCCGCGCGTCGACGGCCGTCGGCAGGATCATGTACGAGTAGCTGGACAGCGGGTACGTGCGCGGGTCCGGGTTCGTGTAGACCTGGGACAGGTCCTGCGTCAGGTACTTGGTCGGGTCCGCCTGGTCCATGTTGATCTGGGCCTTGAGCAGCGACACCGCGACGTGTCCCGCCGTCGGCTCCGTGTAGTAGCCGGCCGCGTTGAGCACCTTCGCCACCGGGAAGCCGGTGAGCAGCGCGTACGAGTACTCGACGTAGCCGATGGTGCCGTCGTTCTGCTGCTGGCCGACGTAACCGGACACGCCGAGGTCACCGGCCTGCGCGACCATCGACGAGCCCGGCAGCACCGGATACGCCGATGTCTGCGTGCACGGGGTGCGGCCGACGGCGGCGCAGTAGGCGTTCCACAGCCCCGGTTGGGTGGCGACCATCCACTGCGTGAACTGCGCCGTGGCACCGGAACCGTCCGAACGGACCACCGGCACGACCTTGGTGGCCGGCATGGTCAGGCCCGGATTGTCGTTCTGGATACGGGAGTCGTTCCAGTTCTTGATCTGCCCGGTGAAGATCGCGGCGATCGTGGCGCCGGACAGGCGCAGGTTCGTGATCTTGACGTGGCCGATGTGCAGGTTGTACATGAACGTCGTGCCACCGGCCGTGTCCGGCATGTACGCGAACGGGCGGGCCGGCGGGCTGTCGTTGTTCGTGCCGTCCTTGACGCCGTACGGGATGTCCGACGCGGCCCAGTCCGTCGAGTCGTTCGCGAACTGGTTGCGTCCGGTCGTCGAGCCGAGCGCCTGATAGTTGACGGTCATGCCGTACTGGGCGACGTTGGCCCGCCACGCGTCGATCGCGGTGGCCGACCACGTCGAGCCGACACCGGCGATCGGCACGTAGGCGACGGCGGCCGCGGCCGGTGTGCTCGCGCCGGGAACGGCGGCGACCACCGCCGTGGCGAGCGCCGTGATCAGTGCTGTCCAGCGCCGAATGGGCCAGCTCAGCCTTCGCTGTCCGCGACGTCGGTGTGTGATCACGAAGGCTCCCGCTGGTGGTAGGCGTGGATCCGGTTGGCGTCCTTCAGTGACGCGTACGCGCGGCGCTTCCGCTGCCGCCCGGTGAGCTGTCCGGGGCCGCGACCGCCGATCATCCGGGCCGCCACGAACAGCAGGATGACGACCACCAGCAGGACAGCGGCCGAGCCGAACCCGCGCGCGACGACGTTCCCCTGCGCGCGCTGCACCAACTCGTACGCCTCCAGCGGCAGCGACGTCATCGGCCCGTGGAACGGATCGAAGTTCACGTTCGACGCGAAACCGGCCGTCAGCAGGACAGGACTCGTCTCACCGATCGCGCGGGCCGCCGCGAGGATCACGGCGGTCGCCAGGCCCGACCGGGACGTCGGCAGCAGGATGTGCCACACGGTCCGCCACTGCCCGGCACCCAGCGCGTAGGACGCCTCGGTCAGATTGCCGGGCACCAGGCGCAGCACGACATCGCCGGCCCGGATCATGATCGGCAGCACCGTGACGGCCAGCGCGCACGCCGCCGCGAAGCCGGAGATCTCGAATCCGAAGATCAGGATCAGCGTGGCGTAGATGAACAGACCGGCGAGGATGTCCGGCAGCGCGGTCATCGCCTCGACCACGGTCCGCACGAAGCGGG
>Ga0070714_100004576_pt1 | contig 10431 bp, 8 predicted proteins | sample LARL83metaG_FD_65450 | JGI IMG/M metagenome (GOLD analysis project Ga0070714, IMG submission 65450) | Corn, switchgrass and miscanthus rhizosphere microbial communities from Kellogg Biological Station, Michigan, USA - LAR L8-3 metaG | ecosystem: Host-associated > Plants > Roots > Rhizosphere ... | reverse complement strand
ACGTACACGAGGAGCGCGAAGCTCGCGGCGTGCGACTCCGGGAAGCCGTACTCGCCGAAGCCCTGGATCTGCTGGTAGATCTGCTCGGCGAAGGCGCGCTCGTAGCCGCGCTCGAGCATCCCGTTCACGAGCTTCTCGCGGAAGGGCTCGATGCCGCCGCGCCGGCGCCACGAGGCCATCGCGCGGCGCAGGCGATCCGCCTCGCCCGGCGTGAAGCCCGCGGCCACGACCGCGAGCTGCATCACCTGCTCCTGGAAGATGGAGACGCCCAGCGTGCGCTCGAGGACGCGCCTCACCTCCGCGCTCGCGTACGTCACGGGCTCCTTTCCCTCGCGCCGGCGCAGGTACGGGTGCACCATCCCGCCGGTGATGGGACCCGGCCGCACGATCGCCACCTCGATCACGAGGTCGTAGAAGCGCGCGGGCTTCAGCCTCGGCAGCATCGACATCTGCGCGCGCGACTCGATCTGGAAGACGCCGATCGTGTCCGCGCGCTGGATCATCTCGTAGACGCGGGGATCTTCCGCCGGGATGTCCGACATCGTCATCTCCGCGTTCCTGCATCCATTCACCAGGTCGATGGCCCTGCGGATGCACGAGAGCATCCCCAGCCCCAGCACGTCCACCTTGAGCAGCCCGAGGGCGTCGAGGTCGTCCTTGTCCCACTGGATGACCGTGCGCTCCGGCATCGAGGCGTTCTCGACCGGGACCAGGCGCGAGAGGCGCCGGTTGTCGATCACGAAGCCGCCCGGGTGCTGCGAGAGGTGGCGCGGGAAGCCCACCAGCTCCTGGGTGAGCTCGATCACCTGCGAGAGCACGCGGTTCGCCGGATCGAATCCCGCCTCCTCCAGGCGCCTGGCGAGCGCCGCGCGGTTGTCCCACCACGAGAGCGACTTCGCGAGGAGGTCCACCTGGTCGAGGGAGAGGCCGAGCGCCTTGCCCACGTCGCGCAGCGCGCTCTTCGGCTGGTACGTGATCACCACCGCCGCGATCGCCGCCCGCTCGCGCCCGTACTTGCCGTAGATGTACTGGATCACTTCCTCGCGCCGCTGGTGCTCGAAGTCGACGTCGATGTCCGGCGGCTCGTTCCGCTCCTTCGAGATGAAGCGCTCGAAGAGCACCGACATGCGGCCGGGATCGACCTCCGTGATGCCGAGGCAGTAGCAGACCGCCGAATTGGCCGCCGAGCCGCGCCCCTGGCAGAGGATCTTCCGCGCGCGCGCGAAGGCCACGATGTCGTGCACGGTGAGGAAGAAGGGCTCATAGGCGAGCTCCGCGATGAGCGAGAGCTCGTGCTCCACCGTCTCCACGACCGCGGCGGGCGCTCCGCCGGGATAGCGGCGCGCGAGGCCTTCGAAGGTGAGCGCACGAAGGTGCGATGCGGGCGTCTCGCCGGGAGGCACCAGCTCCTCCGGATACTCGTAGCGGATCTCGTCCAGGGAAAAGGCGCAGCGGCTCGCGACATCGAGCGTCGCGGCGAGGAGGCGCGCGGGAAGGATCCGCGAGAGGCGCCCGATCGAGCGCAGGTATCGCTCGGCGTTGGGCTGCAGGCGGCGTCCCACTTCCGCCAGCGGACATTGCAGGCGGATCGCGCAGAGCACGTCCTGCAGGCGCTTCCTCCCGCGCTCGTGCATGTGGACGTCGCCCGCGGCCACGCATGGAAGATCCACGCGGCGGGCGATCGCTTCGAGCTCCGCGATCCGCGCGGCGTCGTCTCCCGCCCGATGAAGCTCCACCGCGATCCACGCGCGTCCTGGAAAGCGTTGGGCGACCCAAGCGGCCTCCCCTTCCTGCGGCAGGGAAGCGGGAATCCACAGCGCGAGCAAGCCTTCGGTCGAAAGGGGGAAGTCGCCGCGCGCGAGGCGATACTCGCCCTTGGGCGCGGCGCGCCGGGCGGTGGTGATGAGCTCGCAGAGGCGCTCGTATCCCGCGAGGCTCGCCGCGAGGAGCACCAGCCGGAGCCCGTCCTCGAGCGTGAGCTCGGAGCCGACGACGAGCTTGAGCCCGGCCTCCTTCGCGGCACCGTGCGCGCGCACCACGCCCGCGACCGAGCATTCGTCCGTGATCGCGAGCGCGTGGTAGCCCAGCTCCGCCGCGCGATGCACCAGCTCCTCCGGATCCGACGCCCCGCGGAGGAAGGAATAGTTCGTGACGCAGTGCAGCTCCGCGTAGCCGGGAATCACGCGAAGACTCCGTGCAGGTACCAGGCGCCGGGATCGCGATGCTCGCGGTAGATCCAGAAGCGCTCGCCGCGCGCGTTCGCGGCGACGTAGTAGTCGCGCCGCACCTCGCTCCCATCCCACCATCCCGTCTCGATCCGCTCCGGCCCGGCGCGCATCTCGAGCTCGCCCTGCAGCCGCGGGACGCCCTCCCCCACGATGAGCCGCTGCGGCCGCCGCAGCAGCACACCGGCCGCGAAACCGGGGACAGACCACCTTTTCCATTGGGCGGAATGCCGTGGCCCTGCGCGCCTCGATTCCGCTCTTTGGAAAAGGGGGTCTGACCCCGTTTCCAGTCTTTTTCCGGGCGGTGGTCGTCGCCCAGCGCGATGCCGTACACGCGCTCGCGGCCGAGGCGCGCGGCGAGGCGCTCGAGGAGACGCTCGCGATCGAGCGCCCGCTCGCGCTCGCCCGGCAGCCACGAGGTGGCGCGCAGCGCGCAGGGAAGGAGCACCTCCGCGCGAAGCTCGATCGCGACCGTGGGCGCGGAGATCGCCAGGCGCGCGAGCTTCTCGCGGGCGATCCCGAGGATGAAATGCGCCTCGCGCTCCGGGGAGGCGAAATCGAGCGCCACGCGCGTGCGCGCCTTGCGCGCGTGCTCGAGGATCAGCCCGATCCGCTGGGCGCCCGACCCGCGCGCGCGAAGCGCGCCCTCGAATTCCGCGAGGAGGCGGCGGAGCGGGAAGGCGAGCGCCTCGACGCTTTCGGCCTCCGCCGGAAGCTCCAGGCGCGCACGGAAGCGCGGCGGCGCGACGTACGGCAGGCGCGGATCCGCGCGACGTCCCATGAGCCGCTCGAGCGAGTCCGCGATCTCCGGCCCGAACCGGCGCGCGAGGCCCGCGAGCGGCAGGGCGAGCGCGTCGCGCAGCCGCAGGATGCCCAGGTCCGTGAGGAGCGCGAGCGTCCTTTCCGGCCAGTCGAGGAGGAAGAGGGGAAGGTGGGCGAGGCGTTCCTCGAGCGCGGAGAGCTCGAGGCAGCCGCGCACCGGCAGTCCCTGCGCTTCCGCCCGCGCGAAGAGGCGCGCGGCGAGCGGCGTGGGCGCGATGCCCAGCGCCGCTCGGAAGCCCAGCTCGCGCACGCCGCGGCGTAGCGCGGCCGTGAGCTTCGCGTGCCCTCCGAAAAGCCGCAGGGTCGCCTCGACCTCGAGCACGATGCCCTGCCCGTCCACGCTCGCCATCGGCGTGAACTGGCCGGCCCACGCGGCGAGCCGCTCGAGCGCCTCGCGCTCGGCCGCCGGATCGCGTGCCACGATTTTCAGCGCTCCCGCGAGCGCCTTCGCCGCCGCCACGGCCTGCCCCTCGCCGATGCCCGCCGCGCGTGCCGCGGCGTTCGCGCACAGGACCACGGGGCGCTGCCCCGGACCGTCCGAGATCACGAGCGGCGATGCGCAGATGCCGCCGCGCTCGAGCACCTGGAGAGGCAACGAGGGCAGCTCGAGCGCGACCCAGAGCATGCGGCGGACCTCAGGCGGCGATGCGGGGGAGCGGCCGCGCGGGCAGGTCGAGTACGGGGACGGGCGCCGGGCGGGAGCGCGGCGCGGGCGTTTCGGGAAAAGAGGAATCGCCCGCGCGATCGAGCCGCAGGCGGATCGGCGCCGCGAGCGGCGGGCCGCGGCGCTTCGGGATCCGCAGCTCCAGCGCATCGCCGCGGCACGCGAGGACGACCCGCAGGTGCGCGGGCGTGGAAACGCCTTCTTCCCCCGTGGAGCGGAAGAGCACGGCCATGGCGCCCCCGGCGTGGGCGGCCAGCTGCAGGCGGCGAAGCCACGCATAGTCCGCGCTCCTGGGACGCGCTTCCCCCGGAAGCGTGCTCGCGAGCCAGAGCAGCAAAGCCCCGCACGCGCCCGAGCGCAGCGCCTGCTCCGCCGACCAGAGCGCGTCCTCGCGATGCGCGGGCTCGATCACGACGCAGCGCGCGAGCGGAATGCCGGCCTGCGCGAGCGCCGGCGCATAAGGAAGGTAAGGCGGGTTCGTCCACGCGATGATCCGCCCGGAACGGGCCGACGCCGCGAGCGCGCCGCCGAGGAAGCGCACTTCGCCGATGCCCACGCCGTCGTGCAGCACTTCCGTGAGCGTGCCGAGCGGCCAGCCGCCGCCGGGAAGCTCGCGGTCGAGCGCGGGCCAGCCCGTGGGTACCGTCTCGTGCACGGCGTGCTCGAGCTCGCCGCCGCGCCAGACGCCCGGAAAGCGCGCGAGGTCCTCGACCGCGAGCTTCATGGCAGCGGGAGCGCCGACAGGTTGCGGATCACGCCCACCGCCACGCCCTCGATGTCGAGCGCCTGCCGGTCGAGATCCACGTGGAGCGTCTGGAAATCCGGATTGGCGGGGATGAGCTCCGCCTTGCGCCCGCGGATCCTCAGCCGCTTCACGGTGACATCGTCACCCAGGCGCGCGACCACGAGCTGGCCGCTTCGCGCCTCGCTCGTGCGGTGCACGACCAGCCAATCGCCGTCGAGGATGCCCTCGTCGCGCATCGAAAGGCCCCTCACCTGCAGCAGATAATCCGCGCGGGGACGAAAGAGATCCGGATCGACGGGATAGCGCCCGAGGAGGTTCTCGATCGCGAGGACCGGGCTGCCGGCGGCGACGCGGCCCACCAGCGGAAGGCCACCCTCGTCCTTCAGCCGGATGCCGCGCGCGAGCCCCGCGTCCAGCCCGATCGCGCCCTTCCGCTCGAGCGCCGCCAGGTGCTTGAAAACGCCGTTGGTCGAGGCGAGCCCCAGCGCGCGGGCGAGCTCCGGGCGCGAGGGGGGCCGCCCATGCTCGGCGATATGGCTTCGGATCGCCTGGAGGATCTCGGCCTGGCGGCTCGTGAGGGGGGATTCCATCGGGGGCGCGGCGGAAAGGAAGGAAGGTGAAAAGATTATCACCTCCGGCTTTCCGGATGCAACCACCCGGCTTGGGAATCGTCCTACACGGCGAAGCGGACGACGAGCGGCCGAGCCTGGAGCGCGATGTCATCCAGCATCCGGGCCTCGTGCGCCCCGACGCTATGGGAGTACGGAAAATGGGTCGAGAAGATGCCCGCCACGTGGGCATCCGAGATGATCGGCGTGGACTGCACGGCGCGAAAGCCGGCCGCGGCGGCGAAGCTCCGGTACCGGTCGAATTGGGAATCGGCATCGATGTCCTCGATCACGATCCGATGCCGGTAGCGCAGGGCGCGGGCACACGCGGTCTCGTCCTGCGCCCGCACCACGCCGAAGTCGTCGAGCGCCCGCTTCCCGAAGCCGCGATGCACCACGATGTAGAGCGCCTGCGTGCGCGGATCGAAGATCTGCACGTTCCCCATGTGCGTGCCGGACATGCGAAGCGCCGAGTCGAGGAGCGTTCCCAGCTCGAACTGGAGCTCCGCGCATTCGATCACGTCGCGCGGCGTGAACCAGGCGCGCAGCGCCTCGGCCGCCTCTTCGGCGCTGAGGACGCGATCGCAATCGCCCGCCCGGATGATCGGCTCGGCCATGCCCCAGTAGGCCGCCGTCGCGCGATCGAGGACGAGGACCGTGCCGCCCTCCTCCTTCATCGCGCGTGCGCCCGCCACCCCGTCGTGCTCGAAACCGCCCAGCACGATGCAAAGCGCCCGCGAGCCGTAGCGCGCCGCGATGGTTTCCAGGAAACGGTCCTGGGGATTGAGCGCCGTGCTCTCGGGCCCGAAGGGCGCGACCGCCATCCGGCGATCCGGGGCGAGGAGGAGCGTCCCGCCCGGCGGCGAGAGATAGATGCGGCCGGGCTCGGCGGCCTCGCCGGGCGCGGCCCAGCGCACGTCGAGGCCGGTCTCGTCGGAGAGCTTCACGGCGAGCGAGGCATCCGCCTGCGCGAGGCAGAAGATCGGAACGGGAAGGTTCGCAGGCAGGCGCTGGAGCAGGCGTCGCAGCGGCCCGAGGCCGCGGGTGGAGGCGACGATCGCCAGCGCGTCGTATCGCATGGACGGACGTTTATTTTCGGTGCAAGAAATGCTCCGATCGGAGCAGGGCCGCAAAGTTCGCATCCGGACGGTACGGCCGGACTTGCGCGCGGCGGCGCGCGAAGGCAAGCTGCGGATGTTAATTCGCCTGATCCTCGCAACCCCCGGCGGACGGCGCCGGGCACGATTCGAGCGGAATGTTGAACGACAAGAGCGGCAGGACGGGATCGCCGGCCGGGCGCGTGGCGATCGCGGGTTTCGGCATCGGGACGGTGCTGCTGCTGGCGGGCGGAGCCCTGCTCCACGCGGCGGCCACGAGCGGAGGGGCGCTGCGATTCCTCGCCACGGCGGCGCTCGCGCTGGGCGCCGTGGCGCTTCCCCTGAACATCGCGTTCGTGCGCCAGGTCCGCGCCCGCAGGCGCGCGGAAAAGCGCATGCGGGAGCTCGCGGAGAGCCTTCCGGGCGCGGTGTTCCAGTGCCGCGTGTGGCCCGGCGGGCGCATGCGCTACGAGTTCCTGAGCAGCAGCGCGCGCGGCGTGCGCGGGATCGACCGCGAGGCGGCCCTGCGCGACCCGCACGCCGTGGTCGACACGATCCACGAGGGCGACCGGAAGATGTTCCGCGACTCGATCGCGTTCGCCACCGCCCGCGGGAAGCCGGTCGACATCGACTTTCGCATCCACCACCCCGAGAAGGGCGTGCGCTGGATCCGGTCCGTGTCCGCGCCCTCGCCGCAACCGGACGGCTCGCAGCTCTGGAGCGGCCATTGGGCGGACATCACCACGCAGAAGGAGATGGAGGGCGGGCTCCTGCGCGCGATGGAGGAGGCGGACGCGGCGAACGAGGCGAAGAGCCACTTCCTCGCGACCATGAGCCACGAGATCCGCACGCCGATGAACGGCGTCCTCGCGATGCTCGAGCTCCTCTCGCTCACCAGGCTGGACGAGGAGCAGGCCGCGAGCCTCGCGATCGTCCGCGAGTCCGGCCACGCCCTCCTTCGCATCATCGACGACATCCTCGATTTCTCGAAGATCGAGGCCGGCAAGATGGACATCGTCCCGGAAGCCGCGAGCATGGCGCGCCTGGTCGAGCGCGTGGTGAACATCTATTCGGGGATGGCGAGCCGCAAGGGCCTCGTCCTCAACGCCAACGTGGACGCGGGCATCGCCCCCGCCCTCCTCTTCGACCCCGTGCGCCTGCAGCAGGTGATCGGGAACCTCGTGAACAACGCGATCAAGTTCACGCCGAGCGGCGAGGTGTCCATCCGCGTGCGCCTGGTCGAGGCGCGGGCGAAGGAGAACGTGCTGCGCCTCGAGGTCCGCGACACGGGAATCGGCATGACGGGCGAGGAGCAGGAGCGCGTCTTCGAGGCCTTCACGCAGGCGAGCGCGGAGACCACGAGCCGCTTCGGCGGTACGGGCCTGGGACTGTCGATCAGCCGGCAGCTCACGCAGCTCATGGGCGGCACGATCGAGATGCGGAGCCGCCCGGGCGAGGGGACCGAGGTGCGGGTCACGCTCCCCCTCCTCGTGGCGGAAGCGAAGGCGGTGGCGGCGTCCGCCGCCTCGGCCCTCCCCACGCTTTCGCGCGCCGAGCCTCCGCCGGTCGAGGCCGCCGTGCGCGACGGGCGCCTGGTCCTCGTGGTCGACGACCACCCGATCAACCGCATCGTCCTCTTGAAGCAGGTGAACGCGCTGGGCTACGCGGGCGAGATCGCGGAGGACGGGGCCGAGGCGCTGCGCAAGTGGGAGAGCCGCCGGTTCGCGCTCCTCCTCCTCGACTGCAACATGCCGCGCATGAGCGGCTACGACGTCGCGCGCGCGATCCGGGCGCGCGAGCGCGAGGCGGGACTCGCGCCCACGCGGATCGTCGCCTGCACGGCGAACGCGCTCGTGGGCGAGGCCGAGAAGTGCTTCGAGGCCGGCATGGACGACTACGTGACGAAGCCCGTCGAGCTCGCGCAGCTCTCCGGCAAGCTCTCGCGCTGGCTCCAGAACGGCCCCGTGGAGGCGCAGGCGCTGGACGAGGTCTCGGGCGGCGACGAGCGCGTGGCCCACGAGATGCTCGCCCGCTTCTGGCGCTACAACGAGGAGGACGCGCGGGCGCTTCGCGACGCGTTCCGCCGCCGGTCCGGCGAGGACGTGATGGCGGCCTGCCACCGCATCAAGGGCGCCGGGCGCACGATCGGCGCGCAGCAGCTCGCCGCCGCGTGCGAGCGGGCGGAGCTCGCGGCGCGCGCCGGCGACTGGCCCGCGGTCGAATCCGCGATGGGCGCCTTCGAGCGCGAGGTGACGCGGCTCGCCGCCTTCATCGAAGCGCGCAGGGCGGCCGCGTGACCCACGAGGCCGTCGCCGCGGGCCTGCGCTTCCTCGTCGTGGAGGACCAGGGCTTCCAGCGCTGGACGCTCGAGCAGATGCTCCGGAGCATGGGCGCGGACGAGGTCCTCGCGGCGGAGAACGGCGAGCGCGCGCTGGAGATCGTCCGCTCCACGCATCCGCCGATCGACGTGATCGTGACCGACCTCAAGATGCCCGGCATGGACGGGATCGAGTTCATCCGCCACGTGGGCGAGGCGGTCTCCCAGGCCTCCTTCCTCCTCGTGAGCGAGCAGGATCCGTCCCTCCTCGCCTCGGTCGCGGCGATGACCGAAGCCTACGGCGTGCGCCTGCTGCAGGCGCTGCGGAAGCCCGTCACGCGCCAGAAGCTCGCCGGGGCCATCGCGCGCGTCCGGGAGCCGGCGCTCGCGGCGGAGGCGCACCACACCTTCGCGCTGCGCGAGATCGACGCGGGCATCCGCAACCGCGAGTTCCTCCCCTTCTTCCAGGCGAAGATCTCGCTCGCGACCGGGAGCGTCGACGGCGCGGAGGCGCTCGCGCGCTGGCGCCACCCGCAGCTGGGGCTCGTGCTTCCGGGAAGCTTCGTGCACGTGCTCGAGTCCAACGGGAAGATGGAGGCGATGACGCTCTCCATGCTGGAGCAGGCGGCGATCGCCTGCCGCGGCTGGCGGGAGCGCGGCTTCGCGACCACGGTCTCGGTGAACGTCTCGCTCACCTCGCTCGCGGACGTGGGCCTCACGGACCGGCTGGACAACGTGGTCTCGCTGCAGGGCCTCGAGCCCCGGGACATCGTCATCGAGGTGACGGAGACCGCGGCCACGAGCCACCTCGCGCACGTGCTGGAGAACCTCTCGCGCCTGCGGATGAAGGGCTTCGGCCTTTCGATCGACGACTACGGCACCGGCTACGCCTCCATGCAGCAGCTCGCCCGCGTGCCGTTCACGGAGCTCAAGATCGACCGCTCGTTCGTGCAAAGCGCGGCGGGCGGCGGCTCCGGGCGCGCGATGCTCGAATCGAGCCTCGAGATCGCGGCGAAGCTCGGGATCTCGGCGGTGGCCGAGGGCGTCTCGAACGAGGAGCAGCTCCAGCTCCTGCGCTCGCTCGGCTGCCCGCTGGGCCAGGGAAACTACCTCGCGGAGCCGATGTCCGCGGACGATTTCGCGATGATGCTCGAGCGGCGCGCGGTCTCCCGCAAGCTTCGCTAGGCCTTCTCCAGCTTCTCCAGCCGGTAGCCGTGCTGGTAGACCGACACCAGCCTCCATCCGTGGCGCCCGTCCAGCTCGAGCGAGGTGCGAAGCCGGCTGATGTGCGTGTCCACCGTGCGCGTGTCGAGCTGCTCGCGCCGGCCCCAGGCCTGCTCGTAGAGGTACGCGCGCGAAACGAGCTCCCCGCTCTTCCGGAAGAGCGCCACGGCGACGGCGGCCATCCTCGGGGTCATCTTCACCGGCTCGCCGTGCATCTCCACCGTTCCTGAGCCGGGAAGCACGCGGTAGGGCGGCGCTTCGATCACGCCGTCGCCCTCGCGCGCGCCGCTCCTGCGCGCGAGCGCGTTCACGCGCGCGAGGAACTCCAGCCGGCGCAGCGGCTTCACGAGGTAGTCGTCCGCGCCGAGGCCCAGGATGTGGACGATCTCCTCCTCGGTGTCGTGCGAGGTCGCGAACATCACCGGGATCCCGTGGCGGCGCATGCGGATCCAGCGCAGGACCTCCTCGCCGCTCGTCCCGGGCACGCGCCAGTCGAGGACGGCCAGGTCGAAGCCATCGCGCTCGATCGCCTTGATGGCCTCGTCGCCGTTGGTGCAGGCGACGACGGAGTGCCCGAGCGGCTCCAGCCAGGAGCGCACGAGGTCGAGCTGGAGCCGGTCGTCGTCGAGATAGAGGATGCGCACGTGGAAACAATCGTTAACAGTGGGGCAGGCGGTCCGTTAATACCATGCATCCATGCCCGAACGCCATAGAAGGATTCCCGGACCC
>Ga0070714_100004575_pt1 | contig 10432 bp, 8 predicted proteins | sample LARL83metaG_FD_65450 | JGI IMG/M metagenome (GOLD analysis project Ga0070714, IMG submission 65450) | Corn, switchgrass and miscanthus rhizosphere microbial communities from Kellogg Biological Station, Michigan, USA - LAR L8-3 metaG | ecosystem: Host-associated > Plants > Roots > Rhizosphere ... | reverse complement strand
GGCCAGCGCGATCCAGGCGGCGTTCTCCCTGCGCGAGGCCGCGGCCAGCCGCCCGGCCCGGCGGGTCAGCTCGTCGGAGACCCACTGGCGCGCGCCGACCTCCGAGTGGGCCAGGGCGGTCGGCACGCCCTCACCGCGCGCGAACTCCCGGCACCGGTCGACGAACTGCGCCAGTTCGCTGTCGTAGTCCTGCCGGACCGAGCTGTGGCAATCCGGTCCGTGGACCACGCCGGCGCCCCTCCCTGACGTACTTATTCCGCAGCAAGCTGGGAGCGTACACCGGTGGCGGCGGGCCCCGGGGCAAGAGGACCGCAAGCGGGTCGATCCGTTACTGGATGACGACAATCACCGCGGCGCGGTGGCCGTCGCGAGCGGGCGGTCATTCCCACTCGATGGTGCCCGGCGGCTTGGAGGTCACGTCGAGCACGACCCGGTTCACGTCGCGCACCTCGTTGGTGATCCGGGTGGAGATCCGGGCCAGCACCTCGTAGGGCAGCCGGGTCCAGTCCGCGGTCATCGCGTCCTCGGAGGACACCGGCCGCAGCACGATCGGGTGGCCGTAGGTGCGTCCGTCGCCCTGCACGCCCACCGAGCGCACGTCGGCCAGCAGCACCACCGGGCACTGCCAGATCGCGCGGTCCAGGCCAGCCTTCGTCAGCTCGTCGCGGGCGATCGCGTCGGCCTCGCGCAGCAGGTCCAGACGCTCCTCGGTGACCTCGCCGACGATGCGGATGCCGAGGCCGGGCCCGGGGAAGGGCTGGCGCCAGACGATCTCGGGCGGCAGGCCGAGCTCCACGCCGACCCGGCGCACCTCGTCCTTGAACAGCCGGCGCAGCGGCTCGACGAGTTCGAACTCGAGGTCGTCGGGCAGGCCGCCGACGTTGTGGTGCGACTTGATGTTCGCGGTGCCCGCGCCGCCGCCGGACTCGACCACGTCCGGGTACAGCGTGCCCTGCACCAGACACCAATCCGCGGGGGACGCCCCCGCGCCCCCGGGCACCGGCTCGCCACCCTCGGCCGACTCGGCGATGATCTCGGCCTGGGCCTGCTCGAAGACCCGGATGAACTCGCGGCCGATGATCTTGCGCTTCTCCTCCGGGTCGGTGACCCCGGCCAGCGCGTCGAGGAAGCGGCGCCGGGCGTCCACGACCTTCAGGTCCACGCCGGTGGCCGCGACGAAGTCCTTCTCGACCTGCTCGGCCTCGCCCTTGCGCAGCAGCCCGTGGTCGACGAAGACACAGGTGAGCTGGTGCCCGATGGCGCGCTGCACGAGCGCGGCGGCGACCGCCGAGTCCACGCCGCCGGACAGCCCGCAGATGGCGCGCTTGCCGCCGACCCGGGCGCGGATCGACTCGACCGCCTCGTCCACGATGTTGACCATGGTCCAGGCGGGGGTGATCCCGGCGCCGTGGTACAGGAAGTTCTCCAGCACCTTCTGGCCGTACGCGCTGTGCAGCACCTCGGGGTGGTACTGCACGCCGTAGAGCCGCCTCTCGTCGTCTTCGAAGGCTGCGACGGGCGTGCCCTCGGAGCGCGCGCTGACCAGGAAGCCCTCGGGCGCGGCCACCACCGAGTCGCCGTGCGACATCCAGACCGACTGCGCGGCCGGGGTGCCGGAGAAGAGGGTCGAGGAGGTGTCGCCGACGCTCAGCGCGGTACCGCCGTACTCGCGCGTCCCGGTCTTGTCCACCACGCCGCCCAGCGCCCGCGCCATGGCCTGGAAGCCGTAGCAGATGCCGAAGGTGGGCACCCCGGCCCGGAACAGCTCGGCCCCGACGTGCGGCGCGCCCTCGGCGTACACGGAGGACGGACCGCCCGAAAGGATGATCGCGGCGGGGCGCTTGGCCAGCATCGCGGCCACCGACGTGGTGTGCGGCACGATCTCGCTGTACACCCGCGCCTCGCGCACCCGGCGGGCGATCAGCTGGGCGTACTGCGCGCCGAAGTCGACGACGAGGACCAGGGGGGAAGTGGTGTCCATGATGCCGACCAGTCTAAAGGGAGCGCCGTGCGCCGCGTCCGGGCGCACGGCCCGTCACGCACGGCCCGTCACGCGCGGCCGCGCCCCAGCTCCAGCAGCGCCATCGCGATCGTGGTGCCGGGACGGCCGAGCGCGGCGGTGTAGCGGCCGATGACCTCGGTCTCGCGGCGCAGGTCCACCCGGCGGCCGCCCTCGGCCAGGCGCGCGGCCTGGATCTGCCGGGAGACCTCGTTGCGGCGCAGCACGAGCTGCGCGATCTGTTCGTCGAGGGCGTCGATGCTCGCGCGGCCGCCCTCGACCGTGGTCTCAGTGGCCGCGGTGTTCTCAGTGATCACAGTGTTCTCGGTCACCGCGATACCCGTGGCCGTGTCCGTCTGCGTGCCCGTGTCCGTCGTCATCGGTCGCTTCCTTCCGGGAGGGCGCCGAGCCCGCACGGTCCCGCGCACACGACGGCGCCCCGGACCGTGGGGTCCGGGGCGCCGTGGTGAGGTCTACGCCGATCCGTCAGCGCGCGACCGCCTGGCTCGCCGGACCTGCCGGAAAGCCATAGCTAAATCGCCGCGACCGAATCATGGCCGACACTCTAGCAGAGGCGGGCTCGATCAGCCCCAGCTCGAGGTGTTGGCCTGCTCGGTCTGCTGGTAGGAGTCGTGCGTCTGCTCCAGCACGCGGCCGATGGCCTGCAGCACGTTGCCGAGGTCCTGCTGGGCCTGGGTCCACTTCTGCTGCTGCTGCTGGTACTGCTCGGCCGCCGCGCCCGTCCAGTCGGCGACCAGCGGCGCGAGGTAGCTGTGGAGATCGTCGAGCTTCTGCGTCAGGTTCTGGTACGTGCGCTGGACGTTCTGCGAGGCCTGCGCGATCGTCTCGAACGTGATCAGCATCTCGCCGGATCCGAATCCTGCCATGTCCTGCTACTCCCCTCGTAGGTTGAAAAGCCCCGTCCGCCTGCGCGGCCGGTTCCCGCCCGGTTGACGTCGTGACGGACCGTCAGCCAAGACCGCTGAGGATCTGGCTGATCTGCGAGTGATTCGACTCTTCAACCTGCGTGTAGTTCTTGTTCGTCGAGCCCAGCAGCTCGGAGATCTGCGCCAGGGCCTGCGTAAGCTTCGTGGCGTCCTCGTTCCAGCGGTTGATCAGCTGCTGGAACGCGCTGGACGCCTGGCCCTTCCAGCTCCCGGCCACCGGCTCGATCTGGCTCAGCAGGGAGCGCAGCTCACCGCTGATCTCCTGGGAGACCTGGTCTACCTGCTGAGCTGCCTTCGCCATGACTTCAGGCGTAGTGCCGAAGGAACCGGCCATGTTCACCATCCCCGTCGTATCAGGAAGACTGTCTAGGACAACTGTGTCGTTGTCAGATCCACCATTCCCGCTTTCCCCCACAGCCCGAGGCCCTCGCAGAGGGGACGGTTCGGTGCCATCTGCCCCTACACGCTACTGGCAGCGGAGCGGCACCCGAAAGCGGGGTGTCAGACATTAACAAGTCTTTACCCGACACCCGCAGGCGGCGCCGTTCCGTCCCGTAGTGAGCCCACCCTATCGAATCATCACATTATCAGCGTATTACCTCATACCCAACCGCTTGAGCAGCCGCAGCGCGGTGCTCAGCTGCCTGGTGTACCGCGCCGCCGACATGCCGAACCAGGGCGCGAGCGGCAGCAGCGTCTGCCGTGCGATCGTCTGCACCTCGGTATAACGGTGGATACCTTCAGCCCCGTTGCGCCGGCCGAGGCCGGAGTCGCCCATGCCGCCGATCTCCGCGCCGACCGAGCCGAACGCGGCGCCGTACGCCTCGTTCACGTTGACCATGCCGGTGCGCAGGCGCAGCGCGGTCTCGCGGGCGCGCTTGGAGTCGCGGGTCCACACCGCGGCGTTGAGGCCGTAGGGCGTGTCGTTGGCCGCCTCCAGCACCTCGGCCTCGTTCTTGAACCCGTACACGGAGACCACCGGGCCGAAGGTCTCCTCGGCGTAGACGCTCATGGCGTGGGTCACCCCGGACAGGATCGTCGGCTCGTAGAACAGCGAGCCCACGTCGGGCCGCCGCCGACCGCCGGCCATCACCCTCGCGCCCTTGGCCCGCGCGTCCTCCACGTGCAGGGTGACCGCCTCGAGCTGCTTGGTGGAGGCCAGCGAGCCGATGTCCGCGGAGTAGTCCAGGTTCGCGCCGAGCCGCAGCGCCTTGGTCTCGGTGACGAAGCGCTCGACGAACTGGTCGTAGAGCGAGTAGTGCACGTACAGCCGCTCGAAGGAGACGCACAGCTGCCCGGCGGAGGAGAAGCAGCCGCGCAGCGCGCCCTGCACCGCCTTCTCCACGTCGGCGTCGTCGAACACGATCATCGCGTTCTTCCCGCCGAGCTCGAGCGAGCAGCCGACCAGCCGGCCGGCCGCCTGCTGGGCCACCTGCCGCCCGGTGCGGGTCGAGCCGGTGAAGGCCACGTAGTCGGCGTGGTCCACCACGGCCGGTCCGGTGACCGGGCCCTCGCCGGTGACGATCTGCCACACGTCCTCGGGCAGCCCGGCCCGGATGGCGAACTGGCGCGCGTAGAGGGCGGTGAGCGTGGTGGAGCTGTCGGGCTTGTGCACGACGGCGTTGCCGGCCACCAGCGCCGGGGCGATGTCCATGACCACCAGCGCGAGCGGGTAGTTCCACGGCGTGATCAGGCCCACGACGCCCTTGGGGTGGCGCACCTCGGTGACCTTGGTCAGCCCCGGCAGGATCCCGGGCCTGCGCCGGTCCTTCAGGTACCCGCGCGCCGCGACCGAGTAGTGCCGCAGCGCGGCGGCGGACCCGGCCAGTTCCTCGTAGGCGTGCAGCCGCGCCTTGCCGGTCTCGATCTGGATCAGGTTGAGCAGGTGCGGCTCGTTGTCGAACAGCAGGTCGTGGAGGCGCCGCAGCACCGCGGCCCGCTCCCCCACCGGCCGGGCGGCCCAGGCCGGCTGCGCGGCCCGCGCCTTCTGGAAGGCGTGCCGCACGTCCCCCGGCCCCGACTGCGGCAGCTCGACGATCACCTCGCCGGTCAGCGGCGCGTGGACCGGCGCGGTCCCGGCCGTCGACCCGACCACGACGCCCTCCACCAGCCGCGCCACGAACTCCCGCGACAGGTGCGGGCGTATCGACTCCAGCCGCGCCGGGTTGCCGCCCGCGCCCGGTTTCGCGCCCGAGCCCGCCGGAGTGGAGGCCGAGGCCGCTTGGGGGGTCGGAGTCACGCCGCTGGTCGTCATACCGCAAAGACTAAAGGCGCACCACCCTCGAATCCAGAGCAGGTTACCGGCAGGTAGCCGATCGGATCACGGGTGTCGGACGAGAACCGGGCAGGCGTCAGAAGGCGAGTTCGTCCCATGCGATGCGGATCGGGAACGGCTCCTCGGCGCGGATGCCCTCAGGCGTCTCGGCGGGAGTCCAGCACGCGCGCACTTCGTACCGCTTGTCGTCCTCGGGCAGCGCGTACCAGGTGACGGTGGAGATGGCCCCGTTGCGCGTCTCCACGATCCAGTAGTGCGGGATTCCGGCCGCGGCGTACTCGCCGAGCTTGTGGATCTTGTCGCGCTTGCGGCTTGTCGGTGAGACCATCTCGACGACGAGGAGCGCGTCTTCGGGTGCGATCAGCGCATTCCGATCGATGCAACGATAGACGATGATGTCGGGCCGACGATGGCTCAGCGGCGCGTTCTCCAACCGCAGATCCGAATCGAACACCGAATCGAGGCAGAACCCGGCCTCGGCAGCGAACGTCTTGGCATGCGTGCGCAGAGCGATCCAGAGCAGCCCGACGGCCTTCTGATGATCCCTGGACGGCGCCTCCATGAAGATGACGTCGCCGTCCACGACCTCGATGCGCCGACAGATTTCCTCAGGCAGTGCGCCCCACTGCTCAGCGGTCAGGGTTTCCGTGATCCAGTACGGGATCCGTGCGCCCCACTCGACTTCGTCGGTCCAGGCCATTGCCGCGGTCATCGGTCGCTCCGTGTACTCGTCGCTCATGCCACCCTCCGTAGCACGGAACAAACCCTACGTGACCGTTCCGACGCCGCTAGGCGGCGCCGGAGGAGGCCGCCCCTGACCCGACCACCGTCAGCGGCAGCAGCTTCTTGCCGGTGGGGCCGACCTGGATCTCGGTCTGCATCTGCGGGCAGACGCCGCAGTCGAAGCAGGGAGTCCAGCGGCAGTCGTCCACCTCGACCTCGCGTATCGCGTCCTGCCAGTCCTCCCACAGCCACTCGCGGTCGAGGCCGGAGTCCAGGTGGTCCCAGGGCAGCACCTCGACCTGGTCGCGCTCGCGGGTGGTGTACCAGGGCACGTCGACCGGCTCGTCCTTCAGCGCCCGCTGCGCCGCCTGCATCCAGCGCTCGTAGGAGAAGAACTCGCTCCAGCCGTCGAAGCGGCCGCCGTCCTCGTAGGCGGCGCGAATGATCCTGCCGATGCGGCGGTCGCCCCGGGAGAGCAGGCCCTCGACGATGCCGGGCTTGCCGTCGTGGTAGCGGAAACCGATGGCGCGGCCGTAGTCGCGGTCGGCGCGGATCGCGTCGCGCAGCTTCGCCAGGCGCGCGTCGGTCTCCTCGGCGCCGAGCTGGCCGGCCCACTGGAACGGGGTGTGCGGCTTGGGGACGAAGCCGCCGATGCTGACGGTGCAGCGGATGTCGCGGCTGCCGGTGGCCGCGCGGCCGGCCTTGATGACGTTGCGGGCCATCTCGGCGATCTGCAGCACGTCGTCGTCGGTCTCGGTGGGCAGGCCGCACATGAAGTAGAGCTTGACCTGGCGCCAGCCGGCCGAGTACGCCGCCGTGACCGTGCGGATCAGGTCCTCCTCGCTGACCATCTTGTTGATGACCTTGCGGATCCGCTCGCTGCCGCCCTCGGGCGCGAAGGTCAGGCCGCTGCGGCGGCCGTTGCGCGAGAGCTCGTTGGCCAGGTCGATGTTGAACGCGTCGACGCGCGTGGACGGCAGCGACAGCGAGGTCTGCGTGCCCTCGTAGCGGTCGGCCAGGCCCTTGGCGATGTCGGCGATCTCGCTGTGGTCGGCCGAGGACAGCGAGAGCAGGCCGACCTCCTCGTAGCCGGTGGCGGTCAGGCCCTGCTGCACCATCTCGCCGATGCCGGTGATGGAGCGCTCGCGCACCGGCCGGGTGATCATGCCGGCCTGGCAGAAGCGGCAGCCGCGGGTGCAGCCGCGGAAGATCTCGACGCTCATGCGCTCGTGGACGGTCTCGGCGAGCGGGACCAGCGGCTGCTTCGGGTACGGCCATTCGTCCAGGTCCATGACCGTGTGCTTCGACACGCGCCACGGCACGCCGGGGCGGTTCGGCACGACGCGCTTGATCCGGCCGTCGGGCAGGTATTCGACGTCGTAGAAGCGCGGGACGTACACGCCGCCGGTGCGCGCGAGGCGCAGCAGGAGTTCGTCGCGGCCGCCGGGGCGCCCGTCCCGCTTCCAGCGGCGGACGATGTCGGTGATGGCGAGGACCGCCTGCTCGCCGTCGCCGAGGACGGCGGCGTCGATGAACTCGGCGATCGGCTCGGGGTTGAACGCGGCGTGGCCCCCGGCGATGACGACCGGGTGCGACTCGTCGCGGTCGGCGGCGTCCAGCGGGATGCCGGCCAGGTCGAGCGCGGTGAGCAGGTTGGTGTAGCCCAGCTCGGTGGAGAACGAGACGCCGAACAGGTCGAAGGCGCCGACCGGGCGGTGCGCGTCCACGGTGAACTGCGGCACGCCGCGCTCGCGCATCAGGGCCTCGAGGTCCGGCCAGACCGAGTAGGTGCGCTCGGCCAGCACGCCCTCGCGCTCGTTGAGCACCTCGTAGAGGATCATGACGCCCTGGTTCGGCAGCCCGACCTCGTAGGCGTCCGGGTACATCAGCGCCCAGCGCACGTCGCAGGAGTGCCAGTCCTTGACCGTCGAGTTCAGCTCGCCGCCGACGTACTGGATCGGCTTGCGGACCGACGGCAGGAGGGCTTCCAGCTGGGGCCAGACCGAGGTAACCACGGCTCCAGGCTACCTGGTCGAGCGCAGGCGGACGTTCTCCAGCAGCCCGACGGCGATGAAGTTGGCGAACATCGAGGAGCCCCCGTAGGAGACGAACGGCAGCGGGATGCCGGCGACCGGCATGATCCCGAGCGTCATCCCGATGTTCTCGAACATCTGGAAGGTGAACCAGCCGGCCACGCCCGCGGCCAGCAGCAGCGGGAAGGGCTCGGTCGCGGTGCGGGCGATCGCGCAGGCCCGCCACAGCAGCACCCCGAACAGCGCGATGATCAGCAGCCCGCCGACCAGGCCGAGCTCCTCGCCGGCCACCGTGAACACGAAGTCGGTCTGCTGCTCGGGGACGAACTGGCCGTTGGTCTGCGCGCCGTGGAACAGCCCCTGCCCGAAGACCCCGCCCGAGCCGATGGCCAGACGCGCCTGGTGGGTGTTGTAGCCGACGCCCTGCGGGTCGAGGTTCGGATCGGCGAAGGCGGCGAACCGGTTGACCTGGTGGGTGGCCAGCAGGTGCAGCTTCACGACCGCGACGACCCCGGCCGCGGCCAGCGTGGTGAGCAGCGCTAGGACGCGCAGGCGGACCCCGGAGACGATGATCATGCCGACGACGGTCGCGACGACGACCATGGTGGTGCCGAGGTCGGGCAGCAGCGCGATCAGGCCCATCGGCAGGGCGGCGGCCAGCAGCGCGTAGCCGATCTGACGGCTCGTCGGGGCCTCGCCGCCGCGGCGCCGGTCGTAGACGGGGGCGAGCAGATCGCCGGCGCGGCCGGTGGTCGGGCGCGCGGCGAGCGCCATCGCGACGGCCATCACGACCCCGACCTTCGCGAACTCGGCCGGCTGGATGGAGAAGCCCGCGCCCAGCTCGATCCAGGAGCGCGCGCCGTTGACCGTCGAGCCCAGCGGGGAGAGCACCGCGAGCAGGCCGAGCAGGGCGAAGAGGTAGGCGATCGGGGTCAGCGCGCGCAGGCGTTTGTGGTCGAGCGCGCTGACGGCGGCGGCGAGCGCCAGGCCGACGGCGAGGTTGAACAGGTGCCGTTCGAGGAAGTACTGCGGGTCGCCGCCGGTCAGCTGGCTGCGGGAGCGGGTGGCCGACCAGACGAGCACGGCTCCGACCAGCGAGAGCGCGACAGCCGAGCCGGCCAGCGGCCAGTCGAAGCGGCGCAGCGCTCCGCCGCGGCGGCCGGCGGCGCGCACGCGGGCGGCGGGGGTCCGGTTCGGCAGCGCGACCGCGACGGCCGGCACTCCTGCGTCTTCTCCGATGATCATGTCAGGGCTCCGACGCGGTACAGGTCGGCGTACCGGCGCTCGGGAAGGTAGAGAGCCGTCGTGTCAATCGGCTGGTTCGAACCGAAGGGCAGGCGAAGGGCCGCGGGTAGGGAGGCGGCTGCGGGCTGCTGGTCGGATGCGGGAGTGACGAGCGTGCCGTCGGGGCGGATCTGCGGCAGCGTGGCGGGCGGGTGCGGGAGCAGCGCGGTCTGCGGCACGATCGCGCCTTTCTGCACTCCGTACAGTGCTTCCTCGATCTTCTCGACCGCCGGGCCCGAGGTCATCGCGCCCTGCCCGCCCTGCGAGACCTCCATCGCGAGCGCGTACTGCGGGTGGTCGGCGGGCAGGAACGAGGCGAAGACGGAGGTGGCCTGTTTGCCGTAGACGTCCGCGGTTCCGGTCTTCGCGCCGATCTTGACCTGGTCCTTCGGCCAGGCCCCGAAGACTCCGGAGGCGGTGCCCTCCTGCGCGACCCCCTCGAAGGCGTTGACCAGGAACGCGCGCGTGGACGGCGAGACGGGCACGCGGCCCTCCACCACCGGCTTGTACGTCTCGACGAGCTTGCCGTTCGGGGAGATGACCGCCTTCTCCAGGTGCGGGCGGTAGAGCGTGCCGCCGTTGGCCAGCGCCGAGTAGGCCCGGGCCAGCTGGAGCGGGGTGACCAGGATGCCGCCCTGGCCGATCGCCTCGATCACCGCGTCGCCGCCGCGGAACTGCCAGCCGTCCTGGCAGTTCTCGTAGGCGATCTGCTTGAGGTACGCGGCGCGGGCCCGGTCGGCGCGGGCCACCTCGGGGTAGCCGGTCTGCGCGCGCTTGCACCAGATCCCGCGCATCGCCTGCCAGGTGGCCAGCTTCTCCTGCCGGGTCTGCACGTCGCCGGCCGCCTCGCCGGGCAGGTCGAGGCCGGTCGGGCGGCCGAGCCCGTAGGCCTTGGCCATCGTCTGCACGGGGTCGGAGGGGTGCGCGACCGGCTTGTTGCCGCCGTCGTGCAGCCACATCTGGTAGGCGGCCCGGTAGAAGACGGTGTCGCAGGACACTTCGATGGTGTGCTTGAGCGTGATCGGGCCGAACGCCTCGCCCTCGAAGTTGTGGAAGGCGGTGCTGCCGACCTGGAACGAGGGCGAGCAGTCGTAGGTGCCGTGCGCCGGGAAGCCGTCCTGCAGCATGGCCGAGGCGGTGACGATCTTGAAGGTCGAGCCGGGGGCGAACT
>Ga0070714_100004574_pt1 | contig 10435 bp, 8 predicted proteins | sample LARL83metaG_FD_65450 | JGI IMG/M metagenome (GOLD analysis project Ga0070714, IMG submission 65450) | Corn, switchgrass and miscanthus rhizosphere microbial communities from Kellogg Biological Station, Michigan, USA - LAR L8-3 metaG | ecosystem: Host-associated > Plants > Roots > Rhizosphere ... | reverse complement strand
GGCGGGATCGTCTTCCTGAACCTGCGCGACCGCGCGGGGATGGTGCAGGTCTCGTTCAATCCGGACTACACCCCGGCCGAGGTCATCGACGCCGCTGGCAGCATCCCGCTCGAGAGCGTGGTGCAGGTCGAGGGGACGGTCGCGATGCGCCCATCGGGGATGTTCAATCCGGACATGGAGACGGGTGAGATCGAGGTGCACGCCACCTCGGTCCGCGTGCTCGGCCCCGCGGAGTCGGTGCCCATGCCGGTGGCGACGAAGGGCTCGAACCTTCCCGCGGAGGAAGTGCGGCTCCGCTACCGCTATCTGGATCTGCGCCGCTCCGCGCTGCAGGCGAATCTGGTGCTGCGGCATCGCCTCATGCAGGCAACGCGTCGGTATCTCGACGAGCTCGGCTTCCTCGAGGTCGAGACGCCGATCCTGACGAAGCCCACGCCGGAAGGTGCGCGCGACTATCTCGTCCCCAGCCGCATCCACCCGAGCGAGTTCTACGCGCTTCCGCAGTCGCCGCAGCTGTACAAGCAGTTGCTGATGATCTCGGGAATGGATCGCTATTTCCAGATCGCGCGCTGCTTCCGCGACGAGGATCTCCGCGCGGATCGTCAGCCCGAGTTCACGCAGATCGACATCGAGGCGTCGTTCATCGGGCGCGAGGACGTCTACGCGCTGACGGAGGGGTTACTCGTGCGCCTCTTCGCGGAGGCGGGCGTCACGATCACCTCGCCGTTCGCGCGCATGTCGTACGCGGACGCGATGGAGCGCTACGGCTGCGACCGCCCCGACCTGCGCTACGATCTGGAGCTGCGCGACGTCAGCGACGTCTTCCGTGCGTCCGATTTCGCGATTGCGCGCTCCGCGCTCGATGCCGGCGGCCGCATCCGTGGGCTTCGCGTTCCGGGTGGCGCGAAGCTCTCGCGAAAGCAGGTGGACGAGCTCGAGGCCGCCGCTCGCGGCGCTGGCGCGGCCGGACTCCTTCGCCTCAAGAACTCGGCGGGAACGCTCGAAGGTCCGGCGGCGAAGGCGCTGGGCGAGGGCGCGCGCGACGCGCTTCAGCTCGCCGACGGCGACCTCCTCCTCATGGTCGCGGGCGCGGATCACGTATCGAGCCCGGCGCTCGACCGCGTTCGTCAGGACGCCGCGCGCCGGATGGAGCTCGTTCGCGACGGCGGAAGCTCGCTCCTCTGGGTCACCGATTTCCCCATGTTCGAGGTCGATCCCGCGACCGGGCGACTCGGCGCGATGCACCATCCGTTCACCGCGCCCAACCCGGAGGACGTGCCACTGCTGGATACCGATCCCGGGCGCGTTCGCGCGCTGGCATACGATGTGGTGTACAACGGGACGGAGCTTGGCGGAGGGAGTATCCGCATCAATGACCCGGCGCTACAGCGGCGCGTCCTATCCTTGCTCGGCATCGACGCCGCAACGGCGGAAGCGAGATTCGGCTTCCTCCTCGAAGCGCTCGCGGCCGGGGCGCCGCCGCACGGTGGCATCGCGATGGGGATGGACCGCATCGCCATGCTCCTGGCGGGGGCGACGTCGCTGCGTGACGTGATCGCGTTTCCGAAGACCACCGCCGCGCGTGCCCTGTTCGAGGGCGCGCCGTCACCTGTCCCGGCCGACGATCTGGCCGAGCTGCATCTGAAGACAAGCACCGAGTGAGCGTTCAAGAAGAAACGATCGCGCAGCGCCTCTCCACGGAGGGCGCGGACATGCTGACGCTGGCGGGCGTCAACGACGAGAACCTGACCGAGCTCATGCGCCAGACGGGCGTGCGGGCCGCGCTTCGTGGCGACGTCCTGACGCTGAGCGGATCGCGCGACGACGTCGAGCGCGCCGCGCCCGTGGCGCAGCGGATGATCGACGCCGCGAAGCAGCAGTCGGTGCTCACCGCCGACGACGTGCTGCGCATGACGCTGGACGGCGCGCGTCCCGAAGGCGGGAACGGCGAGCGCATCGTTCTCCCCGGCGTTCGCAAGGTCATCCAGCCGAAGACGACGGGGCAGGCGGAGTATCTCCGTCTCATCGCCGACAACGACATCGTCGTCGGGATCGGACCCGCGGGAACCGGAAAGACCTATCTCGCCGTCGCGGCCGCCGTCGATGCGCTGTCGCGCAAGCGGGTGCGCCGCATCGTGCTCGCGCGTCCTGCGGTCGAAGCCGGCGAGAGCCTCGGCTTCCTTCCGGGCGACATGCAGGCGAAGGTCGATCCGTACCTGCGCCCGCTGTACGACGCCCTCGAGGACATGATGCCGCAGGAGCGGGTGCAGAAGGCGCTCGAGACGCGCACCATCGAGATCGCGCCGCTTGCGTACATGCGTGGCCGCACGCTCGCCGACGCGTTCGTCATCCTGGACGAAGCGCAGAACGCCACGAACGCCCAGATGAAGATGTTCCTCACGCGCCTTGGCGTGAACTCCAAGGTCGTGATCACGGGCGACAAGACGCAGATCGATCTGCCGCGACGCGAGGAGTCCGGGCTCGTGCAGGTGGAGCGCGTGCTCGACGGCATCGAAGGGATCGCCTTCTTCTACTTCAACGACGCCGACGTCGTGCGCCATCGGCTGGTGCGCGACATCATCAAGGCATACGCCGACGACCAGAACGGGTAGGGTCGGGAGCGACGATGAATCTCTGGCAGCGCATCGAAGCGCGTAACGCGGGCGAGGATCCGGATCGGATCGAGCGCGAGAAGGCGCGCGGCGCGGACCGCACGCCGCGCCTCCCGCGGCTGGATCTCGCACTCGAGATCAGCGCGTTCGTCGCGCGCGTCGTGCTCGACGCGCGGCTGAGCTTCGCGGCGGCCGTGCTCGTCGCGGCGTTCGTGCCGGGGCTGCGCGGCCAGATCATCACGGCGATCCTCGTCGGCCTCGGCGCGTTTCTGGTGTACCGCGCCGACCGGCTGCAGCGCATTCCCGAGCACCTCCGCTGGCTCGCGTGGGCCGATCTCAATCGCCCGCTGCTGCGCCGGCTCTCGCTCGAGGCGCCGGGGACGTACGCGCACACGATGGTGATCGCGAGCCTGTGCGAGTCGGCGTGCAACGCGATCGGCGCCGACGGCCTGCTCGCGCGCGTGGGCGCGTACTACCACGACATCGGCAAGCTGCGCAAGCCGACGCACTTCGTCGAGAATCAGGCCCGCGGTCGCAACCCACACGACAAGCTCAAGCCCGCGACGAGCGCTGGGATCATCCGCGGCCACGTGCGCGACGGGCTCGAGATGGCGCGCGACCACGGGGTCCCCGCGCCCATCCGCGCGTTCATCGCGGAGCACCACGGCACGCTCCCCATGGCCTTCTTCCTGGAGAAGGCGCGCGAGCGCGACGCGAGCGTGAGCGTGACGGAGTACTGTTATCAGGGACCGATTCCGCAGAGCGCCGAGACGGCGGTACTGATGCTCGCCGACGGCGTGGAGGCGAAGGTGCGCGCGCTCCCCGATCCGTCGCCGACGGCGATCGGTGAGGCGATCGATACGATCTTCGCGCGTCGCCTGGAAGAAGGGCAGCTCGCACAGGCACCGCTCACGCTCCGACAGCTCGGCATCGTGCGCGACCAGTTCCTGCGCATCCTGAGCGCGATGCATCACGGGCGCATCGAGTACCCGACCGGGAAGTACCGGACGCTCTCGATCGCGCCGGACTCGCGCGCCAGCGCGTGATCGCGAGCGCGTGACGGCGAAGCGCGCACCTCGCTCGGCTCCCGCGACGTCGATCGCGGTGGACGTCGCGCGTGACGGCGTCCGCATCCCGCTCTCCGAAGAGCGCGTTCGCGAGATCGTCCGCGCCGTGTGCAAGCGCGAGCGCGTGCAGCGGGCGCTGATCTCGGTGACGTTCGTGACGAACGCCCGCATCGCCGCGATGAATCGCGAGTTCCTGGATCACCGCGGCCCCACCGACGTCATCACCTTCGAGCTGGAGCCGACGGCCGGCGTCGTGATGGGCGACGTGTACATCGCGCCGGACGTCGCGCGCGACAATGCGGCGAGCGCGGGCGTCGGTATCCGCGAGGAGCTGGTGCGGCTCGTCGTGCACGGAGCGCTGCACGTGCTGGGACACACGCACGACGAGGGCGATCACCGCACGAAGGGGCCGATGTGGAAGCGACAGGAGGCGCTCGTTGCCGCCCTCGCTTGACGCGCTCCTCGCCGATTTCGATGCAGGCAAGCCCGCGGCGCTCGCGCGCGCGGTCAGCATCGTCGAGAACCATCGCGACGGATACGACGCCCTCATGGCCCGCCTGCACCCGCGGCTCGGTCGCGCGAAGCGCATCGGCCTCACGGGACCACCGGGCGCGGGGAAGAGCACGCTGACGAACCTGCTCGTGCGTGCGCTGCGCGAGCGCGGCGACCGCGTGGGGGTCGTCGCCGTCGATCCGACCTCGCCATTCACTGGCGGCGCGCTGCTCGGCGACCGCGTGCGGATGGAATCCGTCTCGCTCGATCCGGGCGTCTTCATCCGCTCGATGGCGACGCGTGGCTCGCTCGGCGGCCTCTCGGCGCGCACCGCCGAAGTCGCGGACGTGCTCGACGCCTTCGGCTTCGATTGGATCCTCATCGAGACGGTCGGCGTGGGGCAGAGCGAGCTCGACATCGCGCGGACGGCCGACACGACGGTCGTCGTTCTCGTCCCCGAATCGGGCGATTCGATCCAGACGCTCAAGGCCGGCGTGATGGAGGTCGCGGACATCTTCGTCGTGAACAAGGCCGATCGCCCGGGCGCGGACCGTCTGCGGAACGACATCGAGCTGATGCTCGGTCTTCGGCGCGGCGTGGCGAGCCACAACGTTCCCGCGCATCACGGCGTCTCGCTCAAGACGATCAATCCCATTCGCATCGCGCGCGAGGCGGCGCGGGAAGAAGCGCCGGAGACGTGGACGCCGCCCGTACTGCAGACGATCGCCGCACGTGAGGAAGGCGTCTCCGAGCTGCTCGCGGCCGTGGAACGGCATTTTCGTTATCTTGAGACGTCCGGTGCACTGCGCGAGCGGCGCCGCGGACGGCTTCGCAATCAGGTGGTCGAAGTCGTGGCCGAGCGGGTGCGAACGCGCCTGTGGGGCGACGACGCGACGAATGCCTGGGTGGACGCGCAGCTCCCCGCGCTCGAAGAGGGGAGCGCGACGCCGTTCGGCGTCGCCGACACGCTGCTTCGGCAGAGCGGTCCCTTGTTGACGGGAGTTCCGACATGACGACGCCAGATACGGCAGAGATGATGGAGCTCGAGCGCCTCCGCGCGGAGGTCGCCGAGTGGCGCGCGAGGTACGAGCGCGCGACCAAGCGCGAGGGGCTGTACGCGAACTCGTCGAGCGCCGTCGAGCCGCTTTACACGGCGCTGGACGCGCCTGACGTCGAGGTCGCGGAGGAAGTTCCCGGCGCGTTCCCGTTTACGCGCGGCATCCACGCGACCGGCTATCGCGGCAAGCTCTGGACGATGCGCCAGTTCGCCGGCTTCGGCACGGCGCGCGAGACGAACGCGCGGTACAAGTTCCTCCTCTCACAGGGCCAAACCGGGCTGTCGGTCGCGTTCGACTTCCCCACGCTGATGGGGTACGACTCGGACCATCCGCGCTCCGAGGGCGAGGTGGGGAAGTGCGGCGTCGCGATCTCGAGCCTCGCCGACATGGAGACGCTGTTCGAGGGCATCCCCCTCGATAAGGTCTCGACGTCGATGACGATCAACGGCCCCGCGGTCATCCTGTACGCGTTCTACATCGCGGCGGCGGAGAAGCAGGGCGTGGATCCCACGCAGCTTCGCGGGACGATCCAGAACGACATCCTCAAGGAGTACATGGCGCAGCACGCGTGGGTCTATCCCATCGAGCCCGCGCTGCGTCTCATCGTGGACAACTTCGAGTGGTCGGCGAAGCACGTCCCGCTCTGGAACACGATCTCGATCTCGGGCTACCACATTCGCGAAGCCGGCGCGACGGCCGCGCAGGAGCTTGCGTTCACGCTCGCGGACGGCTTCACGTACGTGGAGCGCGGCATCGCGCGCGGCCTCGCGGTCGACGACTTCGCGCCGCGCCTGTCGTTCTTCTGGGACATCCACAACGACTTCTTCGAGGAGATCGCGAAGCTGCGCGCGGCGCGCCGCATCTGGGCGCGGCATCTCAAGGAGCGCTATGGCGCGAAGGATCCGCGCTCGTGGATCATGCGCTTCCACTCGCAGACCGCGGGCGTGACGCTCACCGCGCAGCAGCCGATGAACAACATCGTCCGCGTCGCGTACCAGGCGATGGCCGCCGTCCTGGGCGGCACGCAGTCGCTGCACACCAACTCGATGGACGAGACGCTCGCGCTCCCCACCGAGCACGCGGTGCAGGTCGCGCTCCGCACGCAGCAGATCCTCGCGTACGAGACCGGCGTCCCGAACGTCATCGATCCGCTCGGCGGCTCCTACTACGTCGAGGCGCTCACCGATCAGCTCGAGCAGGAAGCCGAGCGCCTCTTCGAGCAGATCGACGAGGTGGGTGGCGTCGTGCGCGGGCTCGAGACCGGGTGGCTGCAGCGCAAGATCGCGGAGTCGTCCGCGCGCCAGCAGTGGGAGATCGAGCAGCATCGTCGTGCCATCGTCGGCGTCAACGAGTTCGTCACGGACGAGGAAGCGCTCTCGATTCCGCTCCTCAAGATCAGTGAGGATGCGGAGCGCGAGCAGAAGGCACGCATGGCGGACATGCGCGCCACGCGCGACGGGGCGCTCGTGCAGCAGCGGCTCGACGCCCTGCGAAACGCCGCGCGCACGGACACGAACCTCATGCCGTTCATCCTCGACTGCGCCCGCGCATACTGCACGCTGTACGAGATTCGCGCGGCGATGGAAGACGTGTTCGGCGCGTACCGCGAGCCGGTCTTCTTCTGAGCGACGCACTCTCTCACTCGAACCAGAGCTTCACACACACGCTCATGCGACCCATTCGTGTCCTCGTCGCCAAGCCGGGGCTGGACGGCCATGACCGCGGCGCCAAGGTCGTCGCGGCCGCGCTGCGCGACGCCGGGATGGAAGTCATCTACACGGGACTTCATCAAACGCCCGAGATGATCGCGACCGCGGCCGTCCAGGAAGACGTCGACGTCGTCGGTCTCTCGATCCTGAGCGGTGCGCACATGACGCTCATTCCGCGCGTCCTCGACCTGCTGCGCGAGCAGGGGCGGGACGACGTCCTCGTCACCGGCGGTGGCATCATTCCGCGCGAGGACATGGATGCGCTCGAAGCGCGTGGCACGGGCCGGCTCTTCGGCCCGGGCACGCCGACGAGCGAGCTGATCGAGTACATCCGCGGCTGGTTCGCCGAGCGGGAGCAACAGCCCTCGTGACGTCGCGGCTCCGGACGCTCGACGCCGAGCTGCGGGATCTCGAAGCCGCGGTGGAGCGCGGCGGCGGAGCGAAGAAGATCGAGAAGCTGCACGCCCAGGGAAAACTCTCCGCGCGCGAGCGCGTCGAGCTGCTGCTCGACGACGGAACGCGCTTCCTCGAGATCGGTCTCCTCGTCGCGTACGATCGCTACGAGGGACAGGCGCCGGCCGCCGGCGTCGTCACCGGACTCGCGACGGTGCACGGCCGCCAGGTCGTCGTGGTCGCGAACGATCCGACGGTCAAAGCGGGATCGTGGTGGCCCGAGACGATCACCAAGATCCTGCGCGCGCAGGAGATCGCGATGCGGTGCCTCATCCCCATCGTGTATCTCGTCGACTCCGCCGGCGTGAACCTCCCGTACCAGGGCGGGGTCTTCCCCGGACAGTTCGGCGCGAGCCGCATCTTCTACTACAACTCGATCATGCGGCGCTACCTGCGCGTGCCGCAGATCGCCGCGGTGATGGGGCAGTGCATCGCCGGCGGCGCGTATCTCCCCGCGCTCTCCGACGTCATCCTCATGGTGAAGGGGACGTCGTTCATGGGGCTCGGCGGACCGAATCTCGTGAAGGGCGCGACCGGGCAGACCATCGACGGGGAGACGCTCGGCGGCGCGAACACGCACACGCAGATCAGCGGCGTTGCGCACTACGCCGTCGACGACGATCCGCAGTGCATCGCGAAGATCCGCGATCTCATCGACCGACTTCCGGCTCCGCTCGTGCCGGCGGACGACGCTACGCCCGCGACCGACGAGTCGATCTACGACATCCTTCCCACCGACCATCGCATGTCGTACGACATGCACGCGCTCCTCAAGCTGATTCTCGACGACGGCGCGATCGACGAGTTCCAGGGCGAGCTCGCACGCGAGGTCATCTGCGGCGACGCACGCATCGGCGGGATTCCGGTCGCGGTCATCGCGAATCAGCGCGGGCTGATCAAGGGACGCGCGGGCGAGAAGCCGCGCTTCGGCGGAATCGTGTACGCGGAATCCGCCGAGAAGATGGCGTACTTCATCGATCGCTGCGATCGGCAGGGGATCCCGATCCTCTTCGTGCAGGACGTGTCGGGATTCATGGTCGGTGCCGAAGCCGAGCACGAGGGGATCATCCGCGCCGGCGCGCGCCTCGTCGAAGCGATGGCGACGACACGCGTTCCCAAGATCGTGCTCACCGTGAATCACGCCTCCGGCGCGGGCTACTACGCGATGGCCGCGCAGGGCTTCGATCCCGACTTCATCTTCACGTGGCCCACCGGGCGCATGGGCGTGATGGAGGGCGAGGCCGCGGTGCAGGCGGTGCACGGTCCCACCCTCGAGGCTGCGCGTGCGCGTGGTGAGCAGCCCTCGTCCGAGGTTGCCACGGCCGTCGAGGAGATGCGCGCCGATTACGAGCACCAGCTCGATGCGCGCTACGCCGCGGCACGCGGCTTCGTCGACGCGATCATCCATCCGGAGGACACGCGCGCCGTGGTCACCGCGGCGCTGCGCGCCTCGCTCAACAATCGCGGGCCGCATCTCGGTCCGTTCGTCCTTCCTCCATTCCTCGGCCAATGATGCAGCGCGTCGTGCGCGTCGCGAGCGGGCAGGGCTTCTGGGGCGATTCGCTCGAAGCGCCCCGCCAGCAGGCGACCGGTGGTCCTATCGACTATCTCATGCTCGACTATCTGGCCGAGGTGACGATGTCGATCCTGCAGAAGCAGAAGGAGCGCGATCCCAACATGGGGTACGCGCGCGACTTCGTCGGCGCGATCGAATCGATACTCGGGCAGGTCACGGAGCAGGGCGTGCGCGTGGTAGCGAACGCGGGCGGCGTGAATCCGCCGGCGTGCGCGGCAGCGATTCGCGCGGTCGCGGAGAAGCACGGAAAGAAGCTGCGCGTCGGTGTCGTCACCGGCGACGATCTCCTGCCGCGCATCGACGAGCTGCTCCAGAGCGGCCACGCGCTCGAGAACATGGACACCGGCGAGCCGCTGTCGACCATCCGCGATCGCGTGCTGTCGGCGAACGCGTACATCGGCTCCGAGCCCATCGTGGAGGCGCTTCGTCGCGAGGCGCAGGTCGTCGTCACCGGCCGCTCCACCGACACCGCGCTCACGATGGCCCCGATCCGCTTCGAATACGGCTGGAAGTCCGACGATTACGATCGTCTGGCGGCAGGCATCGTAGCAGGACACATCCTCGAGTGCGGCGCGCAGTGTTCCGGTGGCAACTGCCTGTACGACTGGCGCAACATCCCCGATCTCGCGAACGTCGGCTATCCCATCGTCGACGCGCACGAAGACGGCAGCTTCATCGTCACGAAGCACCCGAACACCGGCGGCCGCGTGTCGGTGCATACGGTGTCGGAGCAGCTCGTGTACGAGATGGGCGATCCGCATCGCTACATCACGCCCGACGTCGTCGCGGATTTCACGACGATTCATCTCGAGGATGCGGGCCCTGATCGCGTGCGCGTCTTCGGCATCAAGGGAACCGCGCCGACCGACAAGCTGAAGGTGTCGATCGCATACCGCGCGGGGTTCAAGGCGGTCGGGACGCTCGTCTACGCCTGGCCCGACGCACTCGAGAAGGCGCAGGTGGCCGATCGCATCCTGCGCGAGCGCCTCGACCGACTCGGCCTGCGCTTCGACGAGGTGCTCACCGAGTTCGTCGGCGCGTCGGCGACGCATGGCCGGCTCGCCGGCGACGCGGGACACGACGCGCCGGAAGTGCAGCTTCGCATCGGCGTGCGTGGCAGCGATCGCGCCGCCGTCGAGCGCTTCACGCGCGAGATCGCGCCGCTCGTGCTCAATGGGCCACCGAGCGTCACCGGTTTCGCGGGTGGGCGACCCAAGGTGGAGGAGATCGTCGCGTACTGGCCCGCGCTCGTCGACAAGTCCGTCGTGCAGACGAAGGTGGAGGTGCTCGCATGAAGGTCCGTCTCGTCGACATCGCGCACGCGCGCTCGGGCGACAAGGGTGACACCGCCAACGTCGGCGTCATCGCGCTGCGTCCGGAGTGGTATCCCATTCTCGAGCGCGAGCTGACACGCGCGCGCGTCGGGGAGCACTTCAGGGGAATCATCACGGGCGACGTGCAGCGGTAC
>Ga0070714_100004573_pt1 | contig 10435 bp, 9 predicted proteins | sample LARL83metaG_FD_65450 | JGI IMG/M metagenome (GOLD analysis project Ga0070714, IMG submission 65450) | Corn, switchgrass and miscanthus rhizosphere microbial communities from Kellogg Biological Station, Michigan, USA - LAR L8-3 metaG | ecosystem: Host-associated > Plants > Roots > Rhizosphere ... | reverse complement strand
GGACGTGGCGCTCGTCATCAGGTTCTCGAGCCCGATCGTCGATGCCGAATCCAGTGGCGCCGCGGACAATAGGTCGACCAATCCGGTGTATGACCCGCAGCTCAATCTATCGATCAACGATCCGCATACTGGCTTACCGCTGTGGACGATCACGGAACACATCGAGCCGGGTGACCATCGCGCGGATGACAATCGCCATTTCGACGAAGCAATCGGCCGGATCGTCAATGATTTGCGACGTCTCATCCTCACGCCGGAGCTCGCGTTGTCTCAGAGCGACGAGCCGCCGCCGGGCGCGCGACATATCGCCGAGGTTCACCGGCGCCAGATGGATGCCGGAATCGGACTGGTGTTAGGCAGCGCGATCGGCGCCGTGCTCACGGCGCACACGGCGAACTACCATTGTCCACCATTTCCGACGTCGCCTCCCGACCTGAACGCGCCTCTGCCGCGGGTCGATCTGGCCTGCGACGAGCGTCAGAGCTCGCAGCGGCTGAGGAATGAAATCGTCGGCTCGATCGGCGGGGCAATCATCGGCAGTCTGGTCGGCTGGGTCTTTCCGGTGAGCTTCTAACGGGCAGCGCGGGCCGTCTCGATCGCCGCCGCCTCGCCCGCCGCGGCGGTCTCCGGCGCCGAGATCGCGAGCGGACGACCTGTCTCGAGGAGCGACTTGAGGCTCGCCAACGCCTTCGGCCAGCCGCCGGAAATGCCCTGGAGCACGCCCGACCCTTCGCGCAGATCGTCGTGCACGACGGTGAGCTTGACCTCGGCGCCTAACGACTCGATGTCGAACGTCACCGTCGAGTAGCCTTCGGCGCGGAGCGCGTCGTCGAGCTCGACGCGCCAGGTGAACACAAGGTGGCGCGGCGGGTCGGCCTCGAGGACGATGCCGCTGTCGGAGAGCTTGCCGTCTCGTCCCCAGTAGCGCACGGGCGCGCCGACGGCCCAGCTGCTCTCGACGCGCCGGCCGAACATATAGCGCTCCGTGAACTCGGCGCTCGTCAACGCCTGCCAGAGTCGCTCGGCGGTGGTCGCGATGTACGTCACATAGACGAAGCTCGGCCTAGTCATCGGACGCCTCCCGTTCATCGAGTGCACGTTTCAAGTCTGCTAATACCGCGACGCGCGTCTTCTCGTACTCCGCGATCCAGCGCCGGGCGATCTCATGGATCGGCGCGGGATTGAGGTAGTGCAGCTTCTCGCGGCCGCGCCAGATCGTGACGACGAGGCTCGCCTCCTCGAGCACCGTGAGGTGCTTCGTGACGGCTTGCCGCGACATATCGAGCTGGGCGGCCAGCTCGCCGAGGGTCTGCCCGTTGCGCGCGCGCAAACGATCGAGCAGGAGTCGGCGACTGGCGTCCGCGAGCGCCTTGAAGACGTCGTCCATCCGCCGGATATAATGCAACTTTGTGGTTGCATGTCAAGAGTCGGGTGTCGAACGCCGTCCGTCTGGCGAGCCCGCTCTAGTTAGGCTACAATATCGTCGCTCGACCCCCTACCGGAGACCTGCTCATGGACCGCAGACACTTCGTCGTCTCGTCCGCGCTAGGAACCGCGGCCCTCGCCAGCAAGAAGACGCTTCCCATCGCCGAGAACGCAGCCGCCGCGGCAGCAGCAACGAACGCCGGGACGCGCAAAATTCTCATCGCGGGCGGCAACTATGGCACGTCGTTCATTCGCTACATGGCGCAGTTGACGGGCAAGTCGCGACCGAGGCTCCTCTATCTCCCGACGGCGTCGGCGGACAGTCCTGCCGGGAGCATCGGCTGGTTCCGGAACTGTGCGCCAGTCGAATGCGAGCCGTTCGTGCAGGAGAGCTTCATCGCCAGCTCGCGCCAGGACAAAGGGTGGGACGAAGTGCTGCTGTCGATGGATGGCATCGTCGCGTCGGGCGGCAACACGCTCAACCAGCAGGCGATCTGGAAGGCGCAGGGGATCGACCAGGTGTTGCGGCAGGCGTGGGACCGCGGCATTGTACTCGGCGGCGCGAGCGCTGGCTCGTTGTGCTGGTTCGAGGAAGGGACGACGGACTCGCGTCCCAAGGAGCTGACAACGGTCCAGTGCCTCGGCTTCCTCAAGGGTAGCCACTCGCCGCACTACGACCGCGAGCCGCTCCGTCGCCCACTTTATCAAAAGCTCATCAGCTCCGGGCAGATGAAGCCCGGCTACGCGTGCGACAACGACGCCGGGATCTACTTCGAGGACAATGAGGTGAAGCGCGTCGTGTCGACGCACCCGGAGGCGAAGGTGTACTACGTGAGTATGGTTGGTGGGAAGATCAACGAGAAGGTGCTGGAGCCGGAGAAGATCGCGTAGCGGTAGTCAGTGGTCGGTGAACGGTGGTCGGTGTCGCCGAGCCGTTCACCGACCTCCGTCAGAATCGATACGCGATCAGTTCCCTCGGGCTCGCGAGGACGTAGACACGTCCCTCTGCCTCGTCGATCACGTAGCGATTCTTGCCGCCTAACGGGACACGTCCTTCGTCCTTGCCCGTGTCCTTGTTCACACGCACGACGCCGGGAACGAGCTCGCCCGTGCTGTCCGGCACTGGGGTCACAATGTACGTGTAGCGCTGCATCTCGACTGTACGGCGATAGCGCGTATCGATGTTGATGTTGACGCCAGGGAAGAAGAGTCCCGGGCGCGTGCTCGGCGAACCGCTGTTCGCGATCGAGTACATCGCGATATTGGCGGCGAGATTGAGGGCGCCCAGTCCGAAGCGGGCGAGCTTGCTCGCCTGGGGCGCGGGAAGATAGGTGTGGTAGCGTACGAGGCCGGCGCTGTCGATCATGAGCACGTTCTGACTCGAGAGCAGCACGAACCCGGCGGGTCGCGACTCGAGCAGGAGCGGGCGCTCGTCGCCCTTGAAATCGTAATTGGCGACCTCGCGCGACGCGCCATTGCCTAACGCGACACCCATCAAGCGCTCGTGCGTCGTGAAGCCCTGCGCGACCATGGCCACGAACACCGAGTCATTGCGCGCGACGAAGGGCGTCGCCTGAGCCAGGTCGCCGTAACTATCGGGCCATACGGGGGCTCCGGTCTTCGGATCGAGCAGCTCGAGTACGTGCCGCTTGACGAAGCCGCCATCGCGCGGGCCGATCTCTGTGCGTACGACCAACCCTTTCGGCAGCAGCTCCATTTGCGCGACGTGGGCCTTGTACTCACGCGGGTCGCTCCAGATCGCCGCACCGGTGGCAAGGTCGATCGCCGCCAGCCGATTTTCGTACGGGACATAGAGCACGCCATTCGCGACGAGCATCGGCGCGTAGCCCCCGGTGCGAGTGGGCGGCGTCTTGCCCGCGAGCGACGTCGCGCGCCAGAGCACGGCCCCGGAATTGGCGTTCAGCGCAACCGGGCCATCCTCGCTGATCCACAGCACGATGACGCTGTCGCGGTCGACGATTGGAGGAAGATTGGCCTCGATCGTCGGCAGCTTGCGTCCGCCGCAGCACTCGAGCTCCGCCGTGTGCACCTGGCGTTGGATCGCGTCGGTGGAATGCCACTTCACGCGTCCCGTCTCGATGTCGACCGCCTCGAGGACGGGCGACTCGTTACGTTGGACGATGTACTCCAGGGCGAGCTGCTTCTCGGGGAGGAGGAGCGGTCCGCGCGACGTGCCGAGCGTCGGCGACGGATTGTGCCACTTCCACGCGCCGGTCTGGAGGTCGACGACGCCGGCACCGTCATCGCCGAGCACCCAGAGCGAGGGCGTCATCGGGATGGGCACCTCCCATTTCGGCGCGAAGCCAGCGGAATCCGTGATCGTCCACGTCGGCTTGCCCGTCTCGGGGTCGATGCTCGTTATGTTCCGGCCGCTGACGACGAGGACGTTGCCGAGGGACGTCTGGGTGAAGTAGTACACGTCCGTGTCGGCGGCGAACCGCCAGAGGGGATGCTGCTGTTGGGCGCCGGCGCGCGCGACGAGAGCGACCGACAATGCGGCGGCGCCAAAGATGCGACGCGATGTCATAAGGCCCTCCAGGAGGGTTCTTACCAGGCTATTCCGTAATCCTCACCGTTGTTGCTCGACGCGCCCCACATGGTGTGGTGCTTCGTGTCCAGCATGATGGCGTTGATCGGGCCCGAGGTGCGATCGCCGACCTGTAACGTGTAACCCATCGCCTCGAGCGCCGAGCGGATCTCCATTGGCGTTGTGTTCGAGATGAGCATTCGCCCAGGTCGATTCTCGTGCGCGCCGAACGACGATCGCATCTGGTAGCTGTTGATGTTCGGCGCCTCGACCGCCTGTTGCGGCGTCATTCCCCATTCCACGATATCGAGGAAGAACTGCAACAAATTCTGATCTTGTGAATCACCACCCTGAACGGAAAAGCAGAGGAACGGTGCGCCGTCCTTCATTGCGAGCGTCGGCGTCAGCGTGACGCGCGGATGCTTTCCCGGCTCGATGACATTGAATGGGCCGTCTTTGGCTTCCGTGACAAAGCTCTGCGCCCGCTGGCTCAATCCGATCCCGGTGCGGCCCGCGATCACCGCCGGCACCCATCCGCCGCTCGGCGTCACGCTCACGACCCAACCGGACGAATCCGCGGCCTCGATGGACGTGGTGCCACTATAGAATGATTGTAAGAACGCCTCGTCGGATTGCGGTACATCTTGCTGGCCGCTTCGCTTCGCCGTGTCTCCATTCCGGGTGGACCATTCCGCCAGCAGCCTGGCAAACGGGTTGCTCCCGTTCTGATATGGATACGGATCCCCGGGCTTGATGTTCGGGTCGTTCCTGTTCCAGTCTATCGATGCATAACGAGCCTTGGCGTACTCCTTCGATAGAAGGCCTTTCGCGGGCGACTCGGGCGGGAAGTACGGGTCACCGTAATAGAAGTCACGATCGGCGAAGGCGAGGCTCATCGCCTGATACAGCGCGTGCATGTACTTCGCCGAGTTGAAGCCCATCGACTTGAGGTCGGCGTTCTCGAGGATGTTGAGCGCCTGCAGCATCGCCGGGCCCTGCTGCCAGAAGGGAAGCTTGTAGACGGTGATGCCCTTGTACGTCGTCGAGACCGGCTCCTCGATGTGCACTTTCCAGTTTGCTAAATCAGCGAGCGTGAAGAGCCCACCGTCCTCCTGAACGCCGCGCACGATCTCGCGGCCGATGTCTCCTTTATAGAAGCGATCGTAGGCGGCGTAGATTGCCTCTTTGCGGCTCTGCCCTTGTTTGCGTGCCTGTTGCTCGGCACTGACGAGCTTCCGCCAGGTCGCGGCCAGGTCCTTCTGGACGAAGACCTCGCCCGGTTCAGGCGCTTCCTTCGCCTGACCCTGGTGAGTGAGCATGATCGACGGCGAGTACTTCCACTTCTTGATCCAGTCCTTGTCGTGCTCGATGGTGTTGACGAGCTGCGTCTCGATTGGATAGCCGTCTGCCATCTGGATCGCCGGCGCGAGCACGTCGGCGAGCGACATCGTGCCGTACTCGGCAAGCATGACCATCAGCCCACCTGGGGTGCCAGGCGTCACCGCGGCGAGTGGACCATACTCCGGCGGGTATTTATAACCTTTGGAATGGTAGTATTCGGCCGTCGCGCCACTCGGCGCAACGCCTAACGCGTTTATGCCGATGACCTTCTTCGTGTGTGGATTGTAGATCAGCGCCTGCGTCTCGCCGCCACACGATAGCGTGTCCCACATCGTGCACCCGGCTGCGAGCATTGCCGCCGCCGCGTCGACGGCGTTCCCGCCTTTCGCGAAGATCAACGCGCCCGCGGTCGCCGAGAGCGGCTTGCCCGTGATCGCGAGCCAGTGCTCGGCGTGGAGCGGCGGTTTCTGGGTGCGCCGCGGAATCGGCGTCGTCGTCTGCGCCGGAAGGACGGCAGCGCAGAGCAGGAGGAGAGGTGCGAGGCGAGTGCGCATGGGAGTGGATGGCCGACTGTCGATTTTCAACCGCCACGAGAGAGGGACTTCTCGCTGTTCAAGGTAGTCTGCGTCAACTGTGACGCCCTGTTCGCGAGCCCTTCGACCACCGATCGCGTCTTTCGCCGCCAGCGCTCGGCGACGCCATGCCAGAGCGCGCGGGCGCTCACCACGGTCCCGGCGATCGCCGAGGCGGCGACGATGGCGCTCGCCACGACGGCGTTGTTGGTGACGTTGATCGCGATGGCGACGCCACCTAACGCTGACAGCAGTCCGATGGCCACACTGCCGCTGGCAATGGCGACGGCCTGATCGATGCGCTCGGTGGTGAGGGCAATGCGGGTGCCGCCAGTGCGGGAGCCGATGGTGAGGATCGCCGCGCCTAACGCCGAGCGCGCGCGCCACTCGACGCCGTCGAAGACCTGATGGACCTCGCCGTGCAGTCCAAGCTCGGAGCGCGCCCGGTCGAGCAGGTCGCCGATGTCGTTAGGCGAGAGCGCCCCAGGGACGCTCCGCTCCTCGTGGAACCGGGTCGGCGCACCGAGCCAGCCGACGCGCGGGACCGGCCGCTCGAGCTCGGCCGCGGCCTCGGCGACGAATGCGGGTTCGATGCCCGCCTCGGCCGCGATCTCCTGAATCTGGGCGAGCGAGCGCTGGACGCCTGGCCCGTCGGAGCCTTCCTGCAGCTCGGCGGCGCGCTTGAGGATGAGCGCCATCTCCTTTTCCGAGTAGTCGTCGGAGGGAGGCATGGAGGGAATATGTGTGGCCGCTTGTCGAGATGGCAACGAGAGAGCGCGAGCCATGACTACTCGATGGGCGTGGTAATTGAAGGCTGCGCAGTACTCGTCAGGCTTCGGGTTGTTGCTGCTCGCGCTGCTCGCTCAAGGCCTCCTTATCGCGCCGCATGCGTCGGCGGAGCGAGACGGCTTCCTTGGCCGCTTCCGCAACAATGGCGAGAGTTTCCTCGATCTTGATCAGCTCGCCCGTGTTGATCTCCTTCACGGAGGGCGAGCTACAGACTTGATCTAGGGAACGCTCTATCGCGTCCTCTATCTTCTCGAGCTGAGGACGAAGAGGTCGGGATGGGTCGACGGACACGTGGGCCTCCGGATTCTCGAGGACCAGGCGGGCAATGGATGTGCCTAGAAGGGCGAGCCCAGCCGAGAGCAATTCGCGAGGTCACCCTATTCGTCGACTTGCACCGAACGAGATAACCCAATCACATGCCAGAAGATGTCCCGCACTTTCTCATCGTTGAGCCCCGCATCTCGAGCCATCCCCGCCGCGCGGCGAATGACTTCCGCCTCACGGGCCGGATCCAGCGTCGGCAGCCCTGCCCCCCTCTTTGCAACGCCGATCTCCTTGCTCACTGCCACCCGTCGCGCCAGGAGCGTAATCAACTCGCGGTCGAGCGACTCGATCTCGTGCCGGCAGCGGTGCAGCGTCTGGAGCGCCGCCTCGGCCTGAGCAGAATGATCCGCGGTCATGCGGCTGCTCCGGTGGCGCTGCCGGAGGTCGCACCTAACGAGCGGCCCGCTGCCTCGGCGAAGGCGCCAAGTCGCGTCATGAGCGAGCGAAATCCTTCGAAGGAGAGCGATTGATCGCCGTCGGAGAGCGCGTTCGCCGGGTCGGGGTGCACTTCGACGATCAATCCATCCGCGCCAGCGGCGATCGCGGCGAAGGAGAGGGGCGCCACGAGATCGGCGACGCCGCCGGCGTGACTCGGGTCGACAATCACCGGCAAGTGCGTCTCGCGCTTGAGCACCGGCACCGCCGCGACGTCGAGGGTGTTGCGCGTCGCCTGCTCGAAGGTGCGAATGCCGCGCTCGCAGAGCACGACGTCACGATTCCCCTGGGCCATGATGTACTCGGCGGCCATCAGTAACTCTTTGATTGTCGCCGAGAGACCACGTTTGAGTAAGACAGGGCGTTTGACGCGTCCGAGCTCAGACAGCAAGGAAAAGTTCTGCATGTTGCGAGCACCGACCTGCAGCATGTCGGCGTGCTCGGCGACGGCGTCGATCTGGCGCGGGTCCATGACCTCGGTGACGACGGGCATGCCGGTCGACCGCCTAACGTCGGCGAGCATCTTGAGCGCGGTCGAGCCGAGTCCCTGGAAGGCGTAGGGCGACGTCCGCGGCTTGAATGCGCCGCCGCGGAGCATAACGCCGCCGGCGTCGCGCACGGCCTCGGCGCTCTCGCGCAGCATCTCGGGTCCCTCGACGGAGCACGGCCCGCCGATGACGGCGATTGCCCGTCCGCCGAACGCCGCGACGCGTCCCGGCCGCGAGGGATCGTCGCCGACGCGCACCACCGACGGTGCCGCGGCGAATTCGCGCGAGGCGAGCTTGTACGGCTTGGTCACCGGCAGGACGTCCTCGACGCCGGGCATCGACCGGAGCGGTACTTCGGCAAGGAGGGATTCGTCGCCGATGCAACCGATGATGGTGCGCTCGACGCCGCGCGAGAGGTGGGTGCGCATGCCATGCTGCTCGATGCGCTCGCGAATGGCGTCGAGCTCGGCGTCGGTGATGTTGGCGCGGGTGATGATAATCACGGCGGTTGTCGGTGGACGGTGGTCGGTGACAAAGAAAAGCGGCCCGGGGGTCCGGGCCGCTTGGAGATTCCTGTGTGCTAATCGACTGCCTCAGTCGCGCGCACGCCCCCAGCTACGGCCCATGGTCAGGGTCGCATAGTAGTAATAGTAGGCGTAGTTGCGCGCGGTGGACGTCGGCATGGATTGAGAATACTACCGTGACACGAGGGGCGTCAAGAAGGCGGTATCGTTAATCTCCAGTAACGCGCCGACTCGAGGACTCGCATGATTGGAAGTAATGAGGTGCGCTACGTGCTTCGCAGCCTCAGGCGATCGCCCCTGTTCACGACGACCATCGTGCTGACGCTCGCGCTGGGAATTGGCGCGACGACGTCGATCTTCGGAATCGTGAACGCGGTGCTGCTGCGGCCATTGCCATATCCGGAGTCGGAGAGGCTCGTCGAGCCTTATCACACATTGCTTGGCATCGGCATTACCTACGCGGCGCAGTCGCGGGGGACGTACTTCCATTATACGCGCACGGCGCGCACGCTGGAGTCGATCGCGGCGTGGGCGCCGACGACCGTAAATCTCGCCGATATGAGCGGGAGCGCCGAGCCCGAACGCGTTCACGCGGCGCGCATCACGGCGACGCTGGTGCCGACGTTGCGCGTGCAGCCGGAGCACGGCCGCGGGTTCACGGCAAGCGAGGACATGCCTAACGGCGACCGCGTCGCCCTGATCAGCGACGGGCTCTGGCACCGCCGCTTCGGCGGCGACCCGTCGATTCTGACGCGAAACATCCGCGTGGACGGCGACAATTACAGGATCGTCGGCGTGATGCCACCGGACTTCCATTATCCCGACCCGCTCGCGGAGCTCTGGATCCCCTTGCGGCTCGACCCGGCCGCGCGCGACGCGGAGGGCTTTGGCTTCGCGGGCGTGGCGCGGCTGGCGCCTAACGCGACGATCGAGAGCGCCCAACGCGAGCTCACCGCACGGCTGGCGACACTCCCCGAATCGTATCCGAACATCTACCCCGGCCTGGCGACGAGCGGGCTGCTCCAGCAGGCGAAGGCCCGGGCCCTCGTTCGTTCCCTTCGTGATACCGTCGTCGGCAATTTCGGCGGCGTGCTCTGGGTGGTGGCGGCAACTGTATGCCTCGTGCTCATAGTAACATGCGCCAACGTCGTCAACCTCCTCCTCGTGCGTGCGCAAGGCCGGGCGCGCGAGGTCGCGGTACGCGCCGCGTTGGGCGCGACCCAGGGACGCCTGCTCGCGCTCCTTATGACGGAGGCGGCGATCCTCGCACTCGCCGGGGCCGTGATCGGCCTCGGCCTCGCCGAGTTGACGACGACGCTCCTGCTGCGAGCCGGCTTCACCACCTTCCCCCGCTGGAACGAGATCGGGGTCGACGTCGCGAGCTTCGCGTTCACGTTAGGCATCACCGCACTCGTCGCGCTCACCTGCAGCGTCTTTCCCGCCCTGCGATATCGCGCGATGCGTTTCACGGCGCTGCTCAGAGAAGGCGGCCGCACGGGCACCGTCGGACGCGAGCGCCACCGCGCGCAGCGAACACTCATCGTGGTTCAGGTCGCCCTGGCCCTGCTCCTCCTCGCCGGCTGCGGCCTGCTCACACGTACCGTGTCACAGCTGCAAAGGGTGAAGCCAGGGTTCGATCCGTCACACACGCTCGCCTTCACCGTTTCGCTCCCGCCGGGCCAGTACCCGAAGCTCGTATCGGTTCCGCAATTCTATTCCGACGTGCTCGAGCGGATCCGCGCGCTGCCGGGCGTCGAAGCGGTTGGCGCCGGCTCGAGGCTGCCGCTACAAGGTGGCGCGCCGCTCGCTCCCGTGTTCGTCGAGAAGTTCCCCGTGCCACCCGGATCGCTGCCGCAGGTTTTTCCATTCCCGCTCGTGACCGCGGGATACTTCCAGGCGATGCGGATTCATCTGCTCGCGGGTCGATTGTTCCCGGAGGAGATCCCGCCGCCGACGGCGCCGCGGGAGGTCGTCGTGAGTAGAGCGTTT
>Ga0070714_100004570_pt1 | contig 10437 bp, 9 predicted proteins | sample LARL83metaG_FD_65450 | JGI IMG/M metagenome (GOLD analysis project Ga0070714, IMG submission 65450) | Corn, switchgrass and miscanthus rhizosphere microbial communities from Kellogg Biological Station, Michigan, USA - LAR L8-3 metaG | ecosystem: Host-associated > Plants > Roots > Rhizosphere ... | reverse complement strand
CTCGCTGCTCTACCTTGAGCTCCTGGAGGCAAACGACGTCGGGCTGCGCCGTTGCGAGCCACGCCATCAGATTATGCAGACGCTTGTTGATGTTGTTGATGTTGAAAGTGGCGATCTTCAATGGCTTCGCCTCACACGAAAAGACCATTCTCGCCTGACCCGAGTGTCACACTTCAAGGCGATCGCACCATCGCGGCGCAAAAGCATGCCCACGAGAGTTCTGGTGCATCCTGCAGGCTCATTTTTTCTTGAGCCTTTCCCGGCAGGCGCGTCGCATCGAACAGGATGGCCCGCGTGACAACGCTTTCTTTCAATACATTTGGCAAGGCTTCCTTGGCTAAAGCCAGGGCTTGTTTCCGTTTCGCCGGCGTGATCAGATTGGCCGCGCCGAGTTCGTCGTCATTCCCCCCAGAGCCCCCAGTTCGAAACTTCCTGCACTAGGATTCTCATGGTTTCCTCCTCTGAGTGAACCGGGGCCAAAGCCAGCTCATCCCAAACCGCGTGTCATTCAGCTTGCCGGCGGGATTCGTCGCCGTAATGCCGGAGCACAGTGTGGGCTTGGGCAACCAGCTCGGGGCTGCGGCCCTCGATGAGATCGCCGGCTTCGGCAATGATGTTCTCTAATATTTCGACCAGTTCCCGGACGCCGGTTTCGCGATCAATAGCTTCAGCAGTTGATTCGATAAAAGATGGATTGCGTTCGATTTGCTTGGCGGCGCGCAGAGCGCCGTCGGTGGGTTTCGCTTTTCTCGTGGCGGGTGTCATAGGAAGATGTTGCGCTTGTCTCAACACGAAAGCAAGGGGGCGTATTTTTAGCTGAGAGGGGTGGAACCGTTTGAAACGATCGAGTGGTTCTCGAGAGCGGATCGTAGCGCGGCCGCTTCAGCGTCGGCACCGGACCAGTATTCTTCTTCGGGGCCGTTCAGTCGGTCGGCGACGGCCAGGGCTTGGGTTCGTTTTGCAATCTGCGTTTTTGAGGCGAGCGGCTGGGCTCGCTGCATGAAGATGGGTGGAAGCGTAGGCGCGAGTGCGGCGTCTGTTTGCAACGATTTGAGTTCGCGGAGCGATCGATGGAAGCTGCGTTCGATTCGGGTGTGGTGGCGGGCGAGGCGGTCGAGCTTGGCGGTGAGCTCGGGGTTGTCGAGGATGTCGAGGTAGGTTTGGGCAGAGGCGGTGAGTTCGGCTTCCATGCGACGGATGCGGCGGAGATTCCAGGCGGCCGACACGAGTTGGTCGAACAGAATCTGTTGGAGGGCGCCTTGCGGCCGGATGTCGGATTGAAGCTGGACGTGGAGCTCGTCGAATTCTTCACGGTCCTCAGCGGCGATGACGAGCTCGGCGGCGGTGAGTCCATGTTGTCGCGCGTTCTGGGAAGAGCGGGTCTTGCTTCCTCGGTGCGCGGGCCGGTGCTGAGACAGGCATTGGCGGCGTTCGCGGTTTGAAGTGCTGCAGAGTTCATTGCATTGGTCCTTGGGAAGATTTGGTTCCGGTCCGATTGTAGGGCGGGCGGTGGCGAGTGGAGCGGGTCGGGCGGTGGAAATGATGGGGAATGCGGGAGATTCCGGTGCGGGAGTGGGGTCACCGATATTCGTCAAGACGCTGAGCGGAGCCGGAAGCCTGATTCATTCGGATCGTCAAAGTCCCGCGTGTTTCTATTAAGAAAGCGGCTCTCGGCTGGCTTCGTTTCCGAAGGTGTCGGACAACGTTGAGGATTGCGCCCCTGGCGCGCTCCAGTCCCGCTCGTTCGCTTTCCGCGCTCTGGATCAGTAGTGCGGTGATCTCATCGAAACTGCTAGAGGCTTCGCGGTAGGCTTCGACCTGCCGAGTTCTGAAGGCTCCTTCTTGAGCTCTGTGCTCAGTCTAAACCGCTCATTTGCCTTGTGCATTATACTGATGTGCGGTTCCACAAGTGAAAATGCGGGAATGAGGAGACGAATGGAACCGGCGACCGCAAGACTTATTAGTCGCTGGCAGCTTTCAGACTGCTCTTGCTCAAGTGCTTGTTCCAACACGAAATTCGATTCGACATAAACATTCATTACAAGGAGCTTGATTCGATTCGAGCCCTTCGCAACGCGTCGAGCAAACCCGATTCCGATAGCCAGCGAAGAGAGGTGTCTTCTTTGGCTCTGGATTGTCCGGACCGGGCTAAGTCGCGAAGCCACGAAAAAAGGATCAGCTCTAACGCTTGGCCCACCGGTCTTTTCCGGCGTCTGCTTGAACCGGTCAAAATATGGTTTCAATTCGTGGGTGGCGTCCATCGTAAACTGCGGCGGTTCTTCCTCCGATGTCGGATCTTGTTGTCGCCAAAAATACATGTGATCCGGAGTCGCTATCAAGAAGAAAGGGGCTGGTGGAAGGGTGCCATGCGCCAGCAGGTTGCTGCGGAAGCGTGCCGCCCACTCGTTGGAGGTTCCATGAGTGCTTTTGACCTCCGCAAGCAGGATTGGCTGCCCGAGTTGATCATACGCGACCAAATCGACTTCTCTTGTTGGTAAAGGCATGCTCCCCACCGACTTCCATATTCTGACATGTCCGCTCCGGAGTTGCCGCCGGGCTGCGCGTCTATACAGCCATTGCAAATTCTGCTACCTGCCGCCACCTTGGAAATTCAGGGCATGGATGGTCGGTCAGTTCCATGGTGTCGCTTGCCTTCATCGGTGCTCGGGCCGGTCCTGAGGCGGGCGTGGTGGCATCGATATTCGTCAAGACGCTCAGCGGGTCGGTTGATAAGGGATGGTGATCTGCTGTGGCTGTGCTGTCCTCAGGACCCGGTCAGGCTCGTACAAGGGCCCTAGCGACTATTTGCCCCGAGAATTCGCTGTGAAGAGAATGCCTGAGGGAGCTAGAAGTCGAGGATTCGACGCCAAGATCCTGTCATGTAATGATCATCACTGAAGTACATCTCTTTGATCTGACCGGATTGGACGAAGAGCACAAGCCGCCGACTGCCTCTTCTCCCCTGCGGGTCACTTGGCCGCGCCTCTCCAACATCGGCCTTCAGATACATGGCTCCCCTCGTGCCCGCCTGAGGATTGATCAACTCACGACCCGCATATGGGCGAAGCATATTCAGCCGAAAGTCTGACTTTGCTTTGGCAATAGCAGCTATGACATCAATACCGAGTGAACTTTTGTGGACACCGATCACGGAGTGTACCTCCTTGAGGCAGCAGTGTATCAGCAAACTTGGTGGCTTTGAATTGGGTGTGACGCCTATCACCTCGTACTGCCAAGCAGTGTCGCTGGATGTGCCAAGTCAGTCCGTCACATCGGCTGCCGACGCGAATCCGACTTCCCGGTACTGATCCGGCCAGAATTCCTCGAAAGCCGCTTTGGGATTGCCGCAGTTTTTCTCGATAACTCCTGGATCTCTCAAAGCATCACGGGAAAGCTCCGCCAGGATGCGCCGGATTTGCTGGAAACGGGCGAGAACCTCGACTATTGTAGAATTATGGTCCTGACCTTTTTCAGGCCTGGAGCATGGAGCCCGAACGCTGGCGAGAGATCGAGCGACTCTATCATCGCGCTCAGAGCCTGGACCACGGGGCGCGGACGGCGTTTCTTGCCGACGCCTGTGGCGCGGATGGGGAGCTTCGTCGCGAACTGGAGTCGCTCCTGGCCCAGGATGGGGCCACTGCCGACATCCTGCCGCAGACCGAGACCAGAACATTTCTAAGCCCCGGCGTCTCGCTTGGCCCCTACCAGATTCTTGGCCTGCTGGGATCTGGCGGCATGGGCAAGGTTTATCGCGCACTCGATACTCGCCTGAAGCGGACCGTCGCCATCAAGCTTCTAGACCAGCAATTCACAGGGCGATTCGAACGCGAGGCGCGCGCGGCGGCGGCCATCAATCATCCCAATATCTGCGTCCTCCACGACGTGGGTTCTAATTACTTGGTCATGGAGTTCCTGGAGGGCGAAACCTTGGCAACGGAGCTCTCAAAGGGGCCTCTGCCCTTAGAATCTATGTTTCGTAATTCGCTGCAGATCGCCGAAGCGCTTGAGTGCGCCCACAGCGCTGGAATCATTCACCGCGATCTCAAGCCCAGCAACATCATGCTGACTGCGACCGGCCTCAAGGTGCTGGATTTTGGGCTCGCGAGATTCATGCAAGCCGATCCATCGGAAGAGGACGACCTGACCGGTAGTCATGTCGTCGGAACGCCTGCCTACATGTCGCCCGAGCAGGCGCTCGGTGGCGAAGTCACACCTGCAACCGACCTGTTCTCATTCGGCGTTGTGATGTACGAAATGTCGACCGGGAAACGGCCATTTCAAGGTGAGAACTCGTTTGCAACCATCGACGCCGTCCTTCACAAGGAGCCGAGCCCAGCTTGCGACCTCAATCCTACCGTACCTCAAATCCTCAGCCAGATCATTTCCAGAGCGCTCGCTAAGGACACGCGAGACCGATATGAGTCGGCAGCGCAGATGCTGGCTGATTTGCGTCAAGCCGAGGCAGGAGTTCCCGCGAAAGATTCGAAGTCCAGACTTCGCCAGAAATCTAGCAGGCGAACGGCTGCAGTAATCGGTGCGGGCCTAGCCGCTCTCGCACTCATCGCGGCTTTGTTATTGTTTCCACGCTGGACCAGACCTGTCTCTTCGGACCCCGTGAAACACATGCTGGTGGTCCTTCCGTTTCAGGACCTGAGTGATAAGCGGGGCCGGGAATACTTCGCCGATGGCCTAACGGATGAGTTGATCACCGCATTGAGCCGTCTCGATCCCGGGCAGCTGGGCGTAATCGCGCGGACTTCTTCGATGTATTACAAAGGCCGGCCCATACGAGCGGACCAGGTCGGCCGTGAGCTTGGCGTCGATTACGTTGTCGAGGGCACCATCCATATCGATGCCGACAAGGTCCGCGCGACCGCGCAACTCATCCGCGCGCGCGATCAAAGCAATCTTTGGGCTGACAGCTATAACGTTCCAAATGCCGAAGCAATGACGCTGCAGCGCGAGATCACCCGGCGCGTCGCACGAGCACTCGCTATCAATTTGTTACCCGCCCGCCAAACGGCGCTTGAGCGGGCTTCGACTTCGGACCCGATTGCCTACGACGCTTACCTCAGCGGACGTTTCCAATGGAATCGGCGCACCGAAGCAGGATTGACCGCCGCAATCCAGAACTTCGAATCCGCGATCGCGCACGATTCCGGCTTTGCCACAGCATATGCTGGATTGGCGAGTTCGCTGGATTTGATGCAGACTTACGGTACAACCACGAATGACGGTCTGCTGGAACGCTCTAAGGTGGTCCTGGCGAGAGCCCTCGAAATCGACCCCGAATTGGCCGAGGCGTACGAAACGCGTGCGATGATTCGCGCAAGAGATGACTGGGACCACCGTGCGGCGGAAAACGATTTTCGTCGGGCCTTGGAGTTGAGTCCAGGGGATGCAACAGCTCACGCCTGGTATGGCGAATTCCTTTACCAAGACGGCCGGCTCGATGAATCCTGGCGGCAGTTGCAAACGGCAAGTAAGCTTGACCCGCTCTCTCCCGCGATTCAGGCGCAGATCGGTTGGTGGTACATGCTGTCTCATCGCTATCAGGAGTCCGTAGAACATCATCGTCGGCTGCTGGCCAAGTGGCCCGACTTCGGCGTCGCAGCCTACGTCCTGGGCATTACTCTCGACATGATGGGGAGGTCTGCGGAAGCCGCTGACGCTTATGAGAGCGCGTTGAAGAGCATGGGCCGCGTCCCCTATGTATTGGCCGGTCTGGCCTACAGTGACGCGCGTGCAGGCAAACGCGACCAAGCCGCGAAACTGCTTGCGGAAATGGAACCGGCTAAGGACCGATGTCACCCCTCAGGCGCAACATCGGTCGCTTACGTAGCCTTGGGGGACTTTCCCAAGGCCCTCACATGCATCGAATCGGGGATCGATCACCATTCACCCCTCGTGGCCTGGATGAAGGTGACCCCCCAATTGGAGCCGCTGCACGGAAACCCGAAATTCCAGGAACTGTTGCATCGAGCCGGATTCGACTAGCGGTTCCCAGGAGCGGGCGCGCCGTCACTCTCGGACGATTACACCCGCGACCACCCCAGCATGGTCCGACGGCCACAACCCATTCGGCAGCCGGCTGCGGGAATTGGCTCCGAGCAAAGCGATGCCCAGAGGGGCGATGGGCCCCTTGGTTAGAATCAAATCGACGCGCTGTGAGAGCTCGGAAACAGGATTGTTGTCCGCCTCGTTCTGGCAACACGTGAATCCTGGGAGTGACGGAAACACTTGGGACCAAGCATCCGAGTAACCCGCGGAAATAAAGTCCAAATAGGTTCCATCCTGTGGAAGCGGGAAAGCCTGCGAATTCGAATCCATCGCCACGATTACAGGCAAACTCGTACTTGCGGGGCCTGCGCGCAATTCGCCGCCTTGAGCTTCGCGTATGGCCGAGGAGAACGATTCAAGATGGTCAATGAAGCGAAACGGGTGGCCAAAGAATTCAGCGTCCACCGAGGCCCACGATCTCGGCAAAGGGATCGGGCCGACCGGAGAAGGAAGCGTAACTATTTCCTGGAATTGTCCCGACTGTGGATTGCTCCAGCTAAAAACCCACGCGGGAAGATCCGTGCGAGCCAGCACGACGTTGTAGTCGTTGACAGCTGCGCAGATATATGTGGAAGGCGGAATCAATCCCGGTGTTGGCGGAAACGCGTATTGAGTCACTTTCACCGCAACTTGATAATGTCCTCCGCCCGCAGCGAGCGCGGTGAGTAGAGACTGCAGCATGTCGTACTGAAGCGCGAGGGGGCCACAAGCGCCCGAAATCGGATCAAAAGCTCCGGTGTACCACTGGTCGACTTCTTGCAGGCTCACCAATTGGGGCTGTATCGATAGGATCTGCCCGGCGATCGCCTGCATCCGCTCCGGCGGGTTCGTGCCCTGTACCTGCTGCACGATCTCGCCGACGCCGATCAGGAATTGTCCCACTGAGCTCGTGGACTGCACCTGGAGGAAATCCGATCCTTCATTTACGTTGTACGTCATTACAGTGCCGATTCCGGGCAGAGTTTGGCCAACCGCCGGCCCCGTCCCTAGTTCGACCGCCACAGCGGCGAAAACGATCCAAACGAATACAGCTGTTCTGTAATCTTTCATAGTATTCTCCTGTCATGTCTTCCCGGCCGCAGAGCGGCTCAGGTTGCTATCACTATTCCGAGAAACAGCGGCCAAAACGGCAATCGCCAGCGATAATCTCTGATAGAATTTCTGGACGCTATGGCCGCCGAACCAGCGCCGGACCTCAGTACGTTGCTGATTGCGTGGACTAAAGGCGATAGTGTGGCCTTAGGCCAGTTGGTTTCGTTGGTATATCCGGAGCTGCGGCGAATCGCAAGGAAGCACCTCTCTATCCGCGGGCCCGGCCAATCCTTGGAATCCGCCGCCCTCGCCAATGAGGCGTATATCAAACTCTTGAAGGTCGAGGGCATTCGCTGCGAAGACCGTACCCATTTCTTCGCTCTCTGCGCCCAGATCATCCGCCGCATCCTGGTAGATCATGCTCGTCAGAGCCGGTACAAGAAACGGGGGGGCGATGCAGTGCGGGTTCCATTAGACGAGAACATCATTCGGCCGAGTTGGATTCGTAGGGACGTCCTGGATTTGGATGAAGCGTTGGGAGCGCTATCGAAAATCGACCCGCGCAAGGCTCGCGTTGTAGAGCTTCGTTATTTTGGCGGTTTGACCATGGACGAAATCGGTCAAATGCTTGGAGTGTCGGCAGAAACAAGTGCTCGGGATTGGAAATTGGCTAAATCCTGGCTACTGCGCGAGCTGTCTGGGAAAAACGTGCCCCCGCGAAATTCTTAGAACCGATGGCCACTGCGGATCAGGCCCTACTCGGAATTTGAAATGAGTGCCACCGCAAGCCGGAGGTCGGATTCCGGGAGATTAGTCCTGAGAACGGACGTTACGGAAAAAAACGCTTGCACCTCGCTGGAATGTCACGCTTCGCTTCGGGCAGGAAGCTTCTAAGCCACGGTTGTTTCCCGCTCCGCCAAATACTCGACGTAGGGGCCCTTGAAGTCTTCTATTTCGCGGTTCTCGAAATGCCAGATGCGAGTGGCCACTTCTTCCACCACGTCGTGGTCGTGCGTGACTAGCAAGACGGTTCCGTCGTACTTCTGAAGAGCAATGTTCAGCGCGTTGATCGCTTCCAGATCCAAGTGGTTCGTTGGCTCGTCCAACAACAGGAAATTCGGTTTCTGGAGCATCAGGCGGCAGAAGACGAGACGCGCCGCTTCTCCCCCCGAAAGATTTTCGGTGCGCTTGGTGGCGTCCTCTCCGCTGAATAGCATCTGACCCAGGAGGCCGCGCAGTTCCTGCTGAGAAGCCATGGGGTCGAACTCATGCAGCCACTCCAGCAGCGTGGCGCCCGGCTGAATGGACTCTTTGTGATCCTGCGAGAAATATCCTACAGCCACCTCATGACCCCACGTGACCACGCCGCCGTCGACAGGAAAATCCCGGTCCGGCGCATCCACGAATCCCGTTGCATTGCTGAGCAGCGACTTTAGCATGGTGGTCTTCCCCGACCCGTTGCGGCCCAGCAAGGCTACTTTTTCGCCGCGAGCGATCGACGCGCTGAAATTCCGTATCACAGTCTGGTCGTCGTAGGATTTGGAGAGACCTTTCACTTCCAGGGGATGCCGCCCGGACGGACGCTTGTTCTCAAACCGGATATAGGGACGCTGGATGTTCGATTTCGCAAGTTCCGAGGTTTGCAGCCGCTCGACCTCTTTCTTGCGCGAGGTGGTTTGCGCCGATCGTGTGCCCGCTGAGAACCTCGCGATGAACTCGTTCAACTGTGCGATCTTCTTTTCACGCTGGGCGTTGCCGGCTTCTACGCGCGCGCGAATCTGAGTCTTGGCCAGCACCATGTCGTCGTACGCGCCGGTGTACGTAATGATGCTCTGGTAGTCTATGTCGGCGGTATGCGTGCAGACTTCGTTCAGGAAATGCCGGTCGTGGGAGATGACGATCAAGCAGCCCGCGTAAGCCAGCAGGTACTTCTGCAGCCAGTGGACCGAATCGAGGTCCAGGTTATTGGTAGGCTCGTCTAACAACAGCACGTTAGCGTTGCCGAACAGCGCTTGTGCCAACAGCACGCGCACTTTCTGGCCGCCTTGCAGCTCCGACATCTTGCGCTCATGCAGCGCTTCACCGATATCCAGGCCTTCGAGTAACGTAGCTGCATCGGCTTCGGCCGTGTAGCCGCCATGATCGCCAACGATTCCTTCCAGTTCGCCCAATCGCATGCCATCCGCATCGGTCCAATCGCCCGGATGGGCGTAGAGCTTTTCACGCTCCTGCAACGCGTCCCACAGCGGCGCGTTTCCCATGATCACCGTATCCAGAACGCGGTAGCGATCAAACGCGAATTGGTCCTGGCGCAGTACACCAACCTTCTTTGGCCGGGTTACCGACCCTTTCCCGGGTTCAATTTCACCGGTCAGAATTTTCACGAACGTCGATTTTCCTGATCCATTTGGGCCGGTAATCGCGTAACGCCGTCCTGGCAGGAACGTGGTGGTTACGTCTTCAAAGAGAACACGTGCGCCGAAGCGCATGGAGATGTCATTGACGGAAATCAAAATAGGAGGTAATTGCTGGGTTATTCGCGATCGAGCCGACTTCAGGATCCGCACTCAATGCGTGTCTCTACTATACCATGTCGGTCCTCGTAAGCGGCTGAGCGATCGCCGTGGCGCCTACGGAAGTTTGTTAGAAAAGCGCTGATCGTTGCCCCAAGGCGTCACATCAAGGCGCCGGCTTTGACGATAGTGCTTCTGAGGCTTTCTCTTTGGCGCGTGCCCCCTCGAGGATATGGGCCAGGCCATAGTTTCCTTCGTGACATGCGTACTCGAAGATCGGGCCCTCGAATCTCTTAAGAAGGATTTCACCGGACCATGGCCTGGTCCAAGTACCGGGATCTTCCACCGTGAAACGGTAAACGATGGTCTCTGCATCCACACGGGTGAAGCGCTCGACGACGTGCATTTCTTTGCTCGAGAAAATATCCTGCCGTGTGCGTGCCGGTGGTCCTCGGAAGGGCGTCTTATCCGTGAAATTAATCGTGTCGACCACCAGGGTATCGCCCTCCCAACGTCCGCGCGAATCGCCATCCAACTGGCGGACGCTCTCAGGAAGATGCGGGCGTCCATCGAAAGGAATCATCCGAGCGCCGTGAATCATCTCATGCGCGATTATCAGGGAGCTATCGTGCTCGAAGATCTGAAGATTTGCGTTATAGGTCGAGTTGATCATGGGTGGACCCTCGGTTCCCCACGTGATGCAACGCTCCGCCAGGCTCATGCTCTTTGCGCTTATGGCAGCTTTCCTGCGAAGCTCGCCCTGTGCAAACTCCGCCGCGTGCTGCCGGCCTTTCGCGTTCAACGGCGGAACCCTTCCGTCCGGTGGATCGAA
>Ga0070714_100004569_pt1 | contig 10438 bp, 14 predicted proteins | sample LARL83metaG_FD_65450 | JGI IMG/M metagenome (GOLD analysis project Ga0070714, IMG submission 65450) | Corn, switchgrass and miscanthus rhizosphere microbial communities from Kellogg Biological Station, Michigan, USA - LAR L8-3 metaG | ecosystem: Host-associated > Plants > Roots > Rhizosphere ... | reverse complement strand
ACACGAGCCAGCCACCACACCACCGGCGCGGCAACCAGCCCGGCAAACACCAACGCCGACACCAGCCCGAACGGCCCACCGCCCCACGAACCTGCCGACACTCTGGCCGCCCGCGCCAACCTGGCCAACATGACCGGGCTCGCGGGCGACCCGGCAAGCGCCCGCGACCTGTACGCCGCGCTGGTGCCCATGTACGACAAGGCCTACGGCCCCTACCACTCCGATGCCCTGGAGACCCGCGGCAGCTTGGCCTACTGGACCGGGGAGGCCGGGGACGCGGCAAGCGCGCGAGACCAGTACGCTGCGCTGCTGCCCATGTACGGCAAGACCTATGGCCCAGACCACCCCGACACCCTGGCTGTCCGCGCCAACCTGGCCAACTGGGTGGGGCTGGCGGGCGACCCCACGGTGGCCCGCGAGCAGTACCGCGAGCTGCTGCCCGCGCTTCAGCGGGTCCAGGGCCCCGACCATCCAGCGACCCTAGCCGCCCGCGCCAACCTGGCCAACATGACCGGGCTCGCGGGCGACCCGGCAAGCGCCCGCGACCTGTACGCCGCGCTGGTGCCGGTGATCGAGCGGACCCAGGGACCTGATCATCCGGCTGTGCAGAGCGCCCGGAGCAACCTCACCCACTGGGCCAGCAAGGCACGCGAAGAAAAATTCGCGGCCCGCGCGGCGGGAGGACGGGCGCGATAAGCCTGGGAAGGTACCGGCCGTGGGGCCAGTCGCAGGAGAAGATCCGACCCGAGTACCGGGACCGGGCCGCGATGGTGCACCAGTCGAGCAGGCAGCAGGTTCTTGAGCATTCCGAACCGACGCGGCTGCAGTACGCGCTGGCCGAGCGGGCGGTGGCGCTGGGCTGGGCGCTGTCGCGGATCGTGGTGATCGACGACGACCCGGGGGTATCGGCCGCGACGGCCGATACCCTGGGCGGTCTTTGCCCGGCTGGTCACCGAGGTCACGATGGGCCGGGTAGGCATCGTGCTGGGCATCAAGTTCTCCCGGCTAGCGCGGACCGGCCGGGGACTGGCATAAACTGCTGGGTGCGCCACCCGTATGGCCTGCTGCCAAGATAACCGCCATCCCCGCCAAAAAGCAGACCCAGCGGCCGTGGACCACCTCACCGTCGAACAGACCCGCTGTCTGCTCGCCCAGCCCGACCGATCCACCCGGCGAGGCCGCCGCGGCGGGATCGCCTGGATCATCCGCAATACCAGACCAAGACCGGCGACCCGACAGTACCGGTACCACCGGCACCGTCAGTGCCGCCATCGAAATTGTCTGCACCGTGGTCATGCTGTATGCGCGCTCACGTCGTACGCCCAGATTTTGGTGGTACCCGCAACGGCCGGTGGCTTGAGTGACCGCCCCCGCCAGGCCAGCGGGGTACCCGAGTCATAGCCGTAGACGTTCGACGAGTCAACGCCAACCGACGGCCACGACGTCGTGGGGTCGATGCGGATCTGCACGTACTGGTTAAACTCTTTTGACTGGTCGGGCGTGAACCGGTTGCCACTGAGGGCCGTCCCGGTGCCTGGGCCGTAGTTGCCGGCCGCGAAATGCACGCCGCACGCGCCGTATTTGAACCAATTTCGTTGAATCTGCACGCCCGTCACTTGACTATTATATGGCTGCATAATCACGCCGTGACAGTTCGGCCACCAGTTTTGAGCGCCCGGGTCCGGGTTCGCCGTCGAGTTCATCCCCGTCAGGGTGCTGAACTTCATTCTGAACGAGTTACCGTCAATCAAGTGGCTCCTGCCACCCATTACCTGCACGCCATCGTTGTGCGACCAGTAGGCAGGAGTGCTGCCCGCCTGGTCCCGGTCGTCGGTGCGGAACCCCGGGGAATGCAGATAATTCCCCAGAACCCGATGAGTACCGCCCCTCAGGTAGACAAGGTCATTGGTGTCATGGATGTTATTGCGGTAGACCGTCGCGGACCCGCCAGTGAGCAGAACGCCTACCATCCACCAGACAGAGTTATCGGCCTTGGCCGAGGGGTCGTACTGGGTTATGTGGTTGTACTTGAATACGTTGCCGGTGCCGCTGCTGCTGATCAGGCCGTAGTGGTTGGTGTCTTTGTATGGATGGGCCGGGTAACTGACGATCTCGCAGCCACGGATGGTGACGTTGTTTGCGTAGACCCTGACCATGCCATGGATGCGTTTACCCTCCACCACGGTGCCGTCAGTTGTGATGACCAGATCGCCCCGGGGCCGGTCCACCAGAGACTTGGAGGTATAGCCGAGCGCGCGGTAGCCGGTGTTGGTGGCGTCGGGCTTCGTTGTGCCCAGGGTCCAGCGATCCGAGGGAGGCAAGGCCACCGCTGCGGCAGCTACCGCCGCCATCCCCAGGAACTGCCGCCGGTCACGCGGCTCATCCGGCATCAGAACGTCCCCCCGTATGCGCGCTCACGCTGTATGCCCAGATTTCGTACCCGTCCGACGACCGCAGGTCCGCCACGGTCACGTCCACGCCCGGGGCTCGCCTGCGCCATCGGCCCGCCGGGGCCCACGTGGGGGGCGGTCATCGCCGCCGCCGCCGGGACGGCCAGCGCCAGGGCGGGCACGGCAAGCAGGTCGATGCGGAACCACGGCATGGGTTGCTCCCTTCAGCCCCCGTGACGGATCCCGCTCGCCTGCCAGTGTGCTACGCCGGCGCAGCCGCCGCAGCCGTTTCCCAGATAGGCCGCCGCCGCCCGCAACCGTGCCAGGTCCTCCCCGAACCGGCCCAGGCCCTGGTTGCAGTTGCCGTACAGCACGCCGCGCCTCTTGCCGGTGACGTGGCAGCGGCTGGCAACGAAGAAGGCCCGAGCCTGCTGGGAACGCATCATCGCCCAGTCCCCAGGCTCTTCGCCCACTGGGCCTTATTCCTGGCGGGTCAGGATGATAAGAGCCGTGTAACGGAGACTGTTACGCACGGATCTGGGGGGAGCCCGGGGTGCGATTCCGGGGCTACCCGACCTTAGTTCTTGACCCGGGCCGCGCACGCGTCGAGATGCTGCTGACCGAGGGCCTGGCTGCCGCCCAGAACGTCTTCCATCCCGAAAGTCCTGCCCGGGAGTGACGTCCGCTGATCATACCTTCTTGAGGTGGGTGGCGAAGGCTCTGCATTCGCCATAGTCAGGCAGGAGCCGAGCACGGCTGGCCTGGTCCAGAGTGGGTGCGGCGGCATCCTTGTCGGACAGGATGACCTCTTTGTTGTCGGGCCAATCAATGCCGATACTGTGATCGAGCGGATGAATCCCGTGCTCTCTGGCAGGGACGTATGGGGTGGAGCACAAGTACAGCACCGTGGCCAGTTCGGTCAGTGCCATGAAAGCGTGCCCGAGCCCTTCGGCAAGGTAGAGCGCCCGCCTGCTCTCGTCGTCGAGTTGTACCGTGGCCCACCGGGCGAAAGTGGGCGATCCGACCCTAAGGTCGACGACCGCATCGAGGATCGCGCCGCTCACACAGGTCACGTACTTCGCCTGGCCGGGCGGGACATCCGCGAAATGGATCCCGCGTACGACGCCACGGCGCGATACTGAGCAGTTCGCTTGGGCAACGTTCATAACGTGCCCGAGATCGTCGGTGACTTCTGCACCGCGGAAGCATTCCAGGAAGGCGCCTCTTTCGTCCCGGTAAATCTGCGGGGTGAAAACCCAGGCGCCCTCAATGCCCAGCGGTTCCATGCGCGCCCCCAAACCCAGAAAACAGTTCCGTGTCGGCGTCGGGCGTCGCGCCAGCCCATGACCGAAGCTCGTAAGCCGTCCGGAAGTACGGTGTGGTCACCGACACTACCGTGGTTCGGCACCTCTCACGGTCCGCGATGCTCCCTCGTCGGTCATCGCATCCCGCCGCGTGACCGGGAACTGTCGCTACTGATAGCAGTTCACCCGCCACGAGCCGTGGTCATCGATACCGTACTAAACCGGACGCTCTGGACTCTCGCACGTAGAGACGGTTGATTTGTTAGTTTTGTAACGTGAGGGCCTTGGTTCTGGCGGGGGGCTCCGGAAGTCGGCTCCGCCCTATAACGCATACCTATGCGAAGCAACTAGTGCCGGTAGCGAACAAACCGGTGCTGTTCTACGTGCTTGAAGCCATCCGGGACACCGGTATCACCGACATAGGGATTGTGGTTGGTGACACGGCCGCCGCGATCCAGGAAGGGGTCGGTGATGGGAGCGCGTTCGGCCTCGATGTCACCTATATCCGGCAGGACGCTCCGCGCGGCCTGGCCCACGCGGTCCTGATTGCGCGCGACTTCCTTGGCGAAGATGACTTCGTTATGTACCTCGGAGATAACTTCATTGTGGGCGGGATCACCGCGCTGACGGACCAGTTTGCGAGTACCCGGCCGGATGCGCAGATCATGCTGACCAGGGTGACCGATCCGCGCCAGTTTGGCGTCGCTGAGCTAGACAGCGCGGGTGAGGTCACCGGCCTGGTAGAGAAGCCCCAGCATCCCCGCAGTGACCTCGCATTGGTCGGCGTGTACATCTTCACGGCCGCTGTCCATGAGGCTGTGCGGCACCTGAAGCCGTCGTGGCGGGGGGAACTTGAGATCACCGAGGCCATCCAGTGGCTCATCGATAACGGCCGGAAGGTCACGTCCACCACGATCACTGGCTACTGGAAGGACACCGGGAATGTTACCGACATGCTCGAAGTCAACCGGCTGGTGCTCGAGAGCATCGAACCCGCAGTAAGCGGGCGCGTCGACGATGCGAGCGAACTGATCGGCAGGGTAGCGATCGAAGCCGGAGCCGAAGTGCGCGAGTCCCGCATCGTAGGTCCTGTCATCATCGGCCGGGGGACGCGGGTGTCCGGCTCTTATATCGGCCCGTTCACCTCCATCGCGCAGGACTGCACGATCGCTGACAGCGAGATCGAGTACTCCATTGTGCTGCGTGGCGCGTCTATCCAAGGGGTCAGTCGGATCGAGGCTTCTCTCATCGGCCATCAGGTAGAGGTGACGCCGTCGCCGCGAGTTCCCAAGGCCCACCGACTGGTACTGGGAGACCACAGCAAGGTGCAGATCAGCTCATGAAGATCTTGGTGACTGGCGGTGCCGGATTCATCGGCTCGCACTACGTACGGACGCTGCTCGGGGGCGGCGGGTACCCTGGCTTCGAGGACGCGCAGGTGACCGTTCTGGACAAACTCACCTATGCGGGCAATCTTGCCAACCTGGAGGGGCTCACCGCCAGCCCGCGATTTTCCTTTATCCGCGGTGATATTTGTGACGCCAGCCTGCTCGCCTCGATAGTTCCCGGACACGACATAGTGATCAACTTCGCGGCCGAGACGCACGTCGACAGGTCAATCTTGGGTGCGTCGGACTTCGTAGCCACCGACGTCATCGGTGTCCAGGTGCTGCTTCAAGCATGCCTCGATGCCCACGTGGCCCGCGTCGTCCAGATCTCCACGGACGAGGTCTACGGGAGCATAGGTCGCGGATCATGGGATGAGACCGCGCCGGTGGCACCCAACTCTCCGTATGCTGCGGCAAAGGCCGGCGGCGACCTGCTGGCGCTGGCGTATGCCCGTACCCACGGGCTCAACATCAGCATCACCCGCTGTTGTAACAACTACGGGCCGTACCAGTACCCGGAGAAGGTAATCCCGCTGTTCGTGACCAACCTGCTCGACGGACAGAATGTCCCCCTGTACGGGGACGGCCGAAACATTCGGGGATGGATACACGTCGACGACCACTGCCGCGGGATCCAGCTAGTCTTGGAGCGCGGTGAGCCGGGAGCCGTATATCACATCAACGGCGATGTGGAGCTGACCAACATTGAGCTGACCAGGTCCCTGCTCGAACGCTGCGATGCGAGCTGGGACATGGTGACTCAGGTGGCAGACCGCAAGGGCCACGACCGGCGCTACTCGCTGGACGATTCGCTGCTCCGCAGCATCGGCTACCGTCCCCAGATACCGTTCAGTGTCGGCCTGCCCGACACGGTGCGCTGGTACCAGGACAACCGTCGCTGGTGGGAACCTCTCAAACGCCCCCAGCAGGGAGGCCCAGGCTCCGCGCCAGTGGTTACGCCCTCCGACGGGCAGGCTGCGGCGACCTTGCCCGTGGCGCGGCATGCGTCGTGAGCCAGTGGCTGGTGACCGGGGCCGGGGGCATGCTCGGCCAGGATCTGATCACCCGCCTCGACCGAGCTAGTGAGGCAGTAGTTGGCCTGACTCGCCGGGACCTTGACATCACGGACGCGGCGGCAGTCACCGCGGCGGTCCGGGACTGCCGCCCGGATGTGGTCGTTAACTGTGCGGCCTGGACGGCCGTGGACGACGCCGAGGCACACGAGGAGGAAGCGCTGCTGGTGAATGGCCTCGGAGCGCGTCTCGTCGCCACAGCGTGCGCTGCCAACGGTGCGCGCCTGATTCACCTGTCCACCGATTACGTATTCGCGGGCGATGCCGGACAACCGTACGCGGAGAACGACGCCCCGGGCCCGCGCACCGCCTACGGCCGCACCAAACTGGCCGGTGAGCGAGCCGTACTCGAGTTGCTGCCCCGGTCAGGCTACGTAGTCCGGACGGCCTGGCTTTACGGGGCACAGGGTCCGAACTTCGTTCGGACGATGATCAGACTGGCACGGGAGCGTGAAAACATCACTGTGGTTGATGACCAGCGCGGCCAGCCGACCTGGACAGTGGATGTTGCCGACCAGGTCATCGCGCTAGCCCGCGCAAGCGCAGAGGCAGGGGTGTATCACGCGACCAGTGGGGGGGAGACGACCTGGTTCGGGCTGGCATGTGAGATCTTCCGGCTGCTAGGCGCCGACCCAGCCCGGGTACGGCCGGTTACCAGTAGTGCCTACCCGCGCCCGGCCCCTCGGCCCGCCTACAGCGTGCTCGGGCATCGGGCCTGGGCCGGGGCTGACATTAAGCCGATCTCAGGCTGGCAAGTACGGCTGCAGCGAGCATTCAGTGTCTTCGCGACCGCCTGACCATGCGTTAAGAGGGTAATGCTGGTTCAGGCTGACGCCACTCTCGGCGCGGGAACTGCCCAAGCAACTGCGCGGCATGCCCAGCGGAGATCCTCGCGATCCCGGCTGCCGGCGGCTGTATTACTGTCGCACGCCGACGACACCCTGCTCGGGTTCGCCGGGCCCAGAGCCGAGGCCGAGGAGATCAAACGGCGGCTCGCGGCGTTCCTGCGCGATGACCTCAAGCTGGAACTGTCGCAGGACAAGACGCTGATCACGCACGCCCGCCCCAGGCAGCGCGATTCCTCGGCTATGAGATCACCGTGCTGCACGATGCCGAGGGCGAGCTGGGTGCGGGCCCGCTCGAACGCCATCTCCTCGCCGTAGAGTGCGAGCGCGGCCTGAAACTCCCCCTCATACCCGTCTTCGCCTGCGAGTATGCCGCGGCACCGCGCGGCGCCCGCGCCCGCGCACTTCAGGCCCGTGCGGCAGGCGATGTCCTCAAGCATGCCCAGGGAGCGTTTGGCATCGGTCATCGCGCCGCTGCGGATGTGCGCCTCGACAAGGTCCGCGGCTGATTGGGTGATGGTCGGAAAGCACGGTGCCCGTGCTGTATAGCTTCTCGAGCTGTGCGCATTCGGCTAGGTGGACAGCGCCGCACTCGGCGCGGCCGCGTGACAACTCCAGCAATCCGAGCACCACTGCCGCGTGGATTCGATCGTGTCCGAGCCGGTCCGGCGGGAGAATTCGAGCCCGGCCGCGATGTGCGCCCGGCAATCCTCATCGTGCCCGAGGACTGCCTCGGCCCGTGCCAGAACCACGAGCGAGAAGGAAGAGAAGACACGTCGGCCTGCCCAGTCTCAGCGGCGAGCTGGACGGACTCGGCGGTGGCGGCGTAGGCCGCTGCGACCTTGCCGCGCCGGAGCTCGAACTCGGAGAACAAGGCCAGGGGGAAGGGCAGGACGGCAGGAGCGCCCGCCGTGCGCGCCGCGCCGATTACGCGGTCGTACCGAGCGAAGGCGTCGCGGAGGTCCTCGAAGGGCTCCGCAGGCGCCTCGGCGACTTCTTCCTCGTGCCCGAGGGTGGCAGCAACACTGCCGCAGTGCGCGGGGCGGCCGAGCTGCCGGCTGAGCTGTCACTAGTCCCTACGACGTGATCTGCTGCGCATGAGGTACCGGTGGAACACTCGCCGGCATCGCCGCGGGACTACCGGCGGGCAAGCGCGCCATCGGCTTCTCCGCGCTCAGGGGAGGCGCGTTCCTCGAGGACGAGGTTCGGCGGCTGCAGAGCGACTACGGGACCGTCACGACGAACTGGAGTATCGAGCTCGATTACCACTTCGGTGGGTTTGGTCGTCGGGACGAGGCCCTCGATCCACTCATGCTCGGTACCTCGGCCGCCATTCTCATTGCGCTCAGCGGAACGAGCTCGGGTGAGCCCAAGAACGCAGCGGGCATCGCGCTCCTCGCCGTCGTGCTCGCCGGGTTGTTCGCCGTCCGGCTCTTTCTCGCCGAGCGGCACGGGCCGGACGAGGCGCAGGTCTGGTGGCTCAGGCGGCAGAATCCCGCCGTCGGCGGCGGGCCGGAGCGCCTCGTCAACGCCCTCGTCGCATTCGTCGACGCGGACAGTGCCGCGGCCAGGACGACGATGCCATCCGTCGGCGGGCACGCGGTCCACGACGCGGCCGGCTCAGGGCCGAGTGGCGACGTCACGACGAGGCACGCTCGCAGGCGCTCAGGCGGCTGGACTGGATCGCCGCGCGGAACGTGCTCGAGGTCGCTGGGGAGCTCGTCGATCGTCAGCGGTCTCTCGCCGTGGCGGTCCTGGACGGGGTGTGCCCGCCCGCGGACCCCGGATCGCGACCTATCAGGAGACCCGGAGGCGCTTCATCGAAGAGATGCGGCGAACCCTTGGCGCTGGAGATGTGGAGCGGGTCGAGACGACGGTCGAGGACGCGTGAGCGCCGGCCCGACGGCGACGGGCGGCTACGTCGCGAGTTGAACCACGTCAGTCTTGGGTTCTGCCGGTAGCACGTCAGGCTCCGCGGGTTCCGGCTCCGGGTCCGGCAGTCCGAGCCGACGGTCGTGGAATCAAACGCGGTGCGAACCGTGGCCTACCAGGGTTCGTAGAGCAGCTGAGGAAGGGTCGGCTGTGACCGTAGCTGCAAGTAGAAGCCACAGTGGGTGCCGTCGGGACGTCTCATAATGCGTAGGTCATGGTGCGATTACTGGCAAGCGGTGCTCCTTGTGACCAGCACAAGTATCAGGCCTCGACGTCCGGGCGCTTGGCCTCGGCGTGCGCGTCGACCGTCGCGATCGCGATATGCCGATCAGTCCGCCGCCTTCTGCACGGTGACGAACATGGCCACCAGGGCCGAGCCGACCAGCAGGACAGCTTGACGACCGCCGCCGCCGTGGGCCGTGGCAGCTACCCAGCCCGGCGGTCAGCGCCTTCGGTGCCGTCCCCTTACTCAGGTTAGCCCGACCCCACTGGAAACCAATAGAGGTTGGCCTCCCTCGCGTTCCGCTTAACCGGCGGGCAGGAGACGAGCAGCGCCGGTTGGACCGCCGCCCCCGAAGGATCTCGACGGCTTTGCCAACGAACTTGCACGATCACAGCAGGCTAGTGCAATGATGGGTGGGTGCATAAGACTCTAAGCACGTGGGCTGCCCGGAGGCTGGATCGGATTACTGGTCTTCAGTTGCGAGGGCGGACGACGCAGGGTGTCAGCCTTGAGCATGACTACTGCCGCTTTCTAGGTCAGCCTCGCACGGTCTTTGATGTAGGCGCCCACGAGGGCGAAAGTTTGCGCGACTTCCTCTGCTGGTTTCCGCAGGCGACCATCCATTGCTTTGAACCTGGTCGGGCCGCCTTTTCGGTTCTTGCTGGGAGGGCATCCCGTTTCCCCAATGTGACCTGTCATAGGTTGGCCTTGGGATCCGTCGTCGGAAATTCCACACTATTTGTACGCACTGCTAGCGTCAACAGTAGCCTTAAGCAATATCCGATCCATCATAGGCAGGAACGCGTGGTGGATACGCAGTCGGTCCAGGTCGCGACTCTGGACATGGTGACCGACGAGCTTGGGGTAGAACAGATCGACTTGCTAAAGGTCGACACCGAGGGCGGAGATCTCGACGTATTGTTGGGGGCGCGTAAGCTCCTGGAGAACCAACGGGTGGGGCTCGTTCAGGTTGAGGCGGGGGTTGCGTCCGACAACCACAAGCATGTTGGGCAGCGCGAACTCGAAGACCATATGACTCCCTTCGGTTACCAGATTTTTGGTCTCTACGACCAGACGTATGACTGGCCGAGCGGGCGCCCGCTCCTTCGAAGGGTCAATATTGCGTTCATTATCGGATAGACGCTGAGCCGCCGGTTGTCCTGCGGGTTCACAGGCCCTGGGTCCGCCGCGGGCGAGTCGCGGGACTGCGGCGCTTGCGGGAACGGCTCCAGCGGACGCAAGTCCGCGTCGCTCGGCCGATTCCGATTTCCGGCTGCGACCTC
>Ga0070714_100004568_pt1 | contig 10439 bp, 8 predicted proteins | sample LARL83metaG_FD_65450 | JGI IMG/M metagenome (GOLD analysis project Ga0070714, IMG submission 65450) | Corn, switchgrass and miscanthus rhizosphere microbial communities from Kellogg Biological Station, Michigan, USA - LAR L8-3 metaG | ecosystem: Host-associated > Plants > Roots > Rhizosphere ... | reverse complement strand
CCGCGACGATCCCAGCACCGCCATCATCCTCGATCCGGAACGCGCCACTCTGAACGACAAAGCCGGAATCGGCCTCCTCGCCCATATGGAACAGTACGCCGCCACGCGCGACATGGCGTTGCTCGGAACCGATCGCCAGCATGCGCAAGCTTGCCGTTCCCAACAGGCGGAGTGTCGGGACACGCTCGAGCAGGACAACATCATCCTCGATCGTCATGAAAGGCTAGTGCCAGCTTTTCGAACTTCGTGCTCTACCGCAGCGCCCAGCTTTCACGAACTTCGGAAAGTCTGGGCATCAGGAAATCGATGCGTCCGGCGCACCGCGCGATACGGTTCGTCAGCCCTATCGCATCACGGCACCAGTTTGTAGCCACCGGCCTCCGTCACCAATATCTCGGGATTTGCCGCATCCTTCTCGATCTTTTGGCGCAGGCGATAAATGTGGGTCTCCAGGGTGTGGGTGGTGACACCCGAATTATAACCCCAGACTTCCTGCAGCAGCGTCTCGCGCGACACCGGCAGCTGGCCGGCCCTGTACAGGAATCGAAGGATCGCCGTTTCCTTCTCGGTCAGGCGTACCTTTCGGGAATTGGCGCCGGTCAGCATTTTGGAACCGGGCCGGAAACTGTAGGGGCCGACGGAAAATACCGCGTCTTCGCTCGCTTCATGCTGTCGAAGCTGCGCCCGAATCCGCGCCAGCAGCACGGCGAAGCGGAACGGCTTGGCGACATAATCATTGGCGCCCGACTCAAGCCCGAGGATGGTATCCGAATCAGTGTCGTGTCCCGTCAGCATGATGATGGGCGCCTTGAAGCCGCCCTTGCGCAAGGAGCGTACCACCTCGCGGCCGTCAGTATCGGGAAGCCCGACATCCATCAGCACGAGATCCGGAGCTTCCGTTCGGGCGACGGTGGCCCCTTTGGCGCCGGTATCGACGGCGGAGGCTTCGAATTCATCGTGCAGCGATAATTGCTCCACAAGCGTATCGCGCAGATCGACATCGTCATCCACGATCAGGATCTTGCGGGCATTGGCCATGGGTAAGTCCTCTGAGCGGCAGCGCGAGCCCAAACGGTTTGGGCGGGTCATGGTTGCTAAATCAGGATTTTTCCGAACTGTTCGTCCTGAAGTAGGGGCCTGTTACGGTTTCACAAGTCGAATCGCAATCTAGCCTAGAATTCGAACTCGTTTTGATAAATGTCCCGGATTGATAAATGTCCGGGCGGCGACATCAGGGTTCCGCCGGCGTCAATTTGGGTGACCCTCCGATTGAATGGATAATTCCGCTTCTTCAATGGCTTACCGAACAAAAAGATGTGATCGCCCGCTCGCGGCAATCCGGATCCGCGCTGCCGCCGGCAACCGCCGCCGCGGTTGGCTGGTGGCTGGTGGACAGACCATCCCGGTCGCACTGGGGCGCAGCGGCATCATCGCCAACAAGCGGGAGGGCGATGGCGGCACGCCCAGAGGCATTTTCCGGCCACGCCGATTGTGGTGGCGCGCCGACCGCCATCCGAGGCCCAGGACGTTCTTGCCAATCCGCGCGATTCGACCTGAAGACGCCTGGTGCGAGGACCCGAACAGCCGCCATTATAACCGGCCGATCAAACTTGGCCCTGACCAGAGCGGCGACCGGCTCAGGCGTGACGACCACCTTTACGACTTCATCGTCGAGATCGATCACAACGCTTCGCCGCGGGTAGCCGGTCTCGGCAGCGCCGTGTTCCTGCATCTTGCGCGCGCGAATTTTTCTCCAACCGCCGGCTGCGTTTCGATGACGAACTCCGCGATGCGCCACCTCTTGCTGCGGCTCGGACCGCAGACCAAGGTCATCATCGGCTAGGCGTGCCGATTCGCACTCACCGCTCACCGAAAATCGCCGAGCCGACGCGCACATGGGTGGCACCGAGCGCAATCGCAACGGCAAAATCGGCGCTCATACCCATCGACAGATTCTTTAACCCGTTGCGGGCGGCAATCTTCGCAGTCAGGGCGAAGTGCGGCGCCGGCGGGTCGTTGACGGGGGGAATGCACATCAGGCCTGAAATCGGCAGACGGTATTTTTCGCGACAGCTTGCGATAAAGCTGTCCGCCTCGGCCGGCGAAACGCCGGCCTTTTGCGGCTCCTCCCCGGTGTTGAGCTGAACGAACAATTGCGGCCGGCGCGCTTGCGATTTGAATTCCTTGGCGAGCGCTTCGCAAAGGCTGGCGCGGTCGACCGAGTGGATGGCGTCGAAAAGCGCCACCGCATCTTTCGCCTTGTTGGATTGCAGCGGCCCGACCAGGTGCAATTCGATTCCGGGGTATGCCGACACCAATCCCGGCCATTTTGCCTTGGCCTCCTGGACGCGATTCTCGCCAAATACGCGCTGCCCGGCTTCGATAACCGGGCTGATCATTTCGGCGTTGAACGTCTTGGAAACCGCGACCAACGTGACCGACGAGCGATCCCGGCGAGCCTCTTTGCAGGCGCGCGCGATTTCCTGCTCCACCGCGGAAAGCCCGGTTGGCGAATGTGCAGCCTGTCGAGAAAGACGATCCGAGATCATGGCAGTTGTCATGTACCGATTTACAATTTTCGCGCGATAGTTCCAATTTTACCGAGTTCGGGAAAGGCTTCTTGAACCCCCTTGTATAGCCTTCGTGCGGGCAAGGGGACCATGATGTTAGCCTCCAGTTTCAGCCGCAACCGAGGAAAGCTCAAAAAGCTGCTCGGAATCCGCGCGCGGCTGGCATTGCTGGCCTTGATCCTGGTCGCGCCGCTGATGCTCGAACGCGCCCGCTCGCTTGAGGAAGCCCGCAACAAGCAGATTGCGCTCGCCTACGAGGATTTCTCGAGATTCGCACAGCATAGCGCCGAGGGCCAGCGCGAGGTCATTTCAGCCGTCGAGACCGTGGTGAAGTGGGCAGCCCACGTCCAGGCGTCGAAAGAAGTGACGGGTCGCAATTGTGATTCGCTGCGCGCGAACCTTGCGATCGACCTGCTGCGGATTCGCAATCTGATGATTGTCGGCAAGGAAGGTCGGGTCGAATGCGCGACGCGAAACGCCCTGGTCGGACTTGAGTTGGGCAATTGGGCCTTTTTCAACCAGGCACGGCAAACCCGGGATCTCGTGTTCAGCGACTTCATGCTCGCCAGGACCGACCACGAGCCGATCATGATAGGCGCTTATCCGGTGGCCGCAATTGATGCGACGTCGGACACCGTCATCGTTGCCAGCGTCAATCTTTCCTGGATGTCGAAGATCCTGAACGATGTCGGCGGCCGGCCCGGTATGCTGGCGGTTCTGGTCGACAGCATGGGGACCGTGCTGGCGGCGCCGTCCGACCAGGCCGGCATGATTGGACAGCCGCTCGATCGCGTGCCGCTCGTGTCGGCGATTGCAGCAAAAGTGACGAGCTCGGAAAAAGAGGCGGAATCGTTTTCATTTGTCGGACCCGATCATTCCAGGCGCACCATCAGCTTCGCACGCATTCCCGGCACGCAATCCCGCCTGATCGTCAGCATCGACGAAGCCAGATTGGGCGCCGACATCAACGAAGAGATTCGCACCGCTTATCTGCAGCTTGGATTCGTCTGCCTGTTCGTGCTGCTCGGCGCCCTGATCGCCGCGGAAACGCTCATCATCCGGCCGATCAACACCATGGTGGCGATCGCGCAGCGTTTTGGCCAGGGCGAATGGTCGGTGCGCGCGCCGCGCCGCCGATTGCCGGCGGAATTCGTTCCACTGGCCCGCGCGTTCGACACCATGGCTGCTCGCCTCGCCGAGCGCGAGCGCGATTTGATCGCCACCAACGACCGGCTGACTGTGATGGCCTCGATCGACATGTTGTCTGGTCTGGCCAATCGGCGCGGGTTCCAGAGCCGGCTCGATTTCGAATGGATGAAGGCCCAGCAGCACAACAGCGAATTGTCGCTGCTGATGATCGATGTCGATCATTTCAAGCTGTTCAACGACACCTATGGCCATCCCGAAGGGGACGTCTGCCTCTCCCGGCTCGGCGAGACGCTGGCAGGCCTTGCCGCCGAAACCTTGGGCTTTGCCGGCCGCTACGGTGGTGAGGAGTTCTGTCTGCTGCTGCCGAATACCAGCGCCACATGCGCGCTGGAAATCGGCGAAAAGGTGCGCGCGGCCGTGCAGGGTCTGGCATTGCCACACGCCACATCCAACCATCAGGCCGTCACCGTCAGCGTGGGGGTGGCCAGCACCACGCCCGTCGACACGTTGCGGCCCAGTGATCTGGTCGAAGCCGCCGACGCCAGCCTCTATGTTGCCAAACGGAGCGGACGAAACTCCGTGGCCGGACACGGTCTTGCGCTGAGCGCCGAGACCGGCGAGCCTGCGGCGCTGGCGAACTGACTGCTCCGCCCTTCCTGGAACGCTGTGATCGGGTCGACACCCGTTGACCGCCAAGCCGCTTTTGTGGCCTAGTCCGCCGTCATTTTTTTCCACCCCAGAGCATGATCCGGAAAAAGGATCATGCTCAAAAAGAGATGAGATCATGATGCGATTCCACTTAATCGCATGATGATCTAGTGTTCCGATTCCGAAGTCCGCATCATCACGAAAAGCCCCAGGTTCAATGCCCGCCGAACGCTACAACGCACGTGAATCAGAGCCGCGCTGGCAGCGCCGGTGGGAAGAAGGGGCGATCTTCGCTGCCAGGAATGATGATCCGCGGCCCAAATATTACGTGCTCGAGATGTTCCCCTATCCGTCCGGGCGCATCCATATCGGGCATGTCCGCAACTATACGCTTGGCGACGTCCTGGCGCGCTTCATGCGCGCCAGGGGCTTCAACGTTCTGCATCCGATGGGCTGGGATGCCTTTGGGCTGCCGGCCGAGAATGCTGCGATCGAGCGCAAGATCGCGCCCAAGGCGTGGACCTACGACAATATCGCCGCGATGAAAAAGCAGCTCCGCTCGATCGGGCTCTCGCTCGACTGGTCACGCGAATTCGCAACCTGCGATCCAGGCTACTACAAGCACCAGCAGAAGATGTTCAACGATTTCCTGCGTGCCGGGTTGGCCGAGCGTGAAAAGCGCAAGGTCAATTGGGATCCGGTCGACATGACCGTGCTCGCCAACGAGCAGGTGATCGAGGGCCGCGGGTGGCGCTCCGGGGCCGTCGTCGAGCAGCGCGAGATGAACCAGTGGGTCTTCAAAATCACGAGGTACTCGCAAGAACTTCTGGATGCGCTCGACACGCTGGATCGCTGGCCGGACAAGGTGCGGCTGATGCAGCAGAACTGGATCGGGCGCAGCGAAGGCCTTTTGATTCGCTTTGCGCTCGATCCCGCCACCACGCCGGCGGGCGAGTCCGAGCTGAAGATATTCACGACGCGCCATGACACGCTGTTCGGCGCCAAATTCATGGCGATTTCGGCCGATCATCCGCTGGCGCAGTCGGCCGCGGCGAAAGACGCACAACTGGCGGCGTTCATCGCGGAGACAAAGCGCATCGGCACGGCACAGGAGCTTATCGACACCGCCGAGAAGCAGGGTTTCGACACCGGCATTCGCGCCATCCACCCCTTCGATCCGAACTGGAAGCTGCCGGTTTATGTCGCCAATTTCGTGCTGATGGAATATGGCACCGGGGCGATCTTCGGCTGTCCGGCACACGACCAGCGCGACCTCGACTTTGTCAACAAATACAGGCTCGGCAATACGCCCGTGGTGTGTCCCGAAGGACAGGATCCGAAAACCTTCGTCATCACCGACACCGCCTATGATGGCGACGGCCGCATGATCAACTCACGCTTCCTCGACGGCATGACCATCGAACAAGCCAAGGAGGAGGTCGCAAAACGGCTGGAAAACGAGTTGCGCGGCAATGAGCCCATCGGCGAGCGGCAGGTGAACTTCCGGCTGCGCGACTGGGGCATTTCGCGTCAGCGCTACTGGGGTTGTCCGATCCCGGTCATTCATTGCCCGAAATGCGACGTCGTTCCCGTGCCCGACAAGGATCTGCCGGTGACGCTGCCGGAGGATGTAACGTTCGACAAGCCCGGCAACGCGCTCGACCATCATCCGACCTGGAAGCACGTCAATTGCCCGCAGTGCGGCGCCAGGGCCGTGCGCGAAACCGACACCATGGACACGTTCGTGGATTCCTCGTGGTATTTCGCGCGCTTCACCGATCCCTGGAACGAGAAGGCGCCGACCACGCTGCCTGTGGTCGATCGTCTGATGCCGGTCGACCAGTATATCGGCGGCGTCGAGCACGCGATCCTGCATCTGCTCTATAGCCGCTTTTTCACCCGCGCCATGAAGGCCACCGGTCATATCGGCATGAAGGAGCCCTTCGCCGGTATGTTCACGCAAGGCATGGTGGTGCACGAAACCTATCAGAGGACCGACGGCAGCTACGTCACACCGGCCGAGGTCAGTCTCGAGACCGGCGCGAGCGGTCGTCGCGCCACGCTCATTGCAACAGGCGAAGAGGTTGCGATCGGCGGCATCGAAAAGATGTCGAAGTCCAGACGCAACACCGTCGATCCCGACGACATCATCGCCACCTACGGCGCCGACGTGGCGCGCTGGTTCATGCTGTCCGATTCACCCCCCGATCGCGACGTGATTTGGAGTGATGAGCGCGTGCAGGGCGCTGCCCGATTCGTGCAGCGGCTTTGGCGCCTGATCAACGAATCGGCCGGGATCGGCGCCAGCGCGTCGAAGGCGAGACCGGCGGCCTTCGATCGAGAGGCGCTGGCGCTGCGCAAGGCGGCCCACGGCGCGCTGGACAAGGTCTCCACCGGTATCGAGAAGCTGCATTTCAACGTCTGCCTGGCCTATATCCGCGAATTCTCCAACACGCTGGGCGAGACCTTGGCGCGCGAGGGGCCCTCGCACGACCTGGCCTGGGCCGTCCGGGAGGCCGCGGTCATTCTTGTTCAATTGTTCGCACCCATGATGCCGCATCTGGCCGAGGAGTGCTGGGCCGTGCTGGGCGAGGGGGGCCTGGTTTCCGAGGCGAGTTGGCCGCAAATCGAACGAGATTTGCTGGTTGAAGACACCGCGACGCTGGTGGTGCAGGTCAACGGCAAAAAGCGGGGTGAAGTGACCGTGGCCCGCACGGCCCAGAATCCGGAAATTGAGGCTGCCGTTTTGGGTCTCGATGCGGTAAAGCTGGCGTTGGGCGGTAAGCCCGTCCGCAAGGTGATCGTTGTTCCCATGAGGATCGTCAATGTCGTTGGCTAGGATTCGCATCGCCGCTCGGCTTTTGGCCGCAGCCACGCTTGCGGCGCTGACGGCCGGCTGCTTCCAGCCGATGTACGCCGAGCGTGCCGATGGGACGCCGGCGCTCCGCGAAAAGCTGATGGGTGTGGACCTCCCGCCGATCGACAAGCCCAATAGCTCGCGCGACGCGCGGTTGGGAGTGGAAATCCGCAACGCCCTGGCGTTCAAGCTTTATGGCAATGCCACCGGGATGCCGCCGACCCACCGGCTGGTAATCCGCTTCACGACCAACCGTTCCTCGCTGTTGACCGATCCGAACACCGCGCTGCCGACCAGCGAAAACTACGGGATTGATGCGCAGTTCAATTTGATCGATATCGCCACCAACAGATCGGTCATGACCGGCTCGACCTTCTCGCGCGTCAGCTACGATATTCCCGGAAGCTATCAGCGCTTTTCGCGCGCCCGCGCCTTCCGCGACGCCGAGGACCGCGCCTGTCAGGAAATTGCCGAACATATCCAGACCCGCCTGGCATCCTATTTCTACGCCGGCACCTGATCGGCCATAAATCCGCAAACCCCAGGCTCGGCCAACTCGGATTTCGATCTGACGCGCATGCGACTGCCGGCGAAATGAGATATCGGTCTGTTCATGGTCGCGCTGCGTGGAAAGGAAATCGAGGCATTCCTGGCAAGGCCGGACCCCGGCCGTCCCATCATACTGCTCTACGGTTCAGACGCCGGCCTGGTGCGGGAACGCGCCGATGCCCTGCTGGCGTCGGCGGTGGATGATCCCAATGATCCGTTTTCCCTGGTGAAGCTGGATGGCGACGAGCTTTCGAGCGAACCGTCGCGCCTGGTCGACGAAGCGATGACAATCCCCCTGTTCGGCGGCCGCCGCGCGATTCGCGTTCGCGCCGGCTCGCGGAATTTCGCCGGCGGAATCGACGCGCTGGCGGAGATGACCCTGAAGGATTGCCGGATCGTGATCGAGGCGGGTGAGCTGCGCCCCGAATCGCCACTGCGCAAAGCCTGCGAGCGCGCCCGGGCCGCGGTTGCAATCGCCTGCTATCCGGACACCGAGCGCGATCTTGCGAAGCTGATCGACGATGAGCTCCGCGCTTCGAACCTGCGCATATCGCCGGATGCGCGCGCGGTGCTGATGACCCTGCTCGGCGGCGATCGCCAGGCTTCGCGCAACGAGTTGCGCAAGCTCACGCTCTACGGACACGGCAAAGGCGAGGTCACGCTCGACGACGTGGTGGCGGTTGCTGCCGATGCCTCCGAGCTCAAGATCGACCCGATCGTGGATGCGGCCTTTGCGGGAAATCCCGCCGTCGTCGAGACCGAGTTCGGCAAGGCTATGCTGGCCGGCACCTATCCCGGCGTGATCATTTCCGCGGCCCAACGCCATGCAGCCTGGCTGCACAAATCCGCGCTTGCAATTGGGGAAGGTTCGCCGATTTCGGCTGTGGTGGAGAGCGGATTTCCACGCCTGCACTTCTCCCGCAGGGCAAGCGTCGAGGCAGCGCTGCGTCAGTTCAACGTGGCGCGGCTGACGCTGATCATCGAGCAGCTCGCAACCGCGGCCCTCGAGATGCGCAAGCAGGCCACACTCGCCGCGGTCATCGCGCAGCGCGCGTTGATGTCGATCGCAGTGAATGCCAAGCGGCGCGCGTAAGCCCGAACCGCCTCCATGGACTCGCGCAACGCGAGAGGACGGTTTAAGCCTTCTTGCCCAGCCTTCGCACGATGTCGTCGAGTTGATCGAGATCGCGATAGCGGATATGCACGGTGCCGCCGGAATTGCCGTGATCGATGCTGACGGCGAGCCCAAGCGCATCGCTGATGCTCTTCTCCAGTGCCACCGTGTTCGGGTCCTTTACCTTGCCGCCGCTCCGCGCCTTGAGCGGCTTGCGCGCGGGCACGCCCTCGACATGCGCCAGCGCCTCGGTCTGACGCACGTTGAGCCCTTCTTCGACGATGCGTTTGGCGGCGGCTAGGGGATCGGGCACGCCGATCAACGCCCGCGCATGACCGGCCGACAACTGGCCAGTCGTGATGTAGGCCTGAACCTCTGCCGGCAATTTGGTCAACCGCATCGTGTTGGCGATGTGGCTGCGGCTCTTGCCGACGATTTTTGCAATCTCGTCCTGGCTGCGTTTGAATTCATTGGCCAGCGCATGGTAGCCCTGCGCTTCTTCGATCGCATTGAGATCTTCGCGCTGCACGTTTTCGATGATCGCGATCTCGAGCGCATCGGCATCGGTGACGTCGACCGGAACCACCGGCACCTCGTGCAGACCCGCAAGCTGCGACGCCCGCCACCGGCGCTCGCCGGCGATGATCTCGTATCGATCCTGCCCACCGCGCACCGGCCGCACCACGATCGGCTGGATCACGCCATGCTGCTTGATCGAGTCGGCTAGCTCGCGAAGTTCGGCCTCGGCGAAGTCGCGGCGTGGATTGCGCGGGTTCGGTTTGAGAAACTCGATCGGCACTTTGCGCTGCGCGCGCGGGCGTTCCAGATGCGCGGCTTCGCCACCGACATCTCCGATCAGACTTGCAAGACCGCGCCCCAGTCGCGAACGCGCTTCCTCGGCCATCGCCAGCTCCCTTGGATTCAACTCAGGCGCTCCTGTTTCACTTCACTTCTGGAGACCGCGTCGTTTCGCAGTCAGCTCCGAAAGCGCGACACCGGCAACGGGATCGCGCCAATGTCGGCTCACGATCTAGTGCGTGCGAAGCTCGCGCTCGCGCTGGATAACTTCCGTTGCAAGCTTGAGATAGGCTTCGCTGCCGACGCATTTGAGGTCGTAGACCAGCACCGGCTTGCCGTAGGAAGGCGCCTCGGAAATGCGAACGTTGCGGGGGATCATGGTCTTGTAGACCTTGCTGCCCATGAACTGCCTGACGTCGGCAACGACCTGGTTGGACAAGTTGTTGCGTGAATCGAACATCGTCAGCACGATGCCGTGGATCGAGAGATTCGGATTGAGCGTGGCGCGCACCTGCTCCACCGTCTGCAGCAATTGTGAAAGTCCTTCGAGAGCAAAGAACTCGCACTGCAGCGGCACCAGTATGGCGTCGGAGGCCGCCATCGCATTGACGGTGAGAAGATTGAGTGACGGCGGGCAGTCGATCAGAACGTAGGTATAATCGGCGTCCTGGGTGGCGTTAGTGTTCAACGCCGCGATCGCGTCGCGTAACCGGAAGGCGCGGCCGGGCGTCGTTCCAAGTTCAAGTTCCAGGCC
>Ga0070714_100004567_pt1 | contig 10439 bp, 8 predicted proteins | sample LARL83metaG_FD_65450 | JGI IMG/M metagenome (GOLD analysis project Ga0070714, IMG submission 65450) | Corn, switchgrass and miscanthus rhizosphere microbial communities from Kellogg Biological Station, Michigan, USA - LAR L8-3 metaG | ecosystem: Host-associated > Plants > Roots > Rhizosphere ... | reverse complement strand
CATTGCCAATGCCACCACCCACAAGTTCACCAAGTATCACGTTGCCGGCGATACCGAGCGGCTGAAAAAGTTCTTCGGCGAGACCATCCGCTGGACCTTCTGGCCCTCGCTCGCCGCCTGCGCGCTGATCCTCGCACTCGGCAAGCCGCTGCTCTGGCTGTTCGGCAGCAGCTTCGAGCAGGCCTATGCCGTGATGTTCATCCTTGCGGTCGGCATGCTGTCGCGCGCGGCGGTCGGGCCAGCCGAGCGGCTGCTCAACATGCTCGGCGAGCGCAAGCAATGCGCGGGCGTTTATGCCGCAGCTTTTGCCATCAACCTCGTATTGTGCTTCGTGCTGATCCCGTATCTCGGCATCGAAGGCGCGGCGGTCGCGACCTCCACCGCCCTGGCGGTCGAGTCGATCCTGCTCTACCGCATCGCCAAGCGCCGCCTCGGCTTCCACGTCTTCCTCTTGGGCGGCGGCCAGACCTAAGCCTGCTCGCGCAGCGTTCGCCGGATGATCTTGCCGGTCGTCGTCGTCGGCATCTGCTCGATGAAGGCGACCTCGCGCGGATATTCGTGCGCCGACAGCCGCGTCTTGACGAATCCCTGGATCTCGCCGGCGAGCGCATCGGATGGCGCATGGCCCGGCTTCAAGACGATGAAGGCTTTGACGATCTCGCCGCGCAGCTTGTCGGGTTTGCCGATGACGGCGGCAAGCGCGACCGCGGGATGGCGGATCAGGCAGTCCTCAATCTCTCCCGGCCCGATGCGGAAGCCAGCTGACGAAATTACGTCGTCGTCGCGGCCGACGAAAGTAACGTAGCCGTCCTCATCCATCACGCCCTGGTCACCGGTGATCATCCAGTCGCCGATGAACTTGTCGCGCGTGGCTTCTGGCCGTCCCCAATATTCCAGGAACATCACCGGATCGGGCCGTTTGACCGCGATCTGTCCGAGTTCACCGGCCTTGAGCATGGCGCCGTCAGGACCGATCACCGCGACGATGTGGCCGGGCACCGGCTTGCCGATCGCGCCGGGACGCAGCACGCCGAGTTGTGCGCAGGAGCCGAGCACCAGATTGCACTCGGTCTGGCCGTAGAATTCGTTGATGGTGAGACCGAACGCCTCTTTGCCCCATTCCAGCGCTTCGACGCCGAGTGACTCGCCGCCGGACGCCATGCTGCGCAACTTGAAATCATAGCGGCCGCCGGGATTGGGTACCGCGCGCATCATGCGCAGCGCCGTCGGCGGGATAAACGCGTTGCGCACGCCGACCTTGGCCATCAGAGCGAAAGCCTCTTCCGGATCGAACTTGTCGAAGCGCCGGGCGATCACCGGCACGCCGTGATGCAGACTCGGCAGCAGCACGTCGAGCAGGCCACCAGCCCACGCCCAGTCGGCCGGCGTCCAGTAACCGTCGCCGGCCAGCGGGAATGGATAATGCGGCAGCTCGGCGCCCGGCAGATGGCCCAGCACGACACGATGGCCATGCAGCGCGCCTTTCGGCTGGCCGGTGGTGCCCGAGGTGTAGATCATCATCGCCGGATCGTCGGGCGAGGTGTCGACCGGCGTGAAATCGGCGGACGCTTTGGCAAGCAGATCGCCGAATCCCGCGTCGACGGAGATCACACAGGTCACGTCCGGCACCTGCGCCTTGATCTCCTCGAATTTGCCGAAGCCCTGCGCATTGGTGAGCAGCGCGCGGGCGCCGGAATTCTGCAAGCGATATTGCAGCGCGTCCGGCCCGAACAAAATGGCGACCGGCAGCGCCACGGCGCCGAGCTTGTAGATGGCGATGTGGGCGGCGGCGACTTCGGGCGCCTGCGGCATGAAGATGGCGACGCGGTCGCCGCGCTTGACGCCCTGCGCGCGCAACACATTGGCGAGCCGGTTCGAAGCCTCACGCAACGCACCGAAGCTGATGTTGTCGCTGCGGCCGTCGTCGCGCACATGCTGGATGGCCAGACGTTGCGGATCGCGCGCCGCCCAGCGGTCGCAAACGTCGACGCCGATATTGTAGCGCGCCGGAACCGCCCAGCGGAAATTGCGGTATAGCGCGTCGTAATCCTTGGCGTTCGCACCCAGCATGCGGGGCGAGGCTATTCAGCGCGGCCCGCGAGGTCCAGTGCCGCTTGATTCCGGCCGATGCTCATGGCCACATCGCGCAAGCCGGCCGCGAGAGCCTGAGGGGACGAAGGATGGATCATAATATCGTCGTTGGATTGGGCTTCACCGCGGGCGCGCTCTACATCGCCAGCCACTACATGAAGACGATGGTGCCGCTGCGGCTGTGCGAAATCGGCGCCAACATCCTGTTCGTCGGCTACGGCTGGCTCTACCCGTCCTGGCCCACGCTCGCGCTCTACGCCATCCTGATCTGCCTGAATTCGCTGCGGCTCTACGAGATGCTCGAGCTTATCAAGAAAGTGCGCGAGGCCTCGAGGGGCGACCTGTCGATCGAATGGCTCAAGCCGTTCATGCACAAGCACACATTCCAAAAGGGCAACACCCTGTTCCACAAGGGCGATGCCGCCGACGAAATGTATTACATCGTGAGCGGACGCTGCCAGGTGCGCGAGATCGACGTCGAGCTGAAACCCGGCACGCTGGTCGGCGAACTCGGTTTTCTCACACCCGAGCGCATCCGCACGCAAACGATCGAATGCCTTGACGAGGTTCACGTGATGACCATCACCTACGAAAAGCTCACCGAGCTGTATTTCCAGAACCCGTCGTTCGGACTTTTTTTCCTCAAGCTCACCAGCCAGCGGCTGTTGCAGAACGTCGCCCGGCTCGAAACAGCGCTCGCGGCGCGCACCGCGACGGCGTAACCGACACGGCGGTATCGCGCCAAAAACCCTCCGCCAAAGGGTTAAAACGGCACCGATGTTCTTCGCCCTCCCCGGTTAAGGTTTATCGCTCATGGTAAATTTGCCGTTCGATTGAAAGGCAGCGGGTCACCTCTAGTGTCCGTCCGAAAGGTCGGGCCGCAATGCTCCGTCGTGCCGCAAAGCAAATTGCTCTTCGGTTGCTGACGCCGAAGCCAAGACCTCCCTATGAGGAGGTCTGGCATCTATGGACAGTGCTCGTCCCGAGACGATCGATCACGGGCCGTTTGCTGCGAGGAACGGTTTTACGCCGGCAACATGACGGCCGCTGGATCTACAAGCAATACATCGAAATCGTGCACGGCGCTGAGTTCGGTAGGGCGGCAGTCATCCCGCTCAGCGAACCTGCGCTTGTCGATAATCCTACCGCGGCCCTCGCTGGAGAAGGTAAAGAGCTCCTCGTCAGTCAACGGGCAGAGAATGCTCCGACGCCGCTCCTGTCCCTGACACGAGCGCAAAAGATCGCACTGGCCGTGCTCGGTGCATTCATCTTGCTACCGGCAGCTATCGAGTATCATCACATTCAAACAGGCGCGCCGACGGTCGGCTGCGATTATGACGAGCACTGTGGCGTGCTCGAAACGACAGCACCGGCACCGGACTCCCACGAAGGCCAGCCGAACACCAAGGACGCGATCGTCGTCGCCCCCCGTCCATCCCTTGACTCTAACGGCAATGAGAGCGGTGTCGTCACATCTTCCAAAACGGGCGCGCGTGCCCGTGTTGGCGTCCGTTATGCCAAGCGCTTTCAAGCCTATGTCAATGATTTGGAGAACAACTACGGTGCGCGCGTGCTGTTTATGGGGGGTATTCGACGCGGCCATTGCTCGAGCTCGAGCCAACACCCGTGCGGCAAAGCCTTGGACGTGTGTCAGCTCCGACGTGGCGTGGTTGACCCTCGCTGCCGTCTGCCCGCCCGTGCTGCCCTCGCTCAAATCGCTGCTTCGCACGGTCTGTTTGAAGGCGGGCGCTGGTGCAATTCGGATTATGGTCACGCACAGGTCGACACGACAGCGTCGGCGTGCGGCGATCGCCGTGCTCACATCGCCCGGCGACATCGAACACGCCCAGCGGCATTGGCCGAGGTCGCGCCACCGATGTAGCGCCGATCCCGTGCTTCACCGGCACAGGTTCGGCCTAGCCCTTCCTGTCGGCCGGCTCGGCTAAAATCAGCGCCCAGTACACGCCATATTTCGAGGACGGCGCCGGCACGGCGGCGATGCCGATGCGGGTCGCGCCCGGCAGCAGCATGTTGGCGCGGTGCGGCGGCGAATCGCGCCAGCCGGAAAACGCCTCCGCCAAGGTATGGTAGCCGGCGCCGATGTTCTCGGCGGCCTGCTTGGCGCTGTAGCCCGATGCTTTGAGGCGCGCGACGAACGGGGTCTTGATGTTATGCTCGAGCTTGTCGCGCTTGGCCATGGCCTCGGCCTGCGCCTGCGCCATGCGCGTCAGATCCGGATCGAGCGCGACGTCAGACAAGCCGTTGTTCTTGCGGTAGCCGGAGATCATCGACGCGGCGGCATCGGCGTCGAGCTTCGCGCCCTTCGCGATGTCCAGATAGAAGCTCGGCTGCTCAGGAGTCTGAAAGCCCGAGCAGGCGGCGACCGCGAGCGATAGCACGATCAACACAAAAAGGCGCATCGGCGACCTCGAATCGTCGCGGTCACTGTATCGCGGACCGTGGCGGAAAGGTGGTTACTTCGCTGCTTGCAATGTCTGCCAAATGTGGTCGGGCGTCGCCGGCATGTCCAGCGTGGCGCCGGCGGGCAGCGCGTCGAGCACGGCATTGATCAATGCCGGCGGCGCGGCGGTGGTGCCGGCTTCGCCGGTGCCCTTCGCTCCGAGCGGATTGGTCTTACAGGCGATGGCGTGGTGCTCGACGGTCATCAGCGGCACGTCATGCGCGCGCGGCAAGGCGTAGTCCATGAACGAACCAGACACCAGCTGGCCGGAAGCGTCGTAGACCGTGTGCTCGGTAAGCGCCTGACCCAGCCCTTGCGCGACGCCGCCGTGCACCTGGCCGGTGACGATGGTGTCGTCGAGCACATTGCCGCAATCGCCCACCGCGACATAGTTCACGATCGCGAGCGCGCCGGTGTCGGCATCGATCTCGATCTCGGCGATATGGCAGCCATTCGGGAACGACGGCGGCCCCTTGAACTTGTCGAGCGTGTCGAGGCTCTCGGCGATGACGCTCTGGCGCTTGAGGTCGGCGGCGCGCTCGGCCACGTCAAACAGCGACACCTCACGGTTCTTGACGCGGAATTTGCCGTTCGCAAATTCGACCTCATCTTCCTGCGCCTGTAACAGCAAGGCGGCCACCTTTTTGCCCTTCGCCAGCACGGCATCGGCCGTGCGCACAATGGCGCCGCCGACATACATCGCCGAGCGCGAGGCGACCGCACCAAAGCCCGGCACGTCGCGTGCCGAATCGCCCGATGTGACCGCCACCGTGGCCGGATCGATGCCAAGACGACGCGCCACGACATTGCCGAACACGGTACGGTGGCCCTGGCCGCTGGCCCCGGCGCCGATGCTGACGATCGCCTGCCCGCCGCCGGGAAACGTGATGCGCGCAGCTTCCTCGGGGAACGCGCCGGCGATCTCCAGATAGCAGCCGATGCCGATGCCACGCAGCTTGCGCGCCTTCTTCGCCGCTTTTTTGCGCGCCGGGAAATTGTCGTAATCGGCCAGCGTCAGCGCGCGCGCAAGGATGGCGGGAAAATCGCCGCTATCGTAAGTGTTGCCGAAGGGGGTGGTGTACGGCATCTGCTCCGGCTTGATCAGATTGCGCCGGCGCAACTCGGCGGGATCGATCTTCAATTGATCCGCCGCCGCATCGACCACACGCTCGATCAGATAGCTCGCCTCAGGACGGCCAGCGCCGCGATAAGGTCCGGTTGGCAGCGTGTTGGTGAATACGCACCGCGTGTTCACCTGCGCGTGCGGGATGTCGTAGACCGTGGGCAGGCAGCCGGAGATATGCGTGGTGAAGACGAAGTGCGCCACGCCGGTGAAGTAGGCGCCGAGATTGCCGATGCAGTTGGCGCGCAGGCCAAGGAACTTGCCGCGCGCGCTGAGCGCAAGCTCGACTGTCCAGAATGAATCGCGGCCCTGATTGTCGCTGACAAAGGCCTCCGAGCGCGTTGAGGCCCAATGGATCGTACGCTTAAGCGCGCGCGCCGCGTGCAGCATCGGGATGTATTCCGGATAGCACCAGCCCTTCATGCCGAAGGCGCCGCCGAGGTCGTCGGTGAGGATACGCACCTGCTCCGGCTTGACGCCCATGGCGCCGGCAACCTGGCCACGGACCGCCGCCACGGCCTGTGATCCGCAACGCAATGTGAATTGATCGGCCGCGGCATCATAGCTCGCGGTCGCGGTGCGCGCCTCGATCGAGGCGACAACCAGGCGCTGGTTGACGAGCTCGACCTTGACGACATGCGCGGCCTCCTTGAAGGCCTTGTCGAGCGCCGCCTGCCTTTTACCGTCGGTATCGGCCGGGGCGGTCCAGTCGAAGCCGACATTGCCCGGCGCCTCAGGCCAAAGCTGCGGCGCGCCCGATGCGACGGCGGCGCGGGCATCGGTCACCGCATCGAGCGGCGTATAGTCGACCGCAATTTTGTCGGCTGCATCCTGCGCGTGCGCGGCGGTGTCGGCCAGCACCATCGCCACCGGCTCGCCGACATGCATCACGCGCTTATCCGCGAGCGCGGGGCGATGCGGCGAGAACGGCATCTTGCCGCCGCGGCCGGGAATGTCGTGACCGTGCGAGATCGAATGATAATGCGCAGCGGCAAGATCGGCTGCGGTCATGACCGCGACCACGCCGGGCGCATCTTTTGCGGCGGCTGCATCGATGGCATCGATTGCAGCAAAGCCGTGCGGCGAGCGCACGAAGCAGGCGGCGAGCGCGCCGTCTGGCTTTACGTCGTCACCGAAACGGCCCTGTCCCCGCAGCAGCGCGTCGTCTTCGACGCGACCGGTCCATTCACCCTTCGCGAATGCCGGGCTCATAGACGGTCCTTGATACCGGCTTTGGCATAGAGCTCGTTGATGTGCTCCTTCACGCCTGCCGGCGGCGCGTCGGTCGAGGCATGCGCCCAGCCGACCTTGGCGCGGGCATGCTGCGCGATGCTCTCATCCTGTTGCGAGGTGCCGCCGGAAATGCCGTAGGCGCCCACCATTTCGTTGCCTTTGAACACCGGCGCGGCGCCGCCGGACGCGGCGATCTTGCCGTTAGTCAGGGCCGAGAGGCCGATCAGCAATTGCGGATTGCGCTCCTTGAACCATTGCTGGATCACCAGACCGTCGGGAAACCGCGGGCTCATCGAGCGGAAGGCGGCGACGGTAAAGGCCTTGGCGATCGCCGTGTCGGGGGTGATGAAGCCAGCGTCGTCCATGCGCTCGGCCGCGATCAGATGGCCTTCGGGACCCACCACGGCGACCGAGATCGGTACGCCCATGTCCGCCGCTTTCTCGACGACCGCCTTGATGAATTCGCGGCATTCGGCCGCGTGCAGCTTGGCCATTGCGCCTCCTCCCCGAGAGCACCGGTCACGATTTCTTAATCTTTCGCTCACGGCTTGTTAACCGCACACAAACGGATTGGAGGCTACCATGTTTCATCGCTGGAATACTCAAAGTGATGTCGGGAAATGCCGCTTACGTCGCCAAAATTCGCGGTTGGCGACTTATCACTCTGGTCGGACTGACCGCTTTCGCGGCAGGCTACGCCGGTCTGCATTTTTTAGCGGCTGACTGGAGCAGCCGGCTGATGCCGGCAATTCCGGAGCCGGAGGTCGCAGCCATCCTCGCCGCCCTTGTCGCCTGCTTTGCGATGAGCCTGACCGGCGCCTTGCTCATACGGCATCTGCGCCGGCAAAACAGCCAGACGCGCATGGCGATCGACAGCATGGCGCAGGGCCTTTGCATGTTCGACGCCTCGGAGCGATTGGTCGTTTGCAACAGGCGGTATTCTGAAATGTACGGCCTGGCGCCGGACGACGTGAGGCCCGGATCCACTCTGTCCGACGTGCTGCGAAAGCGAGTTGCCAAGGGCACCTTCTCGCGCGATCCCGATCAATATCGCAAAGAATTCGTGAGCCAGGTCAGACAAGGACGCACCACTGTGCATGAGGTGAAGTCCCTGAACCGCATTTTGCTGGTCATGAACCATCCCATGGAGGGCGGCGGCTGGATCGGCACGCATGAGGACATCACCGAGCGGCGCGACGCTGAACGCGAGCGCGATGCGATGCAGGAGCAACAGCAGCGCCGCGCTGTGATCGAACAGGCGATCGCCGCGTTCCGCCAGCGCGTCGAGGAGCATCTGCGCACGGTAGCCGAGGGCGCCATGACCATGCGCTCGACCGCCGGCACGCTGCTCGACAATTCCAGCCAGACCTCCAAGAGCGCCGAGAGCGCGGTGTCGGCCTCCAACGAGGCCTGCACCAATGTGGAGACGGCAGCGGTGGCGGCCGATGAACTGACCGGCTCGATCGGCGAGATCGGCCGGCAACTCTCGTTGACCACCGACATCGTACGCGCCGCAGTCGGCGAAGCCAAAGGCACCAACGAGCAAATGGGAGCGCTGGCGCACGCCGCACAAAAGATCGGCGACGTGATCAAGCTGATCCGTACCATCGCCGGGCAGACCAACCTGCTCGCGCTCAACGCCACCATCGAGGCGGCGCGCGCGGGCGAGGCCGGAAAGGGCTTCGCCGTGGTGGCGTCGGAGGTCAAGTCGCTGGCGGTGCAGACCGGCAAAGCGACCGAGGACATCTCGCAGCTCATCAGCAGCGTGCAAACGGCAACGTCCGGCGCGGTGGCGGCGATCGGCCGCATCGCCGCGCGCATGCAGGAGATCGACAGCTGCGCCACCGCGGTGTCGTCGGCGGTCGAGGAGCAGAACGCGGCGACCGCCGAAATCTCGCAGAACGTCACCGGCGCCGCCGACGGCGCCAAGACCGTCGTCGCCGTGCTCAACGAAGTCACCGGCGCGGCCACCGACACCCGCGAGTCGGCGGAGAGCGTGCTGTCGGCCTCGCAGGCGGTGGAAGCCGCCGCCGCCGAATTGCGCCGCGAAGTCGAAGGTTTCCTCGCCAGCGTCGCCGCCTGATTTCGCCCTTTCAAAATCGAGCCTTCGCCGGCACAAAAGCGCCAATTCGCTTGCTGCATTGGCGCGCGCGGTCGGGTAATTTGCCGCGACGCTGAATTCGCGCGGAGCAATAGAGAATGCGGTTGGGCTACTTCACCATGCCGGTTCACCCGCTGGGCCGGGATTGGTCGCAGACGCTGCGCGAGGATCGTGAGGCTTTCATCCTGGCCGACCAACTCGGCTTTCACGACGCCTTCATGGGCGAGCACCTGACCGATGCCAGCGAGAACGTCACAAACAGCATGATATTTCTGGCGACGCTGATCCATGACACCAAGCAGATCAAGCTCGCCACCGGCACGTCCAATCTCGCGCAGATGCATCCGGTTCTGGTCGCGGTCAACGCCGCGATGCTCGACCATCTGGCGGGCGGGCGCTTCATTCTCGGCATCTCGGCCGGCGCGCTGACGTCGGATAGCGAAGCGATCGGCATCCTTGACGAGGATCGCAACAAGATCTTCGCCGACGCCATCGACGTGATCCTGGCGATCTGGGAGCGCGATCCGCCTTACGATATCGAGTTTCCCGGCAACCGCTTCAAGGTCGGCTTCAAGCGCACCGCGGCGCCCGAACTCGGCGTCGGCGTGCTGGCAAAACCGTTGCAGAAGCCGCGGCCGGAGATCGTCGGCACGGTGGTGGCGCCGTTCTCGCCGGGCGTCGTGTTGATGGGCAAGCGTGACTTCCATCCGCTATCGGCGAACTTCCTGCTGGCCAAGCACTTAAAGTCGCACTGGGCGAACTACGCCAAGGGCAAAGCCGAGGTGGGACAGAAAGCCGACATCAAGGATTGGCGCGTCGCCCGCACCATCTTCGTGGCGGACGACGACAAGGTGGCGCAGCGTTATGGCTGCGACGACGCCAACAGCCCCTACCGCCACTACTTCGGCAACATGCGCGCCAAGATGATGCGCGGCAACCGGCTTTACGTGTTCAAGAGCCACAAGGAACAGCCGGACGACGAGATCACGCTCGACTACGTCATGGACAACTGCGTGACGTTCGGCACCGTCAATAAGGTGGTCGACGCGATCCTGAAGATGCGCGAGGAGACCGGCGATTTCGGCGAACTGGTCTATGCCGGCATGGATTGGGCTGATCCTGCGCTCGCCAAGCGCTCGATGCAGCTGATGGCCGAAGAGGTCATGCCACGCGTCAATGCCGCGATCGGCAAGCCGGCGAGCGCGGCGGCGGAGTAGCTACACCGACAGCGGATCGGTGCCGAGCTCACGATAAAGCCCGTGCTTGGCGCCTTGCGTGAACGACACGCCCTGCTCGAGCTCGAGCGAGGCCGAGCGCACGCGTTGCGTCTGCGGATCGGTCGCCGGCACCGGCTTGCCCTCGCTCGCAGCCTTCGCCGCGTTGAGCAGCATGCGACGTGTCATGACGATGCCCTTGTCGGTCGCGCAGAG
>Ga0070714_100004566_pt1 | contig 10439 bp, 8 predicted proteins | sample LARL83metaG_FD_65450 | JGI IMG/M metagenome (GOLD analysis project Ga0070714, IMG submission 65450) | Corn, switchgrass and miscanthus rhizosphere microbial communities from Kellogg Biological Station, Michigan, USA - LAR L8-3 metaG | ecosystem: Host-associated > Plants > Roots > Rhizosphere ... | reverse complement strand
CTTGCATTTACAGCCAACGCGCAGCCAGGCACGTGGATGGTCCATTGCCACGTCATCGACCATATGATGAACGGAGGCGTCGGACCGGGCGGGCTTATCACGACGATACAGTACGAGGGCGCGCCGACGAAGATGATGTCGATGTCGACGTCCGACAAGATGCGCCCGATGCCGATGGGCGGCGGAGAGGGTGGGGGCGGCGGCGGTCCACCGCTCGACCAGTGGACGACGATCATGCTTGGCGCGATCGCCGGGCTGACCATCTTCTTTGGACTGCCGTTCGCCGCGATGAAGCACGTGCCGGCGCGCGGCATCGCTTTTCTGAACGCGAGCGCGATCGGCGTCTTGTTCTTCCTGCTCTACGACATATTGAAGCAGGCGAGCGAACCGGTCGAAACGGCGCTCGTATCGACGCAAGTCGGTGTCAGCGCGGCGCCCTTTGCGACGCTCGTGACGACGTACGTCATCGGCCTTGCGGTCGGCCTCGTCGGACTTGTCGTCATATCGCGCTTTGTGCTCGAGCGTTATCGGACCGGTGGCGAGATCTCGCCGATGGCGCTTGCGACGACGATCGCGCTCGGCATCGGATCGCACAACTTCAGCGAAGGGCTCGCGATCGGACAATCCGCGGCGACGGGTGCGGTTCAGCTCGCAGTTGTCCTCATCATCGGTTTCGGGCTGCACAACATGACCGAAGGCTTCGGGATCGCCGCTCCGCTCGCAGGCCGCGCGCCGACCGGCTTCTTGCAGATCCTGCGGCTCGGCCTCATTGGCGGCGCGCCGACTTTTCTCGGCACCATCGTCGGCTATCGGTTCACGTCGCCGATCCTGTCGGTCGCGTTCCTCACGCTCGCTGCGGGCGCGATCATGTGGGTCATCGGTGAGATGACGCACGCGGGTCGACGCATCGGGCACAAAGAGCTCGCGGCGGTGGGCGTGCTCGCCGGCTTCATACTCGGCTTTGGTACCGATCTCGTGCTCGCGAGCGCCGGCGCGTAGATCGTAGATGTGGTAGGCCGAACTGCGCTCGGCATACCACATTATCTCGATGCAAAGCCGCGGCGGTCGAGCTGAAGCTCGACCGCTACGATTAGTTGCTCTACTCTTCGGGTGGGGCCGCTTTTGCGAGGTCCGCGATGTTCTTCACGACCGTCGCGTCCGCCAGTGTCGTCGTGTCGCCGAGCGGGCGGTTTTCCATGACGTCACGCAAGAGGCGTCGCATGATCTTGCCCGAGCGCGTTTTCGGCAGATCCGGCGTGAACGTGATGTACTTCGGCCGCGCGAACGCGCCGATCTTCGATGCGACGTGCCTGCGTAATTCGTCCGCATCGTCCTTGGAGCCGATGCCGCCGCCCTTGAGCGTGACGAAAGCGGCGATCGCCTCGCCGGTGATTTCATCTTTTTTCGAGACGACTGCCGACTCGGCGACCATCGGATGATCGACGAACGCGCTCTCGACTTCGGTCGTCGAGATGCGATGCCCGGAGACGTTCATGACATCGTCGACGCGCCCGAGCAGCCAATAGTAACCCTCTTCGTCGCGCTTGCAGCCGTCGGCCGGGAAGTAGTACCCGCGAGAGCCGAACTTGCTCCAATACGTCGTCAAGTAGCGCTCGTGATCGCCCCACAACGTGCGGAGCATCGCGGGCCATGGCTTGGTGATGACGATGTACCCGCCGCCGCCGAGCGGCACGGATTTGCCGTTTTGATCGACGACGTCGGCGAACACGCCCGGGTACGGAAACGTCGCGGAACCCGGCTTCGTCTTCGTGATCCCCGGCAGCGGCGACAGCAGGATCATGCCGGTCTCCGTCTGCCACCACGTGTCGACGACCGGACAGCGACCGCCGCCGATGTGTTCCGAGTACCAGATCCATGCCTCCGGGTTGATCGGCTCGCCGACGGAGCCGAGCAATCGGAGCGACGACATGTCGTGCCTTTTCGGGAACTCCGTGCCCCACTTCATGAACGTGCGTATCGCGGTCGGTGCGGTGTAGAGCACCGTCACCTTGTACTTCTCGACGATCGCCCAAAAGCGGTCCTTGTCGGGAAAGTCGGGCGTGCCTTCGTAGAGGACGCCGGTCGTCCGGTTCGCGAGCGGTGCATACACGATGTACGAATGGCCAGTCACCCAACCGATGTCGGCGGTGCACCAGAAGACGTCGCGCTCCGAGTCGATATCGAAGATGTACTTGTGCGTCGAGGCGACGCCCGTCAGGTAGCCGCCCGTCGTGTGCATGATGCCCTTCGGCCGAGCGGTCGTGCCGCTCGAATATAATATGTAGAGCGGATCTTCCGCCTGCATCTTCTCGGGCTCGCACGCGTCGCTCTGGCGGGCGACGATATCATGATACCAGTGGTCGCGGCCTTCCACCCAATCGACCGGATCGCCGATGCGTCGCAACACGATGACGTTCTCGACCGTCGGCGAGCCTTGCAGCGCATCGTCGGCGATGTTCTTCAGCTGGATCTTGTTACCGCGCCGCCAGCCCTGATCTTGCGTGACGAGCGCTTTGCAGCCGCCGTCGACCATGCGGTCGCGCAAGCTGTCGGCGGAAAAACCGCCGAAGACGACCGAGTGGATCGCGCCGATGCGCGAGCACGCGAGCAAGGCCGCGGGGAGCTCCGGCACCATGCCCATGTAGATCGCGACGCGGTCGCCCCTCTTGACGCCGAGCTCCTTGAGCGCGTTCGCGAGCCGGCTCGTCTCGGCGAGCAGGTCGGCGTACGTGATCGTTCGCGTATCGCCCGGCTCGCCTTCCCAGTGGAAGGCGATCTGCTTACCGTAGCCGGCGCTGACATGGCGATCGAGGCAATTGTACGACACGTTGATCTGACCGCCGTCGAACCAACGAGGCGACTTGCGCTCGTCGTCCCAGCGCAAGATCGTCTTCCATGGCTCGAACCAATCGAGTCGGCGCGCCTGCTCGGCCCAGAAAGATTCGAAGTCCTTCGCGGCACGCTCGTAGACCGCCGGATCATTCCATTGCGCCGTTTTCTGAAATTCGGGCGACGGCGCGAACGTACGTTTCTCGGCGAAGAGCGCTTCGATCGCCTGTCCTTGGTCGGACGTCTGTGTCTGATCGGCCATGGGCGTTCGTTTGACGCACTTTCAGGGCCACTCCTTGCCGTGCAAGGAAGCCGTCCGGGGAAGCGAATGCCCGTCGCCATATGAGTCACGGCGTGCTCGCCGGCCGCGTCGCCGTCATCACCGGGGCGAATCGCGGTATCGGTCTCGCGATCGCGCGGTCGTTCACGCGCGAAGGCGCCACATGCGCGCTCGTCGTCCGAGATCGAAACGCCGGCGAGCGTGCCGCAAACGACGTCGCATCGCTCGGGGTCCGACCTCTCGTCATCGGGGCCGACATGGCCGACCGGACCGCGATTGCAAACGCGGCCGAAGAGTTGGCGGAGCGATTCGATCGCATCCATCTGCTCGTCAACAACGCCGGCATCCTCACGGACGAAGACCGCCGAACGCCGGCGAGCCGCATAGACTTCGCTATTCTCGACGCGACGCTCGCGGTGAATCTGCTCGGACCGATCGCCATGAGCGAAGCGCTCGTGCCCAAGATGGGCCGCGGCTCTCGGATCATCAACGTCTCGTCGACGATGGGCCAACTGACCGACGGCAGCGCCGGCTACGCGCCCGCCTATTGCATCAGCAAGACCGGGCTCAACGCGTACACGCAGGCGCTCGCTGCGGCGGTTTCCGACAACGGCATTCTCGTCGACAGTTTCCATCCGGGTTGGGCGAGGACAAGGATGGGCGGTCCGAACGCGACCGTCGATCCCGATCAAGCTGCGAGCGTCGCGCTCTTCCTCGCGACTCGACCGCCCGGAAAGACCGGACTTTTCTGGCGCCATCCCGGCGTCGTCATCGACTGGTGAACGCAATGGAGGTCAACGTCATCATGCCATCACGCCGATCGTTTATCGCCGCAGGGGCGGTCGCGGCTGCTGCGGGACTTGCAGGTCTTAGCGATCCGCCGGCGACCGCCGAAGCAGCGGCGAAAAAAGGGCCGTCGGAACTTGCGCTCGCGCAGGCCCGATGGCTGCGCAAGACGATGCCGCAAGCGAAGCTGAGCGACGAGCTCGTCCAAAAGATCGCGGGCGATATCGACGGCTACGCGCCGATCGCCGCCGAGTTCCGAAAAGCGACGTTGCGGAACTGGGATGAGCCCGACTTCGTCTTCAGCGCGGGTCCGAAGGCAGGTCGCCGATGACGGACACGGATCTTGCCTTCTCATCGGTCGAGGAACTCAGCGCGATGCTTCGAGCGAAGACCGTCTCGTCGGTCGAACTCACGAAGCTCTACCTAAAGCGTCTGCATACGATCGGCAGATCGCTCAACGCCGTGGTCACGATCTTCGACGATCTTGCGCTCGCAGAAGCCGCGAAGGCGGATGCGGCACTCGCATCCGGCGGCGCAAGCGTCGGACCGCTGACCGGCATCCCGTGCGGCGTCAAGGATCTGCTCGCGGCGAAGGGCGGCCCGACGACGTGGGGCGCCGCGCCATACGAACATCAGACGTTCGATTACGACGCGACGGTCGTCAAACGGCTGCGCGACGCGGGAGCCGTCCTTGTCGCGAAGCTCGCGATGATCGAGCTTGCGGGCGGCATGGGTTACGATCATGCGAACGCGTCGTTCACCGGACCGTGCCGCAATCCGTGGAATCGCGCGTACTGGACCGGCGGCTCGTCGAGCGGACCGGGCGCGGCGGTCGCATCGGGCTGCGTCGCGTTCGCGATCGGCTCCGAGACCGACGGCTCGATCACGAATCCCTCGAGCTACTGCGGGCTGTCCGGGATCCGGCCGACGTACGGGCGCGTGAGCCGGCATGGCGCGATGGCGCTGTGCTGGACGCTCGACAAGCTCGGACCGATGTGCCGCAGCGCGAAGGACGCGCACATCGTGTTGGCGGCGATCGCCGGCCACGACGCCGACGATCCGACCTCATCCGATCTGACGTACGACGCAAGCCTACCCGAAGCGTCACCGGTGCGCGTCGGCATCATCCGTCACGCGACCGACAAAGTGCAGCCGGAGGTGAGGAAGAACTTCGAGGCGGCGCTCGGCGAACTGCATGGGGCCGGGCTCGTCAGCGAGCTCGTCGCTATCGACCTGCCGAAGTACCCGTACGATGAGTGCATCGGTGCGATCATCTCGGGCGAAGGCGGCGCCGCGTTCCGCGACATCATCCAAGACGGTCGCGTGCAAACGCTTTCGGATCCCGGCGGCCGTCGCGGCGGCTACTCGTACTTCACGGTCCCGGCGGTCGATTACGTCGATGCGATGCGGCTGCGTGCTCCGATGAAAGCCGCATTCGCGAAGGTATTCGAGAAAGTCGACGTCATCGCAGCGCCGACCTTCGCGACCGTCGCACTCCCGATCGACTTGCCATTCGACAAAGCGTATCCCGGCACGAACGACACGCCGCTCATCAGCGCGTGCAACCTCATCGGCATCCCTGCCATCTCGGTGCCATCGGGCTTCGGCATCCACGGCCTGCCGACGGGCTTCATGCTCGTCGCGGCGGCGTTCGAAGAGCAGCGGCTCGCGACGCTCGGCGCGGCGTATCAGGCGCGCACGCACTGGCACACTCGGCGGCCCGCGCTGACGTCATGACGTGAAGAGGGCGGCAACGGTGCCGCCCTCGAAACATCGCAACTCTAGGGCGGCCTACGACCTTCAATGAAGAAAGAACCCACCAATGCGCCGCTGCATCAGCGCTGTCGTCATCGTCTGCCTTCTGTCCGCGTCGATCCCGGCCCCGGCGTCCGCCATGAGCACGCAGGCCGAGATCAAATGGGGCAAGGAGCTCAACGATCAAGTCGATAGCCAGAGCGCCCTCGTCACCGATCCGTTCCTGACGAATTGGGTCAACGGCATCGGCACCAAGCTCTCGGCGCATCGTGCGCGTACCGACGTCGCGTACCATTTCGAGATCATCGACTCGAATGAGATCAACTCGTTCGCGCTGCCCGGCGGGTTCATCCACGTCGACATGGGGCTGCTCAACTTCGCCTCGTCCGACGATCAAGTCGCCGGCGTCATGGGTCACGAGATGGGCCACGTCGAGCGCGGTCACGTGACGTCGCTCCAGAACAAAGGCAATCTGCTGAGCATCCTCATCGGCGTGCTCTCGATCCTGAGCCCGATCGGATATCTGCTCGGCGGTACCGCCGGCAATCTCGCGTATTTGAAATTCTCGCGACTCGACGAGCTCCAAGCCGATCAGTACGGCTTGCTCCTCATGTCCGAGGCCGGCTACGATCCGCGTTCCGACGCAGACACGTTCATCCAACTCGCGAAGCTCGAAGGCAACACGGGCGACACCGACAAGTACTTCATCGATCATCCGGCTCCGCAGGACCGCGTCGCGCACCTGCTCGGCTATCCCGAGCTTTCACAGGCGACGGCTTCGACGATCACCGCCGCAGCGGTCCACGACGCCGCGGAAGGGCGGTATACGTACGCCGCCTCACGCCTCGATGAAGCCCTCGTGAAGGACCCGAACGATACCCTCGCGCGCTCGCAGCAAGGATCGCTCCGCGTCGCGACGTCCGAATTGCCGCCGAATGACGGCGGTGCGCCCCGCGGCATGTCGGCCGCGGCTTTCGAGACCGATGCATCGGCGCCGGCAGCGGCCGCTTCCCAGCTCGTCGCCGCCGACAACGTCGCGAACGACGACGAAGCCGCCGCGGCGAATCGGACGAAGTCCGGCGCGCAAGATATCGAGACGTTCGTCAACCAGCTCGAGCAGCTTTCGAACGCGGCGCCGAACCTCGGCCAGCCGAAGAAGAAGGGCAACAACCTTTCGATCGCCGTCGACGGCCTCAACAAGCTGACGCGCGACATCAACGGCACGATCGATCGCACGTCCGACGTCATGGGGACGGGGCCCGGCCTCATCGCCGACGTGCGCAGCTCGATGAAAGCGATGATGGATCCGTTCCGCGACGGTCCGCTGACGCCGAAATACCAGGCGCTCTTACCTTGGTATCCATCGATGACGAACGGCTTGCGTCAATCGGCCGACGACATCGTCGACGCGATCAATCGTGCGGATGCGGCGATTCCGGGCGAAGAGGATCGCAACGCACAAGGGCAGATCCAGGCGATCGCGGTCGCGAGCGACTTCTTCGCCGCGCTCAACCGCCTCGACACGACGCACGGCGACATCGCGGCGAAGGACATGCCGGCGGTGCAGGCGGCGATGAGCGCGGCGCTCGCAGAGTGGGATCATCGCGCGCTGCTCGCGGCGCAGGCGTCGAACGAGATGTATGCGGCGCAGAGCCGCAGCCTCTCGACGCAGGTCACGCTCAACGATCTCGAGTCGTCGCCCGACCGCTACGCGGCGTATCAACGCGCGCTCGCGTTCAGATTCCCGGGCGTCCAGGTCCCGGGCTACCAAGCAGCGCTCGCTTCGGGCGTCACGCCCGGCGAGATCGGAGCCGCCGCCTGGTACTCGTACGAAACGAAACAGGCGGTCTCGAAGATACTCGCAGTCGAGCGCAACACGGGCGAGACCGTCGTCGAGATGGCACGCCACGACGGCTTGTTCGCCGAATCGCTCGAAGTCGCGGAGGGGCTGCTGCTCGAGGATTACATCGAAAAACCATCCGATCTGAAATCCTCGTAGGTAGCGGTCGAGCTGTGGCGGTCGAGATAAATCTCGACCGCTACATTCGATCGTGTAGCTAATCTGCGGTTGCGGGGGATTCGAGGATGGCGGGCGGCGCGGCGCCGGATTCTTTGCGCGCGGCGATGAGACCCATCGCCAGCGAAATGATCGAGAAGAACGCGGACGGCGCGGACACGACGGCCGGGCCGTACATGCCGAGCAGCCCGGTCGAGACCGGCGGCATGATCATGCCGGAAACGCTGTCGAGCGATGAGCCCGTGCCGAGGATGACGCCGCGCTGATCGTCGGGCGTGCGATCGGTGATGAGCGACGCGAGCGTCGGACGCGCGAGCGCCATGCCTGCCGAGAACGGCAGCATCATGAAGGCCGCGAACAGCAGGTCATGCACGAACGGCACGATGCAGAAGCTGACGATCGCAAGCGCGAGTCCAAGATTCGAGCAGCGGCGATCGCCGAGCGCCTCGCTCACCGGACCGACGACGAAGCCTTGGAGGATGACATTCGTCACGGCGAAGCCGGCGAAGAGATAGTAGATCTGCGTGACGTCGAAATGCAGCGAGGCCTTGAAGAACAGGCTGAAGACGCCGAACATCGCGTAGAGCGCGAGCGAATACATCCATTGCTGCCAGAGCAGCGGCGCGATCCTGCCATGCGCGAGCGACGCGAGGATGTCGGAGAAGGTCGCGACTTTCGAGCGCTCCTCGGCCGTGCGCGATTCCGGCAGCATGAGGATGGTGACTATCAGCGTGACCAGCTGCAGCGCCGCCGCGAACAAGAACGGGGCAGGAAATCCGTACATATTGTAGAGCGGCGCACCGATGAGCGGACCGAAGACCATGCCTGCGGCGAACGCGGCGCCAACGAGGCCGAACGCGCGCGAGCGCTGCGCCGGCTCAACTTTGTCGGCGACGTACGCCTGCGTGACGCTGATGTTGCCGCCGGAAGCGCCCTCGATCATGCGTGCGATGAATACCGTCGGCAGCGTGTGAGCGAACGCGAGCAAGATCCAGCCTGCGGTCGCGCCGATCTGCGAGATGATGAGCACGGCTTTCCGGCCGATGAGATCGCTGACGCGCCCCCACACGAACCCGGCGACGAACTGGAACGCCGAGAACGTCGTGAAGAGCAAACCGATGACGAAATCGGACGCGCCGAAATGCTGGGCGAACAGCGGCACGATCGGGATCAGGATGCTGAAACCGAAGATGTCGATGAACGTGATGCCGAGGATCGGCAGAAGCCGCACGACGAGTTTCACGCACGCTCTTTCGCTTCGGCGACGAGCAGCGACCTCTAAGGCGCGCGAGGCGGGCGCGGGGGCATCCCACTCGCGAGAGGAGAGGAGGTGGCGGCGTTCGCATTTCGCGCCACGATGGCCGATAGCGATCACGGACGTCCGGAAAGGCGCTCGCACAAACGCGATCACCTCGGCGGGCCCGATGTGCCGTGGACATTCGAGTCGCTCTATAATTCACCGTCCGAGTGGAATATCACCGCGCGGTGGATGGACTATTCGCCCGACACGAGCCCGCCATACGACATCCTCGACGCGATGCTTATCGCGGACGAGGTGCGATGGCGTGCCGCCGAGCTCATCGCCGTGCTGCACCTGAAGTCGAGAACGCCCGAGCAGGTGCGACGCGCGCTCACGCTTGCCGACTGCATGCGCTGGATCTCGAAGGCGCTCGATCCGCCGCGGTACGGCAAACGTCCGAACGGCACGCCTGAGATCCCGACCGAGACGAAGACGCAGTGCTTGCGCATCGCCGACATGAGCGACCGCATCAATTCGGCGCTTCGGCGAGCGACGAATACGGCGTGCGAGCTCGACGACGCGGTCGCGCACGCCCATATCAACGCGCTGAGCGAGGTCGGCGAGATCGCCCGCACGCTTTATATGCGCTGGTACCACGAGGCCGGATACGGCCGATAGGCGTGTGACGCAGCGCACTGCAGCCCCGAGTGCACCCATATCGCACGTCTGACGGCATAGAGCTGTAACGAACGGGTCTTCGCGCATATCCTATCGACAACAACGCCGATTTGGAGAAACGAAGATGACTCGCATCGCCTACGCAGCCGCCGCCTCGCTCGCATTCATCGCGACGTATAGCTTGAGCCCGCTCGTCGCGGTCGGCATCGCAGCCATCGGCGCCGCCGTCATCACAGGCATGTTCGCCATCGCTCTCCGTCAAGCTGAAATGCGCGAGATCGAGCACGTCATGACCATCATCGACGCGTGCGCGGCAGCGGATCACGAAGCCGCACGCCCCCTGCGCCTCGTCTCGTAAACAGATTCTGTAGTTAAGGAGCAAGGGTGCTCCGGACTGGTCATCTCGACGCGGACCGCTCACTTGGCGGTCCGCTCGATTTTCTCAGCCACGCGCCGGGATTGGTCGCTGTCTGCGCGAATCGCGCGGTAGTGACAGCAACGCGACCGCCCGCGCTCGCCGCCATCTCGCTCTTGTCGATCCTCATCCTTTCGGTGACCGCCCTCGCACCAGAGATGCCCGCGCCGCAGCCTCGGACGATCAACGTCACGTTGCACGGGTCGACGACGACCGTCCTGAACGTCGACGCCGATGCGCTTTTCCACACCGTCGCCTCCGACTTTTTCCTCCAGGACGACGGCGAGATGTACGTCCAGACCGGCGACATCCCGGCGATGTGGCTGCGCGACTCGTCGGCGCAGACGTACCCGTACGTCCGCTTTGCCAACGAGATCCCCGCCTTCCGGCCAATCATCCGCGCGGTCATCGAGCGCAACGCGCGCAACGTGCTCACCGA
>Ga0070714_100004565_pt1 | contig 10441 bp, 7 predicted proteins | sample LARL83metaG_FD_65450 | JGI IMG/M metagenome (GOLD analysis project Ga0070714, IMG submission 65450) | Corn, switchgrass and miscanthus rhizosphere microbial communities from Kellogg Biological Station, Michigan, USA - LAR L8-3 metaG | ecosystem: Host-associated > Plants > Roots > Rhizosphere ... | reverse complement strand
CCTCGCAGCTGTCCGGCGGCCAGCAGCAGCGGGTCGCGATCGCCCGGGCCCTCATCACCCGGCCGGAAGTGGTGTTCGCCGACGAGCCGACCGGGGCGCTGGACACCAGGACCGGGCGTGAGGTGCTGGCCCTGCTGCGCGGGGTCGTCGACGAGGACGGGCACACGGTGGTGATGGTGACCCACGACCCGGTGGCAGCCGGGTACGCCGACCGCGTCCTGCTGCTCGCCGACGGGCGGGTGGCCGGCACCCTCGTCGCCCCGACCGCCGCCGACGTCGCTGAGCGCCTCGCGCGCCTGGGGGGCTGAACGATGCTGCGTCTCGCCGTTCTCACCGCCCGTGGCCGCACCGGCGCATTCACCGGCGCGCTGATCGCCCTCTTCGCCGCGGCCGTGCTCTCGATGGCCTGGGGCATGCAGCTCGAGTCCATCCTGCGCACGCACGCGCCGGTCGAGCGCTACGCCGCCGCGACCGCGGTCGTGACCGGGCAGCAGACCGCCGGCACCGGTCACGACGTCCTGCTCGGCGAGCGGGCGCGGGTCAGTTCCGCGCTCGTCGCGCGGCTGGCGGCCGTGCCCGGAGTCCGTGCGGCCGTCGGCGACGTGTCCGTCCCTGCCGGACTCGGCGGCAAAGCGGCCGTCGCCCACGGCTGGAGCAGCGCCGCGCTGGCGCCGTACACCCTGACCGCCGGGCGCCCGCCCCGGGGGCCCGGCGAGGTCGTCACCGGCTATCCCGCCGCGCTCGGCACCCGGCTGACCCTCGCGGCCACCGAACCCGCGCGCACGGTCACGGTCGTCGGCGTCGCCCGGCCGTCCCGCCCCGTCACCCAGCAGGCGGCGATCTTCCTGACCGACGCGGAGGCCATGGCGCTGTCCGGGCATCCGGGCCAGTTCGACGCGATCGGCGTCCTCGGCACCCCCGGACTCGACGCCGGCCGGCTGCGCGCGGCCGCCGGCGGCGCGCAGGTGCTGACCGGGGGCGCACGCGGCGCGGCCGAGTACCCGGAACTCGACCGGAGCCGCAAGACCCTGATCCCGGTGACGGCAGCGTTCGGCGGGCTGGCGATGTTCATCGCGATCTTCGTCGTCGCCAGCACGCTGGGCCTGTCGATCCAGCAGCGGGAGCGCGAGATCGCGCTGCTGCGGGCGGTGGCCGCGACACCCGGCCAGATCCGGCGCATGATCGCGTGGGAGGCGGGGATCGTCGCGCTGGTGGGCTCGGCGGCCGGGATCTGGCCCGGGATCGTGTTCGGGCGGGTACTCGCGCACGGGCTGATGCAGCACGGCATCGTGCCGCCGAACTTCACCCTTGCTTACGACTGGCTGCCCGCAGCCGCAGCCGTCGTCGGCGGAGTCGCCGCCGCGCTGGTCGCGGTCCTGTCCGCCGGACGGCGCGCCGCGCGGGTGCCGCCGACGCTCGCGCTCACCGACGCCGCGGTGGAGCCGCGGCTGCTGGGGCCCGGGCGGCTCATCGGCGGGCTGCTCGCGCTGGGCGGCGCGGTTCCGCTGTTCACGGTCTCGGCCGTGACCACCACCCCGGAGACCGCCGCGGCGACGTCGGAGCTGAGCGCGATCTTCCTCGTGGTGGCGGCCGCGTTCCTCGGCCCGGTCGTGCCGTACGTGGCCGCCCGGCTGCTGGCACCGCCGCTCGCGACCTTCTCACGGGTGGGCGGTTTCCTCGCCGCGGCGAACCTCGGCGCCACCCGGCGGTTCTCCTCAGCCAGCACTCCGCTGGTACTCACCGTCGCCCTGAACTGCACCCTTCTGTTCAGCAGCACCACCATCGACCAGGCCACCACCCAGCAGCGGCAGGCGGGGCTGACCGGTGAGCTCGCCGTCACCAGTACCGGACCCGGCCTCCCGGCCGCCGCCCTGGCCGACACCCGCGCCACGCCGGGCGTGCGCTCGGCGGTCGGGCTGACGTCCACCACGCTCGGCCCGGGCCTCGGCACCAGTGACATCATTCCGGCCCAGATCCTCACCGGCGGGCAGGGCGGCGGCCTCGACGCCGGCGTGACCGCGGGGTCGCTGAGCGCCCTGCACGGCGACACGATCGCGCTCGGGCGCCACCGCGCCGGCGCGGTGCACGCCCGCATCGGCGACCGCCTGCCGATCATGCTGGGCGACGGAACCCGCACCCGCGCCACGGTCGTCGCGATCTACACCCGCGACCTGGCCTTCGGGGACGCCCTGCTCGCACCCGAACTCGCCGCCAGTCACCAGACCAGCCCGCTGCTCAGCGTGATCCTCATCCGGACCGGCCGGCCAGCGGCGGTGGCGGCGCGCCTGCACGCGCTGGCTCAGCGGTATCCCGGGCTCCGGGTGAGCGACAGCGCGTCGCTCGTCACCGCGGCCGACGCCGACCGCGAGCTGAACCACTGGCTCGGCCCGTTCTTCGTCGTGATGCTCTTCTCCTTCACGTCGATCGCGGTCCTCAACACGCTGATCATGATCACGCTCCGGCGCCGCCGCGAGCTGGCGCTCCTGCGGCTCACCGGCGCCACCAGGCGCCAGGTCCGGTCGATGGCACGCTGGGAGGCCATCCTGATCATCACCATCGGCCTCGGCCTCGGGCTGGCGATCGCGGCCACCGCGCTGCTGCCGCTCAGCCACGCGTTCACCGGAGGCTTCCGTCCCTACACGCCTGCTGGCTGGCTCGCCGGGATCCTCGGCCTCTCCGCGCTGCTCGCCCTGGTGGCCGTGTCCGTGCCGACGCGGCGGGTGCTGCGCACCCCGCCGGCCGAGCTGGCCCGGATCCCGGAGTAGGGCCGTGAACCACTCCGGAGCCGGGGCGGCGCGGGGGCGCCCCGGCTCCGGAGGGCTGACGTCAGGCGGCCGGCCCGGAGCCGGGGCTCAGCCGGTGACGCTGTTCCTGCCGTCCTCCAGGTGGCCGGTGTACCGGCGGGACCAGGATCCGTCGCCGCCGATGGTGACCGACAGGTCGTACCACCCGTCGGCGGACACCAGCGGGTCCGCCTCGTGCACCGCACGGCCGTGCGCGGGCACCCGGTAGGTCCGCGGCCGGTCCGTGCCGTAGTTGCTGACGGTGACCGTGAACGTGACCGCGGCCGGGCCGTTGTTGATCAGGGAGAGCACGAGCCTGGGCCGCAGGCCGAACCCGCCCTGGTGGTAGGCCGCCGACACCTGCGCCGTAGCGCCGGCGGCGCTGACGTCGCCGGTGAAGTGCCGCAGGAACCGGTTCGGCCCCACCACGGTCAGGTCGTACTTGCCCTCGCCGTGGCCGGCGCCGATGTCCACCGACCCGGGCACGGTCCTGTTCCAGGCTGTCCGGGAGCCCTCGACCGTGTACTGGCCGGGGTAGGTGCTCGGGTAGTCCACGAGGTTCAGGTCCTGGGCCAGGTTGCTGTAGACCGCGAAATGACTGGCCCTGCGGACGTGCAGCCCGTTGTTGCTGAACGAGAGGCTGGCCGTGACCGCGCCGCCGGCGCCGGCCGTGAACCCGTCGAGGTTGGCGTTGGGCTGCCAGGGCAGCGGCCTGGCCCGCTTGCGGCCGGCCTCCTGCACCGGCATCTGGTTGGTGGTGGCCGGCGGGTGGTAGGCCCCGCCCGGGGGGTCGCCGATCGGCGCGGGCGGGACGGGCAGGTCGGGCAGCCCGAAGACGGGCGAGCCGAAGTCGAAGGCGCCGAGCAGGTCGCCGCAGACGCTACGCCGCCAGTCGCTGATGTTCGGGCAGATCGCCGGGGTGCCGATCGCCGTCGTCCACTTCTCCAGGAACTGCAGCACCGAGGTGTGGTCGGCGACCTCCGAGGTCACCCAGCCGCCGCGGGTCCACGGGGAGACCAGCAGAAGCGGAACGCGGAAGCCCAGGCCGACCGGCAGCGGCTGGGTCACGCCGAGGCTGGCGAGCGTGCCTGAGGTCTCGGCGAAGAACTCGTCCGTGGTGCCCGCCGGGGCGACCGGCGGCGGCACGTGGTCGAACTGCCCGTCGTTCTCGTCGTAGTTGATGATCACGAGGGTGGAGTTGAGGACGTCCGGGTCGGCGTTGAGCGCCTGGAGCACCTGGTACACGTAGTAAGCGCCGTCGTTCGGCGCGCCGTCCGGGTGCTCGGAGTAGGACTGGTTGGTGACCACCCAGGACACCTGCGGCAGCGTGCCGGCCAGCACGTCGTTCTTGATCGCCAGCGCCAGGTTGTCGCCGTTGCGGGCCTGGGCGTCGAACGGCTCGGGCACGATCGCCACGCCGTTGTCGTAAAGGACATTGCCCGGCGCCGGGGTGCCACCCTGCCCGGGGTCGAACTGGGCGAAGGTGGCGAAGTACTCCGCGCCGTTGTCGCCGAAGTTGTCGCTGCCCTGGTAGATCTTCCAGCTGACTCCCGCGGCCTGGAGCGTCTCCGGGTAGCTCTGCCACTTCAGGAACTTGCCGAGCTCGTCACCGCCGCTGAAGGCCACGAAGTCGCTGAACTTGCGCTGGGCGTCGATCGTGCCGCTCCACAGGTAGGTGCGGTTCGGGCCGGTCGCGCTGAGCACGGAGCAGTGGTAGGCGTCGCCGACCGTGTAGGCGTCGGCCAGCGCGTACTGGAACGGGATGTCGGCCCGGTTCAGGTAGCCCAGCGTGGTCAGGCCGCCCTTGGCGAACACCCAGCCGTTCATCCAGCCGCCGTACCACGCGCCGTGCTGGTCATCCCAGCCGTGCGGGGTGCCGCCGTAGCCCTGGGCGCCGGTCTCCGAGCTGGGCGGCTGGTGGGCCGCTGGGTAGCCGGTGGGCGCGGCGGCGCTCAGCCGCCACGGGAACTGGGTGGCCGTGACCGGGCTGCCCGGGCGGACGGTCGGCTGCTGCCACACCGGCAGGCCGCCGGGCAGCGTGATCGTGGCGCGGTCGCCGAAGCCCCGCACTCCCTTCAGCGAGCCGAAGTAATGATCGAAGCTGCGGTTTTCCTGCATCAGGATCACCACGTGCTGGATGTCGCGGATGTCTCCGTGCAGCCGCCGCTTGCCGAGCGTGGCCTGCGTGGCGGCCTGCGCCGCGGCCGGCGACACGGATGCCGCCGCCGCGGCGGCGGCCGCCGCCGCGGCGCCGCCGATGAATGTCCTGCGAGTCAGCTCGGCCATGGGGGACGGAACCTCCAGTTGCGTTTCCGGGCGCTGGGCGGACTGACGCTATGCGCGCCAGCCAACGGCCGGGCCACGGCAAGCTGAACGCTGCCCGAAGCCATCCCGCCCGGCACGAGACACCCGCGGCGGCGCTTATTTATGGTCAACGGCTGTACCGGGGCGGCGGCCGTACCCGCGGGCAGGCCCGGCCGGGGCTCAGAGAACCGTGTCCACCGCGTCCAGGTAGTACCAGCGGCCGGCGTCGCGGACGAACCGGGACCGCTCGTGCAGGACCCGCAGGTCCCCCTGGTGGATATAGGTGGCCCTGAACTCGACGACTCCGGTGTCGTCGGCCGCTGTCCCGGCCACCGTGTCGACGATCTGCAGGCCGCGCCAGCGCGGGTTTTGCGCCAGGTCCAGTGCGGCCGGCCGCGTCGAGGGGTGCCAGGACGCCAGCAGCCACTCGGCGTCACCGTTACGGAACGCCTCGAACCGCGACCGCATCAGCCCCTCGGCAGTCTCTGGCCAGGGCCGCCCCGCCCGTTCGGTCACGTCACCATCGTCGCAGCCGGCCCGGGCCGGTGCTGCGCAGCACAGACTGAAACCAGTTTTTCTGGGCAGTAGGCGGCCATGAACGCCACGGAACCCGCCCGTAACGCGTCGGTGCTGCTCGCTTTCCGGGCCGAGAACGTCCGGTCGCTGCGCGAGGAATCCGAGCTGTCGATGCTCGCGACCAGGCTGGCGGACGAGGACGCCGTCCGCAACGTGACCTGGCGGGAGGGCGGCCACCCGATCGGCACACTGCCGCTAGCGGGAATCTTCGGCGCCAATGCCTCCGGCAAGACCAACGTCATCAAGGCGATGGACGACATGCGCGCGCATGTCCTGCACTCCTTCCGGGCCGGAAGCCCCACGGGCGGGATCTCCCGGCGGCCGTACCTGCTCCAGCCGGACAGGAACAGCAAGCCATCGCGGTTCGAGGTGGACCTCGTTCTGGCCGGCATCTGCTACCAGTACGGGTTCGTGATCGACGACGACAGCGTCCGGGAGGAATGGGCCTACCAGTACCCGCACGGCAAGGCGGCCCGGATCTTCCACCGCCGGGGCAGCGATATGGAGTTCGGCACGGCCGGACGGGCCAAGAGCCGGGCGGTGGCCGAGTTGCTGCGGCCCAACGCCCTCTACCTGTCGACGGCCGCCTCGGCCAACCACGCTGCCCTGCTACCGCTCTACGGCTGGTTCACCCGGAACCTTGTCCTCGCCGGGGAGGACACCCGCCAGCTCCGGCAGGCGCTGACGACCCAGTTGCTGCACGACGACGGCAGGCGCAAGCCGGTGCTCGCCCTCCTGCGCGCCGCGGCCATGGGGATCACGGGCGCGAAAACGCAGCCGCTCGACCCGGTTGCCGACGAGCGCATACAGAAAGCAGTGCGGATCCTCGTCGGCCTGGAACGTGACGCGGACCGGACCGACGAAGGTCCGAACCTCGAGGACCTCGGGCTGCGCCTCGTCCACCGCGGCGCGGACAGCGACATCGACCTCGACCCGCAGGACGAGTCGTTCGGCACGCTCGTCTGGTTCGGCCTGGTGGGATCGGTGGTCGAGGCGCTCGCTCACGGGACGGTCCTGCTGGCCGACGAACTCGACGCCAGCCTCCACCCCAATCTGGTCCGGCAGCTGATCCGGCTGTTCCAGAACCCGGACTCCAACCCGCGCCAGGCCCAGCTGGTGTTCAACTCGCACGACATGACGATTCTCGGTGATTCGGCCGCTGACCGCCTGATCGGCCGTGACCAGATCTGGTTCACCGAGAAGGGCGACGACGGCAGCACGCGCCTGTACTCACTCGCGGATCTGGAGCCGCGCAAGAACGAGGCCATCGGCCGCCGTTACCTGGCGGGCCGCTACGGGGCGACACCGAACCTCTCCAGCCGGGAGTTCCGGGCCGCCGCCGAACTCGTCGGGTCGGGCGGCACCCGGTAAGCCCGCAGCGCGCTAGCCTGCGCATGTGGACCCCTCCGTCGAGGCAGCACTCGTTGCCGTCGTGGGCACGGTGGTGGTCGCGGTGGCCGGTTTCTGGACAACGCAGAGCGTTGCCAGCCGCACGCTGGCGGAACAGCGTACGCGACGCCACGTTCGACGGCGGCGAGGTCGACTTCCGCGGCGCTGACGAGTGGAGACGCCCACCCACGTTCCCCTGGAAGGCGGGCCTCCACCAGTCCAGTACGCCGCCCGCAGTCGTAAAGCTCCCTCCTGCGGAAGGTCAATCCTAGGTGCAGGCCCCACGATCCGCCGCGGCTCAGGCGTCTGCGTGTTGCCGGCTGGCTACCTGCCCGAGTCCGGATTGCCGGTCGTGGCCGACCGGGATGTGCACGCAGACCGACGTGCCGAGGCCGGCGCCGCTGCTGATTGTCAGCGAGCCGCCGACCGTGTCCAGGCGGTCGGACAGGCTGGTCAGCCCAAGCCCGCGGGGCCGGTCAAGGTCGAAACCGCACCCGTCGTCGCGGATCACCAGCCCGAGCCTGCCGTCCTCCTGGCTCAGCGACACCTGGACCTCGCTGGCCCCGGCGTGCTTGACCACGTTCGACAGCGCCTCGGCCAGCACGTACCACGCGGTCGTCTCGATCTGCTCGCCGAAGCGCACGCCCCGCAGCCGGGGATCGGCGCGGACCGCCATCGGCAGTGCCAGCCGGCTGGACTGAGCCTCGATCGCCTCCAGCAGCCCGCGATCGGCCAGCACCGGCGGGTGAATCGTGTAGGCGATCTCCCTGACGTCCCGCAGTGTGGCCGCCAGATCGCGTTGCATGTCGGCCAGCCGGTCGGCGGCGGCCGGGTCACCCCGCAGCAGTTGCTCGCGCACCAGCGCGGCCCGGGCAGACAGCGCCACGATCTCCTGCTGGACTCCGTCGTGCAGGACCCGCTGAATCCGCCGGCGCTCGGCGTCCTGCCCCGCCACCACGCGGTCGCGGGACGCCGCGAGTTCGGCCGCCTGATCCCGGATCTCCTCGATGCGCCGGGAGAGTTCCGCGTCAAGACGAAGGTTGTGCACACCTACCGCAGCCTGGGCCGCGAAATACGCCAGCAGCCTGCGGTCCTCGGCCCGCAGCGGGCCGTCGGTACGCGGGCCGCACTCGATGCGCCCCAGGGTGATACCGCGGTACTCAATGGGCACCGTCGCGGCCGTCTCGCCGCCCGGCGTGCCGTCCGTGGCCATCCGCAATGGCCCGTCCGCCGCGTCCAGGCAGACCCGGGCCCAGGTCAGGCCGCACCCCCGGCGGACCTCCCCGGCCAGGCCGCTGAGCAGCTCGGCCGAGCCAGCGACCTGGCTCAGGCTCCGCCCGAACCGGCTGAGGTTCGCATAGCCGGCCCGCCGCGAGCCGAGCACCCACCGGTCGGCGGCATGCTCGAGACGTCCCCGGATCACCTGGCCGCCGGCGGCGGCCGTCACGCCCGCCAGGACGGCCACGGCGGGCGGCGCGGCCAGGCTGATCAGCAGCCCAGTGATGACCGCGGCGACGACGACAGCGGTGGCGATCGACACCCGCAGGACGCGGTGATCACGGAACACTGGGCATCCACCGGGGCAGGCTCCGGCCACTGATCGAGATAGCGATGGCCACCACGCACACCGCGAGGACGGTCCACCACACAGCATCGGAGGACAGCCCGCCGCCGGACGCGGGGAACGTGCGGATCCAGCCCGCGACGGGCGGCACGAGGATGGGCGCCATCAGCACCAGCACGACGGCGCCGCTGGCCGCGGCGCCCGGTTCCCCGGTCCGCGTCCGGGCCACGCAGGCCACGGTGAATCCGAGCAGAACGTTGCCGGCCAGCGCGAGCCCCGTCGCCGGCCACGGCAGCGCCAGCCCTCGCAGGCCCGCCGCCAGCAGCACCAGCGCACCGGCGGCGAGCGGGGCCAGCAGCGCCAGCGCGCGGATCGCTGTGCGCCGGACGGGCCCGGTCGGCGTCACGTCCACGACCATGCTGGCCGGCTCGTCGAGGGTGAACGCGGCAGCCGCGGCGAGCAGCGCGAAGCCGACCGGGAACAGCGTGATGGCGGCCGGGAACGCGGCCCCGAAGCCGCCCACCACGGCCGCGACGCAGGACAGGAGCACGACCGCGGGCCACGCCCCGGCCCGCAGCATGGGCCCGGCCATCACAGGCTCACCGGGTGGGCGAACCCGCCGGTCCCGGCCAGCGTCAGCATGATCATCGCCCCCGCGGCCACGATCATGAGGGCACGGATGATCCGGGAGCGCAGCCGCCCGTCGGCTCCGCGCAGGAGCGCCACCAGGACCGCGATCGCGCACAGGATGAGCTGCCAGCCGAGGAAGAACCACGGCGACCCGCGCCAGGCAATGATGTGGCTGGGGTCCCCGTGGATGGGGCGGAGGGTGAAGAAGGCAAACGGCGAGAACATCCGCAGCAGCGTGACGGGCGCCGAGTCCGGATGGAAGAGGGACGGGACGGTCACCAGGTTCACCCAGCCGAAGATGAACAGGAACACAACGAGTGCGGCGCCGGGGAACCGCACCCAGCGGCCCAGCGCGACACCGAGCAGCGGGCCGCCGAGCGCGGGGACTGCTATCTGACTGGTGAGGATGGCGACCTGCGCGGGCCGGCTGAACGCCCCGTACATGTGCAGGCCAACCGGGTGCAGGCGGATGAACCAGAGCAGGGCCAGGCAGCCGCAGGCGAACGGCAGGATCGCGACCGTGCAGAGGGCGGCGGTGCGCGCGGGCAGCGTGACCGGGGTGACGCCGGTGACCGGCTCGCTGGGGTTCATCGACCGGGTCAGCCAGAACGCGGCCATCATGCCGAACCCGCCGAGGAATGCCGCCGGATACCCGCTGATGGCATCGATCTCGGGGACGTTGCCACCGGGGTCGGTGACCAGGATCCACGTGATCATCCCCAGGCCGGCCAGGAAGACCGGGTTGACGGCGAACCGGCGCAGCTCCCGGGCCGCGAGAGCGGCGAACGCCGTCCGGCCGGCCGCGGCTTCTGGCCTGGCGGGCGCGAGCGCAGCCGTCATGACGCCACTTCCTCGCGGGGCTCGTGGTCCGGTGACCCGCCGCGGAGCAGCAGGTAGGCATCCTCGAGCGACGGCTCAACCTGCTCCGCGCCGTCACGCACGCGGGGGCCGACGTTGCGGTACCGGCCGGTCCCGGTCCGCCAGGAGACGCTGGCCTCCGGGTCCGGCTCGTCGGCCAGCCATACCCGGCCGGCCGCCTGGTGGACCAGGTCAGTGACCGGGCCGTCGTAACGGACCCGGCCGCGATCCAGCACGATCACGCGCTCGCACAGGGCCGCGACGTCCTCGGTCTGGTGGGTGGACAGCACCACGACCGACGTCCGCGCGATCTCCGCGAGCACCGTCCGCAGGGTCA
>Ga0070714_100004564_pt1 | contig 10442 bp, 12 predicted proteins | sample LARL83metaG_FD_65450 | JGI IMG/M metagenome (GOLD analysis project Ga0070714, IMG submission 65450) | Corn, switchgrass and miscanthus rhizosphere microbial communities from Kellogg Biological Station, Michigan, USA - LAR L8-3 metaG | ecosystem: Host-associated > Plants > Roots > Rhizosphere ... | reverse complement strand
TGTCGCCCTCCCAGTAGTCCAGACCACGCCGCGCCGGATTTCCGTCCGGCACTTCGAAGGCCCATATTTCCTTGCCGGTCTCGGGCTCGAGCGCCACCACACGCTTGTAGGGCGTCGTGAGATACATCATTCCTCCGACCACCAGAGGAATCGTCTCAGCCGAGGGACCGCTAGCGCTTCCGCCGCCCGGATTCATGTGATACGTCCAGGCGCGCGTCAGCGTATTCACGTTGGCCGGAGTGATCTGCTTCAGCGGTGAGTAGCGATTGCTGCCGGAATCGTGACCGAAGGTAGGCCAGTCGGTCTGCGCTGCGGCGAATATCGCGAGCGCGGTGAGTGAGAAGAAGAGTCTGATGGCTCGCATCAGGATTACTTTAACATCGAATCCACGTGCTGGTGGTGGAGGATCGTGCGAATGTCGCGTGGCACCGGCCGCCACGTTATTTTGCTACATGCGGTTATGTGACAGGGCCTTACGCAATCGCCCATTTTGTATGGGTATTAGCGCTTCGGTCCGGCGTCGCCTTTCGGCGATATGGGACTTGCCATTTCGACTCGCCAAATGGGCCTGGGGCGATCACTAATGGTTTTTTCCTTGCGCTTGGATTCTGCTGGCAGCTACAAAGGGGGCGGGAGGCTAAGTTGCATCACTTGGTCCTGCGATGGCCGATACCGCAAGTCTCCGTGGCCGTCGCATGCGCTGAGGCTTCGCTCCTCTCGACGTGCGTTACGGCAGCGCATCGTTTTCTTTCGCTGGCCGAGAGCGATCAGGAGATCGGACTTGGGACCGGGTTGTGCTGGAACACGGAGTTTGGCTGGGGCGCACTCCGGCCTTCCAGGAATTGTGCGGCTAATTGCCCTGCGGTGCCGCCGGCTTCTTGTGGGCCTGGCGGTTTTGCTGCCGCATCACATCCAGCATCTGCTCCAGTTGCTGTTCAGGAATGGCCAGCGAGATGGTGGTGACGTTACCGGCGGTCTTGCAATCCAGCGTATCGAGCAGGGTGGCCACCTGGCCCGCCGCCGGATTGTTCTGCCGGTTGAGCTGGATCATCCCCGCGACGAACTTCACGACATCCACCAGGGCCTGCGCGTCTTTATCGGAACGCGTGAGAGCCTCAGCCGAGATGGTGATCGTGCTGCCGAAGCGGATGCCGCCGCTGGCTTCGTTGATAGCCGCCAAGAGATTGCCCTTCATGGCGCCGCTCAGGTTCGGATCCGGCATGGCGCCGGCGAATTCCGAAACAGGCACCAGCGTGACGAACCAGAAATCGTTCTTCGAGCTGACATCGCGGACCTTGGCCAGAAGCTGACCACTGGGCGGCGCGCCGCTTTTTCGCCGCTGGATGGCCGCCTGGACCGACGGCAGGTCACCCATCACTGCACTCGTGGCATCGAAGAAAGCAATTCCATTTTCGCCATCTGCCTTGCCATGTCCCGAATACGTGAGAATGTCGACGCCCTGGAAATTGGTGGTCGTGATTCCGTTGCCCTGGGCCGCAATCGCAATTTTCGACGAATCGAAAGTGCCGCGGGCCACCACCAGCCAGCGGCTGGCCGGACTGTTCGATTCCCAATTGGAGGCGATCAGAAGCTCGCTGACATCCCGGCGCGGGTCAAAACCGGTTTGCGCGATGAAGTTCTTGAAGCCTTCATCCTCAACCTGCATGTGGGAGAGCACATACTGGCCGAACAGCGAATTCCTGGTTTGATCCACTTGGATTCCGGCGATGACCTTGGCGTCCGGCATCACCAGCTGGAGAAGCGCAGGATCGGCGGCCCAAGTGGCCATCGGAAGGGCCAAAAGGACGGCAAAATGGCGTAGTTTGGTCATGAAAACCTCTCTGTTGCTACTACGAGGCTAGCACGTAAGAAGTTCGGGCCAACTTAAACCGGCACCTGCTCGACGATCTCGATGCCATAGGCATCCAAACCGACCACTTTGCGAGGGTGATTGGTCAAGAGGCGAATGGTGTGCAGGCCCAGATCGGAAAGGATCTGCGCGCCGATGCCGCTTTCATGCTGGAGTTGCTTCTGGCCGTCGGGAGTGCCAAAGCTATGATTGCGGAAGCCCGGACCGGTCTGGTGAAGATAAACCAGCACGCCCGCGCCCTCGGCGGCAATCAATTCCAACGATTTCCGAAGCACGCGCTGGCACTGGCATTCCACCGACCCGAAGACGTCGCCATAGGTGCAATGCGAGTGCATGCGCACCAGGACATCTTCATGTCCCGCGATCTCGCCGTGAACCAGCGCCAGGTGCATCTCCGGAACGATGGTACTGGCATAGACGATGGTCTTGAAGCTGCCAAACTCCGTCCGCAGGCAGCCCTCAGACTGGCGTTGGACGAAGCGCTCGTTCTGCAGGCGATAACGAATCAGGTCCGCCACGGAGATCATTTTCAAGCCGTGCTGCGCGCAGAACTCCTTCAGATGAGGAACGCGGGCCATGGACCCGTCGTCGTTCATGATTTCGCAGATGACGCCGCCCGGCCGGAGCCCTGCCAGCCGCGCCAGGTCGACCACCGCCTCGGTTTGTCCGGCGCGGACAAGTACGCCGCCTTCGCGGGCGCGTAGCGGGAAGACATGGCCGGGGCGCACCAGGTCGGTGGGCTTGCTCGAAGGATCGATGGCCACCTGAATGGTTCGGGCGCGGTCAGCGGCGGAGATTCCAGTGGTGACGCCTTCGGCAGCCTCGATCGATTCTGTGAACGCAGTGCCCAGCCGCGATGTGTTTCTCGAGGACATTTGCGGCAGATGGAGAGCGTCGCAGATCTCCGCGCTCAGCGACAGGCAGATCAGGCCGCGGGCGTGCTTGGCCATGAAGTTGATGACGTCGGGATTGATCCTTTCGGCAGCGATGGTGACGTCGCCTTCGTTCTCGCGGTCCTCGTCATCGACGACTACGAGCATCCGGCCGACCCGAAAATCCTCAATGGCCTCCGGGATGGAGGAGAAAGGCATGGCTTAAAGTATTAGGATAGCGAAGGGTAGTGGGATGTGGGTAGTTGGGGAGTCGGTTGTGGGCGGAGGAGCCGCCCACGTTTTGGTACAAACTAGCGTTTGGAAGAAGAGGACGAGGTCATCTGGCTCTCGCTCTGCTTGCTCGAGCCGTTGCCGCTGCCGGAGGGGCTGACCTTGAGTTGGTTCTGAACTTCCTGGACGCCTGACACGGATTCGGCCAGGTCTTCGGCCATGCGCTTGGTGTTACGATCTTCAACCGTTCCGGTTAGAGTCACCACACCACCGGTGACTTTCACCATGATTTCGGTAGCATCGATATCACCATGCTGCGTTAACTGGTCGTTGATCTCTTCCTGGATCCGCTCATCGGAGCGGCGATAGCCCTTGGGGCCGCGTCCTGTGTGCCGGCCCGGTTGGCCGCCGCCATATTGGTTTCCGCCGTACTGGCCGCCACGGAACTGACCGCCCAGGGGAGCGCCGCCGTACTGGCTGCCGCCATACTGACCGCCCGGTTGGCCGCCACCGTACTGACGTCCACCCTGCTGGCTGCCACCATATTGGCTTCCGCCAAATTGACCGCGCGAGCCTTCACGGCCGTACTCTTCCTCGCGGCCGTAGCGGCCTTGCTGTCCGTAATCCTGTTGATTCCAGCGCTGAGTTCGATACTGGCTCGACGAGGGTTGGCCATAGGAACCCTGGTCTCCGTAGCCTTCTTCTTCCCAGCCGCGATTTCCCTGTTCACTTTCCCCGCGCTCTCCGCGTCCACCCTGCCACTCCTCGCCTTGCCGGCGCCGTGAGTGACGCTCGGAGGATTCATTCCTTTGATTATCTTCTTAGCGATTCGCCATATTAGTCCTTTCTTACGTTTTCTACCGTAGAAACATCTTCAAACAAAATTCCAGCCAGGCGTCAAGTCAATTCGCGGATTCTGTTCCGCTGAAAAAGGCGCACCGGCTGCGCTAGTGGGACTCAAAGGACGAAAGAGGTGTTTCCGGTTGTCGGGCTTTGAAGTTAGACCTAACCGTTAGAGGCCAAGCTTGCGGTCGAGTTCGGCTGCGACCTGCGGTAATCGTTGCGGATTATTTACCACGTTGCGAATTCCGGAGCTGGAATAGTTCTCGTAGAGTGCGTCGGCAGCCGCTAACGCCAGGTTATAAGCCAGGCGCGCGTTATCGATGCTGAGCTGCGACCAATCCTGATGGAGGTCCTCCAGCCGTGGAATCTGCCGGGCCACGGCGAGTTGGTGCAACTGATTGCGCGAGGCGGAAGAGAGCTGGTCACCCGAGAGCTTCTGAGCCAGGCCTTCCTGTAACCAAGCCGGCCAAGGTGAGGTTCCGGACGGGATGCCGGTCAGGCAGGCATGAACCAGTTCGTGAGCGAGTGAGCGACGCATCTGCGGGCCTATTTGCTTGCCTTCCGTCCAGGCGATGTGGATGCGCCCATCGTATTGCCCCCCACTCCATTCCGCGGCGCCGGTCCCGCGCAGGTAAGCATCCCGGCTTTGGACGATGGCGATGATTCGTTCGTCCGAGGTGCAACCTAGCTGAGCGGAAATGCGGCTGTAATCCTCGTCCAAAGTCGACAAGATTGCGCGCGCGGTGTCGGAGGGAAGCGCTTCACCTTCATAGCGCAATGCGATGTGCATGCCCAGAAGTTTCTCACCACTTTGGTCGGCGGCCGCTTCACGGCAGACGCGTTCATAGACGCGAGCCAGCGTCTCGTTGGGCGCAAGCTCGAGCGATTCTTTCCAATAGCCGATGGCCGCACGAAGCTGATCGGAGCGGTAGGCGGCCAGGCCAGCGAGCAGCAGTACGTTCGAATCGTTACGATGGCGTTTGACGGCCGGCTCAAGCAACTCCAGGGCTTGTGCCGGCTGATTGGCAGCGAGCAATTGTGAAGCGCGTTCCAGAGATAGATCGCCGGAGTGCACAATCAACTTCTGGCTAGCGGCTTCCATGGGACGCAACTCGCGGAGGGTATCGGTTGAGGCGGCCGAGATACGGCCCCGCTCGAATTGCTCCAGGCCGGCAAGAACCGAGGCCGGCACGTAACCCATCACCAGCTTGCCATCCAGGATGGCGGACACCTTGAAGCAGTCTGATCCGTCGGAGAGGCGAAAACGAATGTCCACGGATGTTCCAGCCGGCAGATTCGTGATGGTTTGGGCGGTAGAGTCGCAGCCTGAACGCAGAGGCGTTTGCTCCTGCTTGGCTGAGAGCACCGCGAAGAAAAGGAGGACAGGAACAACCATGCTCTGTTATCGGCCCTTTAAGCTACAAACTCCTCGGGTGAACACCTGACTAAGGCTAACTAACCGTTACTCAGGCTAAAGCGCGCCGGACGACCCCGCGCATGGCGGCCATTAGAATCAAGACCAATCCAAAGGTACAGACGATGGTAGCCCCGGTCGGCAGGTCTATCTTAAGCGAAAGATACACACCGAGGGCGGACACCAGCGTGCCCATAGTCCAGCCAATCGCCAATCGAGGCCCGATCCTTTCAGCGTACAGCATGGCGGCGACCGATGGGACGATCAGATAACAAAAGACCAGGAGAACGCCGGCGATCGCGACCGAGGATGTGACTACAAATCCGAACGAGGCGTAAAAGAGGAAGTCCCAGAAGCGCACCGAGAGTCCCTGCTTCTCGGCTTCCGCTGGGTCTGTCGAAATCAGAAGAAACTTGTGCCGGAACACGTAATGGAAAATTCCGATCAGTCCATAGACCATGGCAGTGGTCCGCACTTCCAGCCAGTTGACGGTGAGGATATTGCCGACCAGCATTTCCTTGAGGTGCTCTGTTTCAGATACAGACTTGCTCATGGCGAGAATCGCGGCGGCCGAAGCGACGGCGTAACAGATGCCGATGATGGCCTCCTGCGGGATGCGGGTGTGATGCGGCTTGATGGTGGAGAAAACGGCTGCCCCGAGGAAGGTGAAACCCAGGCTCGTCCAGTAGGACCCGCTCCCATGCGGATCGAAGCCGTAAAGCACAGCGATGGTGCTTCCTAAGGCAGCGATCTGCGCTAGGGAGAGATCAACAAATACAACTCCGCGCTCCACCACATGTACACCCAGATAGGCGTGAATGCCTGTCAGAATCAGACTCGCAACGAAAGGAGCCAGGAGGAATTCGAGAGTGCCCATGTTGTCCTTATTTATATTTTTCGAAGGCGGTAGTCAGCAACTTGATGTCGTAGTCGAACAGTTCGAAATAGTTCGTCACTTCTTTGACGCCGCCCACCGACGGCAGTAGCACTAGAGCTGTGCCGCCGGTCGCTTGCGCAATCGCATTGGGTGTTCGCATATCGAAATACGGCTCCACCAGGATGAGCTTGATGTTATCGCGCTTCATGGTATTGATCACTTCGAGAGTATGGCTGGGCGTAGGCGGAATGCCCGGCCTGGGCTCGACGTAATCGACCACGGTCATGCCGAAGCGTTCACAAAAATTGGGAAAAGAGCGGTGATAGGTGATTACCTTGCGGCCGCGATAGGGCGCCATGGCCGTTTCCCAGCGCTTCGCACCGTCGGTAAGACGCTTGTCAAAATCGGCATAGCGCTGCGCGAAGTAGGCGGAGTCACCGTTGCGCATTTCGGAAAACTTGTTTTGAAACGCTTTGGCGATGCGGCGTCCATTTTCCGGATCGAGCCAATAGTGCGGGTTGCCCAGAGGATGCACGTCGCCCATGGCGCGCGTCACCTGCTGCGTGGGAATCTCCAGAATCTGGCAGAACTGCGACATGTCGAGATAACCGGCGGCCGCCGGTTGGATCTTCGGGTTACCGCTCTGGGTGATCAGGGGCGGCAGCCAGCCGATCTCGAGCTGCAGCCCCACCACCGCTAGCAGGTCGGCATTGCGCAGCTTCAGCAGGAAGCTGGGCTTGGGTTCGACGAAGTGAGGATCCTGATAGCCTTTGGCGATGGCCTCAACCGTGATGCGATCCCCGCCGATTTCGGAAGCGATCGAGGCGAGATCCTGAGTGGCGGTGATGACGTTCAGTTTGCCGGCCGCTTGGGACGGCGCGCTGGCTGCGAGCAGAGCGGCGATTGCTATGGCGAATTTTGAAATGCGTGCGATAGTCATAAAATATCTTTCTTCGGCGCTAGAACGGATGCGCTCCATGCGCGCCGATGGAGAACTGGAACTGGAATAAAAACTCATTGGCGGTCAGGCCTGCGCCGTATTGCGTGCGCCGAAGCTGTCCGCGAATCTGGCTGAACTCGCTAGGCCAATAGGTGAGCACCAGCGAGCCGCCGGTGTCCTGGTGCAAGGTGAGGTTGTTGGGGTCGGGCGTGCCGAAGATATCGCCGTCCACTGTAAACCAGTTGCCGACCCGTTGAGAGCGATCGAAGCGCCCGCCTACGAACCAGCGGCGCGCGAACTGGTAGTCGCCGGAGACGTAGAAGCCGAAGGGCGTAGTGACAGTATGTGCGGGCACGCTCAGGCGGCTCCAAATCAATTCACTGCGTCCCACAAAGGAATGGTAGATGGAGCGGCGCAGCGGCTTCCAGCGGACCGTGGCATCCATGCCATAGAGCTGGTTGATCGCAGTTGGGCCGAATACCGAGTGTCCACGGGAGAATGATCCTCCAATATCCAGGTTGGTCGATTCGCTGAGGTCGCGATAGGCGCGCAAATGTTCGACCGTGGAAAGATCGTTGCGGTTGTACGCCTGATAAAGGTTAAAGGAATCGCCGCGGAAGACTTCAGCGGTGCCTTCCAGGAAGACCTGACCCGGGCCTTGGAAGATCCTGCTTACCGCCAGGCCGGCGTCGTCAATGCCATCCTCGCCGCCGACCAGGTTTTGCGTAACCAGCGGCCGGTCGGTCCAGGGCAACACGTGATTGTGGAGGGTGTTGACCTTGCCGAAAGCCGCGCGCATCTTGCCGACGCGCAACTCCAGATGCCCGGGTAGGGCGGGGAACGTCAGAAAACCTTCTTCCAGATCGACGCCATGCTCGCCGAAGCTAATGAAGAAATCTGCGCGTGCATATGGGTCGAGAATGGCCTGGAAGGCGACTTCGCTCTCGTGCATCTCGAGCGATGGAGTGGGCCGGCCGGCGCCATTGCCGGCTGCTCCCAGAAAGTCGCCGATTACGGCAATGTCGGGGTTCAGAACCTTGGCCGCAGCTCCTCCGGCGCCACCCAGTGCTACCGATGGCTGCTGGGCGGCAGCCTGTTCTACTGGTGCGGGTGGAACGGCGGGCTGGGCCTGTGCAATCGCGGGGGCCGGGGCAGCGGGAGTCGCCGCCGTGAGTGCGGCCGTGGTCGCAGCCTGCTGGCCCTTCAACTCCTGAATCTCTGATTCGAGCGACTTGATGCGATCCTCCATCGCTTTCATGCGGTTCAATAGCTCGGCTGAATCCTGTGCGACGGCTGCGAGTGGAGCCAGACACACCCAAGCCATCGCCAGTGCCGGAATTCGGTATCTCTTAACCATGAAATACTCCTGTTTTCGTTTCTTGAAGTTGCAATGCTCGACCAGAAGATGAAGGACGGCTCAGGTCAGCTGCCTCATCTTCCAAAACTTGAGCGTCGGAGCAGTTAAACAGGAGGGGCGCGTGGCGACCGGATCACCCAGGCGCGATCCAGCCGGCGTTCGAAATTGTCGGGCGTGGAATGCCAAACCACCGGCATCTGGGTGGAAAGTTGGATTTCCACCGTCGGCTGCAGGCAGGGAAGGTGACCGCTCTGGCAAATGCTGCAGGGGCGAGCTGCGTCGTCGTGGTCATGTCCGGGCAACACCGAGACGGTGGTCACCATCAGCAAGGCACAAACTGCCAGCCATGCTGTGACGAACCGGAGTTGAGTCAACGGACGCACGCTACGCTACCAGTGTACCAGGAGTCAGGCACTTTTCTCTTTCAATACCTCACGCACCAGCTGTTTCAATTCATCGCGCTGCGGAATCCAGGTATCGGGTGCTAGCTGGATGGTCTGCGTCGGGAACGGCATCTCGATCCGGGCCTCGCCGAAGCGCTTGAGGATGCGGGCATTCATCTCGCGGCCGACGAGCCATTGCTGGCTCGGCAAGGTCTTGAAGCGGGCCTTGATCACCACCGCGAAATCGCCCAGCTTATCGACACCCATGATCTCGATGGGGGCCAGGATGGCCGAATGGTAAGGATCGTCGCCCATGAGCTGCTCGCCCAGCTCCTTCAGCACTTCCGCCACTCGGGCCGGGTCTTCCTTGTAGCCCACCGAGATGCTGAAGACGTAATAGGAATATTCGCGGGTCAGGTTGGCGAGGCTCTGGATGCCGCCGTTGGGAAAGATGTGCACGGCGCCGTCTTCGGCACGCAGCACGGTGGTTCGCAGATTGATCTCCTCCACCAGACCGCCTTTGCCGTTGATGACAGCGATATCGTTGATGCGGACCTGATTCTCCATCATGAGGAACAGGCCGCCTAGCACGTCCTTGATGATGTTCTGCGCTCCTAATCCGATCGCCACGCCGACCACTCCGGCGCCGGCCAGAAGCGGTCGAACATCGAAATTCATTTCTTTCAGGACCATCAGCAGGGCGATCGCCCAGATGAGCGCGAACATGGTCGTTCGGGCGAACCCACCGATGGTCGCGGCCCGTTTTTCCAGCTCGAATTCGGTGCTGCCGCCGGACTTGAGCATCATTCGCACGGTGTAGTTTCGCAGCGTGATCAGGACTCGTCCCACCGCGCGCGTGCAGATGTAAGCGAACACCAGGATGAGGCCGATGCGGACGGCGTTGAAAACCATCGGCAGATAATAATCCACGTTCAGCAGTTGGATCCGGGTCGGCATCTTTTCATGATAGTGGCGGCAACTGCTTTACGGCGCGAATTGCTAGACTAAAAGAAATGGCAACGGATCAGAATAAGACTTCTGCGCCGCCAGTTCGCTCCTGGGCTCCGGTGGTCGGCCTGGGCTGGCTGATACCCGGTGGCGGCCACTTCCTCCTGAAACGAACCGGCCGCGGCACGCTGCTACTGGTGTCGGTGCTCTCGATGTTCTTGCTGGGTCTGATGATGCGGGGCGCGATGTTCCAGCCGCAGACCGGGGACATTCTGACCACGATCATCTATGTCGGCGGATTCTTGGGCGACCTCGCTTCCGGGCTCCTTTATCTGCTGGCCACGTGGCTTGGATATTCGCAGCCCGACATGGCTGGGCACGTGCACGATTACGGGACCAAGTTCCTGGTAGCAGCCGGGCTTCTCAATATTCTGGCCATGGTAGATGCGTACGAAATCGCGATTGGGAAAAAAGACTGATGCCGAAAATGAATCTGTCCCATTTTGAGGCGTCGCTGCTGTTTGCGCTGTTTGCGTCGGTGGTGTTAGGAGTGATCACCAAGCGAACCGATTCCGAGCGGCTGCGCTACGGCTTGCGATGCTTTGCCTACTTCATCGCGGCACTGGTCGGGTTAGGCTGGCTGATGCGGCTGGGGCACGGGTAGTCGGCCAATCTGCACTTTCGCTCAAAATCCGTCTCTTTGATCC
>Ga0070714_100004561_pt1 | contig 10444 bp, 10 predicted proteins | sample LARL83metaG_FD_65450 | JGI IMG/M metagenome (GOLD analysis project Ga0070714, IMG submission 65450) | Corn, switchgrass and miscanthus rhizosphere microbial communities from Kellogg Biological Station, Michigan, USA - LAR L8-3 metaG | ecosystem: Host-associated > Plants > Roots > Rhizosphere ... | reverse complement strand
GCCCGTATCCGCGGTGAAGACAAGGATCTGTTCACACGGACGCGCCGTATATCAGCGCGCTGGCCGATCAGCCATATCCGGAGGGTGCCGTCGCGTGGGCGCCAGATGAGTTCCCTGGCCGGAGCATGATCCTACTTCGGATTTGTGCTGCCACCACCCAGCGTGCAGGCTCCTGCGGGCTACCGATAACTGGTGGCGGCAAACAGGGCGGTTTCAACGACTGAAGTGAGGTCCTCCCCCGCATGGGGGTTGGTGGCCCCCCAATTGGAGTTGGTGACCACCACCACGGGGATCGTGCCCGCGATGATGCCGAAGAAGGCGTGAAGGGCCGCTGAGCCGTCGGGGAAGTCGCCTCCCTTGCCGACGTAGCTGGCTGTGCCGGTGATGGAGCAGTCCCAGCCCAGACAGTTGCTGTCCATCTGCTGGCGTTGGCTGCTGGTAAGCAGGCTGTTGCCGTGGATGAGGCCATCAAGGACCCGGAGCATGCCGGCCGGTGTCATAAACCAGCCGCCCCCCGAGCACCCCGATGGTCCCACCGGGACCGGTCTGCCCGGCTGGGTCCCGGCGCCGGGCGGCGGGTACGTGAGCATGGCATCGCGGACTGGCCCGCACGTGGCGTCCGTGACGTGCACCGGATCGAATACCTGGCGCTGAACATAGCTGATGAAAAAGCGGGTCGCGGCTGGCCCCTGGTCGCGGGCCCCCTCCATGAAGGGCAGCATGTCCCGGAAGATGGTGAAGTTGATGTTGTTATAGTCCGCCGCTTGCTTGTCCGCCTGCCGGATGCCGCGCCTGATTTGTTCCCTCGCCGCATTATCGGTCACGAAGACCCGGCCGCTGTCGAGGCGGAATCCCGCCCGGTGGGTCAGCAGTTCACGGAAGGTGATGGTGTTGACTCCCGGGCCTTTGACCCAATCGGGGGGCAGGAACGGCGAGATTCGGCTGTCGATGCTGAGATGGTGCCGGGCCAGCGACCTTAGGACGGCAATCGTGGTGAACATCTTGCCGACACTGGCGACATTCACCATGACATCCGGTCCCATGGCGAGCTGCGGCGGGTCTGCGGCCGTGCGAGCAAGGCCGGAGGCAAAGACTCGCGACTTGCCAATGAGCGCAACGTAGCCGACGACGTTTCCCTTGAGCTGGGTATTGATGCTGTGCGCCAGCCGGCTGAGCGAAACGCACGCACTGCGAACACAAACCCTGCCGGCGGACCCCGGCGACTGGGTTGCCGCCAGGCCCCCCGCGTGCGGCCCGGCGCCGCAGCCCGACACGCATGCCGCGGCCAGCGCCACTACCCCCAACGCAACTACCCAGATCCGGCTGATCACCCGCGAACCTCCCCGCTCCCCACAGCTTCACAGAGGGTACGAAGCCAGTCCCCTCCGGCGCGGAGGTCCGTTCCACCAGGCCTTCGCGGAGCCTGTCCCCGAGGAACGGCCATATGTGGGATACCTACCCAGGCACTCCGTAACAGATGCGGGCGGTCCCGACTTGGTGGCGCCCCGGGCACAACCGGTGGCCGCCCACACATCGGCCTCGCGGCCCCGCACTCACGCTCAGCCTGAACGCCGCAGGACCCCTCACGGGTGCTCACGGCCGGTGGCGCGGAACTGCCGCCCAGCGCGAGAGCCGTTCCTGGATCAAGGCGGCGCTCCGCGCCGGGGCGCCGCCGGCCACCGGGATCACGGGCTTCTGAGGCTGACATGGCAGGCACAACCGTGCGCCCGCGGGGCGCACCGTTAGCGATCGTGGCTGGTAGCGGTAGGTGCCCGTTCGCGGAGACCGGCGCGGCGGCAGCCTGGGCGGCCGGGCCGCTGCGTGGCTGGCAGGGTTCCTCGTCCTGCCGTGCTGTGCGGGTGCTGTGTCATGATCACGAGTGGGCGCTGGCCGGAACCTTGGTCGGTGCGGCCGGGTCGAACGCGGCCTCGACGGCAACGTCTTCCACGCTGCGCAGCAGCGCCTCGACCTGCCCGTCGGTCAGGCTCCACCGGTCCCACATCATGTGCAGCGACAGGACATCCGGCCGGTTCTCGATCAGGATGTTCGCCTGCTCGTGCATGTTGTCCCGCGGGCCGAGCCAGCTCAGTGACGTCTCCGCCAGCCTGTGTGCGACGAGTTCCGGAGTCACCTCGCTGAGGCCGGCCTCCTCTTCAGCGCGCATGATCATCGCGCGCTGGTCGTTGACCCGGCAGGTGATGCTGGCCGGGTAACCGCGCTCGGCGTCCAGCCGCGCCATGACCTCCCTGAGGTCGTCCGGGTCGTAGTAGGCACGCATGCCAGCGGTGAGCGAGGAACCCCGTGCCCGCGCGACCACCTCATCGACCGTGCAGTCCGCGACGTCGATGGTGACCACCGAGTTCTGCGCGATCGGAGCGATGACGTCGGCGAGGCCGGGCCGGAACCGGTTGTTCACCATCACCTTGACCGTCAGCGGCTGCACCCCGGTGGCGCGCGCGATGGCCGTCGCGATCAGGGCGAGCGTCACCCGCGACGCGTCGGTGCCGGTGCGCTTGGCGATGGCCAGCATGGCCAGGTGCGCCGCGGGTGAGCTGAACCTGGCCTGCCGGTACCGCGGCCCCTGCTGGCCCTGCGGGCCGGCGGGCTCACCGAAGGTCTGCGCCGGGATGTGCCCGAGCTGAGACTCCCAGTACCGCATGGTGCGCCTGCTGAGCTGGCGAAGCTGCGGCGTCTGCTCGCTGTGGGCAATGTCGGGAAGCTGCGTGCGCCGCGGGCCACTGGCCGGGCCGGCTCTCAGGTCGGCGGCGAGCAGCATATGCCCCCCGCCGTCGGCGGCCAGGTGGGACAGTGCCCAGACCAGATACGCACACGCGCCGCGATGGTTGAGCACCACCATTCGCAGCGGCCAATCGGAATGGAAGTCGAACCGTGCGAGCGGCCAGGTCTCCATGAGATCGGCAGCGCAGCGCGTCACGTCCGCCCGGCTGGCGTCATCGGGGACGGCCATGATGTCCAGGCCGATGCGCCCCGACCCGGCTACCTCCTGGCACACCCGGCCCGCACCGTCGGTCCGCAGCCGCATCCGCAGGCTGGCATGCCGGCCCACCAGGCCGCTCAGCCGGGCCGCCGCGTCCTCGACGCTGCTGCCTTCGGGCAGTTCGTACCTTCCGCCCATGCTGAACTGGTTTCCGCTGTCCTGCATGTCCTGCAGGATCGCCTTCTGTCCCCAGGTCAGCGGCTGGGTGCCGGCCTGCGCTCCAGCGAACTGGACGACCACACGGTCCCGGCTGGCCGGCTCGAACATAGCTGATTCTGGCCAGCCCCCGGCGGCGGGTGTCAAGCCCGGCGCGGCCCGCGGATGGCACCATGGCGCGTGCCCACGTGCGAAGGGCGAACGGCTGTACGCCTAGTGTCGTCTGCGGGCGACGCATGCCCTTTACCTGCTTGTCTGCCACTCCCGGCCGTATTACAGGCCCTTGTCAAACCGGCCCAAGTGAGTATGGTCGAGGTTGTTGGCAACGTCATCATTTCGTGACCTTCCAACAGATCTGCCGCCATATACCAGCAAATGCCACCGGTCGTCGGGAACGGCCAGCTAGCTCGTCCATGCCCGGGCGAGAGGGGAGGACGCGTGCCGGGAGGCGCTTACCCGCAGGTGGCCGGAGGCACGTACCCGCAGTTAGAACCGGAGTGGGTTGACGAGGTGCTGCTGGCGGGCGCCGCGGACGACGTGTGCCTGCACCTGGGCGAGCCTGTCACGCGGGCCGAACTGCGCCGGCTCGTGGCGGACCGGCATCGCGTCCTGGCTGACGCCGGGCTGAAGCGTGGCGGCTCGGTCGCGCTGTGCCTCGCGCCGTCGCTCGCGTTCATCGCCAATCTGCTCGCCTCGTGGAGCATTGGTGCCCAGGCGTCCCTGCTTGACCACCGGCTCACCGCCTACGAGGTGGACGTCGCGCTTCAGCGGCTACTGCCGCAGGTCGTCGTGACGGCCGAGCGCTCCACCGGCGGTCCGCTGCGCGGCTTCGCCGAGATCACCGAGGGTGTGCGCACCTACCCCGGCCAGCCCGCCGCCACCAGCCACGCGGTCATCCAGCTCAGTTCCGGGTCGACCGGCCCGTCCAAGATCATCGCACGCGACGCCGCGAACCTCGTCGAGGAGGTGCGGCGCTACACGATGATCGACGGCGTCCCCGGCAGCGGCGAGCGCTTTGTGTGCCTCGCGTCCATGGTGCACGTGCTCGGTCTCGTCGGCGGCCTGCTCTACGGTCTGCACGCGGGGGTGAACCTGACGATCCCCGCCCGGATGACGGCGGACGGCATCCTGTCCACCGTCGCCGCTGGCTCGCAGCCGACCACGCTGCTCGGAGTCCCGTTCCATATCGAACTGCTGGCGTCGGTGCGCGAGCCGCCGAAGCTGCCACAGCTCACCGGCATGACCACGGGCGGCGAGCTCGTCCGCGCGGACGTCTACGACGCGTTCACCGGCCGCTATGGCGTGCGCCTCGGCAACATGTACGGGATGACCGAGGTCGGGGTGATCGCGACCGATCTGTTCGGTGCACACCGGCCCGCGGTGCTGCCAGCCCCCGGCCTCGCCGTCCGGGAGGAAGGCGGGGAACTGCATGTCTCGCTGCCGGCCTCGCCCTACCTCGGCGACCAGGACCCGGCACGCTGGTCGGACGGCTGGCTGCACACCAGGGACGCCGGCACCGTCGACAGCCGGACCGGGCTCGTGCGGGTACTCGGCCGCCGGGACTCCCAGGTCTCCGTCGGCGGCCTCAAGGTGGACCTGACCGAGGTGGAGCACATGCTCGCCGCGCTGCCCGAGGTCGACGCCGCGGTCGTGGTGCACGACCACGCGATCGAGGCGTACCTGGTGCTGGCGGACGGCGCCGAGGTCTCGGCCGTGGAGCGCGAGATCACCACCCGGCTCGCCCCGTTCAAGCGCCCGCGCCGGCTGCACGTCGTCGGGCAACTGCCGCGCACGGCCACCGGGAAGCTGGTCCGCAACCAGGCCGTGCTCCGCGACGTCGGGCCCGGGCAGGCCGGCGACTCCCATCGCCCGCGAAGACCAAGCTGACGCTGACCACCACGCTTGCGTGTCAGCCACACCTCATCGAAAAAAGGAGCCGCGACCATGATCGATGAGATCCGCCAGTTCGTGCTCGACTCACTGACGGACATGAACTACAGCATCGACGGTATCGATGACGACACCACGCTCGGCCCGGCCGGCGCCGATCTGGAGTCGCTCGCCCTCGCCGAACTCGCCGTGCGGGTGGAAGACCGCTTCGGGGTGAAGTTCGACGACGACGAGGGCGAGGCGCTCGCCGGCATGACGGTCGGCGAGTTCTGCCGGACGGTCGAGCCGCGGATCCAGCCCGCTTCGCCGGCGCACTGACGCATGGCCGGCGTACTGCAGCGATCAGACGTTGTCGCGATGCTCGCCACCTACGGGGACCGCCAGCCGGAGCAGGTGCCCGAAGCGATCGACTCGCTGGAACTTGCCTGGCTGGTCCATCAGATCGAGCAGCGCTACGGCCCGCTTGACGTCGACGACGACATGCTCGCGCGCATGTCGACGGTCACCAGCGTGGTCGGCCTGCTGCAGGATCTGAGGGTCGGGTCCGCGCATGGCTGACGCGCTCGCCGCAGCCCCGGCGCCGGCCGCCCGCAGAGGGTCCGGCGAGGTGGTTGTGACCGGCGCGGCGGCGGCGTGCGCGTATGGCCGGGGGACCGAGGCGCTGGTGTCCGGGGTGCTGTCCGGCCAGCCGGCCTTCGCGCCGGTCCAGCGGTTCGATGTCAGCGCCCGGCGGGTTCGCTTCGCCGCGACCATGCCGGGTTTACCCGACCTGCTCACCGAGGTGACCCGCGCGGCCGCGCAGGCCTGCGACGACGCCGGCCTGTCGTCGGCCGACCGGGGCCGCACCCCGTTGTTCCTCGCCATCCACGGCGACCCGGCGATCGCCCGGGCGCCCGATGCCGCCAAGCTGGGCCTCGGGCCCGAGCCGTTCGCCGCCGCGGTCGCGAACGGCTGCGGGCTCGGTGAGCAGGACATCCGCTGCTACACGTCGGCATGCGTGGCCGCGAGCACCGCGATCGGCGACGCGGCCTCGATGATCGCCCGCGGGCACGCCGACCGCGTCGTGGTGGCCGGCGGGTACCTCGTCGAGTCCGACCAGTTCGCGCTGTTCGACGCCGGCCGCGTGCTCGCCGACGACGGCCAGGTGCGCCCGTTCAGCGCCGGGCGGCGCGGGCTGCTCCTTGGCGACGGCGTCGGCGCGGTCGTCGTCGAGTCGCTCCAGGCCGCGCGGGCACGACGGGCGCCGCCGCTGGCGCGGCTGGCCGGCTGGGGCCGCACCGGTGACGCCTACCACCCGGTCCAGCCGCATCCGGAAGGCCGTGGCATGGCGCGCGCGGTCACGGCCGCGCTGCAGCGGGCCGGCATCGCGGCGGGACATCTCGGCTACATCAACGCCCACGGCTCTGGCACCGGCCACAGCGACCCGGCCGAGACGAACGCGCTGCGGCTCGCGCTCGGCGACGCCGCCGCGGACGTGCCGGTCAGCTCCACCAAGGCGCTGCACGGCCAGAGCCTGGAGGCGTCCGGCGTGCTTGAGCTGATCGTCACGATGCTGGCGGCCCGTAACGGCATGCTCCCGGTGAACGCCGGGTTCCTCGGGCCTGACGACAGCTGCCGCCTGAACCTCGTGCTGCACGAGCCGCTGGGCGCCACAGCGGAGTTTTCGATGAGCCTCAACGCCGCACTCGGCGGCGCGAACACCGCACTCGTTGTTGGCCTGCCATGACCTCGCCCGCATCGATCGCTCCGCCCGGCCTCGCCGCGCTGCACGCGGCGGCGGCCGCGGCAGGCCTGACGGTCAGCGCGTCCGCGTCCTGGCCGCAGACGGGCGCCGACGGCGAGGTCCCTGCGCTCGCCGGTTTCATCGAGTCCAATTTCAGCCCGTTGCTCGCCGAGGTCGCGGCACGGGCCCTGCGCGGCCGCGCCCGGCCGCAGGGCCCCGGCAACGTCACGGCGATCGTGATGGTGACGGCCCTGGGCGATGTCACCAGCGCGGTCCGCGTCGCCGCCGCCGTGGACGCTGGCAAACGGGTTTCACCACTGATGTTCTTCCAGTCCGTGCCGAACGCCGTCGCCGGCTATCTGGCCGTGCGGTGGCAGCTCACCGGGCCGGTCGTGTGCGTCAGCGGGATACGCGCAGGTCTGGACGTGGCGGCACTGCTGATCGAGGACGCCGACGCGGACGAGGCACTGGTGGTGTGCATCGACCTGGCGGTGACCAGCGGCGACCGTGATCGGGCCGCCGCCATTCTCGTGACGGGCCCGGCCGACCGGGAACGGCACCGAACCGGATGAACCTGATGGGAGAGGAAACGATGAAGATCCTCGACATCGACCACATCGAGCTCTACGTGGGCGATGCGATTGCGGCCGCGCAGTCGCTGTGCACCGCCTACGGCTTTCGCGTCTACGGCCGGGGCGGCCCGGACACGGGGCTGCCGGGCCAGCGCAGCATCCTGCTCGGCCAGGGTGGCATCCGGATACTGCTGACCTCGGGACTGAAGGAAGACCATCCCGCCAGCCAGTTCGTGGCCAGGCACGGCGACGGGGTGGCCGTGACCGCGTTCCGCACCGACAACGCCGCCGTCGCCTACACCGACGTGGTCGCGGCCGGCGGTTCGGGCATCCATCAGCCCCGCACCTGGGAGAACGGGGAAACCTCCGTGGTCACCGCGGAGGTCGCCGGCTTCGGCGACGTGGTCTACCGCCTCGTCGAGCGCAGCGGCCCCGATGCCGAGTTCCAGCCCGGCGCGATCGAGATGGAACCAGGCGCCGGGGCCGGAGCGGATGACGACCTGCTGCGCATCATCGACCACGTGGCGGTGTGCGTGCCACCCGGCGAGCTCGACCCCACCATCGCCTTCCACGAGCAGGTGTTCGGCTTCACGGTCACGTTCGAGGAGTACATCGAGATCGGCGAGCAGGGCGTGATGTCCAAGGTGGTGCAGAGCCCGTCCGGCGGCGTGACATTCACGATCCTGCAGCCGGACCTCACCCGCCAGGCCGGCCAGATCGACGACTTCCTCGCCTGGCACGACGGCGCCGGAGTGCAGCATGCCGCGTTCCTGACCAGGGACATCGTGCGCGCGGTCCGTGCCATCACCGGACGGGGCGTGGGGTTCGCCGAAACGCCGTCGAGCTACTACGACATGCTGGCCGCGCGCCTGGGCACGCCCGACATCCCGGTCCGGGCGCTGCGGCCACTCGGCATCCTGGTCGACCGCGACCACTGGGGGCAGATGTACCAGATCTTCGCGAAGTCGACACACATCAGGCGCACGTTCTTCGTCGAGCTGATCGACCGGCACGGCGCGCGCACGTTCGGCACCAACAACATCCCGGCGCTGTATGCGGCCAAGGAACGCGAACTGGCCGAGGTCCGGGAGACGGCAGGCACGGTCCGCGCCTGACCTGCCCCCTGGGCCCCCGGCCGCGCTGCGCGCCCGGCCAGGCCGCTGGCCCAGCCCGCACCGCCCTCCGGGCATGACTCAACGACGACCGGCCCGCCGGGGAAGGAATGAACGTGAGCCTTTCTGTCACCCCCCAGTTCGCGCTGACGGCGGAGCAGCGCTCGCTGCTGCCGTCAGACTCTGACGTCGAGTTCTACGCCGAGCACGGCTGGTATCTCACCAAGAAGCTGTTCACCGACGACGAAGTCGATGAGCTGGTCGCGGCAAGCGAGCGGTACTACGCGGGCGAGCGCAGCCGCAGGCTGCCGGTGCGGCCGGCAAAGCTGGCGTACTGGGATCCGTCCCACGGCGATGTGCAGCGTCACAACGACTACGTCCACTACGAGCACGACGACCTGGCGCGGCTGCTGCGCAAGCCGCTGGTCGGCGCCGTCGCCGCCGCGCTGGCCCGCGCCGACGAGATCCGCGTGTTCCAGACGACACTGATCTACAAGCCGCCGATCGCCGGGGAGCCGACCAACGTCGTGCCGTGGCACTTCGACAAGCACTACTGGTCGACGGCGACCTCGGACAGGATGCTGACCGCCTTCATCCCGTTGCACGACTGCGGCGAGGAGATGGGCACGATCACGATGGTCGACGGCAGCCACCGGTGGCGGGAGGTCGGCACCGACGACTCGATGACCAGGCACTTCGCGGAGCGGGACAACAGCGACCTGGAGCGCGTGCTTGCGGAGAACGCGGCATACAACGACGCCGAGGTCGTCAAGGTCCCGATGATCATCCCGAAGGGCCACATGAGCTTCCACCACTGCCGGACCTACCACGGCAGCCTGACCAACCGCAGCCCGCGTCCCCGCCGGGCCGTCTCGTTCCATCTGCAGGACGGTGACAACGCCTACCGCGAGTACGTGCTGAGCACCGGCGAGGTCCTCGCCTACAACCACGACGCGCTGGTACGGCGCCTGCCCGATGGCCGCCCCGACTACAGCGATCCCGACTTCTGCCCCGTTGTGTGGCGTAGCCCGACCCGTCCGGCCAACGGACACCACCTACAGGAGGCCTAACATGTCCCGCTATGACTGGGGCCAGCGGCACCCCGGAATCGACCGTCTTGAGAAGGAGATCAGCGAGACCAGGCGGGCGGTCATCGAGCACCCGATGTACGCGGCGCTCGACAGCAGCCAGGCGATCCGGACCTTCACCGAGCACCACGTGTTCGCCGTATGGGACTTCATGTCCCTGCTGAAGTCGCTGCAGCGCAACCTCACCTGCGTGGAGGTGCCGTGGGTGCCCACCGGGCCGACCGGCAGCCGCCGCCTGATCAACGACATCGTGCTCGTCGAGGAGAGCGACGAGCGTGGCGGCGGCTTCATCAGTCACTTCGAGCTCTACCTCGCCGGCATGACCGAGGCCGGCGCCGACAGGTCGATCATCGATGCGTTCATCGACAGGCTCCGCGCCAAGCAGCCGGTGCTCGAGGCGATCGACGAGGCGAACGTGCCCCGGGCCGCCGCCGACTTCGTGCGGCTTACCTGGGGCCTTATCGAGAGCGCACCCGTCCACGTGCAGGCCGCGGCATTCGCATTCGGCCGCGAGGACCTGATCCCTGACATGTTCCAGCAGGTCGTCGGCGTCAACGAGCGCGTCGGATCGCTCGATACGTTCGTGGACTACCTCGCTCGGCACATTCAGGTCGACAGCGAGGAGCACACGCCGATGGCGATGCAGATGCTCGCTGACCTCTGTGGCGAGGACGGCGCCAAGTGGTCGGCGTGCGCCGACACGGTCAACCTCGCCCTCGCGGCCCGCGCCCGGCTGTGGGACGGCATTCTCGCAGCCATCGGTGACCAGGCAGCGGCGGCGTAGCGGCGGTCATGGCTGACTCCGCCGACCTGTACCGGACCGTGCGGCTGATCCGCCGGTTCGAGGAGCGGGCGATCGAACTGGTGCGCGGCGGCGTGATCCCCGGCGGCATCCACCCCTACAT
>Ga0070714_100004559_pt1 | contig 10445 bp, 4 predicted proteins | sample LARL83metaG_FD_65450 | JGI IMG/M metagenome (GOLD analysis project Ga0070714, IMG submission 65450) | Corn, switchgrass and miscanthus rhizosphere microbial communities from Kellogg Biological Station, Michigan, USA - LAR L8-3 metaG | ecosystem: Host-associated > Plants > Roots > Rhizosphere ... | reverse complement strand
TCGGCCGGAGCGGGCAGCACCGCCGCGCTCTCCGCGCACTCGCGCGCGAGCACGCTGATCGGGCGCCGGAACGAGCTGGCCACGCTGCGCGCCGAGTGGCAGCGCGCATCGCGCGGAGAAGGCCGTGCCGTCTTCGTCGGCGGCGAGGCCGGTATCGGAAAAACCGCTCTGCTCGAAGCGCTCCGCGAGAGCGTCGCGGAGACCGCGGGAAGCATCTTAGCGCTCGCGGCCAGCCCGGATGCGGATGCGGCCTACGCTGCGTTTCTCGGAGCGGCGCACGAGGCCGGCGTCGATTTGGGCAGTCCCGTCTCGAGCGACGACGAACGCCTGCGCATCTTCGAAGCCTTCGCGTGTGCGCTCGAGGAGCGTGCGCGCGAAACTCCGCTGCTCGTGTCGATCGAGGATCTGCATTGGGCTTCGGGCGCGACGCTGGATCTTCTGCGGTATCTGATCCTTCGGTTGAGCACCGCACCGGTGTTGTTTCTGGGGACGTATCGGGAATTCGAAGTGCACCGGGCCCATCCGCTTCGCGCGCTTCGCCGGCAGCTCGCCAAGATGCATCGCTGCATGACGCTGGCGCTGGGGGCGCTCAGTCGCGAAGACGTGCGCGAGCTTGCCGCGCTGCGCGCCGGGCGAGAGCTCGCCGACGAGTTGGTGCAGCGCATCTACCAGCGAAGCGACGGCAATCCGCTGTTCGTCAGCGAGATCGTGCGCGAACTGCGCGGCGCGGATCAAGAGGCCGTTCCGAGCTCCATTGCGGAGATCGTTCGCGGCCGGCTGGCACGGCTGGCGGTAAGGAGCAGATCGGTGCTCCAAACCGCCGCGATCGCGGGCAGCACGCTTTCGGCGGAGCTGCTCGTGCAAGTAAGCGGATTGCGCGAAGCAGATGCCATGCAGATTCTCGACGAGCTCGTGGCGGCGCATTTTCTGCGCCAGAGCGCCGGCGATGCGTTCTCGTTCGTGCACGAAGTGATCCGCGAGGCACTCTATGCGGGCATCGCGCACGACACCGCGCGCGCCACGCACGCGCGCATCGGATTCGCGCTGCGCGAACTGCATGCGGATCGCTTCGAAGACATTGCTGCGGCGGTTGCCAGGCATTTCGAATACGGCGGGATCGAAGAGCCGGCGTGCGATGCCTATTTGGTCGCCGCCGAACACGCGCTGAGCGTATACGCGATAGACGAGGCGGCATCGTATGCGCAGAAAGCCTTCGAACGCGCGCCGGAGACGAATGCGCTCTACCGCGCGCTGCGGGTGCTGGAAACCGTCGCGGGTCTGCGCGCCGATCGCCGGACGCAGCGCGCGCTGCTCGACCGGCTGCTCGAATTGCGCGATCGGCTCGACGACGACGAGAACGCCGACATCCTCTTGCGCGACATCGACTTCACGAGCGGCGAGCCGCCCGACGCCCAGCGCGCAGCATTGCAGCGTTTCGAGGATATTGCAGCGCGCGTGCCCGCGCGCTTGGCGGCATATCTGCTGCGCCGCGGCGAATATCTCTCCCGCGTCGGGGAAGTGCACGACGCCAAAGCCGTGCTCGGGCAGGCGCTGGAGCGGCTCTCAAACGGTAACGATGCCGACGCGCTGCTGCGATGCTTGAGCGCGCTTTACATCGTTACGCTCAGCACCGGCGAGCCGCTCGACGAGTTGGAGCGGCAAGTCGCCGCCGCTCGGGCGAATCTCGAGCACCGAGTGGACGCGCGCGTGTCGGCGCGCCTGGAATTCATTCAGTCCGCCTCGATCATGGATCGCGATCCCGCGCGCGCGGCCTCGTTTGCCGCGCTCATGCTCGAGCACGCTCGCAATGCGGGCGACGTGTGGCTCGAAGCGCTGGCGCACCGCGCCGGCGGCGCCTGTGCGACCAGACTCATGCAGCTGGGCTCGGCGCGGGCGCATTTCAACCGCAGCGCGGAGATCACGATCGCTGCGGGACGGCTGCGCGATCTCGCGCGTCTGCGCAGCTGGCAAGTGATGCTGGAGAACCGCTGCGCGAACTTTGCGGCGGCGAACCGGTACGGGCAAGAAGGGCTTGAGGCGGCGCACGCCTCCGGCGCGGCGGATCTCATCGCTTCGATTCACGGCAACCTGGCGAATACGGCCGTGTGGGCCGGAGATCTCGACGCGGCCGAAGCGCACCTGCGCGAATCGCTGCATTTGGGCGAGCAGCGCGGCTTCGTGCATCCCAGCATCTCCAGCTTGCTGGGCGAGGTGCTCGTCGGCAAAGGCGATCTGGATGCGGGGATTCAGACCATCGAACGCGCCCGGGAAGCTTCCGCGCCGCAGGACGACGCGCTCGGCACGCTGCGCGTGCATTATCCGCTCTTGCTTGCGATCGCCTACGCCGCCGCCGGCCGCGAGGGCGATGCGCGAAGGTGTGCGCAGGGCATACGCGGCGAACTTACGGCGTTCAGATCGTATTACATTCACCCGCAGATCTATCTCTGGTCGGCGGGGCAGCTGCTCGCGCTGCTCGGATACGAGGAATCGGCTGCGTTTCTGGATGCGGCGCGCGAGCGTAAAGAAGCGATCGCTGCAACGATAAGCGACGAGATATCGCGCGCGACGTTCGGCGACTTCATCTTCAACAGGCTTATCGACCGGAACGCACGCGTGGAGAATCCGCTCCACGCGTGGTTCCTGCCTTATGAGGCGCGGGCGGCCGCTACGGCATAGAAAGCACGATGTCTTCGCCGCCGGAAGCGTTGCGCGTAACGGACATCATGCGCGGCAAACCCGCCACGGTCTTCTTCGGCTGCGCGACGGCTTGACTCCACGATGCCTTTGCATCGACGAACTTCAAGCTGAACATCGCTTCCACAAACGCCAGGTGGCCTTTGTTGTAGCCCCAGATCTGCGTGGCCATGAACGGTTTGCCGTGGAACTCCGGCTCTGCGGGCGACACGTAGTGCATGCCCATTTGCGGCTCGACCGTTCCGTCCGTCATGTAGCCCATCGGTACGATGGCATCCGGAGCTTTGGCGGCAGTGCCGGGAGCGGCGAACGCAATTGCATCGCGTTCGCTTTTCGGGATTACGTAAAAATGCGCGTCGAAATGCGGGACGGTGTAGATGCCCTTGGGCGGATGGCCGTGCGGATGCCAGTCGATCTCCACCAGACGAAACGGAGCGCGGTTCGTGACGAGGTCGACTCGCGTCTCTTTGGCCGGAAGGGAGGCGAACGCGGCTCTATCGATCGTCACTCCGAGCCGGCTGCCCTGCTGCCACAGGGTGACGGTGCCTTTTCCGAGCGCTGCGTGGGAGACGACTTGCCGCGCGGGCGCGGCTGCTATCGGAGAGGCTGCGCCGGCGCTCAAAGCTGCGGCGAGCGCAACGGGTATCAGAAGATGCTTCATGCCGCCAACTCTAGCGTGCCGCCGTCTAAGGACCGTCTAGAGGACTAGGCCCGAGCCCCCTCAAACCGGGAGGTTCGGTCCCCGCCCAGCCGGGCGGGCTTCTTTTACTGCACTTTACCGAAGGAATCGCATGAGTTCTGAGAGTGGGATTGGCGCCCACGTTGCCCTGTATTGGGGCGTGGGCGCGGGGGTCGTGGCCATTCTGTATGGCCTATACCTTATAAGCTGGGTGATGCGGCGCTCCGCGGGCAACGCGCGGATGCAAGAGATCGCAGCGGCGATCCAAGAGGGCGCCATGGCGTTCCTCAAGCGCCAATATACGACCGTCGCTATCGTCGCGGTCGTTTTGTTCATCGTCATTTGGGCCGGCCTCGGCTGGCAGCCCGCCGTCGGGTTTCTGATCGGCGCAATCCTTTCCGGCGCGGCCGGCTTCATCGGCATGACGGTCTCCGTGCGCGCGAACGTGCGCACCGCCGAGGCCGCACGCGGTGGACTGAGTCCCGCGCTGCACGTCGCGTTCCGCGGCGGCGCAGTCACCGGTCTGCTCGTCGTCGGCCTCGGCATTCTTGCCGTCGCCGGATACTACTGGATTCTTCTCTCGGTCAATGCCGGAGACGAAACGAAATCGCTCGGCGCTATGGTGGGACTCGCGTTCGGCTGTTCGCTGATCTCGGTCTTCGCACGTCTGGGCGGCGGCATCTATACGAAAGCGGCCGACGTCGGCGCGGATTTGGTCGGTAAAGTGGAAGCCGGCATTCCGGAAGACGATCCCCGCAACCCCGCCGTTATCGCGGACAACGTGGGCGACAACGTCGGCGACTGCGCCGGCATGGCGGCCGACCTCTTCGAGACGTACGTCGTTACGACGGTCGCCGCAATGCTGCTCGGCAATCTCATTCTCGGCAAGGTTGCCGGCGCCACGACCTTCCCGATCATTCTGGGCGCGATCTCGATCGTCGCCTCGATCATCGGCACGCTCTTCGTCGGCTTGGGTAAAGTCGACCGCGCGAAGATCATGAACTCGCTGTACGTCGGCCTCGGCATCGCCGGCATCCTGTCGGCGATTGCCTTCTACTTCATCACGGTCAAGCAGTTCGGCACGGCCGGCATCTTCGTCGAAGGCCACCACGAGAGCGCGGTCGCGATTTGGGGATGCGCGGCGATCGGTCTGGCGATTACGGGCTTGATCACGTGGATCACCGAGTACTACACCGGCACGCAGTTCTCGCCGGTGAAGCGCATCGCGAATGCGTCGATTACGGGACATGCGACCAACATCATCAGCGGCCTTGCGGTCTCGATGCAGGCGACGGCGCTGCCCGGTCTGGTCATCGTCATCGGCATCCTGTGCTCGTACGCACTGAGCGGACTGTACGGCGTCGGCATCGCGGTCATGGCGATGCTCTCGATGGCCGGTATCGTCGTCGCGATCGACTCGTTCGGTCCCATCACGGACAACGCCGGCGGCATCGCGGAGATGGCCGAGCTTCCGGACGACGTGCGCAATGTCACCGACCCGCTCGACGCAGTAGGCAACACGACGAAGGCGGTTACGAAAGGCTACGCGATCGGCTCCGCCGGTCTGGCGGCAATCGTGCTGTTCGCCTCGTTCCTGCAAGAGCTCGCGAACCATTGCCAGGCGGCAGGCATGCATTGCCCCGCGAATCTGCAAGGCGAGTTCATCATCAGCAATCCGTTCGTACTCTCCGGGCTGCTCATCGGCGGCATGCTGCCGTTCTTCTTCTCGTCGCTCTCGATGGAAGCGGTTGGACGCGCGGGCGGTAAAGTCGTCGAGAACGTGCGCATGCAGTTCAAGAACAATCCCGGCATCATGGCCGGCACCTCGCGTCCGGATTATGCGTCCACGGTCGACATCGTGACGCGCGCCGCGCTCAAGGAAATGATCGTTCCCGCGCTGATTCCGGTCGGCGTTCCGGTCGTCGTCGTTATCCTCGGCGCGATCCACGTACTGCCGGGCATCGCCGCCGCGCAGGTCATGGGCGGCATCCTGGTCGGCGCGATCGTCACCGGTCTCTTCCTCGCAATCGCGATGACGAGCGGCGGCGGCGCGTGGGACAACGCCAAGAAATACATCGAAGACGGACACAACGGCGGCAAAGGCTCCGACGCGCACAAAGCGGCGGTCACCGGCGACACCGTCGGCGATCCGTATAAAGACACCGCCGGCCCGGCAATCAACCCGATGATCAAGGTGCTCAACATCGTCGCACTCTTGCTCGTCGCGTACATGATTCACTAAGCGTCTGGTTGCACGATCGTGGCCGCTTCGCTGAAGCGGCCACTTTTTTCCGTCTTTACCTAAAGAAATAGTTGACATAAGACGCTAAAACGCGTACTGTGTACCTAATTCCTTAGTTACGAACGGAGAGGCTCCATGCGGTTCGGCAGCCTGGTATTCCCTATTGCATTGGCATTGCTCGCGACGCTGGCGGCGGCGCCCGCCGGCGCAGTCGAAACGACGGACGGCGGCATCAGCATTCCAACGGTAGACGCACCACCGCCGCTGATCCCCGACCTCACCTCGCCCGTTTGGCAAAAAGCAGCTTCCGTAACGCTGGGCTACGACCGGCAAACCCACGGGCCGAGCGCGGAACCAACGAAGGCGTATATTCTCACCGACGGAAAGGCGCTCTGGGTCGCCTTCGATGCCCATCAGACGCGCACGCCAATCGTTGCGAACCAGCGCACCAACAACGTGGGTGTCGATACGGACGACGAGGTGAAAATCGCCTTGTGGCCCGGCGGCCGCAGCGGATTCAACTATCAGTTCGTCTCGACGCCCATCGGGACGCGCTACCAAGTATCGTCGGAAAATTCCAACTATGAGCCGCAGTGGGATGCCGTCGCGAAGATGCTGCCGAACGAGTACATCGTCGTAATGCGCATCCCGCTGAGCATCGTCCGCGGCGCGCACCCCGACACGTGGCTCGTGCAGTTCTCGCGCTGGGAGCCGACGACCGGATCGCTGTATCTGTGGAGCGGCGGTCCGAACGTGCAAGGAACGAGCGACGCGAATTATGCGCGTGCGCTTGCAAAAATGCCGGCCGCTGCGGGCGGTCGGCCGAAGCCTCGCTTCGCGCTCTATACGCTTGGCGAAATCGCGTCCGACCGTATCGGCGGTTCGACATCGCGCGCCGGCGCGGATATCGCCATACCGCTCACGGAAGGCACGTCGTTCGTCGCCGCGATTCACCCGGACTTCTCCAACGTCGAAAACGATCAGCAAACGATCTCTCCGACGGCGTTTCGCCGGTTCTTCAACGAAACGCGCCCGTTCTTCACGCAAGGCGCCGGCTTCTACAACGTGTACGAGTGCGACGCGTGTCCCAACGAAGCATCGCTTTATACGCCGGCCATACCGACGCCGCGAGACGGCTACGCGATCGAGGGGCATGAGGGACGGTTGAGTTTCGGTGCATTCGACGCCGTAGGCGCGGGACGATCGGATACGGCACAATCCGTAGTCTATACCACGCTGCCGCGCACGCTGTTCTTCTCGGCGCAGCGCGTCTCGGTGAACATGCCGGGGCTCAAGGACGACACCCTGCAGTTCGCCGGTAAGTGGAGCGATCTTCAACACAAGTTCGTGTACGCTAACTACGGAACGGAAAACGGCACGCTCGTGAGTGATCCGTCGCAGTCGAAGTTCGCCGAAGTAGGCGGCGGGATCTTCGGCCCGTTCTCCTTCACCGGCGGCGGCATCCGCCGTATCGGCGCACAGTACAATCCGTACGACGGCTTCGTCTCCAACAGCGGCATCGCGGGTTACGGTCTCTTCTCGCAGCACATGTGGTTTCCGACGGGCGGAATCGCCAAACAGATTACCGCCGGCGTCTTCACCGATCACTATCAGAGCACCATGGGCAAAGGCACCGCGCTGGTCGATTATAACGCGTTCGTCGACATGATCACCAAGTCGCAGTGGGAGTTCGTCGTGAACACGGGGTCCAGCTACTACCTGATCGGCGGCGTCCTCACGCCGATAACGCAGAACGTCACGACGGTAACGTATCATTCCGGAACCGCCACGCCGACGACGCTCTCTTACGGCACGGGTATTTTCGGAAACGGCAGGCTTGACGCGTGGAACCGCTCTACCACAATCGCGCTGGGACGGCGCGCGGTGCTCACGCTGCAAGCGTATAACACGCGCCAGTATCTGGCGACCACCACCAACGTACAATGGCTCGACCGCATAAGTCTGGCGGTGCAGCAGGGCCGGGATGCGTCGTTCGCAGTCGGTTTGCGCCGCATCATCGGCACGCCGCCGTATCTTGGGTTTACGGATACGTCGTGCTTGAACGGCTGCACGAACCTTTCGTTCGCTTACCATAAACGCTTCGGGGCCTTTGAAATGTACACTGCGTACGGCGATCCCAGCCCGCTCATCACCCGGCCGCAGTTCATTTTGAAAATCATCCGCTACATCGGCGCGGACAAGGGCACCTAGTCCACGCCTGCTGCGAGACCCCGGGCGGCCTGTTTTCGTTATAGCGGTAGAGAGGAACAATTTTGCACATGAACCGCTTCGTTGCCGCCCTGACCGCTGCCGCACTGGCCCTCGGCTGCTTGGCTCCGGCGCTTGCTTACACCGACGAGCAGAACCAGGAGCTGCAGATCGGGCAGCAAGTCTACCAGCAGCTCCAGCAAAAGGGCGAGATCCTCACGAGCTCGCCGTACTATAGCACGCTCAACTCGATCGCGGCCCGCATCACGCCGATCGCGAATCGGAAATATTTCGTGCCCTTCCACTTCATTCTGGTGCACGAAAGCCAGCCGAACGCCTTCGCAGTGCCCGGCGGTAACGTGTATGTGACCGACTCGATGATGCACTTCGTGCAGAACAAGGAAGAGTTGGCGGGCGTCATTTGCCACGAGGTCTCTCACGACATCCACCACGACGTCTACAACATGTACGTGAAAGACCAGCGCCTCTCGCTGTACGCCACAGGACTGAGCCTGCTGCTCGGCGGCGGGCGCAGCCAGCTGGCCAACACGCTGATTAATTTCGCCGCGAATATTCAAGCGCTGCACTTCTCGCGCGACGTCGAGCACAGCGCCGACTCCACGGGCGCGTACGTCTGCGCGCAGTCGGGCGTCGACCCCTACGGCATGGTTTGGCTGATGCAGCACTTCGAGCAGCAGCCCACGGCCAGTCCGCCGGAGTTTCTCTCGGACCACCCGAGCGACAGCCACCGCATCCAGTCGCTGGAGAACGAGTTTGCGGCGGACCCCGGCACGTTTGCGAAGTTTAACGCGAACATCGCCACAGCGACGCCGGTCACCTCGAGCGGCTGGCACGACCAGTACCGCGTGAGCTACCGGCCGCAGGCGTCGCACAACAACGTCGCGGCGCGCTCGAGCAGCGGCATCCGGCACATCGCACCCGTATCCTCACATACCAAAGCCTCGTGCCCGCCGAACTGGAAGTACTGCTAGCTCACAATTACGGCACACAGGAAGGCTAGCCGGAAGACGGTAGATTATCTACCGTCTTCTGCTTTTCTAGACTTGTGGGGATTATGAGACGTATATTCTCGCTGGGCGTGCGCATTGCCGCACTGGCCGGCATACTGGCGCTCGCGCTGAGCAATCCGCACGTGCGTGCGGCGGTGCAGTTGCAAAGCGGCATCGACCTGCGCAACCTGGATCGCACGTGCAAACCCTGTCAGGACTTCTACCAGTTTGCAAACGGCGGCTGGATCAAGAAGCATCCGATCCCGGCGGCGTATCCATCGTGGGGCAACTTCAATCTGCTCGCCGAGCGGAATCAAGCCGTGCTGCATTCGATCCTTTCGAACGCGGCGGCCTCGCACGCGAAAACCGGCACGAACGAACAAAAAATCGGCGACTTCTACGCCAGTTGCATGAACACGGCGTCCATCGATGCCGCGGGCACCAAGCCCATCGCGGCCGATCTCGATCTCGCCGGCAAGGCGGACGCCTCGAATATCGGCTCTACGCTGGCCGCGCTGCAGCGCGACGGCGTCGATGCGTTCTTCGGATTCGGGCCGGAGCCTGACTTCAAGAACAGCACGCAAAACATCGCCGGGCTCGCCCAGAGCGGCCTAGGACTGCCGGATCGCGATTATTATCTGAAGACTGACGCGAAGACGGCGGCGCTGCGCACCGCATATCAAGCGCACGTTCAAAAAATGTTCGAACTGCTCGGCGACACGCCGGATGCAGCGTCGAAGGAAGCGGCGTCGGTCATCGGCGTCGAGACGGCGATGGCGAACAGCCAAATGTCGCGCGTGGAGCGCCGCGATCCGCAAAAGATCTATCACAAGATGACGTTCGAGCAGGCCGAAACGCTCGCACCGAATCTGCAACTCGCGACGTACGTCAAGGACTACGGCGTCTCGGACACGGTTCCGGTGAACGTCGGACAGCCCGACTACTTCAAGGCACTCTCGACGCAGATGGCCTCGCTGAATCCGGCGGATCTGCACGCGTACCTGCGCTGGCATGTCGTGCACGCGTTCGCTACGGCGCTGCCGGCGGCGTTCGTCGACGAGAACTTCAACTTCTACTCGAAGACGCTGCAGGGTACGACCAAGCAGATCGAGCGGTGGAAACGCTGCACGCGCGCAACGGACGGCGCTCTGGGCGAGGCGCTCGGGCAATTCTACGTCGCGCGCACCTTCCCGCCGTCGGCCAAAGCGCAAGCGCTCTCGATGGTGAAGAACATCAAATCCGAGCTGCGGGACGACCTGAGCACGCTTTCGTGGATGTCGCCGCAGACACGGACCAAAGCAATCGGAAAACTCGATGCGTTTCTGCTGAAGATCGGCTACCCGGACAAGTGGCGCTCGTACGCCGGCCTCGACGTCACGAGCGGGCCGTACGCACAGAACGTGATCGCGTCCAACCGCTTCGATACCGACTTCGAGAACCACAAGATCGGCAAGCCGGTCGATCGCTCGGAATGGGGCATGACGCCGCCGACGGTCAACGCATATTACAATCCGACGGTCAACGAGATCGTGTTCCCCGCCGGCATCCTGCAGCCGCCGTTCTTCAACAAAGATGCGGACATGGCGGTGAACTACGGCGCCATTGGTGCAGT
>Ga0070714_100004558_pt1 | contig 10445 bp, 10 predicted proteins | sample LARL83metaG_FD_65450 | JGI IMG/M metagenome (GOLD analysis project Ga0070714, IMG submission 65450) | Corn, switchgrass and miscanthus rhizosphere microbial communities from Kellogg Biological Station, Michigan, USA - LAR L8-3 metaG | ecosystem: Host-associated > Plants > Roots > Rhizosphere ... | reverse complement strand
AAGTGGGTGGCGTGGTCTTCCGGCATCTTCGCCTTTGCCGAAGTAGTGACGAACTCCGTCGCTTTGACACCGGCTCTTCCTGGCTGGGTCAAGGCAGCTTTGCTGGTGCCGCCTGCGATTGCCGGAGTGGCCGTCGCGGCAAGTATCGGGATCGCGGTGCTTCGCCATCGCCTGTACGACATCGACGCGGTCGTCAGCCGGACACTCGCATATGGGGCTCTCACGGCATTGATCGTCGCCGCCTATGTGGCTGTGGTTGTTGGGGCGGGGGCATTCATTAGAAGCTGGAGTGGTTCGAACCTGCTTCTGCCCATTTTGGCGACGGCACTGGTCGCGATCGCCTTCCAGCCGATGCGTATGCGACTTGAGCGCCTGGCCAACCGCATCGTCTACGGAACGCGTGCGACACCCTACGAGCTTCTGAGCCGCTTCACTCAGCGTGCCGCAGCCGAGTATCCGGACGAGCGAGCGCTGGAACGCCTCGCCCAAGCACTGGGCGATGGTCTGGGCGCGAGTGCGGTTAGTGTCCATTTGGCAGGCCAGACTGGTGGTGCGCACAATGTGGCCGCAGCGTGGCCGCCGGGATCAACTCATTCGACGGCGTGGGTTCTCGCCTCCGCTCCAGTGGTCGATGCAGGCGAGGCTATCGGCGAACTGAAGGTGTGGCGGGCGACCCCTCTATCGCAAACCGAGCAACGTCTGCTCGACGACCTGGCGGCCCAGGCATCGCTCTTGATCCGCAACGTCCGCGTGACCGCCGAGCTGCGATTGCGCCTGGACGAGCTACGTGCTTCACGCCAGCGACTGGCCGTGGCACAGGACGACGAGCGTCGGCGGATCGAGCGCAACCTACACGATGGCGCCCAACAGCAACTGATCGCGATCGCCGGCCGGCTCGGACTGGCGGAGGGTCGACAGCTTGATCCGCAGACCGCGCGGCTTTTCGCCGAGCTCAAGCTCGAGGTCGCTAGCGCGCTGGACGACCTGCGCGGGATCGGACGCGGGCTTTATCCGCCGCTGCTCGCGTCACAGGGACTTCGGCCAGCGTTGGCGGCGTTAGCCAGGCGCGCACCTCTGCCAGTTTCACTAGACGTCTCGACCAAGCGCTTCGATCGGACTCTTGAGGCCGCGGTGTATTTCTGCGTCTCGGAGGCTCTACAAAATGCCTGCCGGCATTCAGGTGCGACATCCGTGGACATCAGGGTGGCTTTAACGGAAGATCGAGTCTCGTTCTCGGTTCGAGACAACGGCTGCGGATTTGGCAAACGAGAGAGCACCTCACAGCGAGCCTCGTCAGGTGGCGGACTGCAGAACATGGCGGATCGGATGGCCGCCGTTGGCGGGGGTCTGAATGTAGCTTCGTCCGACGTGGGCACCCAGGTTTCCGGATGGTGCCCAGAAGCCATTTCCGCGCCAGTGGAGAGCGCCGCTGACGAACGGAAGTAGATCGAACGCCTTGTCGCTTGAGCAAAAGTAGCCTTGCGACAAATGATTGAGCTACTGCCGTGGTCAAGCGACGATCTTTGGGCCGTCGAAAGATTCCTCTCCGATCCCGAGATGATGAAGCACCTTGGCGGTCCACAGAGTCGCGAGCAGGTCGTGGATCAGCACGCGCGTTACCTGAACACGGCTGCATCCGGTACGGGACAAATGTTCAAGATCGTCCTGAGCCCGGCGTCTGATGCGATCGGCAACATCGGCTATTGGGACAAGACCTGGCGGGAGGAACTCGTCTACGAAACGGGCTGGATGGTCCTCCCGGAGCATCAGGGCAGGGGCTACGCGAGCGCCGCACTGCGGTTGCTGGTCGAATGGCTTCGGAACGACCACGTGCATCGATTTCTCCACGCCTTCCCCGCGGTTACGAATGGACCGTCCAATGCACTTTGCCGGGGGGCAGGTTTCACGAACCTCGGAGAGTTTGAATTCGAGTATCCGGTTGGGCATCCTTTGCGATGCAACGACTGGCGCCTCGACCTATCGGTTCAACAGCGCGCGAGTTCGCCCTGACGGCGACCGACCCGGATCAAGTCCCTGGTCGAACAGCCGCCTCGATCTCGTCAAGATGCTCGCCCCGGTGGCCGGCCCGCACAGGGTTGAGCTGGCTGCTGTCGTCCAGGCCCGCGAGAAGTTCATCCGGCAGCGATGCCACGAGCTCGTCGGTCTCTTCCGCAATGCTCACCGCCAGCTCGGCCAGAGCACGTGGAGCAATCGCGTGGATCAGGGGACGCGTGGAGTCGTTGATCCAGTCGACGTCTTCGGGCTCATTCTCGGACGTCGTGGACTGCTCCCGGCGCTGGAGCTTGCCGGCAAAGTAGAGCGCGCGGCCGTCCCAGAACGCGATATGGCCCAGCACACCGGCCACGCTCCAGTGCTCGTTGACCATCGAACCGAGCTCCTGGTCGCTCAAACGCGAAACCAGCGCCCGCATCCGCTCGAGCTCTCGCCTGTTCGCCGCCACGAAGGAGCGATCCACGACGATCAGACTAAACCGCAGCTGCGCTACCGTTCAACTTTGCCGAAAGTAATGATGGTCGGCGCCGCGAATCAGGCTTGGTGCCCGACTCGTGGAACGTGCGCCGGTATCTCATCCGCAAACGGTCAAGGAGGCTCTCACGTCCCAGGTCCACGCAACTGTGACGATCGAAAGGCCTGTCGAGAAGGTGCTCGAGTTCGTTGACAACCCGGACAACCTTGCGAAATGCGCACCAGTGGTGGAACGAATTGTGGCGGTAGGCCGCAGCGGGCGGCGTTCGTTCCGAGTCATCTGCCGAGTGTTCGGGATGTCATTCAGCGAGGAATTCAGGGCTGTTGGATTCGAGCCTCCGCGCAGGCATACACCTCACCGCCGATTCCAGATCTGGCAAACGTTTCATGGGCGCATGAGGGGCACTCTCACCTGGACCCTGGAAGCCGAAGGCAACCAGACCTATGCGAGCCTCGATGCCGCGTATGAACTGATGGGCGGCGTGTTTGGTAGAGCTCTCGATGGGCTCCTCGTCGAGCGAGCCGTTCAGAACGTTGTCGATCAGATGCTCGAGAACATGAAGCGGCAGCTGGCGAGTCAAGCGGTGTCTGCTTAGCGAATCGGCGGCGCTGGCCCAAGCCCTCAGTCAAACTCAGCGTTGATGACCTACGTCGCTTTTCTGAGGGCCGTCAACGTCGGTGGTAAGAGCATCGTCTCGATGGCGTCTATCAAACAGGCCCTCGTCGCGCTCGGTCTGTCAGATGTGCGGACGTACATCAACTCGGGCAACGTCATCTTCTCGACCCGAGCCACGGGCGCCCAGCAGCTCACGGCCCGGATCGAGAAGGCGCTCGAGCATCACACAGGCATAGCGATAAAGGTGCTTGTAATGGACCACAAGAACTTGAAGAAGATGGTCGAGGCGATACCGCCCGACTGGGTCGACGACAAGACGATGCGGACCTACGTCCTGTTGCTGTGGAAGGAGCTGGACGATCGTGGAATCCTCGACAGCCTCCCGATCAAGCCCGGCGTCGACGAGCTCATGTACACGCCGGGCGCCGTCGTCTGGCGCGTCGATCGCAAGAACATCGGTATGAGCCGGATGAACAGGATGGTGGGCACTGCCCTGTACAAGAAGATCACGGTCCGCAGCGCGAACACGATGCGAAAGCTCAACGAGCTCACGGCGACACCGACGCGTCGACCTGCGGCACTGAAGTAGAACCGGCCGGTCCGACCCGTCAACCGTCCACACCGCGGGGATAATCATCCGCACTGATGGCTGACGGCATGCCGACATCGGACAACCGCCTTCCCGATGTGCGATGGCGGCTGGACGGCCGGGTCGCGCTGGTGACCGGGGCGTCGTCCGGCCTGGGGGCGCGCTTCGCCCGCGTGCTGCACCAGGCAGGCGCGAACGTGTTCGCGACCGCTCGCCGCGGCGACCTTCTGGAGGGCCTGGCGGCTGAGTGCGGGGAGCGGATCGAAACGATGACCGGCGACATCACAGACGCGCGCCACCGTCAGGCGCTTGCCGACCGACTCCAGTCTCACGGCCGGCTCGATGTGCTGGTCAACAACGCCGGCATCTGCGACGAGGGGCCCATCGAGGAGCAGTCGCTCGACGAACTTCGACGGGTCATCGAGGTGAATCTCATCAGCGTCATGGACCTGTGCCGGTTGACGGCGCCCTTGCTGCTTGCTTCCCCATCTGCGAGCGTGATCAACATCGCCTCCATCTACGGTGTCGTTTCTTCACGCGGGCCGATGGCGGGGTACAACGCCACGAAGGGTGCGGTCGTTAACCTCACCCGCCAGCTCGCGGCTCAGTGGGGCGGTCGCGGTGTGCGGGTGAACGCTCTGGCGCCGGGCTACTTCCCGTCGGAGATGACAGGCTTCCTGGCGGACGAAAACTTTGCGCGGTCTATCGGGGAGCGAACGCTTCTTGCCCGCACGCCGGCCATCCACGAGATCGACGGGCCGCTGCTCTTTCTCGCCTCCGATGCTTCGAGCTATATGACCGGGCACATTCTCGTCGTCGATGGCGGCTGGACGGCCGTCTGAGCTCCCGACCGGCCGCTAGTCCTGCGTACCTTGAGGGCGCCGCTTGGTGGGGCTAGGAGCTCGTCGAGCGCGGCAACAGCTTCGTCGTCGTGGATCGCGCCTCTGGGGTAAGCACGCTGTTCAGGATGCTCCCGGCATAGCGGCGGTATTTGGTCCGGTAGGCGGCATCGACGTCGCCGTCGAGGGCGTGATCGGCCTCGACGAATGTGACGTCTTGTCGAATACCGCCGCCCCGGATCTGACCTTCGTGGGTCTCCAGGGTGCCTCGGAACCAATGGGCGTTGCGACCTCTTACCGATCGGACATACAGGTCGTCGCCCTGGCGCACGACCCATATGGTCACCGGCTTGAACAGCTTGCCGTCGCGCCCAACTGACGCTATCTGCACCTCTTCCGAACCTCCGAGCTTGTCGAGCTTGTCGCCCGCCCACGCCGTCATCTCTTTACTCCTGGTCAACATCATCCACCCGACGCCCAAACGCCGGCTGACATCGGCATGCCTTGCGCTCAGCCCTTCAGCGCATATTCGATGGCGCGTTCTCGAGACATGGCACGGCCTTCGGTCCAGCATGCTGCCGACCGCTTGGGACCCAACTCCAGGCGGCTCTTTTGCAGCCACCGTTCGACCACCGACCTCGTCAGCCGCGTGGCAACTGCGCCGGCTGACGATGCGAGCGCCTCCGACGCGCCTGAAAGTCGCAGGGCTCGACCCGCCTTGCCCTGGGCCGCGGCCAGCGCCGCAAAGTACATGAGAGGAGTCGCCAGGCCGATCGTGAAATCGAGAGCGCGAGCGATCGCCAAACCTTCTTCGAGGTGTGAGCGTGCCGCGGCGAAGTCCCCGTCGTCGATCGCGTTGAGCCCCAGGTATCCGAGTGTGACGTTGACGAACCGGTGGTCGCGGATCCTCTCGTAGTACGCGAGGCTTTCGTGCAGGTACGTGCTCGCCTTCGCGTGGTTTCCTTCCTTCATCTCCAGCCGCCCTAGCTGCCTGAGGATGTCCGCAATCCACTTCTCATCCCCCGCTTCGCTGGCGATCGCGAGACTGCCATCGAAGCACTCGCGGGCCTCTTCCAGGTCGCCTTGCCACTCGGTCAGCTCCCCGATCCATCGAAGCCCCCGGCCAACGCCCTCTCGGTCATCCAGCTCGCGGTATATCTCCAGGCACTCATGCCAGCGTGCGGAAGCATTGTCGATGTCATCTCGCCAGTAGGAAACCAACCCGCCCTGCGCAAGCGCTTCCGCCCTGAGCTTGTTGCGGGTTGGGTTGTTGCCGAGAGCCCGCGTGAACCAGCCGTCGCCCTCCTCCACAAGGCCGTCGACGTACCAGAAATCAGTGAGGGCGATGATCAGACCCATGCCGGCGTCCGGGTCATGGCCGGCGCTCCACTGGAGGGCCGACCGGAGGTTGCTGACCTCGTCGGCCATCAGTCGGTGCCAGACCTGCTGCTCGTTGCCCCTCAGCTTCGGTGAGACCTCCTGGGCCATCGCTCGGAAGAACTTGCAGTGCCTTTGATTGAGCCGGTCCACCTCGCTGTGTTCGAACAAGCGCTGCAGGCCGTACTGCTGCAGCGTCTCCAGCATCCGAAAGCGGATGGGCCCCGGTGCTTCCGAGGATGCAACGACGAGCGACTTGTCGACCAGCCCGCCAAGCAACCCTGCGATCGCGTCGACCTCGAGATCGTCGTCGGAGCAGACCTGCTCGACCGCCTCCAGGCTGAAGCTGCCCGAAAACACGGACAGACGCCGGAAAAGCGTCCGCTCGTCATGGCGCAGCAGGTCATGGCTCCAGTCGATTGCCGCCTGGAGAGTCCGATGCCGTGCCGGTCCGGCGCGACTGCCGCCGGTCAGGAGCTCGAATCGATTCTTTAGGCGATCCAGGATCTGGTCCGGGGACATCGAGCCGGTCCGTGCGGCGGCCAGCTCGATCGCCAGCGGCATCCCGTCCAAACGGCGGCAGAGCTCCGCGATGGCAGAGGCGTTTTGCGCGTTGATCTCGAAGGCGGGCGCCGCGAGCCGGGCACGGTCCTGGAACAGGCCGATGGCTTCGTAGCGGAGGAGGGCTTGCAGATCGTTGTTGACGCCCTGACCGGGCACCGCAAGCGACCCAACTCGCCAGACCGTTTCGCCGCCGACGTGGAGGCTCTCGCGGCTCGTCGCCAGCAGCGTCACGCGAGGACAAGACCGGAGGATCGTGCCTACGAGAGCGGCGCAATCCTCGATCACATGCTCACAGTTGTCGACCACCAGCAACAGGTGCCGGCCGCGCAGGTTCTCCACGAGCGTCTCGGCGATCGACTGGCGCGGACGCTCGTGGATTCCGAGCGTCGAGCCAAACACTCTCGCCACCAGGTGACCGTCTTTGATCGGGGTGAGGTCGATCAACCAGACACCATCTGGATAGCCATCCAGAGACATGCCTGCCACCTCGAGCGCCAGGCGAGTCTTGCCCGCACCGCCGACCGCGGTGAGCGTCACCAGGCGCGTGGTGACGAGCAGGCGCTGGAGCTGAGTGAGCTCACTCCCGCGACCTACGAACGTGGTCAGCTGCAAAGGGAGGTTGTGGCGATGCTCAACGGGCGAGCCGGCCATCGAGCCGATCGCCTCGCCATGCGCGACCCAGGCGGCGACCAGAGAGCGAGAGTTGAAGCCGAGCTTGTTGAGGATCTGCTTGACGTGCCACTCGGCCGTCCGGCGGGTGATGAGCAGCCGTTCGGCTATCTCGCGGTCGGTCAGCCCAGCCCTCACGAGGCGGGCAACCTGCAACTCGCGGGGTGTGAGCCCGACCTCGAGCTTCCTGCTCATGCGCTGAACCCGACGCCAGTTTAGGCGCGAAGCGCCGGTACTCCACCCCGTAGTCCTCGGGGTGACGTGGATCGCGATCGGTCATACGATGCCGGCTGCCGCCACCAGGTGTTGGCAAAGCGGCAGCGGCCGATGTCGCGGTCGCATCTGCATCCGAACAAGGAGTCGCTAATGAGCACATTTACGAGGCGGGCAATCCGGTTAGGAGCGATGACGGTGGGGCTGGTCGGGCTGCTGGTTGCCGTCACGGCAGTCCCCGGGGCGGCGACGCCGCCCACTGGATTCACGAGCCAGCTCCTGGGTCGCGGGACGTACGTGTCCGACGGAACTCTTCCCATCAAGCAGGGTCTGGATATCGTCGTCTCGAAGATCACCGTGACCCCCGGTGGTTCCTCAGGCTGGCACTCGCATCCTGGCGGCGCGATCGTCATCGTCCAGCAGGGCGAGCTGACCGTTTATGAAGCGGTTGGGAACCACTGCAACATCAACGTCTATTCGCAGGGGCAGTCCTTCATCGAGCGCCCGGACGTGGTGGTGGAGGCCGTGAACACGGGCTCGACCAACTATGTCCTGCTCGTCACGTTTCCTGGCGTTCCGGTTGGGGGCGCTTCACGAATCGACCAGCCCGATCCGGGAACCTGTCCCGTCTGACGTTCTGACACGGCGGGCGGCGACCTCCAGGCAGGACGCGCCGCCCGCCGACCCTGACGCGGCGACCAGCGCACCATGAGCTCTTGCGACGATGCATTCCGATGTGGGCATGAGCGAGCTCTATCCCGAGGTCGAGCCTTACGACCGAGGAATGCTGGACGTCGGTGACGGCCACCTCGTCTATTGGGAAACATGCGGCAGCCCGTCGGGCAAGCCTGCTCTGGTCGTGCATGGAGGCCCAGGGTCCGGATGCTCCGCCTACTTTCGCAGGCTCTTCAACCCGAGTGAGTACAGGGTCGTGCTGTTCGATCAGCGCAACTGCGGAGGGAGCCGGCCCCACGCTAGCGACCCGACCACGGACCTCGCCTCCAACACCACACACCATCTGATCGCGGACATGGAGCTGCTGCGGCAGCGACTCGGCATCGAACGCTGGCTGGTGCTGGGCGGATCGTGGGGCAGCACGCTCAGCCTTGCCTATGCCGAATCCCATCCGGAGCGAGTGAGCGAGCTGATCCTGTTCGGCGTGACCACCGGACGCCACAGCGAGATCGATTGGGCATTCCGTGGCGGACTGGCCACCTTCTTCCCCGAGCAATGGGACCGGCTGGTGAGCGCCGTGCCGCCCGAGCACCGGGGTGTCGACGTCGTCGACGCGTACCACCGCTTGCTGAACGATGCCGATCCTGAGGTACGGCGGCGCGCGGCCGAGGAATGGTGCACGTGGGAGTCGGCGACGCCCGACTGGCCTCCGCGGACAGGGCTCGCTGAGCGCTTCAAGGACCCCGCTTACGCGCTCGCCTTCTCACGCATCGTCATGCACTACATGAAGCACAACCTGTGGCTGGAGGATGGAATCCTGCTCGCGCATGCCGGCGCGCTTTCGAACATTCCCGGCTTCCTGGTCAACGGCCGCTTCGACTTCCAGGCTCCGATCGCGAACGCGTGGGAGCTGAAGCGAGTCTGGCCGCGCGCCGGCCTCGTGGTCGTCGACGATTCCGGGCACGGGACCGACGCCCGGCTGAGCCGCGAGCTCGTCCAGGCCACGGATCAGTTCACCGAATCAGGTCGGTAATCGGGATTCGCGCTCAGGCCGGGTCCCCACACGCAAGCCAGATGCGGGGGAAGTCGCCCGCATCGGCGCCCTCAGGCGATTCCGGCACTCATCGTGGCCGAGCGATGAGGTCATCACGCGATCCACGTGCCAGAAAGAATTCCAGTCGAGCCGCCTCACGCGTTGGGTGAGAATGTATCGCTGATCGTGACGACGCTTCAGGGCGCGCATGTGGCGTTGCGACCCGCCGCTCCAGCCGACCTCCCAGAGCTGGCGAGGATTCGCTCCACCCCAGAGGTCCTGCGTTGGTGGCGTGGAGGCGACGACATGGCGGCGGCGGTGGCTGAGGACCTCGCCGAAGAGGGGACCGAGACCCTGGTGATCGAGCACGACGGCAGAGTCGCGGGGGCGATCCAGTGGCACGCCGAGGAGGAACCGGACTACAGGCACGCCGGCATAGACATCTATCTCGATCCGGCGCTGCACGGCCGCGGCCTCGGCGCCGACGCGGTGCGCACGCTGGCTCGACACCTCATCTCAGACCAGGGCCACCACCGCCTCGTGATCGACCCTGCCGCCGACAACGCCGCCGCGATCCGCTGCTATTCGAAGGTCGGCTTCCGCCCGGTCGGCGTCATGCGCCGCTACGAACGGGGCCTGGACGGAACCTGGCACGACGGACTGTTGATGGACTTGCTCGCTGACGAGCTGGTCGACTAGAGCCGACCCAGGACCTCGCGCGTTTCCTCGACGCCGGCGTTCCAAACACGCATCAGGTCCGCCTCTTTGCGTTGGTAGTAGCCTCCCATCGAGCCGTCGCCGAGGGCGACGCGGACCGCCGCGGGATCGTCGGAGACGCGAGGCGTGGGGGCCTTTTTTCCGGGCGGCAGATCGACGCCGGAAATTCGCGTCCACGGAAAGTTCTCCATCCACGACGCGTGTGAGGCATCGGGGTCGATCTGGTGCACCAGTGCGAACGTCTTCGGCGCCTTCCACCAGTGGTGCACGACGACCCCGTTGCCGGCCAGCGCCTCGACCGGCACGTTGCCGCCGTGTCCGTTGACGAGGAGGAATCGCCGGAAGCCCTGCCCACGCAGGGAGTCGAGCAGCTCGCCAACGAAAGACAGGTAGGTCTCGAGGCGCACTGAAGGGCTCCCAGGGTAAGCGGCGAAATACGGCGTCAGCCCATAGGCGAGGGCCGGGAGCACCGGAACGGCCAGTGGCTCGGCCGCCTCGACAGCCACGCGCTCGGCCAGTATCGCGTCGGTTGCGAGCGAGAGATACGCATGCTGCTCGGTCGATCCAAGAGGGAGCACGATGCGGTCGTCCTTGCGCAGTTGAGCCTCGAGCTGCATCCAGTTGAGGTCGGCGACCCTCATGGAGAAGAGGATAGGAGCCGATCGC
>Ga0070714_100004557_pt1 | contig 10447 bp, 8 predicted proteins | sample LARL83metaG_FD_65450 | JGI IMG/M metagenome (GOLD analysis project Ga0070714, IMG submission 65450) | Corn, switchgrass and miscanthus rhizosphere microbial communities from Kellogg Biological Station, Michigan, USA - LAR L8-3 metaG | ecosystem: Host-associated > Plants > Roots > Rhizosphere ... | reverse complement strand
CTGCTGCACGACGCGATCGAGAAGCCGCGGTTCGAGCGCACCTGGTGGCACAGCTACCAGAACGTGAACGCAATCTTTGCCGACAAGGCCGTCACCGCTGCGGACGAGCAGCCGGACTCGCTCGCCTGGATCCAGGACTACCACCTCATGCTGGTCCCCAGGCTGATCAGGGAGCGGTGTCCCGATCAGCCCATCGGGTTCTTCCTGCACGTGCCCTGGCCGCCGCCGGACATATTCGCCCGGCTGCCCTGGCGGGAGGATGTACTGTTCGGGCTGCTCGGGGCCGACGTCGTGTCCTTCCACACCGAGGGGTACCGACGGAACTTCGTCCGGACCTGCGCCCGGCTGCTGGCCGGCAGCGGCGTCCAGATCCACGGGCCGCAGATAACCCTGCCCGACCGCCGGGTGGTCACCACCACCAGCGCACCCATCTCGATCGACGCGGCGCAGTTCGCCCGCCTCGCCACCGCCCCGGAGACCGGCCGTGACATCGAGGCGGTGCGCGAGCAGTTCGCCGGGCGGACCCTGCTGCTCGGCGTGGACCGGCTCGACTACACCAAGGGCATCACCGAGCGGCTGCTAGCCGTCGAGATGCTCCTTGAGCGGCGCGCCGACCTGCGGCGGAACCTCGCGTTCCTGCAGATCGCCGTGCCCAGCCGGGACGACGTGCCGGAGTACCGCCATCTGCGGGCCACGGTGGAACGCCACATCGGCCGGATCAACGGCCGGTTCACCGAACCAGGGTCCGACGTGCCGATTCACTACCTGTACCGGGGGCTGCCGCCGCAGCAGCTCGCCGCCTACTACGCGGCCGCCGAGGCTTTGCTCGTCACTCCGCTCATCGACGGAATGAACCTGGTCGCCAAGGAGTACGTCACCGTCCAGTACGCCCGCCGGGGCAGCGGGGCACTGGTCCTGTCCGAGTTCACCGGGGCCGCCGCGGAGCTGCGCGAGGCGGTCCCGTGCAACCCGTTCGATGTCGAGGGCCTGTCCTACCGCATCGAGCACGCGCTGGAACTGCAGGGCAGCACCCGCCGCGCCGCACTGGCCACCATGGCCCGGCGGGTCCGCGCCCACGACGTCCATCAGTGGGTGGACCGGCAGCTCGCCGAGATCGGATCACACGGCACTGTCCGTGCGCGCGCCGTCACCGCATGAGCGCGGTGTGACCTGTGTCTTGCCCCGTGGGACCTAGGTCCCGTGCCAGAAGGCCCTTTGCACGCTTAAGCTGACTGGCATGATCAGCGTGTTCCTGCTGGACGACCACGAGATCGTCCGCAAAGGCGTGCGTGACCTGCTGGAGGCCGAGGCGGACATCACCGTGGTCGGCGAGGCTGGCACGGCCGAGTCGGCCCTGGCCCGCATTCCTGCGCTGCGCCCCGGCGTGGCCGTGCTGGACGTGCGCCTGCCCGACGGCGATGGCGTGAGCGTGTGCCGCGAGATCCGCTCCCGTATGCCCGAGGTCGCCTGCCTGATGCTGACGTCTTTCGGCGACGACGAAGCACTGTTCGACGCGATCATGGCTGGTGCCGCGGGGTACGTGCTCAAGCAGATCCGCGGCACCGACCTGGTCGGTGCGGTGCGCACGGTCGCCTCCGGCGGGTCGCTGCTTGACCCGCAGGCCGCGAGCAAGGTGATGGCCCGGATGCGGGACAAGGCCCGCCAGGCCGATCCGCTGGCCGGCCTGACCGAGCAGGAGCGGCGAATCCTGGAGCTGATCGGCGAAGGGCTGACCAACCGGCAGATCGGCGAGCAGATGTACCTGGCGGAGAAGACCGTCAAGAACTACGTGTCCTCGCTGTTCGCCAAGCTGGGCATGGAACGCCGGACCCAGGCCGCCGCCTATGCCGCCAGAGTCTTCGATGACCAGGCCCAGGCGGAGCACGAGTACCGCGATCACTGAGCGGGCAGCGGCACCCGCCATTCCAGTTCGGTGCCGCCGCTGGTGGCCGTGGCCACGCGCATCGTCCCGCCGGAATCGGCGGCCCGCTCGGTGAGGTTGGCGATGCCGCTGCGCCGTGTGGTCTCGCCCAGGCCGACGCCATTGTCCCGAACGGTGAGCACCAGGTCGGGGCCGGCCTCGACGGCGACATCCGCCCTGCTCGCCCGCGCGTGCTTGGCCACGTTCGCCAGCGCCTCGCGCAGCGCGGCCAGCATCTGGTCGGCGATCCTGCCCGGTACCCGTGAGTCCAGTGGCCCGGCCATCCGCAGCGCCGGGGCGAAGCCCAGGGAGTCGGTCATCTCCTCCACGACGCCGAGGATCCTGGTGCGCAGCCGGGCCGGTTCGGCCTCGCCGCGGGACTGCAGCGAGAAGATCGCCGACCTGATGTCCCTGATCGTCTCGTCGAGCGCGTCGATCGCCTTCTCCACCCGGATCGCTACCTCGGGGTCAGCCATCTGGGCCATGGTGCCCTGCAGTGACATCCCGGTGGCGAACAGCCGCTGGATCACCTGGTCGTGCAGATCCCTGGCGATGCGGTCACGGTCCTCGAACAGCGCCAGCCGCTGCGCGTCGCTGCGGTGCTCGGCGAGTTCGAGCCCGATGCCCGCCTGCGCCGCGAAGGTGATCAGCATCTCGACGGCGTCGGCCGACAGCGGCATCGCGCCCTGGTGGCGGCCGGCCGTCAGGACGCCCCGCACGTCCCCGGCCGGGCCGAGCGGGACCAGCACGGCGGGCCCAAGCGGCATGTGCTCGCGGGCTATCCCGGCCACCCGGTCGTCGCCGCTGAAATCCTCGATCGTGAACGGCTTGCCGCTGGCCATGACAATCCCCGAGGCCGAGCCCTTGGCGGGCAGCACCAGCCCGAGCGTCCCGGCCGCGCCATCACCGCAGGCGTGCTCGATCACCAGCGTGCTGCGGTTCGCCGACGGCAGCGCGAGGACCACCAGGTCCGCCCCGGATATCTCCAGCGCCTGCTGGGTCACCAGTTCCAGTACCTCGTCCGGCTGATCCCCGAACAGCAGCCGCCGCGTCACCTCGGAGTTGGCCCTGAGCCACTGCTGCTGCCTGCGCGCCTCGGCGTAAAGCCTGGCGTTCTCGATAGCCACCCCGGCGGCGGCGGCGAGCGCCTGGACCAGCGCCTCGTCTTCCTCGTCGAAGTCGCCGCCCCGCTTCTCGGTCAGGTAGAGGTTGCCGTAGACCTCGTCGCGGATCCGCACCGGCACGCCGAGGAAGGACCGCATCGGCGGATGGCCGCCGGGGAACCCACTCGACCCCGGGTGTGCGGAGATGTCGCTCAGGCGCAACGGGCGCGGGTCGGTGATCAGCTTGCCGAGCAGGCCGCGCCCCTCCGGCCAGTGATGGATCCGGGCGATCTCCGACTCGTCCAGGCCGACCGGGACGAACTCGGCCAGCCGGCCACCCTCGCCGATGACGCCCAGCGCGCCGTAGCGGGCGGACACCAGTTCGACGGCGGCCTCGACGATCTGCCGGAGCACCACCTCCAGGTCGAGGTGGCTGCCCACCGCGACCACGGCTTCGAGGAGCGCATTTGTGCGGTCCCTGGTGTCGAGCACCGCCTGCAGCCGCGACTGCAGCTCGGCCAGCAGGTCGTCGAGCCGTAGGTGCGGCAGCACCGGCCGGGCGTCCTGGCTGTCCACCAGCTACACCTGTGAGCCATCACGTGTCACGTCATGATCGTACGCGGGCCGGTGGCCCGGCGGAATCACCCGCCGGGCCATCCGCCCTGGGTAGGCCCCTGATGGCGCCGGCGTGGCACCTAGCCCTTACGGCTGGAGGACCAGGCGGCCCTTGGCCTTGCCGTGCAGCACCTCGGCGATCGCCTCGTTGACGCCGGTCAGCGGCCGTGTCTCGTAGGTCACCCGGGTCCGGCCCGCGGCGTGCAGGGCGTACACATCATCGAGGTCGGCGCGGGTGCCGACGATCGAACCGATCACCGACTTGCCGTTCAGCACCGTGTCAAAGACCGGGAGGCTGAGCGTGCCGTCCGCGGGCAGCGCGACGAGCACCAGCCGGCCGCCGCGCCGCAGGCCACCGTAGGCGGTCGCGAAGGACTGGTCGCTGACGGCCAGCCCGACGGCCACGTCGGCGCCGCCGTGTGCCTGCAGCACCGCCGCCGGGTCCTCGGTACGCGCGTCGATGACGAAGTCGGCGCCGAGTTCCTCGGCCAGTTGCAGCTTCTCGTCGGTCACGTCGATGGCGGCGACGGTGCCGCCGAAGATCTTGGCGTACTGCAGCGCCAGGTGGCCCAGGCCGCCGACGCCGGAGATCGCCACCAGGTCACCCGGGCGGACGTTACCGACCTTGATGGCCTTGAACGTGGTGACGCCGGCGCAGGTCAGCGGGGCGGCCTCGAAGACATTGACGCCCGCGGGGACCTTGGCCGCGAACGCGGCCTCGGCCAGGAAGTACTCGGCATAGCCACCGTCGACGGAGTAGCCGGTGTTGCGCTGGGCCAGGCACAGCGTCTCCCAGCCGGTGAGGCAGTACTTGCAGGTGCCGCACGCATAGCCCAGCCAGGGGACCGCGACCACGTCGCCTTCGGTCACCGTGGTGACCCCGGCCCCAACGGCACACACGGTGCCGACGCCTTCGTGCCCCGGCACGAACGGCGGTGTCGGCTTGACCGGCCAGTCGCCGTGCGCGGCGTGAATGTCGGTGTGACACAGGCCCGAAGCCTGCATGCGCACCGTGACCTGCCCGGGCCCGGGCACGGGCACCGGCCGCTCCTCGATCACCAGCGGCTCACCGAACTGGCGCACTACTGCTGCTTTCATCGTTCCTCCGGTGTCGCTACGAGAGTCACAGCCCAGCCTTGGCGTCATCGGTCCCTGCAGGTCAGGGACGGAGGTCCCAAAGAGCCATGACCTGCGGCCCTGCCGGCTGGCCCAGGGCGGCGCGACGCTGGAGCACAGCTAGAAGGTCCTAAGGCCGGACCCGAGGGCCCGGTGGAACTGCAAGGAGGCATTGAGATGCGCAGAAGGACGTTTGATGCGCTGGCGACAATGGCTGGCCTCGTGCTCGCGGTCGTCCTCGCCATCGGCGGCGGGATGCTGCTCTGGGGTCACTCGGTTATCAGCACCGACGTGCACAACCAGCTGGCCGCACAGAAGATCGTGTTCCCGCCGGCCAGCAGCTCCGCGATCAAGGAGCTGCCGGCGGCTGACGCTGCCGCAATGAGCCAGTACGGCGGCCAGCTCATGACCACGGGCGCGCAGGCACAGACCTACGCGGACCACTTCATCGCCGTCCACTTGACCAAGATCGGCGGTGGCAAGACCTACTCCCAGCTGTCGGCGGCGGCCCTGGCGCAGCCCAAGAACACCGCGCTGGCCGAGCAGGTGCAGACCATCTTCCGCGGTGTGACGCTGCGCGGGATGCTGCTGAACGCCTACGGATGGTGGCAGATGGGGCAGATCATGCTGATCTCCGCCTTCGTGGCCTTCGGTGGCGCGGTCCTGTTCCTGATCCTGTCCGGTCTGGGGTTCTGGCACCTGCGCCGGGTCACCCCGGAGTCGGAGGTTCTTCCCAAGGTGGCCACCCGGTCTCACGCGACCGTCTGAGCCATCCGGCCCAAGCCGAACGCGCCCCTCGCCCTACGTCCCCGGCGAGGGGCGCGTTCGGCGTAGCGCACATATGCACCGTTATGCCCCGTCGTGCGCGTGGGACCAAGGTCCCACGCGCACGTGACCGACCGCCCTACCGGTCCCCGGCCGCCGCGCGCAGTCTCTGCTCAAGGCTTCCCGACTATCCCGGTTGCGCGATTAAAAGGAGCATCCGATGTCCATCTCCCTCCTGGCAGCCCCCCATGTCGCTGCCGTTGACCTGAACCAGCCAGGCACGTATCTGCACTGGTCGATCTTTGAGATCTCGGTCGCGAACCTGGTGGTAATCGCCGTCATGGTCGTGATCTTCGGCGCGGCGCTGCTGCTGCCCTTCCCGCACCGGAGCCGCACCTTGCCCCCTGCGGCCGAACCCGCCCCCGGCGGCGAACCGTCACCCGTTGCCATGGGCGACGACGCCGATGCCCGGATGTGGACCGCACGGACCCGGCGGTGGGCGCTGCGCACGCTTCCGCCGCAGAAAGTGCTGCCCGACCGGCAGCCTGCCTACGTTGCCTCCTGGGTCTATGTGTTCGGAGTGGCGACGCTGGCCGCGCTGGCCCTGGCCATCGTCTCCGGCTTCACCATCGCGATCGGCGGCACCGACTGGTGGCACACCAATGCCGTTGGCCATTTCTTCAACAGCATGCACCTGTGGAGCGTCGAGCTGTTCATGGCCTTCATGGTCATTCACCTGTGGGGCAAATTCTGGATGGCCGCCTGGCGCGGCCGCCGGGCGCTGACCTGGATCACCGGCGTGGTGGCCTTCGGTGCCTCGGTCGTGGAGGCCTTCACCGGGTACCTGACCCAGCAGAACTTCGACTCGCAGTGGATCGCCAGCAACGGCAAGGACGCGTTCAACGCGGTCGGCGTGGGCGCGTTCTTCAACGTGATGAACTTCGGCCAGATGCTGCTGTGGCACGTCGTGCTGGTGCCGATGGTCCTGGTCGCGCTGGTCGGCGCGCACGTGCTGCTGGTCCGGGTGCGGGGCGTCAGCCACCCGCTGCCCGCCAAGCGGATCAGCTGGCGGGACCGGGCCGCGCGCAAGGCCGCCAGGGAGGCCGACGCCGCACCGTGGCGCGGACGGACCCGCCGCTACGACATCCTCAAGGAGGGCACGATCGCCACGGCGATCGCGCTGGCCCTGGTCCTGGTCATGGCCGCCGTGCTCTCCTCGCCGGACGTGCCGTCGATCTCGGTGCAGAGCTGGGCAAAGGTGGCCCCGGCCGACTTCCTCGGCACCGCCGCCGGGGAACTCAACGGCACCGCCCTGGCCGCCTCCTACGGCCCGCCCTACAACAACGGGACCGGCTCCGCGCAGCAGGTGGGACCCGTCAACTGGGCGACGGTGGCCGGCATCACCCAGCCCATCAACGGCGCCCAGGACTACGTGATCACGCCGCTGCAGAAGCTGGCCCCGTTCAGCCCGGCGCTGTCGGCCGCGCTGGCCACCTACACCAGCGCCCCGGCCGCCCAGCAGCAGAAGTGGGCCACCGCCTACGGCGACGCGGTCACCAAGGTCAAGTTCGTCAACGGTAACCCGGTCGTGCCGCCGGCCAATGACGGCCCCGTCCCGGTGATGATGGCGACCGAGCTGAACATGGCGCGCAGCGGTGCCCTGGACACGGACCTGCTCGCCCAGCGGCAGTTCTACGGCACCGACTTCACCAAGCCGCTGCTGTTCATCGCCGACGGCGAGTACTACGCCAGCCAGGCGGCGGCCATGCACCTGACCGGCGACCAGTGGGGCGTCATGAACGAGACCGGCAGCTACCCCGGCCAGCCCTGGCTGTGGCTGTACCAGCTGTGGTACCACGTGGCGCCGTTCAGCAACTCCGACAGCGTGGACGTCTGGGCCGTCTACCTGACCGGCATCGCCACCCTGCTGCTGCTGGCCGTCCCGTTCATCCCCGGCCTGCGGGACATCCCCAGGCTGATCCCGGTGCACCGGCTCATCTGGCGCGACAAGGACTACGGCGAGCCACCCGCTCCTGAGCCGGCCGCGGCCGGCTCCACCACGGCAGGCCGGCCGGCATAGCCGTTCTGCCCGCACCGCACTCCGGACGGTGGCCCTTGAGGGGAGGGTCACCGTCCGGCCTTTGTCCGGGGCGCGGCCTAGGCTGGCGTCATGCCTGGTTTGCGGGTTCTGTTCCTCGGCGGCACCGGGATCATCAGCTCGGCGTGCTCACGGCTGGCGGTCGAGCGCGGCATCGAGTTGTTCGTGCTGAACCGCGGCCGGACCACCGCCCGCCCGCTGCCGCCGGAGGCGACCGTGCTGCGCGGCGACGCCAGGGACCCGGCCAGCGTCAGGGACGCGCTGGGCGGCCGGGAGTTCGACGCCGTGGTGGACTGGGTCGCCTACACACCGGACCATGTGCAGGCCGACATCGACACCTTCGGCGGGCGGGCCGGGCAGTTCGTGTTCATCAGCTCGGCGTCGGCGTACCAGACTCCGCCGTCCCGGGTTCCGGTAGTGGAGTCCACTCCGCTACGCAACCCCTACCTTCAGTACTCCCGGGACAAGATCGAGTGCGAGGAACTGCTCCGGGCGGCGTACCGCGACGCTGGGTTCCCGGCCACGATCGTCCGGCCATCGCACACCTACGACAAGACCAACATCCCCCTCCACGGCGGCTGGACGGCCCTGGCCCGGATGCGCCAGGGCAAGCCGGTCGTGGTGCACGGTGACGGCACCTCGCTGTGGACGCTGACCCACCACGAGGACTTCGCGCAGGGCTTCGTCCCGCTGCTCGCCCACCCCCGCACCCTGGGCGAGAGCTTCCACATCACCTCCGACGACGTGCTCACCTGGGACCAGATCACCCACGCCCTGGCAGCCGCCGCCGGGGTGAGCGCGGACATCGTGCACGTGCCCTCGGAGGTGATCGCCGCCGCCGACCCGGTCTGGGGTGCCACCCTGCTCGGTGACAAGGCGCACTCCATGGTGTTCGACAATGCCAAGCTGCGCAGCGTGGTGCCGGGCTACCGGGCGGTCATCCCGTTCGAGCAGGGGGCCCGGGAGATCGTCGCCTGGCACGACGAGGACCCCGCCCGGCAGCGCATCGACGCCGGGGTCGACGCGGTCAGCGGCAAGCTGGCCCAGGCCTTCCGGCCGGGGGCCTGACCGGCATGGCTACCGCGCAGGACGTGCGCAGGCTGGCCCTGGCCCTCCCCCGCGCGTACGAGGCCCTGGTCCGGGACTACGTCAAGTTCCGGGTCGGCCGGATCGTGTTCCTGTCCATCTCCCCGGACGAGGAACTGCTCGGCTTCGGCTTCCCCAAGGAGGAGCGTGCCGCGCTGGTGGCCAGCGAGCCGGGCAAGTTCCTCATGCCGGTGCGCTCCGACGAGCGCTACAACTGGGTCCGCGCCCGGCTCGCGGTGCTCGACGAGGAAGAACTGGCCGAACTGGTGCTCGACGCGTGGCGCATGTGCGTGCCCAAGCGCGTCGCCGAGGCCTACCAGCGCGGCGACCCGCAGGACTCCTAGCTGGCCTTGCGCAGTACCGGTGCGGGACTGAACTCGGCCGGAGCCGGGCCAAGGCCGAAGCGGCAGGCGAGCGCGGCGACGGACCGGTGCGCCGCATGGCCGTCCCCGTAGGGATTGATCGCGCCTGCCATCGCCGCGTAGGCCGCGGGATCGGTGAGCAGCCGGCTCGTGGCCCGCACGATGAGGGCCTCGTCGGTGCCGACGAGGGCGACCGTGCCGGCCTCCACCGCCTCCGGCCGCTCGGTGGTCTCCCGCATCACCAGCACCGGCTTGCCCAGGCTGGGACCCTCCTCCTGGACGCCACCGCTGTCGGTCAGGATGACCGTGGCCCGCTTCATCAGCCGGGCGAAGCCGCCGTAGGCCAGCGGCTCGGTGACCGTGACGTTGGGCAGGTGCTCGATCGCGGGCAGCACCGCCTCGCGTACCAGCGGGTTGGCGTGTACCGGGAACACAACCCGAAGATCCGGATGCGCCTTCGCGATCCTGGCCAGGGCGCGGCCCACCGCCCGCATCGGGCCGCCCCACGACTCCCTGCGGTGCGCCGTGACCAGCAGCACCGGCGCGTTGCTGTCGTCCAGGTCCGCCAGCGCCGGGTGGCCGTAGTCCAGCTCGCGAGACGACGCCCACAGCAGGGCGTCGATGACCGTGTTGCCGGTGACCACGACGGTGGCCGGGTCCACGTTCTCGGCGAGCAGGTTGGCCTTGCTCGTCGCCGTCGGGGCCAGGTGCAGGGTGGCCAGCTGGGTGGCCAGCCGGCGGTTGATCTCCTCCGGGTACGGCGAGTACGGGTCGTCGGTGCGCAGGCCCGCCTCCAGGTGCACGACGGGGATCTTCTCGTAGAAGGCGGCGAGCGCGGCCGCGAACACGGTGGTGGTGTCACCCTGCACGACCACGGCGTCCGGCCGCTGCTCGGTCAGTAGCTGCTGAACGCCGGCCAGTGCGCGGGTGGTGATGGACGTCAGCGTCTGCCCGGGCTGGTGGATGTCCAGGTCGAAGTCCGGCGTGATGCCGAACACCTCGTTGACCTGGTCCAGCATGGACCGGTGCTGGGCGGTGACCGCTACCACCGCGGTGAACAGCGGCGAGTCCTGCAGCGCCTGGATCAGCGGCGCGACCTTCACCGCCTCCGGCCGGGTGCCGTAGATCACCATGATCCGCTGAGGCTCCTGGCCGTGGCGGCCCGTTGATGCTTGCGTGCTGTGTGGTCCGAACATGGGATTCCCCCGAATGTGGCATGGCTGTCCTGGCGCAGCGGCCCCCCGCCGCGTCCGTGGTGTGCTGGTGGTCAGGTGCGCTGGCGTATGTGAATGGCCTCGAACCGGGCCAGCGAGTCCTCGCAGTACAGGCCGATCGAGCCGGTCAGATAGGGGCGCTTGGTGTCGGTGAACTGGGTGAGCAG
>Ga0070714_100004555_pt1 | contig 10448 bp, 9 predicted proteins | sample LARL83metaG_FD_65450 | JGI IMG/M metagenome (GOLD analysis project Ga0070714, IMG submission 65450) | Corn, switchgrass and miscanthus rhizosphere microbial communities from Kellogg Biological Station, Michigan, USA - LAR L8-3 metaG | ecosystem: Host-associated > Plants > Roots > Rhizosphere ... | reverse complement strand
ACTTCACCGGGACGCTTCCGTTCGAGGAACGCGTACACTATCTCCGCCAACGAAGTGACTTTTTCCGAATCGATCCTGCCGTTACCGGCGGTACGCTGGAGAAAGTCTACGTATCGGCGAACGTCGTGATCAAAGACGGCGATGTTCCCGCTGGTCTGATATGCAACGGTGATTTCGTTCTCATTCTCGACGAGCTTGCGCAGGATGCCACCCATGGAGATGACATCGTCGTCGGGATGCGGCGAGAAGCAGATGATGCGCTGATGGGTCGAGAGCTTCGATTTTCCGCGAATCTTCGCGCCGAGGATGTTGAAAACCTTTCCGTTCACCTCGCCCGGCGTCCCGTACTTGGCAACCAGCGCTGACATCTTGTGCTCGGCGTAGTCGCGCTGGGTGAGCTTGAGGATTGCCTTATTCGTCTGCTGGGAGAGCCAGATGACCGCGCGGACCATCAGCTCCTGCGTCCACTGCACCTCGTCGATGAGCCACGGCGTGTTGATGCGCGTCAACTCGGCGCCGGCAGCGCGATCGACGTAGAAGGTCGTATCCGGATGGCGCTGCAGGAACGTCGCCGCGACCTCGACGTCGATGTCGCCCTCGACGGCGCGCCTAACGATCGACGATTTGTGCTCACCCGTCGCGAGGATGGCGATCTCGTGGGCGTCGAGGATCGTCGCCACGCCCATCGTGATCGCTTCGCGCGGCACGAACTCCTCGCCGAAGAAATCGGCGGCCGCGTCGCGGCGTGTGATGGCGTCCAGCGTCACCGGGCGCGTGCGGCTGTCCGCGCCGGAGCCTGGCTCATTGAAGCCGATGTGCCCCGTCTTGCCAATTCCAAGAATTTGAAAGTCGACGCCGCCCGCATCCGCGATGGCGTCCTCGTATCGTCGGCAGTAGTCCTCGACGCGATCCCGTGGCACGGTGCCGTCGGGGATGTGGACGTTCTCGTGCCTGATGTCGATTTGCGAGAACAGATTCTCCCACATGAAGCGATGGTAGGAGTGAATGCTCTCCTTCGGCATCGGAAAGTATTCGTCCAGATTGAACGTCACGACGTGCTGGAAGCTCAATCCGTCTTCGCGATGCATGCGAATGAGCTCGCGATACACGCCGATCGGTGTCGATCCAGTCGCGAGGCCGAGCACGGCAGCCTCCCCCGCAGCATCCTTCTCCCGCACGAGCGTCGCGATGCGATTCGCGACCAATCGCGCGATATGCTCGTGATCATCAACGACGAGCGTGCGAATGCGCTCGAGTCCCGCTGGAACATGGGGGACACGAGAAGGCCCACGAGTCGGCGAGCGATCGCGGGCCTCCCTCTCGGCGACGGCGTCTCGGTGGACGCCTGTGACCGACTCTGCCATCGTTTTTTGGACTAGTTAGGCTGAAAACGAGCTGCCGCAGCCGCAGCCGCCCGTCGCGTTCGGATTCTTGAACGTGAAACCAGAGCCCATCATCGACGTGACGTAGTCGATCGTGACGCCATTGAGATACTGCGCCGAAAACGGATCGACGAAGACGCGCCAGCCACTCTGATCGAGGACGAGATCGTCTTCCGCGGCCTCATCCTCGATGAGCAGACCGTACTTGAAGCCGCTACATCCGCCAGGCTGCACGCTCACGCGCAAGCCGCCCTTCGCGGGATCGACGCCTTCCTGCTCCATGAACTTCATAACCTCGGCTGACGCGTTCGCTGTGATGACCACCGCCAGCTCGGGCTGATTCATTGTGCTCATTCGGACCCTCCTCCGAAGCGGCCAAGTGGTGCTGCGCCGCAGGTTACGTACAAGATAAGCTCCCCATCAATCCGCCGCCACCGCTTCGCGGGCCTTGGTCTCTCGGCGGGAGACGATAGGGGGCGGCTCCGATCGGAAAGACTGTGCAATCCACGCGAAGGCCAGCGCCGCAATGACCAACATCACAAGTCCCACGCCAACTTGCCCAAAGATGATCTTGCCCACGCCGAAAAGCGCGGAGTACACGGCGACAATGCCCGCCAGCCAATAAGTCCAGGCAAGTGCACCGCCCGGTATCTCCTCGCGACCATAGCCCAACTTCGTCGACACGGAAACCCATCCGGGACCGCCAGGCCGAACTCGCTCATAAAATGACTCGAGCACCGTACTGGACTCGGGTTGCGTGAGCAGTGTCGTCACGATCCAGACGACCGTCGTGACCACCACGGTAATCAAGAGCGTGATTGCGTCGGCATCCGCGCCGCCGTTCGCCACTACGGACGGAGTAAAAGACGCAACTTGGTCCGGTGCGATGATGTGCAACTTCGACAGCACGAGTCCGAAGGCGCCGCCAACATAACTGAAAGTCACGAATGACGCGATCATCGCGCTGATCTCGCTCCATGCATTGATGCGCCACCAGTACCAGCGCAGGATGTAAACGAGTCCTGTGCCGGCGCCAAGCCCGATGAGGAACTTCCATGCCTGCTCGACCGTCGCCAGCTGTGACGTCACGATGATCGAGAGGAGGAACAGCACGACGGTGGCCAACCGCGACACGTTCACGTAGTGCCGTTCGGATGCGGTCTTCCGCAGAAAGCGCTTGTAGAAATCGTTGACCAGATAGGATGCGCCCCAGTTCAATTGCGTGGCGACAGTGGACATGTACGCGGCGGCAAAGCCGGCGAGCATGAACCCGCGCCACCCGGTAGGCAGAAGATCCACGAACGCCTGGACATACGCGGCCTCGTGGTCTGGCACACCGTTTACCATCACGCCCTGAGGGTAGAGTAAGACGGTCGCAAGTCCCGTGATGATCCACGGCCATGGGCGCAGAGCGTAGTGAGCGACCTGAAAGAAAAGGGTCGCCAACACGCCGTCGCGCTCTGTCTTCGCCGAGAAGATGCGCTGCGCTACGTAGCCGCCACCGCCTGGCTCGGCGCCTGGATACCACGCCGCCCACCATTGCACGAACAGAAAGACCCCGATCGTGATCGCTGGCATCCAGAGGTAAGCCTGTATCCCGCCGTTGTGGATCGAGACTGGAAGGACGGACAGGGCCGCCGTCTCGCTACCGAAGTGTGTGACGAGGCCGGACTTCAAGGCGGTCATACCACCAACTTTTTTCACCGCGAAGACGGCGAGCACAATGACCGCCGTCATCTTGATCACGAACTGAACGAGGTCAGTCCACAGCACCGCCCACATTCCTGCCGCCACCGAGTACGCCACCGTGATGACGAAGCAGATACCAACCGCGACGTACGGGTTCACACCTAACGAGATCCCCAGAATCTTCACCATCGCCTTCGTCACCCAGCCGAGGATGATGAGATTCACGAAGATGCCGAGGTATATCGCGCGGAAGCCACGCAGGAAGGTGGCCGGCGCACCGCTGTAGCGAATCTCGGCGAATTCGATGTCGGTCATGACGTGCGCTCTTCGCCAGAGGCGGGCGAAGAAGAATACGGTGAGCATGCCGCTCATCAGGAAGCACCACCACAGCCAGTTCCCGGCGACGCCGTGGGAGTACACGAGACCCGTGACCACGAGGGGCGTGTCGGCGGCGAAAGTCGTTGCGACCATCGATGCGCCGGCGAGCCACCATGGCACCTGTCGTCCCGAGATGAAGTACTCGCTCAGGCTCTCGCCACCGCGGCGCGTAAACGCGAAGCCAATGCCCGCCGAGAGGACGAAGTACGCCCCCACGATGGCCCAATCGATCGCTGTCAGATTCATGGATGTGCGCTCGGCGCAGGAATGGGTGAGCGAGTCAGCGTCGACATCACCGCGTCCGCCAGGGCAACACGAACGCGTCCGATCTTGTTGTTGGCGCGTGTTGGGTTGACGCGATTGCTGAGAAGAATGACGAACACGTCGGTGGCTGGGTCAATCCAGATCGAGGTGCCGGTGAAGCCCGTGTGTCCGAAGGCTAACTCCGACATCATGTGGCCGGCGGAGTTGCTCCCATCCGGCTTCTGCCACCCGAGCGCACGGTCCTGCAATTGGCGCCTGGTGAAGAGGGCGATCGTCTGAGGCTGGACGATCCGAACACCGTCCAGAGCGCCGCCATCGAGGTACATCTCGGCGAATCGCGCCAGGTCGTGCGCCGAGCTGAAGATGCCGGCATGCGCGGAGACACCACCGAGATAGTACGCGCGCTCGTCGTGCACCACGCCCCACACCTTCCCGCCGCGGACGGGATCGATCTCCGTGGGCGCGATGCGCGCCTTCAGCGACGCCGGTGGCCGGTACATCGTCTCGGTCATTCCGAGGGGGCCGAAGACGTGGTTGAGCACGTACTGATCGAGCGTCTCGCCGGAGATTCGTTCGACGAGTCGGCCAAGCATATACGCGCCGATATCGCTGTAGACCATGCGCACGCCCGGCAGGGTGTCGAGCGGCGTCGCGAACATGAGCTTCGCGATGCTATCGGCGTCGTGCGTCTGCCTGTCGTACGGCCTGTCGGCCGGCAATCCCGACGTGTGGGTGATGAGATGCCTAACGGTGACGAGCTCTTTGTGCGGGCCCTGCCACTCTGGGATGTAACGCTGGAGCGGCGCATCGAGATCGATCTTGCCCTGTTCATAGAGCTGCATGACCGCGGTGGTCATCCCGACGACCTTGGTGAGTGAGGCGAGGTCCCACAAGGAGTGTTCGTCAGGCACGGCGCTCGGTCCCCAATCCAGATGCCCGACGCTGTCCTCGGCGAGTATGCCGGCATGGTTTCCGACGACAGCATACGCGCCTGGGAAGGCGCTGTCCCGTTCCGCTCTTCGGAGCACGGCGCGAAGGGAGTCGCGCAGAACGGCGTCAACGGCGACGACATTCGCGCTCGGCGGAACAGGCCCGCTCGAGGCTTGTTGGACCGGATGCGCTCCGGCACACGCCGGCGCAATGAGAGCGAGAGACATCAGCGCGAACACTCCGGCGAGCGCTCGGCGAAAGGGGACAGCGTCGAGGAACATCTTCGGCTCAGGCGAGAGAAGGGGGAAAGTGGTTGTCGCGTGCGCCAGGCCTTCCGCCACCATAATAGACAGTGCCGCGGCTCGGCGGTACACGCCCGAGGTTGGCGAGCTAGTGCGGTCCGGCATTAGGTTCTCAAGGTGATGTCGTGCATTGCTCTTGCACGGCGCTTCACTCCACTACACCAGACCGGTCGTTCGTTCGCCACGGGAGGACAGGCCATGAAGAGACTTTGCGCCGCGTTTGTCGTTGCGGTGATCACGGCGATGAGCAGCGGATGCGGTCCGCGGCAGGCGCAGGTGCGCACTGCCCCGACCGCGGCAGAGGCGACGCTTCACTTCACGAACAGCTACACGCAGGCGGTGAACGTGTACGTTGTTCAGGGCGGTACCGAGACGTTCGTACGGCAAGTCGCCGCGAACACAACGGAGAACCTTCCCGTTCGTGGTATCGCGCTCGGCTCGACCGTCATGCTTCGCGCGGTAAGTGTCGACGGGAAGAGCCAATTCGACTCGCAGGGCCCGATCGTCCTGGCGTCCACGAACACGTGGAAGGTGCCGTGACGGCCTCGGTCGCGCACCGAGCCGGTTGCTACAAGTTTGTGGAGGGGATAATTTTACGACCCGAAGCGTGGCTGAGTTCTCGCTTCGATTTTCGCAGCATTACTGCCGGGCTTCGCCTTCCGCCAAAGTGCGTCGAGCTCTTCCCGGTTGGGTTCCCCCGCGGCGTCGGACGCCGTGTCGACTGCTGGCCCGCTTGCTAGGCTGCTGACCGAACCGAATGAAAATTCTGCCGGATTGGCTGAAAAACGGGTATCTGCGTGTCATCGATCCAGTCGCGAACTGGCTGGTCCGGCGTGGAGTCCATCCCAATACCATCACGGCTATTGGCACGGCGTGCTCCGTCGCCGGCGGCGTCATCTACGGGACTGGCCACATCTCGGTTGGCGGGTTTTTCCTCGGCCTCACCGCTCTCTTCGACGTGCTGGACGGGACTGTTGCACGTCGGTCGAATCGCAGCTCGACGTTCGGCGCTTTTCTCGATTCGACGCTCGATCGGCTAGCCGACGGCGCCGTCCTCGGCGGGCTCGGAGTGTTTTACGCGTTGAGTCCCGTGCACCGAAGCGTTCCGATGGTCGTCGTTTGTCTCGCGGGTATCATTGGATCGTTCCTCACTTCGTACACGAGAGCACGCGCGGAAGCGCTGGGACTCGACGCCAAGGTTGGCATCCTTCAACGACCGGAGCGCGTCGTGCTCCTCTCGGTGCCGCAAGCCTTTTTCGGTCTGGCGCTGAATGGGTGGGTGCTGTCGCTCATCATCATCTTTCTCACCGTGACGGCGTGGATCACCGTGGTCCAGCGCGTCGCATTTGTCTATCACCAAACCGCACCGCAGGGACCGGGAGACACGCTTCGGTTTGCCGACGGAGAACGGCCGCGCTGGTTGCGCCGTCGGCGCGGCGTCCCAAGACCGCTGCTGAAAGGAGATTGAGTACGTGCAGTCTTCGTCGAAGAGCTCCAAGAGCGCCGGTTCAGGCGCTCGCTCCATTATTCGTCCCGCCACTGGCAAGCTCGGGATTCTGACGCCGGGCCTCGGCGCTGTCGCAACGACGTTCATGGCTGGCGTCGAGAGCATTCGCCGCGGCCTGTCCAAGCCGATCGGATCGCTCACGCAGATGGCGACGATCCGACTTGGCAAGCGTACCGAGAATCGTTCTCCGCTCATCAAGGAATTCGTTCCGCTGGCGGAGCTCGATGACCTTGTGTTCGGCGCGTGGGATCCGATCGCTGACGACGCGCTCACGGCCGCGTGCAAGGCCGGCGTTCTCGAACAGAAGGACATCGAGCCGCTCGCCGATTTTCTGCGCGAGATCAAGCCGATGCCCGCGGTGTTCGACAATCGTTATGTGACGCGCATTCACGGCGAGAACGTGAAGAAGGGCAAGACCAAGCGTGATCTCGCCGAGCAGCTGCGCCAGGACATTCGCGACTTCAAGGCAAAGCACCGCCTCGACCGTCTCGTGGCCGTGTGGTGTGCGTCGACGGAGACCTACATCAAGCCCGGTCCGCAACACGCGACCATCGAGCAATTCGAGAAGGCGATGGAACGCAACGACGATGCGATCGCACCGTCGATGCTCTATGCGTGGGCATGCATCATGGAAGGAGTGCCTTACGCGAACGGCGCGCCCAACCTCGCGGTCGATACGCCAGCGCTCATGCAGCTCGCGATAGATCGCGGCGTTCCCATCTCGGGCAAGGATTTCAAGACCGGCCAGACGTGGATGAAAACGGTGATCGCGCCGGGACTCAAGGCGCGCATGCTCGGCCTCGCCGGGTGGTATTCCACGAACATCCTCGGCAACCGCGACGGTGAAGTGCTCGACGATCCGGCATCCTTCAAGACGAAGGAGGAATCCAAGCTGAGCGTGTTGCACACCGTGCTGCAGCCCGAAATCTATCCGGATCTGTATAAGAACTTCTCACACGTCGTTCGCATCAACTACTACCCGCCCCGCGGCGACAACAAGGAAGGCTGGGACAACATCGACATCTTCGGGTGGATGGGCTACCCGATGCAGATCAAGGTCAACTTCCTCTGCCGCGACTCCATTCTTGCTGCTCCCATCGTGCTCGACCTCGCGCTCTTCTCCGACTTTGCCCAGCGCGCCGGGCTGAAAGGGATTCAGGAATGGTTAAGCTTCTATTACAAAAGCCCAATGGCCGCTCCCGCGCTCCAGCCGGAACACGATCTTTTCATTCAGCAGACGAAGCTGAAAAACACCCTGCGGCATTTGATGGGTGAGGAACAGATCACGCATCTCGGACTGGAGTACTATCAGTCGTAGGAGGATCGCCATGGGAGCGACGCGGCGGACCCGCGCCTGGTTGCGCGCGGGACTGATGACGGCGGTGGTGTTCGCGGTATGTGCGGTTGCATCGAGCTGCGGCCCGTCGGAGGCCAAGCAGCGCGAGATCTATTACTACACGAAGGACTATTCCTTCACGATCATGCCGTCGGAGGCGCCGCCTCACGCTCGCGAGGCGATCACCTACAAAGTCTTCATTCGGGACCGCGATAGCCGTGAGCCGATCCAGAACGGCGAGGGGCAGATCTACTCGAGCAATCGAGAGGGCGCGAAGACCTGGGATGGATTCACCTACGGCCCGGAAGTGGGCACGTACCGCGGCAACCTCAATTTCGTGACGTCCGGACTCTGGGCCGTGGCGATTCGCTTTCGCCGTGACTCGCTCCATCCACTCGAGAAGATCGAGTGGATGCAGGACGTCCTGAACGAACGCCAAACGGCGTCGACGCCATAGGCGTCACGCATCGCCTAACGACCAACGGAGAAATGCGGCACTTCTATCGCAGTCACCGACCGCCGGCGGAGGTGCTCGCAGCGGCCGACAACTTCTTTCCGGGTATCGGCCTCGCGCAAACGGCTACCGAGCCAAGGTCGCGCACTTTCTCGGGTGCGCTCGGAACGGCACGTCTTCGCGTACGCGCCGAGGGGGGACACTACACCTTCGTCGAAGTCGAGACCGATCAGATGGGCGAGAGCCGCATGGATCGAAACGTCAAGAAATTCTTCGTTTCGATTCACCGCACCGAGGATCCCAGCCACGCGCTGGAAGCGTCCTACTGATGGCGACACGAGCCCCCTCGGCGGGTAAGCGCTCCGACTCGGGCGCCAAGCGCGAGGCCCAATACCCCGCAGGATTGACACGCGGCCAGCTGCTCGAGCTGTACTACTGGATGCGCCTCACGAGGACGCTGGAAGAGCGCCTCGTCGCCCTGTATCGACAAACCAAGGTGGTCGGCGGACTCTTTCGGTCATTGGGCCAGGAGGCCGATGCGGTGGGGAGCGCGTTTGCGCTGCGCCGCGAGGACGTTCTGTCGCCGCTCATCCGCAATCTGGGCTCGATGCTCGTCAAAGGGGCGACGCCAGTCGAGATTCTACGGCAGTACATGGCGAAGGGCGACTCACCAACGCGTGGACGTGAGCTGAACATTCACTTCGGGGACACGGAGCGCGGATTCATCGGCCAGATTTCACCGCTGGGTGATATGGTCCCGGTTATGGCCGGCGTGACCCTGAGCTTCAAGATGCGCGGCCAATCCCGTGTCGGCCTCGTGTACGTGGGCGACGGCGCGACGTCGACCGGCGCCTTTCACGAAGGGATCAACCTCGCCGCGGTGCAGCGCTGCCCTCTTGTCGTCGTCATCGAGAACAATGGGTATGCGTACTCCACGCCCACCCGAAAGCAGACGCTGGCGAATCACTTCGTGGACAAGGCCATCGGCTATGGCGTGCCTGGCGAGCAGGCGGATGGCAACGACGTGATCGCGACGTACGAAGTTACTAAACGCGCCGTCGATCGAGCGCGGCGCGGCGAAGGTGTGTCCATCGTCGAGCTGATCACCTATCGGCGCAAAGGGCACGCCGAGCACGACAACCAGTCCTATGTGCCGCCCGGCGAGATCGAGCGCTGGGCCGCGGAGAATGACCCGATCGACCGCTACGGTGCGCGGCTGCAGAAGGAGTTTCGATTCGAGCAGAGTGAGCTGGCCGTGCTGGACGACCGTGTGAGGCGTGAAGTGGACGAAGCGACTGACGAAGCCGAACGGTCAGCCCCGCCGGTGCCGCTGGATGCCCTCGTCGGCGTCTACGCATCGCCCGGGACGGAGCAACCGCTCTGGTTCCGTAGCGGAAAGCGCTCGGCGGTCGAGACGAATGAGCGCGCCGAAGGGTGGGGAACGTTCACGTCCTCTTACGGCTCGACGAAAGACGGGAGCGTCGCAGGCGAGAGCGACTGATGGCCGAAATCACGTACCTCGAAGCGATTCGCGAGGCGCTCATCGAGGAGATGGAGCGCGACGACCAGGTCTTCTGTCTGGGCGAAGACATCGCCATGTACGGCGGCGCGTTCAAGGCGACTGAGGGGCTCGTCCAGCGCTTCGGTGAGCAGCGCGTCATCGATACGCCCATATCTGAAGTCGGAATCGTCGGGGCCGCGGCAGGCGCGGCTCACATGGGTATGCGTCCGATCGTCGAGATGCAGTTCATCGACTTCATCGCGAACGCGTACGACATGCTGACGAATTACGTTGCGACGGCTCGCTATCGGGCGATGCTCCCATGCCCGATGGTCGTGCGGGGACCGAGCGGCGGCTACGTGCGCGGCGGCCCATTCCACTCGCAGAACCCCGAGGCCGGCTTCATTCATACGCCAGGCCTGAAGGTTGTGTATCCGGCGACCGCGGAGGACGCGAAGGGACTCCTCAAGTCGGCCATACGCGACGACGATTGCGTGCTCTTCTTCGAGCACAAGTATCTGTATCGCCGGATCAAGGGAACGATGCCCGCGGGCGACCATGTCGTACCACTGGGCAAAGCCCGCCTGGCTCGTGAGGGAAGAGATCTCTCGATCATCACCTACGCGGCAACGGTCTGGAAGGCGCTGGAGGCAGCCGAGCAGTTGGAGCGCGAGGACGGCCTGTCCGTCGAAGTGGTCGATCTGA